>Ga0315336_1001599_pt1 | contig 41755 bp, 35 predicted proteins | sample ASW5metaG_FD_204512 | JGI IMG/M metagenome (GOLD analysis project Ga0315336, IMG submission 204512) | Ammonia-oxidizing marine archaeal communities from Monterey Bay, California, United States - ASW #5 | ecosystem: Environmental > Aquatic > Marine > Intertidal zone | place: USA: California... | reverse complement strand
GTGGGCTTTCAATCTCGAACAAAGTATCCGGCAAGAAGCTCGATCAGGCTTATGAGTACATCAATTGGTGGCTGGATGGATGGGCAGGGGCATTCGTTGCCCGTCAGGGATACTACATGTCTCAAACCGAGAATGTTAAAAAGCACCTCGAGCCTGAAGAGTGGGACTACTGGTACATGGGTAAGGCGGCAGCGAAAGAGCTGATGGATCCGTTTGGCAATCCATTAGTGCCAAAGGGAGAAGTGCGCGACGGTGGGTCTTACTGGGACCGCTTTTCTAACATTGGTGTCTGGAACTCGTTGATGAAAGAGAACGACTATTTGGTTAAGCGCTGGACTGAATTTCTCACCGCTTGATGTTGTTCCTCTCACTAATGGACGCTTGAGGTGATTTATACACAGTCAGTAGCACTGATTTTGAGGTGACACGCGACTAACGTCCGCAAGCGAAGATAAATTGCAAGCGGCGACTCAATTTGGCCTGTTCAGCTGGGCTGTTGAGGCGCCGCTTTTCTTTTCTACCGGATTTTTAGAGGTAATGTGGAATGTTGTATTACAGAATGATTGAAAGAGATAATGAAGAACAGGTTTAAACATCTTGTTTGTGTGTTATTTCTATTGACGATCAATTTTCTCGTGCAAGTAGAGCTAGGTGAGTCATGAATCAGGTAACTTCATCAAACCACCCAGGTTTAGTTGGAGTTCAGCCTGAGCCAACCGAGCAGGCATTGCCAAAGGCTAGTTCACGTCGCCAGCATGTGGAAGGTTTTCCAGTGGCCTGGCTGGTCGCTCCAAGTGTTCTTTGGTTATTGATATTCTTGGTGATCCCACTTATCAGTATTGTGGTTTTTAGTTTGTGGACTTCAACGGGTTATGGGCTAGAGCCTGGATTTAATATCGGAAATTATGGTGAATATTTTTCTTCGGAGGGATTTTTTGATCCAGAACACCGAAACTTTTTGAAATTCAGTGTGTTTATTCGCACTCTGGGTAGCACCTTTGCCTATACCTTGGAAGTCATGGTGCTGTGCTTGTTGATTGGTTATCCAATTGCTTACTTTCTCGCCCGACGAGTAACCAGTTTTAAGTGGCAGATGGCACTGTTTCTGGTGTGCATGGTGCCATTTTGGACCAGCTACTTGATCCGTGCGGTTGCTTGGATGCCGATGCTTGGCAGACGAGGGTTACTCAACTCATTCTTACTCTCTCTCGGTCTTATTGATAAACCAGCAAGTTTTCTTCTTTACTCGGAATTTGGTTATACCACTGCTTTGGTTCAGCTCTATGTGGTTTTGAGTGTTGGCCCGATCTTCTTTTCATTGGCTAAGATTGATACAGATATTATCGAAGCTGCGCGTGATATGGGTGCGACGGCGTTTCAAATATTCCGGGAGATCATTCTGCCGCTGTCTCTTCCTGGCGTCGCCATTGGAATGATTTTTATTTTTGTAATGCTTATGGGCGAATTCGCCACAGCTGTGGTAGTTTTTGGCGGCAAGACCAGTACTGTAGGCACTGTCATATTGAATTATTATGCGATAGCGAATTACCCTTTTGCTGCTGTAAACGCAATTATGTTGATGCTCGCAATGATGATCGGCGTCGTAATAATTCTTCGCCTGGTGAATATCCGAAAGGAATTGTAATCATGGCACGGTGGAGCAAGCAAAAACGAAAAAAGGCATTGGGCACTACACTTTTCAGTGGTTATTACGGACTGTTTTTGATTTTTATATATGGACCGATGATAGCCATGTTTATATTGTCATTTCAGGGTCGACGAGGTGGTACCAGTTTTCCGATGAGAGGTTCGAGTTTCTACTGGTGGCAGAAATTGGTCGAACCTTCAGTAGTGGGTGATATGCAGGGTGCATTATTGCGTTCGTTAATTCTCGCTTTGATAGTCATGGTTATTACAGCACTTTTCTCGACCATGCTGGCGATGGCATTTCGTAAACGGTTTTTCGGATCAAATGTTCTTTTCTATACTGTGATGTCAGGCTTGATGGTGCCCGGAATTCTTTTAAGTCTCGGCCTAGCGACCTTAATGCGAGAGGTTGGCATACCGGCAGCGTGGTGGTCTTCAGGCCTTGGTGTTCATGTTGTATGGACACTGCCATTTGGGTTCTTGGTGATGATGGCTGTGTTCAATCGATTCGATGTTAGCCTGGAAGAAGCAGCGCGTGACATGGGTGCCGATGAATGGACCGTATTTAGGGAGATCACCTTCCCACTAATCCTTCCTGGAATAGTTGCTGCCGGGTTGTTTGGCTTCACTCTGTCCTATGATGAGTTTGCAAGAACAACATTGTTGGCTGGAGAGTTCAACACGTTGCCGTTGGATATCAATGCTTCAATGACGCAGAGAATTCGCCCGACCCTATTCGCGTTAGGTACAGCCTCGACCATATTTTCGTTGCTGATGATCGGATTATTCTTGATGGTTTACAGTATTCTTTATCGCAGGACCCATTAAATTAATTATTGGGCCAACCGCACTGCTACTTGCTACTAAATGGACTACCACACATTTGCACATCGATAACTAGTATTGTGCTTTTTAGCTACATGTTAGTCAGAAGAACACCATCGACGGCTGCCCAGAAAACTTCAACCTGCTGACCGACAGTATAGTTTCGTTTGACCGCATCCCTGTGTTGTTCCACATGCACGAAGTGATTGTTGGAAACTTCGAACACATCGGTTTCAAGTGAACCGATATATTCGGTTGCAATGTATTTGCCGGTGATCTGATTCGCCATGTCTTCATGTTGACTGGTATGCATCTTGTCGGCACGCACAGAAAAAAATCCTTCGGAGCCGATCCTTATGTCGGTAGAGAAACCATGCTCAGCGATGTAGAACAATTGATCATCCCGTTGTAGGATGACAACTGATCCACTTCGCGATCGCACTGTCCCTGAAAATAGATTGTTGTTTCCGATGAATTCAGCGACAAATTTTGTCTTAGGTCTTTCGTAAACCTCCCGAGATGTTCCGATTTGTTGAATTATTGCGTCGCTCATGACGATTACCTTGTCAGCCATAGACAAGGCTTCCTGCTGTGAATGGGTCACCATGATGAAAGTTATGCCTAGCTCCTGTTGAATCTTTTTGAGTTCTACCATCATGGCTTGTCTCAGACTAAAATCCAGTGAGCCAAGGGGTTCGTCCAGTAGCAAAACAGCAGGTCGACTGATAAGCGCGCGTGCCAGGGCCACCCGTTGTTGCTGACCGCCACTGAGGTCACGGGGGAAGCGGGTTGCAAGTGCTGACATCCCGATCATATCCAGCGTGTCCCATACCGATTGTTGTCGTTCACTGGCAGATTGGCCGCGCATCTTTAAGCTGAATTCGACGTTTTGGAACACAGATCGGTGTGGGAAAAGCGCAAAACTTTGGAACATCATTGCAGTGTCACGTTCTGAAGGCGGCAAATCCGTAACATTCTTGCCAGTTAAATAAATCTGTCCTGACGTAACATCGTCAAGGCCGCCAATCATGCGTAGTGTTGTGGTTTTTCCGCAACCGCTCGGGCCGAGCATGGCGACAAACTCCCCATGTTCGATTTCAGCGTTGAAATCAATTACAGCTTTTGTGTCGCCAGCGAACGTCTTACAGACGTCGACCAAAATGACGTCAAGGTCTGCCATCTCGAACCTACCGTTGTTTGGCGTTAATTGATGCTTTTTGCAGTGGCCAGGATCAGACCCCAGACGGTCTCGAACGGTACATCGTCAAAGACGCCCTCCTGATTAAATTCGGTAAGCACCGACACTGCTTCAGCGTGAGTAACATCGGAACCGGCGGCGGTTTGGAGTTGGTCGATACCATCTTTGAAACTCGTTGCCTCACGATCTTTTTTAGTCTTCAGGACGTTTTTCAGCAGTTCTCCGATGTGTTCAACCGCGCTCTGAAACTTGCCGGCATTGTTGGGTGTGCCAAGAAGTCCGCGAACGCCGTTTTGTGCGAATCGTTGCCGCAGACCTTCTGGAAGAGCCTGTGCTAGGCCTTCCAGCGCTTCGCCTACACCAAAACCGGAAGTAAACAGGCCTCGAATGTTGTCGATTGTCCCATCATCGCTGCCCCCGTACATTCGAATCTGGGCACCTTGCAGCGCGTTACCCATTGCTTTAGCTTGGTCACTACGAACATCACGCTCCGCTTCGATGTGCATTTTCGACAGTTCTAGAAAAGTTGCGGCGTCATTGTATTTCTTCAATGCGTCAGCTTTGGCTTCAATACCGCTGGCCTCGGCTTCAAGCATACGCTGGGTGTTCTCAACACGGAGTTGTTCTACTTCCATCTCCGCCCGACCTTTTGCTGCAGCTTCTTTTTCTATGCCTAAAGCGTTGATCTGTTGGGCTTCACTCGAAGCTCGCGCCCGTGTCAGCGTGGCGTCTGCTTCGCGCTTGGCGGCCTCGTTTCTGGCTTCGGCCTGGGCCAGCATGTGCATTTTTGAAATCTGTGCTTTGTTTTCTTCTTCAACTCGGCGTGTTTGAGCATTGTTCTCTGCTTCGATCAGGTCGATTATTCGCTGACGTTCAGCATCGGCCACGTGGCGAACTGATTCGGCTTCGTGTTCGGCGCGTTGTCTTGCTGCGGTGGCCTCAAGTCGTTTGGCTTCTGCCTGTTCTAGCTCCATCTGTTTTGCGGTTAGGGCGATCTCACGGTTACGTTCCTCTTGCTGACGGGTCAGTGAGCGCTGGACCTCGGCTGTTTCCTTCTTTTGAGAGTCGAGCAATACTTGAGATTCTTTGTCGATCTGTGCCTGTTCCACAGAAAGTTCCTTTTGAATTTCTTCCTGTTCGACCTGCCAGCGTTGCTCCAGGAGAAAAAGCTGTTTTTCAGTGAGAACACGAGCTTGTTCTTCCGCAACAGCCTTCTCCTGTGCAGCTGAAGCAAACGCATCGTCTTTATCCACCTCAAGCAGGGCCAGGCGGCTCTCAAGCTTCTGTTTCTGAATAGCTACTTCAGCGGCCTCGGCGGCTTGGTTCCGTTGTTCGCGGGCTTTTTCCTCATCGGCTGCCAGAGCTGTTTGTCGCTGTATCTCAGCTTGTTCCCGTTCACGGTCGTTAGAGATTGATTGGATTTCCTTGTCTTTCAGCGCGCTATTTAGCGCTCGATCACGCTGGATCTGCGCAAGTTCTTCCTCCTTGGCTTTTTCGTGCAGTTCGATTTGTCGGTCTTTTTCTGCCTTTTCGAGATCTAAATTCCGCTGGATATTGGCCAGTTCTTCCTGTTTGGCTTTTTCGATCAGGTGAATTTCCCGGTCACGTCGTTCCTGTTCCGTGATACGCGTCTTATCGATTTCCGCTACTTCACGTTTACGTGCCTCCTCGATGAGGGCAATATCGCGCTCTGTGCGTAGCTGTTCGAGTGTTTGCTCGTTGTGGATTTCTTTTTCTTCGACAGCTATTTTTTGTTCAAGTACATAACGCTGTTTCTCACCGACTCGCAGCGCTTGTTCATTGGACACCGCCTTGTCCTGATTAGCCCGTGCAAATGCTTCCTGGCGTTCTATTTCGAGTAGCTCGAGTTGCGTATCGAGTTCTTTCTGGCGGATTGCCACACTTGCTTTCTTTTCTGTCTCGTGAACTTCCCGCTTGGCCTTGGAGGTGATGGCAGTGATGATTTTCAGACCCTCGGCATCGAAAACATTGTCGGTCTTGAAGTATTCTTTTCCCGTCTGTTCCATTGTCACGATAGTGACTTCTTCTAGGGCAAGTCCGTTAGCCTTAAAACTCTCCAGCACCTGGACTTTGATGTCCTTGGCAAATACATCCCGGTTTTCATGGAGCTCGGTCAGTGTTTTGGTGGCGGCATAGCTGCGTAAAGCGCTGATTATCTTGGCTTCAAGCAGGTTTCTGATATTGTCGGCGTCGAAGGTTTTTTCTCCCAAACTTCGACTCGCAGTCAGCAGGTCATCCTCGCTATGACCGACGTGGGCATAGAGTTCCGCGACCACATCCACCCGGATCTTGTCGGCGGTAAGTATGGCCTGATCCCGTGAGCGGCTGACAATGAGCTTTATAGTCTCAAGCGACACCCAGGTAATTTCGTGGAATACTGGAAACACCATAGCGCCTTGCCCTAGGCAGACTTTAGTACCACCAAAGCCGGTGCGGATAAACCCCATGTTTGCAGGGGCACGTTTGTATACCCAGACCGAGATAATGTAGAAGATCGCGACCGCGATAATGGCCAGGATCACTAGAGTAATGAATGTTTCTATAGTCATGGGTCGTATTACCGGTTTAAATCCATTAATGTTTTACGCTTGGTTCCTCGCGCCTTGGTGTATTGCTAACCTGTTGTTCAGGTCACGACGTCACTGATCCTAATTCTCCTGTAACCTGCTTTCCGAAGTCAAAGACAGTCGGTGCACTGCGGCTGCTCCGGATTCTTTGGCGTAAAGCTTCGGTCTCCTTTGTTTCGGTCTGTAACGTTACAGGGTCAAGTACAACACCGTAGGCCTCCCGCGCCACTTCGATACTGACGAGTCGGCGAACAACATCTCTTCTGACAGCTTCATTGCCTCGCTCCAAAGGGTCACCCCAGCCACCCGCACCGGCTGTCTGGAAGATGATCTTATCACCCGGGTAGACCTCGACATGGTCGACCTTTGACGGTAGCGGCTTGCGGCTGCTATTGCCCTGTATGAGCCATTTTGCCGAACAGGCGCCTGGCTTTCCGCCCAGAATACCCCAGGGATGACTTTGGTGGCGATCATCGTGGATTGAGACCTCGCCCGGCTCGAGAATATGGTAAATTTTTTCCACACCATTGCCTCCCCGGTGCTTCCCCGCACCACCAGAGTCACGGATGCTGGTATAACTTTCGATCACTATCGGGAAGTAGGTCTCCAGGTATTCTGTGGGAATGTTTTCAAACAGAGGCCACCACGAGTGCCCATCGATTCCGTCCCCGAGCGGGCGTCCAGGAATACCACCGTACAGGATCTCCATTAATTGGAACGGAGCCCCGTCGCTGGCGACGCCAGAGTATAGAAAGTGCGGGCTCGAGCCGTAGCCGGCCGCAGTCGCCATTTCTGGTGCGTTATGGCCCAGTGCACCACCGAGGACATCGAACTGGCGGGCTAGAGCGTGAGTTCTGCATCCCAGGGCAGCCGGAAATTCAGGTTGCAGTAACGATCCTTTAGGCATCTTGACATGGATCAGGTCATAGAACCCGTCGTTAAATTGAATTTGAGGATCGAACACCATGATCATATAAACACCAATGAACATCTTGAACATCCCTTCGTGCAGGTAGAAATTGATTGGACCAGGTGCCTGATCCGACGTGCCAGTCCAGTCGAAGTAGGCGTCTTCACCTTCGCGCCAGACTGTCAGTTTGAGCTTAAACGGACCATTCCCACACCCATCATCATCGACGTAGTCTTCGAATGATTTCGGTTCAGTCGGCAGGTTCTGGACAATCAGCCGTCGCATCGCCCGATTGGTACGCAATAGCAGTTCCTCGCATGCTTGGAAATACGTTTGGGTGCCAAAGCGTTGACAAATCTCTATTACGCGTTTTTCACCTGCACGGCTTCCCGCGATGATTGCCATCAAGTCGCTGTAGTTCATGTCGGGTGTACGCGTATTGTTCAGCACAAGATCAAGCGCGGCCTGATTCAGCTGGCCTCTGTCATAAAGCTTGATGGGCGGAATACGTATTCCTTCGCCGAAAATAGATTGTGCAGTGGTCGGCATGCTGCCTGCCACGGGGCCACCGACGTCCATCATGTGGCCAAACATGGAACTGAATCCGACCAAAGCATCATCGTGGAAGATCGGCATCAGGACGAGCCAGTCGTTAATATGACTGACTGCACCGCCGCATTGGTAGGGGTCGCTTTGTAGGATAATGTCTCCAGGGGCCAGGTCAAACCGTTTTTCCCGAAGCATTTCTGCAACGTACGACCCGAATTGGCCCACGATCATTCGGCCTTTCGGGTCTGTAATCATGGGAAATTCGTCATGCTGTTCGCGTATAACCGGCGACATCGCCGAGCGGAAAAGAACAGCATCCATTTCATGTCGTGCATTGCTCAGTGCGTTTTCAATGAGATCCAGGGTAACAGTGTCGATTGGTTCGCCGGGTCTCGCCCGACGTCCTGACGGCAAAGGCATTGCGGCTGTGGAATCGGCAGCGCGGGCCGGTGCTGTATCACCGGCTGGAGTTCGTATTTCTGTTTTCTTTGCAGAGATGATGCTCGTCTCGTTGATTTCGGCGTAACACTGTGCGAGGGCGTTGTCCGTAGCACGTTGTACGGCAATGCCAATATTGCCGTTGACCTGAGCGGTGCCGCTGTGTGTCTTAGTCATTCCACCGGCTTGGAGTCTGCAAACGACCCGTATTTCATTGCCGATGGTGGTGTGCTCGATCAGATCGTGTGACCAGTCGTCGCTATATTGCTGATTCAGAATGTTGACGATGTTGCTGTCAGAAGCCGACACGACCGACGGTTGTGATCCTCTCGTTACACCGATTTCGCTGCGTGTCGCTTCCAAACTGTCCTGAAGGTTCGCCTGCTGCATCTGGTCATTGAATATCCGGTCAAACTGGTCCTTATTGGCTCTGACCAGTTCATCGAGAGATAAAGATTTATTAGTCACGGGTATTCTTCTTTCTAATGTATCGCCTGTGTTACCTGGGTTACCGGGTTGATAACGAGATTGAGGTATTCATCGATTCTGGCCAGATGGTCCGGATGAATCAGCGTTGTCGAGTCCGTTTGACTGATCACTGCGGGACCGGCTATTTCGTTGCCGGCTTTCAGAATGTTGCGTTCGTAGACGGCAGTTGTATAGGATTTTCTGTCGAAATAGACCGGCCGTTCATTGATCATTGCCGCTGACCCATCAGGGCTTTCCAGCACCATCTTGGGCGGTTTGATGTCCGCCACCTGGCCGATGCCGATCGCCCGCAGGTTGACAATTTCGACCGGGCTTTCAACCTGAAACCCGTAGAGTTCCTGGTGCCGAGCATCAAATCGATTTCTGAGTGTCTGTAAACTGTTTTTTAGATCATGTGCCTGAAACATGAGCGACAGTTCATAGCCCTGCCGCAGGTAGCGTAGGTCGATCTCATATTTGATGGCCTGATCCGCAGGGGCGATGCCCTCCTCGTCCAGCCATTGGCCGATTTTGTTGTCTAGTTGTGACGTGATCTGTTCAATACGATTCGGCTCTACATCATCGAGATTCTGAATCAGTGTCTGAGTCGCTTCGTGGCGGATATTCGAATGTAGAAAACCAAGTGCCGACAACACACCGGGTGTCGGCGGCACAATAACAGGGTAGCACTGGCCAAGCATTGCCAGCGCATTCGCATGTAGAGGGCCGGCGCCACCGAACGGCACGAGACTGAAGTTGCGTGGGTCCAGCCCGCGCTGGACAGTAGTCAGCCGCAAAGCGCCGAACATTTTTTCATTGACGATATCGATAATACCCTGAGCTGTTTCATACAGGTCGAGATTGAGCGGGCGTCCCAAGGCACCAACTACGTCCTCGGCTGCCTTGGTATCCAGTGGCATACGGCCACCCAGCAGAGATTCAGGAAGTCGCCCTAACACGACGTTCGCATCAGTCACCGTGGCGGCAGTACCACCTTTGCCATAACAGGCGGGCCCCGGGGCAGCACCGGCGCTTTCGGGGCCAACCCGAATGGCACCAGTCATTGGCACGTGTGCAATCGAGCCGCCACCCGCACCCACACTGTGTACTTCGACCGACGGAATCTTGACGGGATAACTCCCCAGTGAGGTTTGACGAGACGAAGTGGGCTCACCGTCTTGAATCAGAGAAACATCGGTAGAAGTGCCCCCCATGTCGAACCCCAGAGCATTGGGGTATCCGGCGAGCCCGGACAGATGTGCGGCGCCGGCAACACCACCGGCAGGGCCGGAAAGCAGGGTATACACGGGCGACTCCATCGCTCGTTCCAGACCCATCAGACCGCTGTCGGATCTCACGATATGCAGTCTGGAATTGAAACGTTCGTTTTCAAGTTTGTGACGGAAATTGTCAAGATAACGCCGCATGCCGGGTCTGACATAAGCGTTCATGACGGTCACCAGCGTGCGCTCATACTCCCGAAATTCCGGCAATATTTCCGATGACAGAGAAATAGGCAGATCCGGATAGGCGCTGGCAATAATGTCACGGAGCTTGTGTTCGTGAACGGGATTCGCATACGCATGAAGAAGTGAGATCGTGATCGAATCCGCACCTTTGCGGACAAGATCATCTGCCATCTCGCGCGCACGACTTTCATCGAGTGGCTGAAGGATTTCACCTTGTGCGTTGATCCGTTCCGGTACGCCTAGCGTTAGTTCTAGATCCGCTAGAGGTTCCGGTTTGTCCATGGTGATCCAGCCGGCGAGTGGTCCAGGTGTCTGCGAACGTGCCAGATGCAGGACTTGCTCAAAGTTTTCCGTGACCAGCAGTCCAACTCGGGCACCTTTTGCTTCCAGCACGATGTTGGTTGCCACTGTCGTCCCGTGCAGCATGGACCGGATATCGTCTGCTGAGAGGTTTGTCTGATCAAGAATCGAGCGCATACCATCCAGAATGCCGACAGACTGGTCTTCCGGCGTTGACAGGGTTTTATGCAGGTGGAACGTTTCCTTTTCTTCGTCGAAAAGAAGAAAATCTGTAAAAGTACCGCCAACATCAATACCCAGGCGAATAGACATGCCGAATTAAGTCTCCCTGAAGTTCGGTCCCGAGGCTGATCTCTCGAGCTACTGTTCTTTATTAATTGCCGTCTGTAACCAAACGAATCTACAACAGAACGATACTTGCTGGAAGGCCTGACAGGGAAAAGTCGTGCCTGGGGTATCTTTTCGGTCGCTCTTGGGTCAGGACCTACTCAGGGTTGGTACAGGCTTGGACAGGAGTTTGGCTTTGTTCTGCCCCTGAATTATCATTGGTGGCTGGGTCTATGAGATAAGCTGGATTTGGACAGACTATTGATGCCGGTATTTCACTAAGGAGGGAGGTCAGAACACTGATGGAAGAAGCTAAAAGCCGGTGGCAGCAGCCGAGTTCGTGGATCGGGCTGATTGTGATTGTGATATTGATCATTTTTCTGCTTTTTTATAGACCATTCGAGCAATACCTGCTCGACCACATCCCGCGTATACACTTTTCGAATATTTTGTTCTGGTTCGCCTCCCTTGTGGCGATAGTCAGTTTTGCGGTGTCTCACTGGCAGTCTTTCAGAAACAGCATATTCCAGGGTGTAACAGAATCAAATGCGCAGGATCTGGTCTTCGACACTTTGCAGATCGTTGTGTTGGTAGCTGTCATCCTGTGTGCCGGTGCCACTATTCAGGCGGTGGAGATGCTGGGCTTTCACCTGATGAATGACGGTTCTGTCATTGACGCGGAGTTTGGCCGACGGCTGTTATCGGTCTTCCTCCTGGTTATCTTGGCAGTGCTCTTTTATTTGTTGCATCGGGTCGTGAGGGCATTCAGACTCGGTTGGCGTCACCGATGGACACCACCTAGGGCTTCAAGGCGAGCCTGATGGAATTTCCTGAGTAACTCGGACAGTAACAATGAACGACTGGCAGGATAGCACCCGTGAGGACTACTTGAGCAAAGGGCTTGCGAGTCGGTCCGGTTATGGAAGAAAGCCGGCACTACTCATTATAGATTTCAGCAATGGGTTTACCGACCCCAAGTCCCCTTTGGGTGGAAACTTTGACCAGCAGTTGGCGACGACGGCCAGCCTACTGACTGAATTTCGCCGAGGCCGATTGCCTGTGGTTTACACGACGGTTGCCTATCAGCCAGACTTCCGTGATGCCGGTGTGTTTATAAAAAAAGTACCCTCGTTGTCGATACTGGTGGAAGGATCAGACCTGGTTGAGATCGATAATCGAATTGCACCGCAACAGGGTGAACATGTGATCGTTAAGAAATATGCCAGCTCGTTTTTCGGGACTGAGCTGGATGTGTATTTTCGTGGAATGGGTGTGGATACCGTGATCATTACCGGCTGTACGACCAGCGGATGTGTTCGGGCATCAGCTGTTGATTCTCTGCAATATGGATTTCAGACTATTGTAGTGCGTGAGGGTGTCGGTGATCGGGCCGATGGGCCCCACCACGCAAACCTATTCGATATGGATGCCAAGTACTGCGATGTTGAATCCGAACAAGACGTGTTGTCGTATCTTCGTTCTCTCGTAGAAGAAGGTGGTGAAGCCGCAGAAGCGGATAATAATTTTCGCGGCTGGTGGCAGGCCGCTCCACCAACCTCTATCAGCAGTTGAATTTAGCCGACTAGGATAGGAAAAACAGTGAGCTCAGGTTCAACTCGCGGTTTACTCGATTCATTTGATGCGCTGATCGAAGGTAACCGACAGCAAATGGATGAGTTATACGGCCAGTCAGGTGCAACGCCACCACGGTCGGTCAGCCAGGCGGCCGAAGTTAGGGAAGAACTAACCCGTTTTGAAGATCTAGAAAGACAGAGTATTGGCGAAGGGCAATCTGCCGTGTGGCTTAATCAGAATTTTCCCGATGCCTGGCGTTATGAGATTCGAGATCGACGTCGGCAGGACAACGAAGTCGTTGTTTTGTGCCGTCTCGACCTGCTCGGCCATAAAATCCATAAAGCGCAATTTGGTTCAGCGATGATTCCAGCGACTGAGAATGGTGAATATCGAAACGAGCGAGAGGCGGAGTCCGCTGCCTACGAGTCTGCTGTAGACGATGCCTTGAGGCAGTGTATCCAGTATCTCTGAAAATCAGTACCCTGGAGATCGGAAGGGTTAATTACCATTGTTGTGAGCGGCCGCGATTCGTATGCCTACAAATCAGTACGGAATTTCGACGACACTCGCAGATCACGCAGGGCATCACGTGGTCGTTCTGTGGTTGGACGGATTTCCTGCGCTAGGTGATTTACAGATCTGGAATTGGTTACGCGAGGATTACACCGAATTTACAACCCGTAATACTAAAATTATCACTGTAACCCGGCAAAACACAGTCGCGAATCAGCAGTTTGCAGATCGGTTTGAATTGATCTTTGATGTGCTGAGTGATCCAGACGATCAACTAATCGCTGAACTTGAGCCTAAGCTGTCCGGGACAACAATTCCAGAATTCTGTCTGATCAATCCAGCAGGCAGGGTGGTGAAGTGGTCACTTGGTCGACCTCTAAAGACTGAACTGGAAGACCTGCTGAGCTATCTTGATTCAAGACGCTTAATCGGTGATCAGGTACCTGATGTCAATGTATTTGAATTAGTTGAACAGGTGCCACAAGTTATTCGCAGAGAAACACTTTTCTCCAGTCAGCAGGTGGTGTTGTTCGGCGTGCCGGGGGCATACACACCGACCTGTTCAGCTAAACATCTGCCCGGATTTCTAGACCACTACGACGACTTGCGTCGTCGGGGTGCGGACAGTGTTATCTGTATTGCGGTCAATGATCCCTTTGTAATGGATGCCTGGGGAAAGGCGCAAGAGGTGAAGGGACGCATCCGTATGGTGGCCGACGGCGATGGCGGCTTTACTCGGGCGATGGGTCTGAGATTAGATCTTGGTGTTTTCGGTCTGGGTAAGCGATCCAAGCGCTATGCCATGATCGTGGATGATGGTGTCATCAAGCATTTTAATGTCGAAGCGGGGCCGTTCGTGGGCAGCAGCAGTGCCGCTGATATGCTGGCGTTGCTTTAGTTCCGTTTCCGGCTCAGTCCAGACCTGGGAGTGATGGCGCTAATTGCTTGAACTGTTGTTCGAGTGACCAGCCAATTCTAAGTATTGTAGCTTCTGCATATGGGTGGCCGTGTAGGCACAGCGATAGCGGAAGCCCTTTTTCCGACAGGCCATTGGGAATGGCAAGGCTGCACAGTCCCAAAACGTTTGTAGCCCGTGTATAGTGAGCGGGCAGTAATTGTTCATCGACGTCGACGACAGGTATAGCAGGTCCGGTCGTGGTCGGTGTCAGCAGGGCATCGATCCCTCGCATACTCGCTTTGAACTCGGTCCGCCAGAGCTTGAACTGCATCATTGCATTCAAGTAATCCCTGGCTGAACAGGTCTTTCCCGGTAGGAGCCTTTGAAGTGTTGTATCACCGATTTGTAGGCCAGTCTGTTCAACTAGTTCAGCGGCATGGGCATAGCCTTCCGCACTGATCACAACATTAGAGAGATTGCGGTACGTTTCAAACGAGTGGGGCAATCCCTGAGTGATGATTGTTGCGCCCAGATCATCGGCGTGTTTCAACGCACGGTCGTAGGCGCGATTCACATCATCGGAACAGGCTCGCCTTTCTTCGTCAGGCAAAGCGGCAAGACAAAAATCAGTTAGGTCTTCTTTTGGTTCGATATGCCGATTGTCGAGCGGTTGATAAAGGGTGTCGACATGGTTGGTATCCGGACCTTGGAGAACATCATAAATCAGGGCCGCATCCCCAACGCTGCGTGCCAGCGGGCCAACTGTGTCCAGTGTGTGTGACAGCGGCATAACGCCGTGGTTGGAGATTCGTCCAAAAGTGGGTTTTAGTCCGACGAGTCCACAAAAAGCAGACGGTAGCCGTACCGATCCCCCGGTGTCTGTTCCCAGGGCAGCAGAAGTTAATCCAGCCGCGACGGCAACCCCAGATCCGCTACTGGACCCGCCGGGTACCCGATGGGTTTCCAGATCCCATGGGTTCCAGGGGGTACCCAGATATTGATTGGTGCCCCAGCCGCCCAAAGCAAACTCAACCGACTGGGTCTTACCAATAATAATTGCACCGGCCTGCTGCAGCTTTTGTGCAACTGTGGCTGACATTGATGATTGTCGGCCATCCAGCGCCTTGCTGCCCCAGCTTGTAGGGTGATCCTCATATTCAATAATGTCTTTAAGGCCAATCGGTATCCCGTCCAGCACACCAGTCAATTTACCACTCGCCCTGGCATCGTCCGCTTTTGTCGCTGCTTGTAATGCTTCTTCAGCAAAAACTGCAGCAAAAGCGTTTAGCTTGGTGTTAAACCGATCTATACGTGCCAGATAGAGTGTCACCAGTTCGGCAGAAGACAGGCGACCCTCAATAAGGGCTTTTCGTTGTTGTTCTATAGTCTGAGAACATATTGCGGTTTCCATGTCGCTAGACCTTAACGTTAGTTAGTGTTCGACCGGAGCTGGTCACCATAACACAGGTGTCTCAGCGTTGAGTCCGTTGCCGTACCACTATGGTTGAATTGGGTGACCGGTACCTTTTAACATGTCATGCTGCCAGTTCGATGTCGAAATCGATGCCGGGTATATGCCACGGACGGGATCGCTAACGATGCCAACTGTACAGAGTCGGTAAAGAAAACAGGAGCAGGTTTAAAGTGCCTATTGCTACAGTCAATAACAATCAGCTGTACTACGAGATTCACGGTGAAGGTGAACCGGCAGTCTGTATGGGAGGCTGGGGAACTTATTGTCATAAAAGTGGGCGAGGTCTAGCACGCGGACTGACTGATAAATACCAAGTTTTAGTTTTTGATTATCGCGGTATCGGTCAGTCCAAAGACGATCTGAATAGTCCGGCCTCGATGAAACTTTATGCGGCTGATCTCATTGCCCTGCTTGATCAACTGGGTTGGAATAAGGTTCATCTGATTGGTTTGGTGGGTATGGGTTGTGGTGTTGCCCAGGAGGTCGCACTAAGTCGACCCGAACTGGTGAGAAGTATGGTGAATATGGGTTGCTGGTCATCAGTTGATGATTACCTGCGTGATCAACTAGAACTATTCAGAACAGTTCATCGCGAAATCGGTTTCGATGCTTTTCAACAGTTTGTCTGTATCTACTCCTTTCTGCCAGAGTTTTACAACCAGAACAAACATCGGTTGCTTGGACCGGACGGCGAGTGGGGTGAACTCAGAGATAACTACGTAACCCACGAACGGTTGGTGGACGCCTGCCTTGCACACGATACCAGCGATAGACTCAAAGATATCACTACACCGACCCTGGTAATCCATGCAGCAAAGGACATGGTCACGAGTCCACGAACTACGTTACCTATCGAACACGGGATTCCCGGTGCTGAAGGCGTGACGATGGAGAATACGGCCCACGTGGTTGTGGGGAAAGCCCAGAAGATCGAGTTTTGTAATATCTTGTTTTCTTTTCTTGATAAGCATTGAGTGAGGTTGCGGCGGTGGCTGGATACAATCCAATGGGAACCGAGCCGCCGCTTTCTATACAATCAGAGCGTCCAGGACATGTAGTAAGGATGTGCAGATGAGTGAAAATGTAACTATTGATGATAGGCTGAAGGGGCCACTATCCGGTGTCCGTGTGATCGAAATGGGTCAATTGGTGGCTGGGCCTTTCGTCGGTTCTCGAATGGCTGATTTTGGAGCCGAAGTAATTAAGGTCGAGAGTCCTGGCCGGGGCGATCCCATGCGGCACTGGGGACATCATCGTTACAAGGGTCGAAGTCTCTGGTGGCCGGTTCTAGCACGAAATAAGAAAACGATCTCGGCTAATTTGCGGGAAAAACGAGGTCAGGACCTAGTACGCCGACTGATTGGACAGGCAGATGTTTTGGTCGAGAATTTCAAGCCGGGTACGCTTGAAAAGTGGGGGCTCGATCCTGAATCTCTGCACGTCATTAATCCCGGACTCATCATTGCTCGGGTATCTGGGTTTGGACAGACCGGCCCCTATTCGAGTCGACCAGGCTTCGCAAGTGTCGGTGAAGCAATGGGTGGTTTGCGATACATCAACGGGTTTCCGGACCAACCTCCCCCGAGGACCGGTATATCACTGGGAGATTCTCTGGCTGGTATGTTCGCCACTCAGGGGGTGCTGATGGCGCTCTACTGGCGTGACACAATCGGAAAAGGCAAAGGCCAGGTCGTTGATGCCTCTATTACCGAGTCGTGCTTTGCAATGCTGGAAAGTGCGCTGCCAGAATACGACAAGGTTGGTTTTATCCGGGAGCCCAGCGGAACCGGCCTTGCCAATGTTTCACCGTCGAATATTTTTCCAACCAAGGATGAAAAATGGGTGGTAATCGCAGCGAATCTGGATGCAATGTTCAATCGGCTGTGTGATGCGATGGAGCAACCGGAGCTTGCGGACGATCCTCGATACAGTACGCATCAGGTGCGCGGAGAGAACTGTGACGAACTCGATGCCCGGATTGCAGACTGGACGCGTGGATTCACTGCAGCCGAGTTGGATGTTCGCCTTGATGAGCATGGTGTGGTGTCCGGCCCAATTTATTCAATAGAAGATATTGCAAATGATCCGCACTTCCAGGCGCGCGATATGATTCAGCACTACCAGGATGATGATCTTGGCGACATTGCCGTGCCGGGTTTCGTTCCGGTGCTGAGCGAAACCAAGAGCGAGATTGCCTGGTTGGGGTCGTCTGAAGTAGGTTCCCACAATGAAGAAATCTACTGCGGCTTGTTGGATATGACCCAGACTGAATTACAGGAGTTAAAAAATGACGGCATCATCTAGCGAGAAAGGTAATGTCTGTGTCTGTGATGTCGCTGCGCGAGACGGACTGCAAAGTGAAAAACGAATTTGGAGCGTGAATGAACGTGTCGAGCTGATCAATCGACTCGCTAATACCGGTATCCGGCGGATAGAAGCAGTCAGTTTTGTTAATCCAAAGCGGGTCCCGCAGATGGCAGATGCAGAAAAAGTTATGGCCCAGATTGAGCGCAAAGCGGATGTTCGGATTGCAGGGCTCGCGCTCAACATGAAAGGTGTCGAAAGGGCGCTTGATGCGGGTGTCGACGAGGTGCGCTACGTGGTGGTCGCTAGTGAGACGTTCAATCGAAAAAACCAGGGGGCAAGCATTGCGGAGACTATGACCGGATTGGAGTCGATCGCTGATCGCGTCAAAGCATCCGGTAAGGTGTTCTCGGCCGTGATTGGGGCATCATTTGGCTGTCCGTTTGAAGGTGAAGTCGCGACATCAGCTGTGGTTAATATAGGCACTCGCCTAGGGGCCCTGGGTGTAGACGAAATTCTGTTGGCGGATACGATTGGCTGTGCAGTGCCCAGTCAGGTTCGTGAGCGCGTGGGCGCACTGCAGTCGGCGCTGGAGGATTCCACAGCTGTCGGGTGTCATTTTCATAACACTCGCAATACAGGAATTGCAAATGCCGTCGCCGCAGTGGAATCAGGCGTGCGTATTCTCGACGGGTCTGTTGGCGGCATCGGTGGATGCCCGTTCGCTCCCAGGGCGACGGGTAATATTTCGACCGAAGATCTGGTTTACGTCCTACGCAACATGGGTTATGAAACGGGCATTGATTTGTCGCAGCTAATCGATGTCGCGGCTTGGGTAGAAGGGTATTTCGATGATCCACTGCCAGGACAAGTCATGAAAGCCGGTTTGTTCCCGGACGACGTGATCGCGCGTCAGGCGGCCACTTCAGTTCAGGCGTGAACGGCGTGATAGTCTTAATCCGAATCGATGTAAAAGATAAGGGTAAAGTAGAATGACTGATCTACAGGATGTCTACAGCGAACGCTCCTATGGCGGCGAAACTATCGGTTTTGGCAGCAAACCAGGTATTGCTGTAGTTGATTTCCAGCTTGGATTTACTGACCCTTCATATACGCTTGGTGGGTCGCCACTGGTTCAGCGGGCCGTGGAGAATTCAGCACGATTACTTAAGGTTGCCCGAGAGAGTGGTGTGCCCATCGCAACCTGTTACACGGGCTATAACTCGAAACGAGATATGCCGTACTGGAAGATAACCGCAGTGATGGAAGACCTGATAGAAGGGGAGGTAGCGACAGAGCTTGACCCTCGAACATATGACCCTGATTACGACGTAGCGATGCGGAAATCGGGTGCATCGATGTTTTTTCAGACACCGGCCGCAGCGTTTTTTAATAAAGAACTGGTCGATACGGTGTATGTGGTGGGGTGTACAACGTCTGGTTGCGTACGGGCGTCGATCGTTGACTGTTTTCAATGGGGATTCAGAACCCTGGTACCGGAAGATTGTGTCGGTGATCAGGAAGAAGGTCCCCATCGGGATAATCTGAGGGATGTGGAACGGCGTTACTGTGACCTGACCTCAGCAGACGACGCAATCGTTCGAATCCGAGCGTGGAACGCTTCCCAGGCGTGACGTTATGATCAACAAGAACAGTGATTAATTAACCACCACCCGATCATGAGTAAAGATTCCCGAAAATCTACAGAGTGGTTTGATGCACAGTTACGAAAAGCAAAAGATGATTTTACTGAGCTGGCACGGGGGGGGCGAGATCGACATTCACGTGAGCTAGAACAAAGACCAGTCGAGAGAGAGTCAAAATCCTTCGAGTCTCCAAGGAAGACAGAGACGACCCAAGCCCGGGAGGCCATTCCGGCCACTCCGGCCCGGGAGGAAGCCCGCCACCAGCATTCAACTACAGCCCGCGGGAATCAGGGCGCGAGTGAATCGAAAAGACCGATCGCGGCCGAGCGCTCACAGGTCTCGCGGTCACGTGCTACGGGGCAGTCCGGTTATCGATTGGGTGCAGACGTCGGGGGTACGTTCACGGATATCCTGTTGATTGAGGAGGCCAGTGGGCGCAGTTTTACCGCGAAAGTACCGTCCACGCCACAGGATTCCTCAATTGGGGTGCTGAACGGTATAGAACGGGTCTGTAATCAGGCTGGTGTGTCTTTAGCAGACATCAGTCACGTCATGCACGGAACGACTGTGGCCACGAATACGGTGCTGACCGCCAGTGGTGCGCGAGTCGGCCTGGTGACAACCAAGGGATATAAGCAGGTTCTCCAGATTGCCCGTTCATATGTACCGGGTGGTTTGGGCGGTTGGGTGATCTTTAACAAGAGCGAGCCGTTGGCACCGCTCGAACTGACCATAGAAGCTGATGAACGAATTGGGGCTAAAGGTGAGATCGTCCAGCCGCTTGATGAAGAGGCGCTGAAGCAGTCATTAACGGCACTTGCAAAGCAAGGAATAGAAGCACTGACGGTGTCACTGATGAATGCTTATGCTAATGGTACGCACGAAGAACGTGTGCGCGAGATTGCAGATAGCATTTTTCCCGGCATTCCGATTTCTATTTCATCTGAAGTCGTGCCCGAGATGTATGAATATGAACGTACCGAGACAACTGTCGTCAACTCTTATATCAGACCGGTGGTGTCGACCTACATCGAGAATCTCGAAGCAGAACTCAATCGAAGAATGAGTGGCATGCAGTTGCATATTCTTCGGTCAGACGGTGGATTGGCATCTGCTCAGGCCGCCAAAGAGGCGCCGGTCAATCTATTGATGAGTGGTCCGGCAGGCGGTGTGTCGGGGGCAGTCTGGATGGCCCGGCAAGCCGGCTACAGGGATCTTTTGACATTTGATATGGGTGGGACTTCAACGGATGTTGCACTGATTCAGAATGGTGTTGCCCAGACCCGGCGTGAAACCCGGGTAGCCGATGTCACTGTCCGTTCATCGTCGATCGATGTGCGTACGGTTGGTGCCGGTGGTGGTTCGATCGCCTATGTGCCGGAACTCACTAAAGCCCTGCGGGTCGGTCCGCAGAGTGCAGGTGCGGAGCCCGGTCCGGCGGCTTACGGAATGGGTGGTACTGAACCCACAGTTACGGATGCCAATGTAGTACTGGGCTATCTGCCTGCGAGTGCGAAGCTCGGCGGTGACATGGATATGGACGCCGGCAGAGCCGAGGCCGCCGTTGAGGCAATTGGCAAGGCCATGGGTTTGTCGACCCATGATTCTGCAGAAGGTATTGTTAAAATCGTCAACGAGAACATGTTTGGCGCACTGCGACTTGTCTCGGTAGAGCAGGGATTTGATCCACGTGATTTTGCACTGGTGGCCTTTGGTGGGGCTGGGCCGCTGCATGCTAACGCACTGGGAAAACTGATGAATTCATGGCCGGTGATCATCCCGCCGGGACCCGGTGTCCTCTGTGCCTATGGTGATGCGACGACCCGTGTCCGTGACGAGGCATCACGCACCTTTGTTCGACGGTTTTCAGAGACGAGTCACGCAGAAACACTGGGTATTCTTCAGGAGCTCGCAAGCTCGGCTGCGGCAACCTTGGATGCGGAGGGTGTGGCCAGGTCAGATCAGTCAACGGTGTACCAGGTTGATCTCCGCTATGCCGGACAGGGAATGCGCCTAACACTCGAGGTCTCGCCGGAGGAATTTGAAACTGGTGGCCTTGAGGAACTGGGAAACCGCTTCGATGCGATGCACGAGCAGTTATTTACATTTGCGTTGGACGCCGAGCGTGAACTGTATACGTTGCGTGCCCTTGTCCAGGGTAGAGAAAGTGCAGCGGAAGCACAGGCACTTGCCAGTGGTAACGGTGATCCATCTGCAGCCAAGTACGCGCAGTCCAAGGTGTACTACGATGGTCAACACCACGATGCAAATATATTCGACCGGGCTCTGCTGAAAGCGGGCGATCGTGTGAGTGGTCCTGCGATTGTTACCGAGATGGATTCAACCACACTGGTGCTGCCGGGATGTACCGGCGAAGTCGACCCGGTCGGTAACCTGCTGATCCGGCTGGATTGATGCCCGAGTTATAAGAGAGTAACAATGCCTGCACAAGTCATACAAAGTAATTCAACACCGTTCCAAAACGTAACTGTTGATCCGGTCACACTCGATATTATCGAGAATGCCCTCAGAAACGCACGCAGTGAGATGGATGCTGTGTTGTTTCGAACGGCGATGTCACCCGGAATAAGAGAACAACATGATGCGTTCCCCATGATTGCAAATCATGAGGGCAAAATGGTAGTTGGTCAGTTCGGCTCGTTTTTCTGGGGGTTTCAGCAGGGATATAACGGCACTATAGAGGAGGGGGATGTTTTCCTAACCAACGATCCCTACACATGCAATGGAGCAGTTAGCCACCTCAATGACTGGTTGATGATGATGCCGATCTATATCGATGGCCGATTGGTATCCTGGGCAGCGATGTTCGGGCATATGACCGACATCGGAGGGAAGGTGCCGGGCAGTTTGCCGACAGATGCGGCACAGGTGTTTGAGGAAGGTATACAGATTCCGCCGGTCAAGATAATTCGTAACGGTGAGTTGAATACCGAAATACTCGAACTTATTCTTAGAAACTGCCGTTTGCCTGAATGGAACCGTTCTGATTTCAATGCCATTGTGGCTGCACTGAGACTGGCTGAGCGCCGGGTTCTTGAGATGGCAAACCGCTTCGGGGTTGAAGAGTTGGTCGCTGCAATGGTGGAAATGCTCGATCGTAACAAGCGGGCCATGGGTGCGATCCTGAATATGGTTGTCCCCGAAAACAAACAGTATTTCGAAGACTATATCGATGACGATGGCATGGGAATGGGGCCCTATAAGGTCAGTTGTGCGATGTGGCGGGAAGGTGAAAAAGTTATCTTCGATTTCGAGGGTACTGATCCACAATCCATCAGTTCAGTGAACTTTCTACTCAACGAAGAAATGTTCAAGATGTTCCTGGGCGCATTTTTTATCAATTTGTTCGATCCGCAGATTCTATTCAACGATGGGTTTTATGATCTGGTTGATGTGCGAATTCCACGTGGTTCTATTCTTAAACCGATCCGTCCGGCGGCATTGAGTTCGCGGACCCATATGCTGGGTCGGATTTTTGACATCATGAGCGGTCTGCTGGGCCAGGGATCACCGGATGCGCTCTGTGCGGCTGGTTTTTCGGACAGTCCGCATTTCATGTATTCGGGTTACGACAAAAATGGAGAGTGGTACCAGCTCTATCAGATCGGTTTTGGTGGCATACCCGGCCGCCCGGCAGGTGACGGTCCCGATGGTCACTCACTGTGGCCGGCCTTCACCAACGTGCCCAATGAGTTTTTGGAAGCATACTTTCCGCTTCGGATCGTTACTTATGAAACCATACCTGACAGTGGTGGCCCCGGACTACATCGCGGAGGCAACGGTTTATCGATGGGTTACCAGTTCCTGGAACCCGGTGAAATCTCGATTCATGATGATCGCTGGTTGACTCATCCCTGGGGTGTGAATGGTGGTCTGCCCGGTCAGCGCAGCAACAAGCTTATGGTTCGGGCAGATGGTAAAAACGAGTGGATGAAATCCAAATGTGACCGGATAAAGGTATCGGCGGGTGATACGCTCTATTTTAATACTTGGGGTGGCGGTGGATGGGGTGATCCGCTTGAACGTGACACGGAAAAAATTTCCCTCGATGTGCAGCGGGGACTGGTGAGCGTCGAAGGTGCCCGACGCTACGGCGTGGTGCTGCAGTTGGATCTGTCTGTTGATGAATCTGCCACCGCGAATCTCCGTCGGCAGATGTCCTCTGAACGCGGCAAAGTAGATTTATTCAATTTCGGCGGAACCGTTGAGGAACTCAAAGCGCGTTGCAAAGCGGATACCACGTTAGAGCCACCCAGGACACCAGTGTTTCAGAAGTGGGTTACGCGATCGGCAGGTGAAGCTGCCGGATAAATTTAAGAAAGGGCTATCAAGAGTCAGCCCCTGCGGTTGGTTTTGAACATGCTGGCTGAAGGGGAATCCCGGGCGTATCGGGTTTGAAGGCGCTCTACTATATTGCCGTGGTGCTGCCCTCACCGCTGGCCGATGCGGTAAAGACACTCCAGCTTAGGGCACATACCGCGTACCATAGCCGTGCAGCTCTCCGATCACCCCCGCACATCACGTTGCGAGCGCCGTTTCGAACGCCGCTGGATCAGGTCGGGGGCCTCAAGCAGGTACTGACTGAGTTTGCCTCGCGCTACCCACCTTTCTCCGTTGAGTTGGGTGGTTTTGGCTGTTTTCCACCCCGGGTGGTATTTGTCCGTGTAATTGAAAACCAGATGTTGTCCGCGATTCAGCACGATCTGATTAAAACACTGACCGAAAATCAGATCGTCGGATCTGGCGAACAGACGTTGCGTGCTTTTCATCCGCACATCACCATCGCATTTCGCGATCTGATCCAGCGTCACTTCAGGTCGCTGTGGGGTGAGGTTGAACACAAATCTTTTACCGGCCGGTTCACAGCTGGCGGTATTACTTTACTGCGGCACAATGGAAAATTCTGGACCGCAGAGGTTGACTTTTTATTCGGGCAAGAAGAGTTCGACGTCCGTACCTAACTCGAAACAGTTCGAGGTAGGTTGGTTACAGTTGATGCCGTCGGGTCGTTTCGAATCAATAACTGTCGGGCAGACCATTCGGTCGCAGGATCGGGTGACAACTGCCAGCGAAATTCGCCGGCAACCAGCTGAGCGATACTGACGCCATCTTTGTAGAGTAAGCGATTAGCAGACACTGCAGCAATCTTGTCTCCCGGTGTGGTGATGCCATGAAGATTCACTGGATCGGCAGCAGACACAATCACCGGTCGTGAAGTGTCGGTTTGATTGTCTGGATTTCGGAACTCGCGCAGCCGTTCTACTGCTTCAGGCCATGCAAACTGTTCGCCACTGAAACCGTTAACGAAACGGCCACCCCGAACCTCACCTCTGGCTTCGAGCCGGCGGAAAGCACGAGCCAGTTCCCGCCAGTGCGGAAGTGACCGGTGTTCACGAATCAGCAGTGCCCGGAACACGATTCCGTAACGATCGAGCAGAGCCACGGCGATTTGTTCGGGTTCGATTGGGAAATTCTGAACAGGCACTATTGGGTCCTTTTCCTGGGATCCGCCGGACAGGGCAGCTTGATGGGAGAGTGTCTGTTCAACCAGAGACCAGCGGCCAGCCGCCTCCACCGTTCTGGAGCGGTGTCGGCGGCCGCGTCCGCCACCGGGTCGTTTGGATGCGGGTGCAATCAGTACGCGAAGACCGGCAAAACTGTCCGACGTGACGATGCCCCAGGCAACAAGTTCTGCCAGGGCCTCTTCGAGTTGACTCCTTAACAGTCCGGTCATCGACATCAGATCGGAAAAAAATGATGCACCGTTTAATAACAACACATCTCGCAGGCGGCTGGCGTGACCCGATAGTGAGGCCCAGTTTGTAAGCTTGCCGGTGCTCAGATCAGGGTGTGTGATCCAGGGCAACCAGCTCTGGATCTGACTGCGCTCAAAAAACATGATCGGCGTATTTCGGACTGGCCCAATTCGGCGTGTGCTTTTGACAGGTGTAAAGGGGCGCAGCCACATAAACTCACCGGCGGTAAGCAGTTGGTCGAGCTGATTCTGACTGTATCCCGAAATTCGGTGTGGCAACAAAGATGATTCCCAAGCCACGGCGGGGGCCGCAAAACCCTGTAATCGATAGAGTGCGTCGCGCAGTGCCTCAGGCCCGCGTTGTCTTTCACCGGAAAGACCCTGCCACTGCAGTACAAAGCGCATGAACGCGGCTGGAGGTACGGGCTCTATCTGCTTGCGCAGGGTTTTGATGGTGTAACGGCCGATGCGTGCCAGCAGACGGCGTTCACACCATTCGTCGCTGTCGCCAAAGCGGGTTTCACAGGCACTGATCGAGTTGACGCGAAACAGCCCGCGCATGGCGAATCCTTCGGTCTCAAGTGTCAGCAGTGCCCGACTGATAAATCTTTTGTCTATATCCAGCGGTTTGGCCAGTGCTGTGGCGGTGACAGGCCCCAACGTTTCAAGTCTGCTTCTGATAATTTCAACTAGTCCCTGTGTTGCAACGGACTCCGGATCTTCCAGTTGTTCAGTAGCGGTTTTCACAGGCGTGATTACAGGTTGCAGCGAGTAGCCTGCGCTCACACACTGTGTCAGCTGTGACAGTCGTTCTGCACTGACCCAGAGTACGGTTCCCGACGCGAGCGATAGCGCGGTTGCGCGTTTATCGAGCACCAGTTGTTGGAAAAACTCGAACCACTCAGGCAGCGAATCACGGATCTCGCCCGTTTCAAGAAACCCGGATAACACCAGTGCATCGTGGAGTTCGTCGGCGTTCTGTGGGTCGGGCCAAGCCTCAGCGCGGACGGCCTCAATTGCAGTTGGATCGAGTTCCGCGACCTGTGCAGCGTCTTCAACATCGAACAGGTGGCGGTTGCGTATCGCCTGGGTCCGGCGTTCCTCGGCCGGTGCATCATCAAGAAAAGCATAAGGCCGGGCAGTGATCACTTCTTCGGCCAGTGGCGACGGACATGCAAGTTCACGGGCGGTTATCTTTATCGGGGTAGTCGAGTCGTCTTTATCATTAAGCTGGCTGATGAGTCGTTCTAGGCCGTCAACGTCCATCACCTCGGTCAGGCAGTCGGACAACACCTGCGCCACCAGTGGGTGATCCGGGATCTCGCGTTGACCGGTGATGTTTTCGGCACAGGCGAGTTGGTCTGGAAAGATCACAGCCAGTAGATCATCGGCATCGCTGCGTTGGAACTGTGGAGGCACTTTCTTACCATTTCGATTCCGCCGAACTGCAAGGGCTGTCGTCGTAACCCAGCGCCAGCGAGTTGGGAACATGGGTGCGTTGAGCAATGCCTGGATCAGCACCTCCCGCACGCTGTGTGGTCGCAGGTAATCAACCACTTCAATTAGCGGAAAACTGTGTGTAGGGCCCAGTGAAAGGATGATGCTGTCGTCCAGTGCTGCGGCTTGCAGTTCAAAGTTGAACCGCCGGCAGAATTTTTTCCGGATTGCAAGGCCCCAGGCACGATTCAGTCGAGTACCAAACGGCGAATGAATGACAAGATGTGTATCACCTATCTCATCAAAGAACCGTTCGAGAACAATGTGCTGCTGAGTTGGCAAGGAACCCAGGGCGGCTTTGGCGAGGGCTGCATACTCCGCAAGCTGTCCTGCAGCGTTTGCAGTCAAGCCGATCGTGCGCTGCAGCCAATGTCTCGTTCGGGCTATGCCATCTTTCGATGTACTGAGTCGATGGTCAAGTTGTGCCCGAAGCCTCGACACCGCAAGCGACAATTCATCACTGCGGCCCGGGGCTTCGCCAAACCAGAATGGAATGCTGGGAGACTGCCCTTTCGCATCTTCGACATAGACTTTGCCCAGTTCGATCCGGATGATACGGTAGGCTGTGTTGCCCAGCTGGAAGATATCACCGGGGAGGCTCTCGAATGCAAAATCTTCATTCAGCGAGCCAACGGGAAACTCCTCGGGCAGCAGCACAACGTCATAATCAAACTGGTCGGGTATCGCGCCGCCGTTCGTTAGAGCAGTGAGGCGGGCACCACGTCTTCCACGTATGCGGCCGTTGACCGCGTCCAGATGCAGATGCGCCCCACGTCGACCCCGGCGGGTGGTATAGCCATCAGCGAGCATCTGGATAATTTCGTTAAACCGCTCGCGTGTTGTTTCGCGGTAGGGCCAGGCACGGCACAGTACGGTATAGAGGTCATCGATACACCATTCCTCGGCTGCGACCTCTGCGACAATCTGCTGGGCTAATACGTCCCAGGCGGGCTCCACCAGCTGAATAGCATCCAGTTCCTGGCGTTGCACAGCATCCAGCAGGGCGGTGCACTCCATCAGGTCATCACGCGATAGTGGAAATAAGCGACCTTTAGGGATGGCCTTAACGCCATGGCCGGATCGACCGACGCGCTGAAGGAAAGTGGCAATGCCCCGAGGTGAGCCAAGCAGACAGGTCAGGTCAATATCTCCGATGTCGATGCCGAGTTCGAGTGAAGCTGTGGCAACCAGTGCATTGAGTTCTCCATTCTTAAGGCGCTGCTCGGCATCAAGACGGTGCTCCCGGGCAAGACTGCCATGGTGTGCGGTGACGCCACTGGAAGGAAGTCCGCGTTCCTGCATACGTTCGGCGAGGTGCCGGGAGACTCGTTCCGCCAGGCGGCGGGTGTTGACAAAAATCAAGGTGGAGTGGTGTTCGGCAATGAGATCAGCCATGCGGTCGTAGATCTCACCCCAGACTTCGGCGGGCATAATAGGCTGAAGGGGTGACCGTGGCAGTTCAATGGCTAGGTCTCGGTCACGCACGAAACCCGTGTCGATGATCCGACACTCATCGTTGTCGGGACGGTTACCAATCAGAAAACCTGCCATGCGGTCGATTGGCTTCTGGGTCGCAGATATCCCGATACGGACAGGAGGTTTGACACACAGGGCATCCAGACGTTCCAGGGATAAAGACAAGTGCGCACCGCGTTTGTTACCCGCGACTGCATGTAATTCGTCAATAATGACTGTACGTACTGTTTGCACTATTCGACGTCCAGACTCGGAAGTTAGAAAAATAAAGAGCGATTCTGGGGTCGTGACCAGAATGTGCGGTGGTTGCCGACGCACCTTGGCGCGCTCAGACTGTGGTGTATCGCCGGTGCGTACGGCTGATCGGATCGACAGCGGACTGGGTGAGGGTAATTCCTGAGCGATACCCCTCAGAGGAGATTCAAGATTCTTGTTGATGTCGTTAGACAACGCTTTGAGTGGGGAAACGTACAAAATTCGAGTTTCATCGGGTAGGCCAAACAGTTCGCCTTCACGTACCAGGTCGTCTATGACGGCAAGAAAGGCCGCCAGGGTCTTGCCCGAACCAGTGGGCGCGGCCATCAAAGTGTGTGTACCTCCTCGAATAGCGGACCACGCTTGTACCTGTACGTCGGTGGGCTGATCAAACTGTTTGTTGAACCAGTGAGCAACGGCCGGATGAAAATGGGAAAGTGGCATCGAGATATTGTAATGTTCTAGAGGCTCATTGGATGAGTATTCTCAGTGCAATGTGGGCCGATAGCTCCGGTTCTTGGCATAGGGTCGATTCGGTTATGATCGGGTTAAACAGAACAAGTAACAAAGGAGGTAAGGATGTCCGTATCGCTTGAACAGGCCCAGGCCATTGCCACCGCAAGTCTGGCCCAAGCCAGGGAGTTAGCTCTAAAACCGGTTAGTGTGGTGGTGTTGGATCCAAGAGCCACTCTGGTTGTGGTGTTGTCTGAAGACGGTGTTAGTACGTTGCGGGCCCGGATTGCGCAAGGGAAAGCCAATGCGGCCATTGCGATGGGGATGGGCACGCGTGCGCTCATGGCACGTGCTGAACAGCAGGCCTACTTTATTCAGGCAATTAATGGCCTTGCTGAGGGCAATTTTGTGCCGGTGCCCGGTGGTGTACTGATCCGTAACGAGGTCGGGGTTCTCCTCGGTGCAGTCGGAATATCGGGTGATACGTCGGACAACGATGAAGCAGCTGCTGTCCACGGGATTGCCGCAGCGGGCTTGGTCAGCGAAACGGGTTAGGGAGGGCAGTCGGAATGAAAAGTCAGGACGACGGGAAAAACTCAAACAGTACTCAAATTTGTTCTCCCCAGATTTTTAGCTGGGACGAAATCGATCGTTATAGATTTGATGAAGACGACAGTGAGGGTCAGATTATTAGTGGTGTACATATGCATCTACTCCGGGCTGTGTTTGAACCGGGATCAATCTACCCGATGCATTCTCACCCGCATGAGCAGTTCAGTCTGCTACTGTCCGGGCAGATTCTTTTGACGGTGGGTAATGAGATACGCGAGATTGGTCCTGGTGACGGCTGGTATGCAGCGAGTAATGTGCCGCATGGTGGTCAAATTATCGGCGATGAAAAGGCAGTTTTTATCGATGTGTATTCACCAGCCACGCGTTGGATATTCGATATTCTAGACACTGCAAAAAAATTACCTCCGGTTAGACCAGCCGATCAGAAACTGTTTGAAAATTGACCTTTTAAAAAGGGACTAACTATGAGTGAGCTTAAGAATACTTTTTCGTGCGACACCTCGGTCGAGGTCGTCGCTGCGGCAGTTGCAGCCGATGGGTATGCTATTGTGCGTGATGCGGTCGACGCCAATACGGTTGCTGCCGTAAATGCCGATCTGGCACCTTATTTTGAGAATGCCCATGATGGGCACGAAGAGTTTTATGGCAGCCTTACCAAGCGGTTCGGGGCACTGCTTGCGAAGTCGACTTCTGTTCAGTCGCTGTTGGTCCACCCCACGGTACTGGCGGTGGCGGACGACGCTTTGTTGCCTCATTGTGTCCGGTATCGTGTGCACTATACCGGCGTGATGCATATTGAACCGGGTGAAACTCGACAGGTTTTGCACAGGGATATTGGTCTCTATCCAATTGCGAGTCCATGCCCCCCATTAACTGTAGCAACAATGTGGGCGCTCAGTGATTTTACCCGGAAGAATGGCGGTACCCGCCTGGTACCGGGGTCGCATCTTTGGTCCAGTGACCGAGTACCAAAACCCGAGGAAGTTGTGGCTACTGAAATGACGGCAGGTTCAGTACTGATTTATACTGGAAATACTATCCATGGCGGTGGTGCGAATCGTGCCGATAGTTCACGCAGTGGTGTAGCTTTGCACTACAACCTGGGCTGGTTGCGGCAGGAAGAGAACCAGTATATGGCAGTGCCCCCTGAGCTCGCTCTAAAGTTACCGGATCAAATCCAAGAACTGATTGGATATTCGCTGGGCTCGAGTAGCCTCGGAGTTGTAGACCACATGGACCCAAAAGACTATTTACATGGGGTGCGTGATCCGGCGCAAAGTAGCCTTAGCTCTCCAGAGTTGGAAAAGAAAGTGCAAGCATTGCCGCGGTTTCATATCAGCCACAGTGAAGAGGGACTTCCGAACTACTATGATGTAGATACTGATTAGGGTGTAAAGGGTCTTTATTTGGCAATGCTCTGGCCCAGATTCTTAAGACTGAGCTGTGATGATCGATGACCTTCTAGCGGGTGACTTTCAAGAGGAACCGTGGTGGTGGCATGCGGCGCCTCGGCCTGCACAGTCCTCGGTGGACAACTTTCCGGACAGGGCCGATGTGGTCGTCGTGGGTTCTGGATTTACGGGCCTGTCGGCCGCCTTGACACTCGCCAAGGCGGGGCGGGAGGTCGTGGTATTGGATGCGCAGGCTCCTGGTTATGGAGCGAGTTCGCGTAATGCGGGTTTTGTCGGTCGAACACTTAAACACAGTTTTAATACGCTACTACAAGTCCACGGTCTTGATTACGCGGTGCAGGTTTATCGCGAACTGGATGCCGCGTTTGATTTTGTATTCGACTTAGTGTCGCGAGAAAATATTAACTGTTATCTGACACGTTGTGGCCGATTTATGGGTGCACTGAACACTGAACATTTTGGTTTGATGAGCGACGAACTCGAACTGCGCCATAAATATCTTGGTCATCCGTTTGAGATGATCTCCGAATCTCGGCAAAGTGAAGAGATTGGCTCGGGTCGCTATGTTGGCGGTGCACTGATGCCGGATTTTGGTAGCATTCACCCAGGGCTCTACCATCTTGGGTTGCTGAATACTGCACAATCGGCCAAGGCGCAGATAATCGGTCATACACTAGTGACTGCGATTCGACGTGACGGGACGGGCTTTCAAGTTGATACGCCACGGGGTGTATTGACAACTGGAGATGTGATTGTCGCTACCAACGGCTACACCGACCGTGCCGTACCTTGGTTGCGGCGTCGGGTCATCCCTTTTCACGGTTATATGATCGCGACTGACGTTCTGTCCGAAGACGTGATTACCCAGATTCTTCCCAACAATCGAACGTTTCATGATTACAACAACAACCTGGTGTATATCCGCCAGGCGCCGGATCAACCTCGTTTGCTTATTGGCGCTTATACAGGTGGCCCAGTTGACCGATTATCTACGAAAGCCGAAAAACTGAAGAGTCGTCTTGATGTTATCTTTCCTGAATTGAGCGAGGTAAAAATCTCACGAATCTGGAGCGGCCAATGTGCAGGCACATTCGATTTGTGGCCGCATGTGGGCATGCACAATGCGGTGCACTATGCGCTAGGGTATTGTTTTGCCGGACTGCCGATGGGCACCTATCTCGGCGATAAAGCAGCCAAACAGGTATTGGGTTTGCCAGAAGCCAAGACAGTCTTCGCAGATCGCGCTTTTCGCAGCCATCCCTTGTATACAGGAAATCCGTGGTTTCTACCACTCGTGATGCGTTGGCACGACCGACAGGATGCGGCCTATTCGTAGCCACTTGTGCCACGACACTTAGAAGATGGTGATCACACTACACGGAATATTTCTCTAGTGGTTGGTACTGAAGTGTACCGGGCACAGCGGAACTCCAGATCAGGATTCAGCTTTGCACGCTCGAAAATGGCCGTAAGCCATACCACCATGGGCAAAGCATTCGTAACGCCCGCGTGTCCAACTGAGAAAATTCTCAAGATCTTTGTGTCCAAGTTTTTCCCGCAGCGTATCCTTGAGTTCTGTTTTCACACGGTCCAGGTAGCCCCGGGCAAGGTCTGTCGTTGCTTGGGTTCGGTCGACGACAGACACTGACCCAAAGCCATTCTTCAACAGGGTTGTTTCGAAACGCGATTGGCAGACAAAATAGAAGTTAAGGCCTCTTTCTTTTAGCAGGGAGTCCCAATCTCTGTAAGCAGAATTGTCTGCTGCCTTGAACCATTCGCCACCGACTACCCAGCCTCCGCAGCGCAATACTCTGTGGATCTCGGAAAAAAAGCCGTATAAACCTTCTAGGTGACAGCTGGTCGCTGTGAGATACACCACGTCGAACTGGTCAGAATGGTAAGGCAGCGCACCGCCGTCAAACCGTGTCAGGGTGATACGATGGTCCATGTCTGCTGCTTTAACCAGTTCACCTGCGCGGCTGATGACATTGTTGTCGATATCCAGAGCATCCACATGACGTGCATGATGATCTTTGACCAGCGAGATGGCGGCACCACCCAGTCCGCAGCCGATGTCCAGCAGTTGTTGGTTACGAATTTTGATGCCTGTCACGATTCGTGCGACTTCAGCGTCACCGCCGGCCGACATGTATCCCTTACCATAGACCAGTTCCATGGTCTCGATATTTCTAGGGTCATAACGATTAACTAAACTACTCATCGTGTACTTATGATTTGTCGTGTTGCTAACAGTCGCAGGTTAGTTGTACCCAAACTCTGATGAGTGTTGAAATCTTCGCACTGGATATTCTTCGCCTGTCGGGACAGGCCCGTGCGGATTTAAGTGCAGGCGGTCGATGCCGCGTGCCATATAGGCTTCGAACGTCGGCCATTGAGAAAGATCAGCCTGCACGCAGGTCGGGGCGAATCGCATCGTCATACCACAGCGCATACGCTGCGACTGGTTTGGACCTGAACCATGTAAAAGCCTTGAATCATGAAGTGAAATCTCTCCAGCTTTGAGATCGATAGTGACGATGTCTTCGGGTTGGCAATTTGAGATATCAGCTTCCTGATCCAGCACAAGATGGGGGTTATTGTTTGTGTGGTGGACAAACTGTCCCCGCCGGTGACTGCCGGATACTACCTGCATGGCGGCATTGTTGGCGTCCGTATCGTAAACCGCGAGCCATGCCGAGACTGTCTGCTGTGGGGAAAGTGGCCAGTACTGCGCATCCTGATGCCAGGGCACTTCGGATCCATCTTCCGGGTACTTGACAAAAAACTGACCGGCCCACTGAAAAAAATCTGGCCCAATCAGGTCTTCAACATAATCCAGAATGGCTGGGTGGCGTGAAAGATCGTAGAACGTACGGCTGCACTTGTGCCACATATTAACCTGATTAATATCAGTGCCATTGGGTAGTCGTGCGGCCAGTTTCTCAAATGACGCCTGGAGTGTCGAAATCTCGGAAGCATCAATAACCGACAGGTTCTTTATATAGCCGCACCGCTGGTACTGCTCCACCTGGGCTTCGGTCAGGCGGCGCAGGGGCGTTTGCGTTGATTGTTGTGATGCAGTCATTAGCGACTACCCAAGTCGTTTTGTTTATGCTTTGGGGTAGGATAACTGAGGTTGCAGATCAGATAAAGAACAAGAGGTTTGAAAAATGATATCAATTGGCCTAGAAAATGAACTTAACCGATTATGTGATGAACAGCCGTTTCACACGGGTTGGTATGTCAAAAATCTGCGAACAGGTACTGTGCTAGAACGTCATGGCAGCATTGTGGTGCCATCGGCCAGTACACGCAAGATTGCGATCATGATAGCAGCGCTAAAGGCGGTGAATGAGGGAGAGCTCTCGCTGTCCCAGCCTGTGACGATGGCATCTCGTTTCAAGAACAACGATTCCGGTTGTTTTCAGCATTTACGGAGTGATTTTGTGATTCAGCTTCAGGACGCTCTGGTCATGATGATTATCGTGAGTGACAACACATGCACCGGGGCAGTCGCAGACCTGGTAGGTCTCGAAGCGATCAATGCGTTGTGCCAGTCTATCGGTATGGAAGAGACGGTTCACCGATATGGTATTCCACCTATCGGTATGGCGGGGTATCTACCGGCAGATCAAACCAATTCAACTACACCAGCAGATGTGGCTCTTCTGCTAAAAATCATATTGGAGGGTGTGGGTGATGAGAAAAGTGCTGGTCTCCTGGGATGCACGACGGAGTTATGCCAATTGGCTATCGACATTCTGAGCTGGCAGCGTTTGCGAGACCGGATACCCGCCCGCTTGCCTTTAGGAACCAAGGTTGCGCATAAGACCGGAACTACAGCTAAGAACTATAACGATGCGGGTATTGTCTATACCGATGACGTACCGTTGTTCCTGATCAGCGCCTATACCGACAACGTGCCAGCTGACCTGCCGACGGGCGAGCCGGGTCATACCGTGGCCCATGATCTGACAGCTCGATTGTCGCGCCTGTGTTGGGATGAATTTCTGTGATAAGCGTAAAATGACGCGATGGGAAATAGGCTAGCTGATGTGGATCGCCCCAACAGCCGCGGCGGAGATGCTCGTCAAATATAGTGATCGTATCAATTCGCCTTAGCGAAGACAGGTCAACAGAATTGACAATTGCGACAACCGATTAACAATAGCTGTATGGCTATCCGAAGCATTCAGTCGATTGTTTTCCTTATCCTAAGCGTAGGATGTATGTTATTGAGCGTCCTTAAGCCGATAGCCGCTGCCGAGACGATAACGCAGACCTTTGCTAACGCGGATCACTATGTGGGGGAGATCCAGAACGGTCAGTTCCATGGCCAGGGGACTTATTTCTTTTCAAACGGCAATGAATACGAAGGGGCCTTTCACGAGGGAAAATACCACGGTAAGGGCGTGTTTAAGTTTGCCAGTGGAGAGCGTTACGAGGGTGAGTTTAGGGATGGCAAGTTCCATGGGCACGGAGTCTATACGTGGGCTGGTGGACTCCGCTTTGAGGGTACTTGGCAGAACAACCGTAAGTGGACCGGCACGGTCTACAGCCAGTGGGGGACCGTGGCAGGTAGCTATACGGAAGGGAAATGGGAGAGCGCGCTTTAGGTTCTTCGAATCAGAAAGGTTTTCCGTCGTTAAGTTACGTGTTGTAATCAGCGCACAATCGGCAATCGAAATGAACGAACCAGGTATACTTGTCCCTGAATCTATCGAGAAGTTTTAAGATATCTGGCGGTAGGCTGATCGTTGGCTTTCGTAAAATGAAGTAATTGGTTTTTGTGAGGGGAAGCGATGAACTTTGACGGCGATCTGAGGAAAATCGGAGACATAGACGTCGCTCGGTTTGCACAGCACGCGGCGAAAATTACCGATGCGGATTGGACCGCTGATGCCTTTCGCCAGAAAACTTATGAGGTGCACAAGCAGACGCAAACCATTCGGCTGATCATGGATGAAGACGGTCGGCATCGTGATCCTACCTACCATCCCTCGTATGAGACCTATAAAGCTTTGCTGGAGCCAATTGAGATCTTCATCCGGCGACAGTTCGAGCAGACCCTAAAAGCCCAGCGCCTGCGAAAGAAGTATGGTCGGGGTTATTTCATCCGTATGATCCTGGTCAAGCTTCTAACCAATGGCAGCATACCGCACCATGTTGACCAGGGCGAGACGCTATCAAAATCACACCGCATGCATCTACCGATTATTACCAATGAACAGAACCTGTTTTCGGTGGGTGATACCGAGGTGCATATGAAAGCCGGTGAACTCTGGGAGATCAACAATCGGCGGGAACACGGTGTTGTCAATGGCGGCAGCGAAGATCGTATCCACCTGATTGTTGACTATGTGCTGGCGGGCGAGAAGATTATCGATGCGGACGGTACCACACTGGAATGTTGAGTGTGACTGCTGCGGCTCAGTCGTCACTATGTCCGGGGGGTCACGGACATCCATGCGATGGGATTCAATATAGCCACCCGCTATCGCTTAAATCCGGACCAGCAGCTACTGTTCTCAGTCTCTCAGCCGATGCGGATAGAGCACGGTGGCTTGGCCTTTGATGGAGTTACCGGTGATTTGGTCCCCGCTGGTCGGCAGCCTGATCTGACCGTTGGCTTTACCCATCAACTGAACCAGGGCAGCTTCCTCAGGACTGCGTTCACCTACACCATTGACAGCAAATATTACCAAGGATTGCACGACATCCACGTCATGCTCACTTATAGCGGGCGGTTTTGAGACAGCCTGGTCTCAGTTTCACTTAATATTGTTCTTTGGTGAATCGTTGGTAACGGAACTTAAGATTTGGTTGAGTTCATCAAGATCGATGTGCCCACCCGAGACGACGCATGCGATCTTGCCGGTACCGGCACGGCCAGCCAGGGCGGTGGCAACCGCTGCTGCACCTGCGCCCTCGGCGACGATGTGATTGCGTTCAACCAGTAGTTTGATGGTGGTGGCCAGCTCGTTAAGCGACATCAGTAGTGAGTTGTCGACGACGCTACTCAGGATTGGCCACATTTCTTCCGCAACAGAAGGTGCGCCGCTGAAACCCGACGCGTACCGAGGAGCGAGTTCGGCGGTGATCGTCACGGGTTGTCCGGCCGCGAGTGACGGTGCTAGGGGTGCCCCAGTGTTCAGTTCACACGCATAGCGTCGAGTGGACGGTTTAAGCAGTTGGATCGCCGAGGCAACACCGGCGGTGAGCCCGCCACCCCCAAACGGAGTAACCACAGCATTGACGTCCGGAAGATCTTCCAGAATTTCAAGGCCGATGGTGCCCTGACCAGCCATGACATGACGGTTACTGGCCGGGTGAATGAAGAGTCCTGCCATGCCGGGGTAGTCGTGACTGTATAAGATCAGGTCGAACCACGCATCCCGGGGAATTTTCTGGATGGATGCGCCCAGTTCTTCCATGGCGGCAAGTTTGGATCTGGTCGCATCTTCGGGCACGACCACAGTTGCTTTGATGCCCATCTCACGTGCACCCCAGGCAACGCCTTGGGCCATATTGCCCATGCTTGCAGTCCACACACCCGCTTCAAGCTTTTCAGGGTCAGTGCTTCGCATCGTGTTGATTGCACCGCGAAGCTTGAATGAACCAATCGGTTGCAGATTCTCGAGCTTGAGGTAGATCTCGGTATTCGAAAGGTCGACATTCAACTGAACCAGTGGTGTGCGTACCGCGGCACCGCGAATATTGTCTTGGGCGTGCTGGAATTCTTCCAGCTTCAGAGGCGCATGGGGTTTCATCGAGCAGCCAAGCTATCTTCTGGTTAGAACGAAAAATAGATGGTCAATGCAAGACAGCCGGCCAGTAGAATGCAGCCCGCCCAGGTCCACCCCACACGATATTTGTCGGAAAACAGTATTGATGCCTTAAACCAATCAATAGTTTTCATGCGTTGTACACCTCGAACTGTTCAGCATCATAAACCAGAGGCTGAGCAATACTGCCAGCATCGTCCAGTACTGCCCGTACCTCGGGAACGTCTAGCAGATTGTTCCAGATAGTTGAGAGAATTGGAAATTCAGAAGGGGGATCGATTCTAGCCAGCAGGGCGTTTCGTATCTGAGGCACCAGGAAACAGTCAGCGAGTGTGACCGAATCGCCTACTGCAAACTTGCCAGCACACCGCGTCAGTAGAATTTCGATCGCACCAAACTCACGGCGGATGAAATGCCGTCGCAATGGATGGTGGGTGGGATTATCTTTAACCATGCCCCATTCACCCATGGCCTGAATAATGAACGGAATGTTCTGATAGGGCTGCGTGTCGGCAGCGATTATCCACATGATGCGCTGGACCTCGGCGCGAAGCCAGGGATCAGTCGGTAGTAAAGTCATGTCATCGCTGGGTGTGAGAGTTGACTCGATCAGGTCGATTATTGGTCCAGACTGTGTCATCTTGCGTCCATTGGGCAGCAGCAGAATGGGCACCCGACCTTCAGGGTTTAAGGCAGTTAGGTCGTCGGCGATTAGACGCAGTGTTTCCGGATGGTTATCTGGCAGCGTAAAAACGAGTATTCCGCGGTGGTCCGTTTTGAGTCCGGTGCTTACATGTTCAACTACATCGGGTGCTATCCCGCGGCACAGTAAGTACAGCGTCACCCGCATCGAGGCACTGCTGGCTGGGTGATAGATTAATTGCAATCGCTTCTGTACAGGCATGGTGGTATCAGGCTGGTTGTATGTTTAGAAAATTAACCTATTAGGGATAATTATAGGCAGCTTGATCGTAGAGTATCCCACCCGTGGTCACTGACGGTGTGTTGTGAATCAAAGTGCCTAGATTGCATGCAAAAAAGCTACAATTCACTGGGGCGATGGTGATCTCAAGACAGCCCATTCAAATAGAGAACTAATCTGACAAGTGCACAGCCTTCATGAATTTGGAAGCCAGGGCTTAGGAATGCTAGACGCAACTAAGGCAGTACGCTGCTTGCATAGAACCGCCGAGCAGGTCGCTATAACGGCACTTGTCGGTATGATTGTTTTGGCAGGAGCAAATACCTCGCAGGCAGGAAACTGGTGGGAATCGGACTGGGAAAAGCACTCACCACGATGGTCAGAAGACAATGGATCAGGTTCCTGGGGGGGGTTTTGGACACATTCGAATAATCCAAGAACTCCATGGCATGTTGGTGTAGTAGGTGGTAATTATCCTCGTAGGGCAGGTGCACAAAGTATCCGGTTCGAAAGAAGGACAGGTTTTTGTGGCGGTGATGACTGTGGATGGAACAGTGAAAGAACCGAGTTAGGATCTGATGTAAGTGATCGCCCAGGCGATGACCGTTGGTATGCATGGAGTGTGTATCATCAGAACTATCAATGGTTAAACAATGTTGCACCTATACATGGTCAATTCAAAACTTCAAACAGTGGTCACCAGTATGCGTTTTTCAATATGGACCAACACCGGGGTATGGTTATTAATTTTGATGCGTTTGAAGGCTGGAGCGGTTCAAAAGTTCTTATCCCCAAGAGTGAAATCTCAAATCAATGGCACGACATTCGAGTTCATGCCAAATGGAGTACCGGAGCAGACGGAATATTTCAGATCTGGGTTGATGGAATACTTAAACTAGATCGCCGAGGTCCTAATGCCATCGATAACGATTCGATTTGGTTCCGCTTTGGGATCTATGCACCACAAGCAAATAGAGCAGGCGCTGGCAGGCCGACTCAAGTTGTCTATTATGATGAATTAATGCGCGGTAATAGTTGTCAGAGCGTCAGTCAGTTTATGGCTTGCGATGCCACGACAAATTTCGAAACCTATGTCGACAAGTATAGAGATTTAATAGCGGCCTATAATTCGACCGGTAGCGGGGAATCGAAAGCTACCTGGGGTAAGCGGCATTACTGTAATTACGGTCACGGTGAAGGTCGTACAAGCGCTGGGCTGACTTTTGCGACATGTGCCACGAGGGTGAATACCACCTCACCAACGATCAAAGTGCCCGTTAGGGATATCCTGGAGCGGGGTAACCGGTTCAGTGCTGAGATCATTCGTGGCGTTGGGGAATTCTCGAAGACTGCGGTATTTAATGGCGATATCTTTTCCTTTAAAGACTACGAGACCTTTAGGGTCATGAAGGTATGGGAGAACCAGGGACTGATGCTGGGGTTTTCGAAGCATCGGGACAAAGACGGTGTACTACATGATCCCATCGGCATTGGCTGGTTGTTTGATGATGTTGCCTTGATGGTGGCCCGGGACAATTCAATATTTGGGTATAGGGCCGAGGGTGTATTTGACTTCAAGGATCCCAGCACCACCTATGTTGACGCTGGTTTTCGTAAGAAACTGGCGGGAAGGGCGATGTTGTTTGCCGACCTGATGTACGCCTTTGGCCGGAGTCGACCAGGGGAGCTGGTAACGTTGAGTCATCTCCATGCGTTGGGTCTGGAGACACGCCTTGATGTTCGAACGGGTTTGAGACATAGATTCCAGTTCAGGTTCGATCTACCGCTGCGCATTGAACACGGTTTCAGTCGTTTCCATGTTGAGCAAGAGGGTCGGGTACACCCTTTGGTGATTGATCTGGAACCTGCTGCCAGGCAATCCTCACTGTCGTTTAATCACAGCTATCGCTGGTCACGTAAATCACAGCTTACAAGTGAAATCAACTACACCCACAACCCAAACCACCGGCAGGGTGCAGATGGCTACAGCGCCAGTCTCAGGTATCAGTATCGGTTTTAGCGGTCGATGGGTTAGATCACATCTGCTCGTAGAGTGGGACAATAATCGCCCGTCCGATGGTTGTCCCAAACATGTTGAACCCGCAGATAGCGGCCGAGACTTCTTCATTGATTGGCAGGTTTTCAACATTTAACGCATGGATGGCAAACATATAGCGGTGCGGTCCATGGCCGGGTGGCGGTGCTGCGCCGAGATAACCCACAAGCCCCGCGTCGTTCTTCAACTGTTTTATACCATCAGGCAGTTCACTACCGTCCTGGGTGCCGGAGCCGTTGGCCAGTTCCATGACGGTAGCTGGAATGTTGTACACCACCCAATGCCAGAAACCACTGCCTGTCGGCGCATCGGGATCGAAGCAGGTCACGGCATAACTTTTTGTATCATCTGGCGGACCCGACCAGGAAAGATGAGGCGAGACATCTTCACCTCCGGCGCCGAAGATTCCAGATACATGGGGCATAGCCAGCATCTCTCCTTCTGCGATATCGTGACTTGATGCCTGAAATGAGGGGACGGGCGGTAAAAAATCATAGGGACTGGGGGCTCGATCCATGATGTTCTCTCTTAGCGTGCTGTTTAATCAGGTGATCGTATTAATTTACCATGCAAAGGCACCGGGCCAGGGTCCGGGCTGGAGTTATTCAGGCAAGCCCAGTTTCCCGCATGGTAGTTAGGTGCACTGCCGAGTCTACTCTGGCATTGTTTCTCCGGAGCCGCCAAAATCTGCTGGGAAGTCCTTGAACTTTGGTAGCCCGTCCTTGATCGGCATGATGGTGCTTTCGTAGTTCACGTGGATGGCTGGCTGAAAGTCGAAGTCCTCAATCACAGAGGCGTACACGTCGACCAATCCAAAAGGGATGTGGTCCGTGAATACATGGCCACCGCATTTCGTGCACCAGGACCGGTTATGTCCTTCTGAACGGGCGTAGCTCTGAATGTTGTCCTGACCCTGTGTCACGGTCATCTTGTCACGTGGCCACAACGCGGCACCGTTTACCGGGCTGGCCGACCAGGCGCGACAGTCCTGACAGTGGCAGACCAGCATCGCTTGGGGATCACCTTCTACTTCAACTGAAACCGCACCGCACATGCAACTGCCCTTATGGGTCGCCATTGTTTTGTTCCTCCTTTTTCCGTGTAAATTGAGATTTATTGCAATTATTGCTACAAGTTGCGATTAGGTTTTATATATTACTCGATCTGGCCGGCAATGTTTAGAAAGCGATGTAACATCGGTACAGCAGTTCGTACCAGAAAGTTTTATAACGTATAACGTTTCAATAATCAGCCCCTTCGGTAACGATATCAATCCAGTGACAAAGCCAGATCTTCAGAATTACGTTCACGGCTACTCTGAACGAGAGACCGAACGGCTTTATGACCAGGCTGGTTCAGTGCGGCATCTGATTCATCACGAACTGCGCTATCCACCAGGTTCGAAGGTGCTTGAAGCGGGC
>Ga0315336_1001598_pt1 | contig 41780 bp, 45 predicted proteins | sample ASW5metaG_FD_204512 | JGI IMG/M metagenome (GOLD analysis project Ga0315336, IMG submission 204512) | Ammonia-oxidizing marine archaeal communities from Monterey Bay, California, United States - ASW #5 | ecosystem: Environmental > Aquatic > Marine > Intertidal zone | place: USA: California... | reverse complement strand
GTACGCTCATGGGTGGTCGGGTGGGGGCGTGGGCCGGCTACGGACCGGCAGAGCCAAAGAGCGTGGTCGGGTGGGGGCGTAGGCCGGCTACGGACTGGCAGAGCCATAGAGCGTGGCCGGGAGGGGGAGAGGGCCGATGCGGGCGCCAGCCAACCGAGTCCACCGCTCAAGCAAAAGCGGAAATCAGCAGGGTCAGCGTGGCAACGCCCGTGAGCGGGCGGCGCAGCAGGCGGTACCAGAGTGGCGCGGTCCCGCCACGCGAGGCCCAGTCGTCGATCACCTGGGTGCCAAGATAGGCCAGCGCCAGCCAGATCATCGCGAATCGCGGTGGCAGGTAGAACGACACGAAGGCCAACACGAAGGGCACGGCGCTCCACACCATGCGACCCCAGCGCAGGCCGCTGCCTTCCGCATCGCCAAACCCGGCGATAGCCAGGCCCCAATGCACCGCGCCCAGGAAGACCAGTGTCAGGGCGCCGTAGTAGATCAGAGATTGCAGGGCGAGCAGCCGAATGCCTTGCTCGAGCGGCAACCAGGCGATGGCAGTGAAAATGATGAAGGGCGCAATACCGACCGCGCCGGCGATTAGAGCGGGGCGGGGGACCTGGGTCATTGTCGATCCTTCGCCGTTGTTGCGGCTGCCCGCTTCCGATGGCGGCTCAGGCGCCTTCAGTCGACCGTTGATCCCTCCGAGGGCGTTTCCTCCGAGGACGCGTCCTCCGGCGGCGGTTCTTTCAGCAGCACGGCTGCCGCCTGCGACTTGTGGTCGCGCGTGATATGGCCGTGGACCAGCTTCAGAACACCATAGAGCACTGCCGCATCGTCGGTGTAACCGAGGCCGGCGATGAAGTCGGGCACAAGGTCGGTGGGCACCACGAAATAAGCCAGCGCCGCCATGACCGAGGCCTTCACCTTGGCCGGAGAGCGCGGATCGACGGCGCAGAAATACCCCGCGACGGCATCTTCCAGGAACGGCACCTTGCCCGCGGTGCGGCGCACTTTGCTCCAGAAGCCGTCCTCGACGATGCGCTCGCGGTTGGCAACGACGCTCGGATGCACGATCAGATCGTTCATGCATTTAAATATGGCGGTCCATGCGTGGACCTGCAATGGGCTTGCCTCGCGGGGGTCATCTGATAAGAACGGGCGAATTCGCGTTTACGAACGCGGAAACCAACCAGTTTCAGTTCACCGCGTTTCGGGGGCGAGGGGCTCCAGGGACATCACGCGGTAAAGCAAACCCATATTGAAGCCATTGCAAAACAAAAGGGGAGAATTCCAATGGATGTGAAGGGTCATTCAGCGATCGTAACGGGCGGCGGCTCGGGTCTCGGCGCGGAGACCGCGCGCTATCTCGCCAAGTCTGGTGCCAAGGTCGCGATCTTCGACCGCAACCTGGAGGGGGCCAAGGCGGTCGCAAGCGAGATCGGCGGAGAGGCGATCGAAGTTGACGTCTCCAACACTGCGTCGGTGGAAGCGGCCTTCGAGGCCGCGCGCAAGGCTGTCGGCCCGGCCCGCGTGCTGGTCAACTGCGCCGGCATCGGCACTGCCGACCGCATCGTCGACCGGGAAGGCACGCCCATGGACATGGGCAACTTCGAGAAGGTGATCTCGATCAACCTGCTGGGCTCGTTCAACTGCCTGCGCCTTGCCGCCGCAGACATGTCCAAGCTCGATCCGCTGGCCGAGGGTGAGCGCGGCGTGATCATCTCGACCGCCTCGGTCGCGGCGTATGAAGGCCAGATCGGCCAGATCGCCTATGCGGCCTCCAAGGGCGGCGTGCTGGCCATGATGCTGCCGGCCGCGCGGGAACTCAGCCGCCACGGCGTCCGTGTGCTGACGATTGCTCCGGGCTTCATTCAGACGCCATTGATGGACACGCTGCCGGAGAAAGTGCAGGACGTCCTCAAGGCGGTGCAGCAGTTCCCCAACGACCGCTTCGGACGGCCGGACGAATATGCGCGCCTCGCCATGCACATGGTCGAGAACGTCATGCTGAACGGCGAATGCATCCGCCTCGACGCCGCCGCGCGCATGCCGGCGCGGTAAGCGTAGGCTTTCTCAAGAAAAGCGGAATGCCGATGAACCCTCTCCCCTTGCGGGAGAGGGTGCACGGCGTGAGCCGGCCGGGTGAGGGGTCATTGTTTGCGCAAGACTTCCACGATTGCCGTCAATACACCGTCGGTGTTGCCAAGTACTTCGTTGTTCCAGAATCGGATCAGCCCTACTTCCCCGCACCCTTCCAGGCGGCAACGCGTTTTTTCGCCAGGGTGAGTTGGGCGGCCGTTAGCTGGCGTTTCATTGCCGGGACCATGCGCTTGGCGGCCGTGTTGCCGTTGCGGGCGGCGAGCGCGAACCATTTGTAAGCCTCCACGAAATCGAGCGCCGTGCCTTGTCCGACCATGGCGAGACGGCCGAGATAGAGCTGGGCGGCCGCGTGGTTCTTGGCGGCAGCGCGGCGGAACCAGCCATTGGCCGCCCGCGCGTCTTGCCGAGTGCCGCGACCGTGCAAGGCGAGGAGGCCCAGGAGATAGGCCGCATCGGGATTTCCGGCCTGGGCGGGCGGGGTCGCCTCGCGGCGTGCGGCCGTCCAGTCCTCGCGCGCCATCGCGGCGTTGGCCTCACGCAATCCCGCTTGCGCGGGCGCTGCGAGCAACAGCGACAAGGCCAGGATCGAAAGCAAGCGCATGACGGACCTCCTGCCGCGACGGCGCATCAGGCGCCGGATTGGCCGGCGATCCTGTCGATGAATTGGGCCAGCTTTATGTCGCGCTCGGAAAGCCCGCCGGCGTCGTGGGTTGCGAGGGTGATCTCCACCCGGTTGTAGACGTTGAACCATTCGGGATGATGATCGTCGCACTCGGCTTGCAGCGCCACGCGGCTCATGAAGCCGAAGGCGGCATTGAAGTCGGTGAAGCGGAAGGCGCGCTCGATCGCATCGCGTCCGTCGACCTCCGACCAATCCGGAAGACCCTTCAGTGCTGCCGCACGTGCCGTGCCCGTCAGTTTGTCGACCATCATCGCGCCTCCATCTGCTTCGGTTCGTCTGTCGGCAAGCTAATTCGCGGTCGCCGTGTTGTGAAGCGGCTGCTTTGAAACGATGGGCGCGGCAGTCTATCTAAAGGACATGCCGAAGGATCCGAACCAGCCGCGCATTCACGCACCCGACCTCGATGCCTTCGAGGCAATGGGCCGCGCTGCTTTTGCAACCATTCCCGAAGCGATGCGCCGCCTGCTCACGGATGTCGTCATCCGGGTCGAGGACTTCCCCGACGAGCGTGTCATGCAGGAAATGGAACTGCGCTCGCCCTTCGATATTCTGGGCCTCTATCGCGGCATGCCGGTCGGACACAAGGCGGCCGGATCGCCGCCCGGCGAGGTCGACATAATTTTTCTGTACCGGCGGCCTATTCTCGATTACTGGGTTGAGACCGGCGAGGACCTCGCCCATGTCATCCGGCATGTGCTGATCCATGAGATCGGCCATCACTTTGGCCTCTCCGACGACGACATGGAGCGGATCGAAGGCGTGGGCTGACGACCTCGACGAGGCGCACCACGGCCGTACCGGTGGCAGTGGGGACTGGTTCACTACACATCCAGGCAGATCACGGCGGATCGATCATGGCGGATACATCGAGCACGGCAGAACGGGAACCATCCGGGCCACCCGCACCCTTGGCGGCTGAAAGGCTGCGGCGGGTTTGCGATCCGGCCACGATCCCCTATGCAACCACGCGCGATGCCGAGCCGCATGAAGGTGTGATCGGCCAGGACCGGGCCGTCGCAGCGATCGAATTCGGCATCGGCATTCGGCGCGACGGCTACAACCTGTTTGCGCTCGGGCCGCCCGGCACCGGCAAGCACACACTGGTGATGGATTTCCTGCAGCGCGCCGCGGCAAAACACCCGACGCCGCCCGACTATGTCTACGTCAACAATTTCACCGACGCGCACAAGCCGCGCGCGATCCGCTTGCCGTCGGGGCGCGCGGTTGTGCTGCGCGACGCCATGGAGCAGTTGATCCGTGAATTGCGCAGCGGCCTGCCGGCTGCCTTCGAGAGCGATGAATACCGCTCGCGACGCCAGATGATCGAGGGCGAGTTCAAACGCAAGCAGGAAGAGATGTTCGAAGCCGTGCAGGCGCGCGCGAAAGAGAAAGGCGTGGCCCTGATGCGCAGCCCGGTCGGGCTGATGTTCGCGCCGATCAAGGACGGTCAGGTTGTCGAGCCGAAGGATTTCGAGGCGCTGCCGGAGGCAGAGCAGGAGACCCTGAAGAAAGAGATCGAGGCGATGCAGCAGGAGCTGCAGAAAGCCATGGAGCAGGTTCCCGGCTGGGACAAGGAGCACCGCGAGAAGCTTCGCGAACTCAACAAGCAAGTGAGCGCTTTCGCGGTCGGCCATCTGATCGCGAACCTGCGCCGGGATTTCGCCGACTGCGAGGACGTGCTGGGCTATTTCGACGAGGTCGAGGCCGACATCGTGGAGAACGCTTTCGATTTCATCCGCACGGCCATGGCGCAGGAGGCCGGGCCGTCGGCCGCCGGCGAAAATGCCGAGGCCGCCGAGACGATCCGAGCCGGCGACGAAGCCGCAGCCTACCGCCGCTACAAAGTCAATGTCGTGACCGGCAATGGCGACGGCGGCGGAGCACCGGTGGTCCAGGAGGACATCCCGCTGCTCGGCAACCTGGTCGGCCGTATCGAGCACACGGCGCGTTTCGGCACGTTGATGACCGACTTCAACCTGATCAAGCCCGGCGCGCTGCACGCCGCCAACGGTGGTTATCTGATCATCGATGCGCGCCGCATCCTGATGCAACCGCTGGCCTGGGAAGAGTTGAAACGCTCGCTCAGGACCAGCCAGATCCGCATCGAATCGCTGGGCCAGCTCGCCAATGTGGTGACGACCGTCTCACTCGACCCGGAGCCGATCCCGCTCGACGTCAAAGTGGTGCTGGTGGGCGACCGGCAGCTCTATCAGATGCTGATGGCCGGCGATCCGGATTTCGAAGGGCTCTTCAAGGTGCAGGCCGAGTTCGAGACCCAAATGGAGCGCAGCGACGAGAACATCGTGCGTTACAGCAAATTGATCGCTTCCTTCGCGCGTCAGAACGAACTCATGCCGCTCGACCGCAGCGCCGTCGCGCGCGTGATCGAATACAGCCAGCGGCTCGCCGACGACAGTGAACGGCTCTTCACCGGGGTGCGCGATATCTTCGACATCATGGCCGAAGCGGATTACTGGGCCGGGGCGGAGGAGCGTGACGTGGCCACCGCCGATCACGTGCAGCGCGCCATCGACGCCAAGATCCACCGCGCCGACTGGGTGCGCGATATCATCCACGAGCAGATCACCCGCGGCACCGTGCTGATCGACGTGAAAGGTACAGCGGTCGGCCAGATCAACGCGCTTTCAGTGCTGTCGATCGGCAACTTCTCGTTCGGCAAGCCGAGCCGGATTACCGCACGGGTACGCATGGGCAAGGGCGAGGTGGTCGATATCGAACGCCAGGTCGAGCTTGGTGGACCGCTCCATTCCAAGGGCGTGATGATCCTGGCCGCCTTCCTGGGCGCGCGTTTCGCTGCAGAACGCCCGCTGGCGCTTTCCGCAAGCCTGGTCTTCGAGCAGTCCTATGGTGGGGTGGACGGCGATTCGGCGTCATCCACCGAGCTTTATGCGCTCCTGTCGGCGCTCTCCGGGGTGGCGATCAACCAGGCTTTCGCGATTACCGGCTCGGTCAACCAGAACGGCGAGGTGCAGGCAATCGGCGGGGTCAACCAGAAGATCGAAGGCTATTTCGATATCTGCTCCGCGCTGGGATTGAGCGGCGACCAGGGCGTGCTGATCCCGGCCGCAAATGTGAAGCACCTGATGTTGCGGCACGATGTTGTCGAGGCCTGCCGGGCGGGACGCTTCCACGTCTATCCGGTTGCGACGGTGGATCAGGGGATCGAAATCTTGACCGGTGTGCCGGCCGGCCGGCGCGGCGAAGACGGCGCTTTCCCGGAAGGTTCGGTGAACGCCCGCGTCGATGCCCAGCTTGGCGTCTTCGCGGAAAAGGCGCGGGCTTTTGCAAAATCCGCCGGCGAGGGCGTGCCGTGAGCGCCGCGCCGCCCGGCGGCGGATTCCGCCGCGTATTGCTGGCTCTGGGGCCCGGCTCCGACTACCGCGCGGCTCTGGCCGAAGCGATCCGCCTCGCTGCCTCGCTCGAAGCCGAACTCAGCACGCTTTTCGTGGAGGACACGCGTCTGCTCGATGCCTCGCGGCATTCCTTCGCGCGGCGCTATACGCCGATGGGTGCGGGCTGGCAACAATTCGGCGAGAGAGAGCTGACCCAAGCGATGCGCAGCTTGGCCGAGCAGGTGCGGCGCGCCGTGGCCGAAGCCGCCGCACGCGACCGGCTGCGTTGGACCTTTACCGTGGTGCGCGGCGATATCGAGGCCGAGGCGCTGTCGGCGGCGGAAGAGGCCGATCTTGTGGTCCTTGGCGCTGGCCAAGACGTGCTTGAAGCGGGGCTGCGTCCACCTTCGCTGGCCCGCCTCGGCGCCCGGGCGCGAGAGCGTTCGGTGCTTTACGTGCGGCACCGGGCACCCAGCGCGGCGCGGCTGACGATCGCCTATGACGGCTCGCCGGGGGCCGCCCGCGCGCTCGCCGTTGCCGCCCGTCTGGCACCGCCGGGCGAGCTCACTGTTGCCCTGACCGGGCCGGGCGCGGACGCCTCGCAGGCGCTGGAGGCCGATGCCCGCGAAGTCCTGGGCCATGATGCGGACAGCGTAGAGTTCTTCATCCGGCCGAATGCGACCGCGGCCGATCTTTGCGATCTGTCGACAAGCGTCGGAGCGGGCGCGCTGGTTATGGGCGCCGACAATCCACTCCTCGCCGACGAGGCCGCGCGCCAGCGTCTCGACGAGATGACTTGCCGCGCACTGGTGGTGCGATGACCATGGGCGAACGCTACTACGAGGATTTCGAAGTTGGCGAGGCGGTCACCACCGACGGTGTGACCCTGACCGAGGACGCCATCGTCGACTTCGCCCTGCGCTACGACCCGCAGCCCTTCCATGTAAACAAAGAAGCGGCCGAGGCCTCGCATTTCGGCGGGCTGATCGCAAGCAGCTGGCACACGCAGCTCATGGTGTTTCGCAAGGTGATAGACAGCGGTTTTCTGGGCAACGCCAGCATGGGCTCACCCGGCTGCGACGAGATGCGATTTTTGAAACCGGTGCGGCCGGGCGATACGGTCTGCGTCACCATGAGCGTGCTCGACAAGCGCCTTTCGCGGACACGCGACGACCGCGGCTACGTCACCGTGCTCTACGACATCAAGAACCAGGACGGCGATTCGGTTATCACCTGGAAGGGCGCCCAGATCATCGGCCGCCGGCCCAACGGCGATTGACGTGCTAGGCTCCGAACCGTGCACCGACGCTCCACCGAACAGGGACAATCAATGCTGAAGATCCACAATCCCGACACGATCGCGCCGCCGGCGAGCATCTATAGTCACGCCATCGAAGTGCCGCCCAACGCGCGCTGGCTCTATCTGGCGGGCCAGGTTGGAGCGAAACCCGACGGCGCCATGGCGCAAGGTTTCGAGGCCCAGTGCAAACAGACCTGGGAGAATTTGATCGCGGTGCTGGCCGCCGCGGATATGGGCATTCCCGACCTCGTGCGGGTCAACGGTTATATCACCGACACATCGCAGGTCGCCGCATTCCGCGAGATCCGGATCCCCTATCTGGGCGATACGCGGACATCGTTCACGCTGGTTGTGGTGGCGGCGCTCGCCAGCCCGGAGTGGCTGGTCGAGATCGACGCCGTGGCGGCGAAGGTTTGAAGCGCATGAACGACCGCCCGACCCAGACCGAGACCGCACTGTCCGTACCGGCGCCGATCCGCGCCTCGCTCGACGCCATTGAATCTTCGCTCATCCGCGAGGTCTCCGATATCGGCATGGCGATGGGTGGTGTCACGCCGCTGTGGTTTGGCGAGTCAGACATCACCTCGCCCGACTTCGTACGGGACGCCGCCAAGGCATCGCTCGACGAGGGCGAGACCTTCTATTCCAGCAATGCCGGCATTGCGCCTTTGCGAGCAGCGCTGGCGCGGTATGAAAGCGGTCTGCGCGGCCGCCAGATCGACGAGGAGCGGGTCGTCATCACGATCTCGGGCATGGCGGCGATCATGCTCGCCATGGAGACCTTCGTCGGCGCCGGCGACAATGCCATCGTGCACACGCCGATCTGGCCCAACTGCATCCAGACCGTTCGCATTATGGGAGCCGAGGCGCGGCTGATCGAGCTGGAGCGCGGGCCCGACGGCTGGACGCTCGACCTCGATGCGCTGTTCGCCATGGCCGACGAGCGCACCCGCGCGATCTTCGTCAACAGCCCGAGCAACCCCACCGGCTGGACCATGTCGGGCGAGGACCAGGCGCGGCTGCTCGAATTCGCCCGTGCGCGCGGCATCTGGATCATCGCCGACGAGGTCTATACGCGCATTTCCTACGAGGCCCCGCGCGCGCCCTCTTTCCTCGATATCGCTCAACCCGAAGATCCGCTGGTGGTCGTCAACTCGTTCTCCAAGAACTGGTGCATGACGGGCTGGCGTCTCGGCTGGATGGTGGCGCCAGCATCGCTCGTTCCGACCATCACCAAACTCGTGGAGTTCAACTATTCCTGCATTCCGGTCTTCGTTCAGCGTGCCGGCATCGCGGCCATCGAGCAGGGCGAGGATTTTGTTGCCGAAACGCTGGCGCTCTACCGGCGCAACCGCGACTTGGTCTATCAGCGCCTGGCCGGCATCGACGGCGTCCACATGGCCAACCCGCCCGGCGCCTTCTATGCCTTCATCGCCGTAGACGGCATGACCGATAGCCTGGCTGCGGCCAAGCGCATACTGACGGACCAGAAAGTTGGGCTTGCCCCAGGCTCGGCTTTCGGGCCGGGCGGCGAGGGGCATCTGCGGCTCTGCTTCGCGCTGCAATCGGACAAGCTCTCCGGCGCGCTCGACAGGCTGGCGAAATCACTTGAAGCGGGAGTGGTATAGGGACCCGGCTTTCCCTTCACATCATCACCTCGTCCTGCAGCGCCGCTTCCTCCAGCAGCCAGTCGCGGAAAGCGACTATTTTGGGCCGATCCTTGCTGGCCAGCGGGTAGACCATGAAATAGCTGAAGTTTGATGGCAGGCTGAATTCGAACGGTTTGACGAGCCGGCCTTCTTCGAGCTCGCGGGCGACCAGCCGCGAGCGGCCCAGCGCCACGCCCTCGCCCTCTATCGCCGCCTGGATCACCAGATTGGAATGCATGTAGGCCGGTCCCCGCTCGGCGTCGATCCCCTCGATCCCCGCGGCCATCAGCCAGTTGCCCCAGGTCACCGTCATATCGTCGTGCAGGAGCGTGTGGCGGAAGAGATCCTTGGGCTCATGCAGCGGGTGCAGCCCGTCAACCAGTTTGGGGCTGCAAACCGGGAAGATTTCCTCCGTGAACAGTGGGATTGTCTCCGTCCCTGGCCAGGGGCCGGTGCCGTAGCGGATCGAGAACTCCACGTCGGAGCGGGCGAAATCGACCGGTACGTCGGTGGTGGTTACGCGCACGTCGATATCCGGGTGCCGGGCGCGAAAGCGTTTCAGGCGCTGCACCAGCCAGCCGGCCGCGAAACTGTCGGTCGTGCTCATGGTCAGGCGTTGCTCGGACTCGGCGTGCACCAGCCGCTCAGTGGCGCCCTCGATGGCGTCGAAGGCGTCACGCAGCACGGGCATGTAGTCCTGGCCCTCTTCGGTCAGCCGTAGGCCGCGGCCCATGCGGTGGAAGAGCTTGAGGCCAAGCCAGTCCTCCAGCGCCTTCACCTGGTGGCTGACGGCGGCTTGGGTCACGAAGAGTTCCTCCGCGGCGCGGGTGAAGCTCAGCTGCCGGGCGGCGGCCTCGAAAGCTCGGAGCGCATTGAGCGGTGGCATTTTGCGGCTCATCGATAGGGTTACCAGTTCATTAATGAATAAGATAATCTAATGAATAACATGAAAAAGCATCGTTTGTCATTTTGATAATAATCTCATATTTTCTGGGACATGATGAGCAACCACAGCAACACCGAAAGCGCAGGAGGCAAAGTTATGGGACATACAATGGCTAATGTTTATACCGCACAGCCCACAAGCCGCAGGCAGGCCGCGCCGGGGCTCGGCGCATGGTTTGGCCGGGTCGTCGATCGGGTGTTGCTCTGGCAGGAGCGCGCCAAGGGGCGGACCGAGTTGCAGCGGCTGAACCATCGCATGTTGCAGGATATCGGCATCAGCCGCGTCGATGCCCTTCGCGAGGCCGGCAAGCCCTTCTGGCGGCGCTAGTAAGGATTACCCTCCAGGTTCGCGCTGCCTCTTCGCTTTCCCTCCCCCCTTATCCCAGGGGAAGCGTCGAGGTGGCGTGGCCTGTTTTGGGTCAGCCGAATGTGCCAGGCGTTCGGGCGGTCAGGACGCAGCGCGAGAGGCGCTAACCCATCGTCACCACGATTTTGCCGGTCGATTTGCGCGCCATCATCGCCTTCATGGCGGCCGGCGTGTCGGCAAGGTCGTATGTCTCCGATATATGCGGTTTCAGCTTGCCGTCGGCGTACCAGCCGAGGAGCGTCTCGAACGAGCGCCGGATGGTGTCGGGGTCGCGCTTCATATAGGCGCCCCAGAACACGCCGACCGCCGAACAGTTCTTCAGCAAGAGGTAGTTCGCCGGTGCCTCCGGGATGCGTCCTGCGGCGAACCCAATCACGCAGAGACGCCCCTCCCAGGCAATACAGCGCAACGAGGCGTCGAAGGCATCGCCGCCGACCGGATCGTAGATCACGTTGGCGCCTTTCTTGCCGGTGATCTCATTGACGCGCTCGCGGATGTCCTCGTGCGAATAGTCGATCAGGTGCTTGGCGCCATACTTCTCGGCCAGCGCCAGCTTTTCCGCGCTGCTCGCGGTCGCGATCACAGTGGCCCCCATGACGGTCCCGATTTCAACGGCGGTCAACCCGACACCGCCGGCGGCGCCGTGCACCAGCAGCGTTTCGCCGGCCTGAAGATGCGCCCGATGATGGAGCGCCACATGGGAGGTGCCGTAGGCGACCGGAAAGCCAGCGGCCTCTTCGAAGGGCATCGAATCTGGGATCGGGAAAAGCCGCTCGGCGCGCGTGATCGCCTCCTCGGCGAACCCGCCATGGCCGAGCATCGCCATCACCCGCATGCCGGGCTCGATGCCTGTGACGCCGGGGCCGACCTCAAGCACTTCGCCGGCAGCCTCCAGGCCGGGGCTGAACGGGAAGTCGGGGCGCTCCTGGTACTTGCCGGCGATCATCAACGTGTCGGCGAAGTTGAGCCCCGCCGCCTTGATCGCGAGCCGCACCTCGCCCTCGCCGGGATGCGCCGGTTCGATCGATTGAAGTTTGAGCGCGTCCGGCCCGCCCCATTCCGTGCAATGTATCGCACGCATGAAATTCCTCCCGTGATCAATCCCGAGCGAGCCATCCCGGCGCGACCTCGATCACGCCCGTCTCGATACCTCGCCAGTTCTTGAGTTGCGGCCGCGCGATGGATTCCAGGCGCAGCCAGGCGTTGTCGTCCAGGACCTCCAAATAGCGCAAGACCGCCGCGATGGCGACCTCGGCGGCGCGGGTGGCCCCATCGTCGATCTTGAGCGCGATGCCCAGACCCCGCTGCATGCCGCTCGCCGGCACGGCGGCAGCGTAAACGCCTTCCGCCCCTGTCTTTACCAGGGCCGCGCCGGCGCTGCGCGAGATCATCTGGGTGTCGAACCGTCCGGAGCCGGCGATCATGAAGGGGTGGGCAACGAGCGCCCGTGCGATCCGCTGCGCGGCCTGGCCGCGCGTGGGGCCCAAAGTGTCGGGTGCGGCGAACCGGGCCATGGCCCGGGCGATGCCCCGCAGCGGCAGTGCGTAGGTCGGAATGCTGCAGCCGTCGGCGCCGACCGGCGCTTGCGCCATCTCGCTATCGGTCATCTCACCGAGGAGATCGCGGATTCGGACCTGTACGGGATGATCGATGCCGACATAGCCTTGGGTCGGCTCGCCCAGATGCTGGGCCGTCGCAAGCATGCCTGTGTGTTTGCCGGAGCAGTTGTTGTGCAAAGTAAGTGGCGGTGTGGCCGCGGCGATCAAGGCTTCGGCGGGCTTGCGGCCAAGCGGCGGATGGGCGCCGCATTCCAGGTCTTGGGGACTGAGGCCGAGCCGCGCCAACCAGCCGCCGGCGAGCGTGACATGGGCCGGCTCGCCGTTATGCGATGCGCAGGCCAGCGCCAGCTCTTCGTCGCTGGCACGACAGGCGTCGGCGGCGCCGGTCTCGACAAGCGCCAACGCTTGCAGCGGTTTGATCGCCGAGCGCGGATAGATCGGCCGCTCGATATTGCCCCAAGCTGCGATCAGTTCGCCTGTGGCGTCGACCACGGCAGCAGCACCCCGATGGGCGCTTTCAATCGATGCACCGCGCAGCACCTGCACCATGACCGGATTCGCCGCTGCGCTGGAGGCGAGAGTGTCGTTGGGAAAGAGTGAGGGCTCGTTGTCATTCATGGATAAGCGCACTTTTCGCTGGCTTGGCATCGCTGGCCGACGCTCCCATCCGACCACTCACCGGAATACGAACCCCTTGGGAGGTTGGGCGGGAGGTTGGGCGGGAGCGTGGCCGGAGCGCCCCCCACCCAATAGGCGAACACTTTGATCCGTTCCCGCAATCCAGCTTGCCTTACCGGCCGGCCGCGGTGCAAGATTCGCGTCATGCGCGGCTATTTCGGTATCGGGGTCGAGCGCGTCAGCAATCCGATGAATGTGGGCAGCCTGTTTCGCACGGCCCATGCCTTCGGCGCCAGCTTCGTATTCTCCGTTGCCGGCGCTTACAATCGCCACGAAGGCGGGTATGCCGATACCTCCAGCGCGGTCCGCAATCTGCCGCTCCACGAATTTGAGAATGCCGGCGCGTTGGCCCTGCCGCGCGATTGTGCGCTGGTGGCGGTGGAGCTTGACGAGGACGCGGTTGAGCTGCCGAGCTTCCGGCACCCGCGCTGCGCCGCCTACGTCTTCGGGGCGGAACGCGGCGGTCTCTCCGTAGAACTGCTGGAACTGGCCGAACACGTGGTCAGGATTCCGACATGTTTTTCTGTCAATCTTGCCGTCGCGGGCGCGATCGTGATGTACGACCGGCTCCTGAGTTCCGGTCGGTTCGCCGGGCGGCCTGTGGTCCCGGGCGGACCGGTCGAGCCCGTCGAGCCCCACGAGTTCGGCGACCCGGTATGGGCTCGAAAGGCGCGCCGCCGCGCGGCCGACAAGGACTGAGTTCGGATTGGTGACGATGACTAGGGAACGACAGGTGACGATGAGACCACTCGCTTCGATCTTCGCGATCTTCCTCACGGGCTCCATCCTGGGAACGGGCGCTTCATTTGGCGCGGCGGCGACAAAGCTTCTCGGCAAACACCAGGCCTGGGACGCCAGCGTGCGCACGGTCGGCAAGGAGAAGGTTTGCTACATCTCCAGCCTGCCCAAGAAGTCGACCGGCAAGTACAAGACGCGCGGCGAAGTAAGCGTGATCGTGGCGCATTGGCCCAAGCGCAAACGCTGGGCGGAAGTCACCATCAATGCCGGCTATCGCTACAAGAAGAAGTCGGAAGTCCTGGTCCGCATCGCCGGTGGCGATCACCGCCTGTTCACCGAGGGCGAGCAGGCCTTCGCCTACCAAAACGAAGACGCCAAGCTGCTGCGCGCCATGCGCGCCGGCGCATCGATGGCGGTCGCCGGCATCTCCGCGCGTGGCACCAAGACGATCGACCTCTACTCGCTGAAGGGCATCAGCGCCGCCCTCAAGGCGATCGACAAGGAATGCCGCGGCAAGGCGAAAAAACGCACCGTCAAGCGTAAACGCAAGCGCCGGCGCAAGCGTTAAAGAACTCCAGGATTGTTGGGCCGGAGCACCGAACGATAACCGCCTGATTTCGATTCCGGTTCGAATATTTATACCTTGACTGATTGGTTTAAGTTTACTATATCTGCGTCATGACCAGAGGCCCTGACAAGCAGTTCGATCCCGACATCGCTCTAGAAAAGGCGATGCAGCTCTTTTGGGCGAAGGGATATGCCGCGACTGGTTTGAGTGAACTCCTGGAGACGATGGAGATCGGCCGAAAGAGCATGTACGACACGTTCGGCAACAAACGCTCGCTCTACATCAAGGCGCTCGACCGGTACTCGCAGACGGTGGTGGCCGGAATCATTCGGGGCCTCAACGATCCGGATAAACCAGCGCTTGAGAACGTGCGCACCGTGATGCGCGACCTGGCAGATGAGAATGCCAAACCGATGAGCCCGGGCTGCCTGCTGGGTGTCAGCATGGCGCAATTCCGCACCGACGATGACGAAATGTCCGGCGTCCTCCGCGACCACATGCAACGCGTCGAACGCGCCTTCCACAAGGCCTTCGCCAAAGCGCAGGCGGATGGCGACCTGAAGCCGACGACCAATGTACGGAACCTCGCGCGGCTCTTCATGAGCGCCCATCAGGGTTTGGTCCTGATCGGCCGCGTAACCGAGTCCCACGAACTGCCGCGCGGCATCGTGGACGGCGCGCTCGCCGTTCTGGAGACCGCGTAGTTTTTTTTGATCAAACATTGATCGATCAGTCAAAGAATAGGAGAAAGACCATGACCACGCTAAGCAACAAGATCGCCGTTGTTACCGGAGGCAGCAGTGGAATCGGCTTGGCCACCGCCCGCCGGTTCATCGCGGACGGCGCCCAAGTCGTGATCACCGGCCGCAACCGGGCGTCACTGGATGCCGCGATCGCCGAACTCGGTGACAGGGCGACCGGCATCCCCGGTGATGTGGCGAACCTTGAAGATCTGGACCGCTTGTTCGCTGAGGTCGATGACCAGTTTGGCCGCATCAACGTCCTCTTCGCGAATGCCGGCATTGCACCGCTGGGTCCGTTCGAGGCGGTGACGCGAGAACACTTCGACAGCCTTTTCAACACCAACGTTCGCGGCCTCTTTTTCACGGTTCAGAAGGCCTTGCCGCTCCTCTCGGAGGGTGCATCGGTCATATTGAACGCCTCGGTCGTGGCGCATTCCGGGCTGCCGAACACGAGCGCCTATTCGGCGACCAAAGCCGCCGTGCGCTCGCTCGGCCGCACGCTCGCGGCGGAGCTCTCGCCGCGCGGCATTCGGGTCAACGTCGTCAGTCCAGGACTGATCGAAACCCCGTTCTGGGAGAAAGTCGGTCTGAGCGAGGACGTCGTCGATGCGTTCGGGGCGCAGGTTGTCCAGCAGACGCCGCTCGGCCGTGCGGGCAAACCGGAGGAAATCGCCGCGACCGCCGCGTTTCTGGCCTCAGACGAAGCGAGCTACTTCACCGGCGCCGAACTCGTCGCCGATGGCGGGCTGAACCAAGTCTAGGCAATCCGGAACAAAGTTCCCCGGCAGCACAAGGAAAGGAGCAAATCCATGACCAGCACAGCGACGAATGTGAGCGAATACGACGCCATCGCCGAAGTCATCGAGCGCTATACCCATGGCGCCATCTCCGGCCGCGGCGACGACATGAAATCCGCTTTCCACGAGCACGCGACAATATTCGGCTATGCCGGCGCAGACCTGTTCGCCGGTCCCATCCGGCAGCTCTTCGACTGGAACGACGCGAACGGTCCGGCGACGACCCTCAAGGCACGGATCGTCAGCATCGACCTCGTGGGCACCGTCGCCACGGTGCGGCTCGAGCTTGAGGACTGGACCGGTCACCGCTTCACCGATCTGTTCACCCTGCTGAAACTGGACGGCGAGTGGAAGATCACTAACAAGGTGTTTCATTTGCATCCTGTTGCCGCCGAGACCGATCTGGAGACCGCCCAACAAGCCACCTGAGTTTTTTTGACAAAACTTAGCCCGTTCGGTCAATGAATGACTGAACGCCCACCCACACGCAACTCAAACGAAAAGGAGACTTCCGATGACCACATTCACAGTCCACAACGCCGTTTCTGCGCCGGCCGAGAGCAAGGCCCAGCTTGAACAAGCCCAACAGAAATACGGCCAGGTCCCCAACCTTTACGGCGTGCTGGCCGAGGCACCGATCGCGGTCGAGGCTTATGACACTCTGGGTAGCCTGGCGATGCGGACGAGCTTCAGCCCGACCGAGCGCCACGTCGTGTGGTTCACAATCAACGCGTATCACGACTGCCACTACTGCATGGCGGCCCACACATTCCTGGCCAAGGGCGAGACGGTATCGGAGGCGGTGATCGAGACCGCCCGTGCTGTGGGCTCGTACGAGGATCCAAAGCTGGAAGCCCTGCGGGTCTTCACGTTGAGCCTGGTCGAGAACCGCGGCTGGGTTTCGCCGCAAGAGCTTGAAGTGTTCCAGTCGGCCGGGTTCACCAAGCAGAACGTACTGGAGATCATCGTGATCATCTCCCACAAGGTGCTCTCCAACTACACCAATCACATCGTCAGCACCCCGGTCGACGATCCGTTCAGCCAATATGCGTGGGCCAAGCCCGTGGCGAACGCCGCATAGAGGTGTCGGCCAAGTTTGCCGATCCTGACGGGACTGAGCTGCCGGCCGGCGAGCGATCGCCGGCCGGTGGGGCTCAGCAAGAGACCACCAACCCATGTCAGCGGGACTGACCTTGGATCCTCGCCCCAGCGTTCCAGCGTGCCGGCGAGCGCACACGGCTGTTGGTGGGGCCGAGCGGCGTGCTAGATTTTGCTCGACCGTGATCATAGGGAAATGCCCGATGCCGAACATGACGCCCCTGGCCCGCGAAGACTTGGCCGATCTCGAAGACGTGTTCCAGCGCGCCGAGGCTGCGATGGGGTTCATTCCCTCCAGCTTTTTCATGATGGGCCGCAAGCCCAACATCATGCGCGCCTTCTCCCGGCTGTCGCGCGAAGTGCTAGGCGTGCCGGGCGACGTGCCCCAGGATCTGAAATGGTTGGTCGCCCATGTCGCCAGCCGCTCGGCCGGCTGCCAGTACTGCACCGCCCACAGCGGAGCGGCGGCGGCCGGCAGGCACGGGGTGCCGCCGGAAAAGGTGGCCGCCGCCTTCGAATACGAAACCAATCCGATGTTCAGCGATGCTGAGCGCGCGGCGCTCGCCTTCGCCCAATCCGCGGGCACCCAGCCCAACATGGTCACGCGGGGCGACTTCGATGAGATGCTGAAGCATTTCAACGAGGATCAGATCGTGGAGATCACCGCGGTAATCTGCCTGTTCGGCTGGCTCAACCGCTGGAACGACACCATGGCGACGGCGCTGGAGGAGGAGCCCAAGACTTTCGGCGAGACCCATCTGGCCGCCAAGGGCTGGAGCGTCGGGCGTCACACCGACAGCACCTGACGCGCCAAAGACACCGGTTTGATATGTGTTGAACGGACCATGCCCTTTGCCGGGCGGGCTTACAGCGCCTATATCTGGCTGGATGGACGCACTTACCGAAATGGCCGATCAGGCCGCCGATATTGAGAAGACCCCGCTGATCGGGCTCGCCCGCGACGAGCTCGAAGCGCTGGTGGCCGCGCTCGACGAGCCGGCTTTCCGGGCGCGCCAGCTCTGGCATTGGATCTATCACCGCGGGGCGCGCTCCTTCGATGATATGACGTCGCTGGCTAAATCATTCCGCGCCAAGCTCGCCGAGCGCCACACGCTCGATCGGCCCAGGGCAAGCCGCGACCTGAAATCGAACGACGGCACGCGCAAATGGCTGCTCGCTTTCGATGACGCACAGGAGGCCGAATGCGTGCTGATCCCCGAGGAAGACCGGGGCACGCTCTGCGTCTCCAGCCAAGTCGGCTGCACGCTCAACTGCACATTCTGCCATACCGGCACCCAGCGCCTGGTGCGGAACCTCGAGCCCCGCGAGATCGTCGGCCAGCTCATGCTGGCCCGTGACGCGGTCGGCGAATGGCCTACCACGATCAACGAGCGTGTCATCACCAACATCGTGATGATGGGCATGGGCGAGCCGCTCTACAATTACGACAACGTCGCCAAGGCGCTGCGCATCGTCATGGACCCTGACGGGCTGGCGATGTCGAGGAAGCGGATCACGCTGTCTACGGCGGGGGTGGTGCCGATGATCGAGCGTTGCGGCGAGGAACTCGATGTCAATCTCGCGGTCTCCCTGCATGCGGTGCGCGACGAAATCCGCGACGAGATCGTGCCGATCAACCGCAAGTATCCGATCGCCGAGCTGCTCGCCGCCTGCCGCGCCTATCCCAGCCTCGGCAATGCGCGGCGCATCACATTCGAGTACGTCATGCTGAAAGGCGTGAACGACAGCGACGCCGATGCACGCGCCCTCGCCAAACTGGTGAAGGACATTCCCGCCAAGATCAATCTGATCCCGTTCAACGCCTGGCCGGGCGTGGCCTACGAGTGTTCCACGCCGGAGCGTATCGAAGCGTTCAAGACGATCCTGCATGACGCCCACCTTGTCGCCATCACCCGTACGCCGCGCGGCCGCGATATCATGGCCGCCTGCGGCCAGCTCAAGAGCGCCAGCGTGAAGGCGCGGCGGAGCGGCTGATACTGCCGGAGCGGTGTTCGCTTGTGTTTCCCTTCCGGACGTCTCGACCGCGATGCTGGACCGACCACTTATTGCCGGCATCATGCGAACCACGCAGCCATTGTCTGCATGGACGGAATTTCCGGTGACACCCGGCGCCTCTGCTTGCACTCTCATCACATGACTTCGGACGCTACATTCACAAGGCCCGCCGCCTGGACGACCGTTGGCCTGACTTTCCTTGCCCTGGGACTGGTCTTTGCATTGCGCGGCACGCTCGGGCTCCTGATGCCGGAATGGGAGACGGCTCCAGGATGGTCGCGGACGCTCGTCTCCAGTGGCGGCGCCGTGATGTTGATATTGATGGCTGTCGGTGGCCCGGTCGGCGGAAATCTGCTCGACCGGTGGGGGCCGCGTCCCGTCTATGTCGGAGGCTTGCTGCTGGTTGCGGGCGGCGCATTGATTGCGTCCCAGATCAGCGCTCCGTGGGCATTCGTGGTCCTCTTTTGCGGAATTGTCGGACTGGGAAGTGGCGCGCTCAACTTGCCGACGGCCTCCGCCACCATGGCTCTTCTGTTCAAGCGGCGACAAGGTTTGGTGACGGGCATTGCGCTTGCAGGCGCGTCTGGCGGCCAGCTGCTGCTGATGCCGCTCTTTGCCGTTTCCATCGGCGCATTCGGCTGGCGATCGACGTACATGGTGATCGCAGCTGTGTTGATCTTCTTGGCGGTGGGCGCTGCGGTTCTGCTGCGGGGTGTGCCATCTGCTCACGACAGTGGCGCTGGGGCGCCGTCGGAGCGTAACGTTTCCGGCCAAGCCATCCGCCGTCTTGGTTTTTTGTTTTCCAACCGGGCCTTTCTCCTGATGCTCGGCGCGTTCTCGCTTTGCGGGTTCACAACGGCCGGCGTGGTGGACGTGCATTTTCTGCCATATGCGGCGGCGTGCGGATTCCCGCCACTGGAGAGCACGACCGCCTACGGCATTCTAGGTGTGGCCAATATGATTGGTGTCATCCTGTTCGGCTGGCTTGCCGACAAGATGTCTCCCCGCCTGCTGCTCGCCGGCATGTTTTTTGCGCGGGCAGGATCCTTCGTGATCCTGATGAACATCGTCGGCAACTGGTCGCTGATGCTTGTATTCGCCGTGCTGTTCGGTCTCCTGAATTTTGCCACGTTGCCGGTTCTTGCGGCGATCGTTCGCCAGCATCTTGGTGTGCGCATCATGGGCCTGTCGCTCGGCCTTCTGTTCGGCGGGCACTCTCTGGGCGCCGCAGCCGGCGCTTTGATGGGTGGTTGGCTCTTTGACCTATTCGCGCACTACGACTGGGTGTGGAATGTCGCACTAGCTTTGGCAATCCTGGCCGGCATATTGACGTTGATGATCCGCCCTGGCACGCCTTTTGGCCGTGGCGCTGCGGGCCAAACTGCGTAGGACAGTATCCGCCTCCGCTTGACGCATAGGCAGACCATTGCCAAGGCTGTTCGGCTGAACCGAATCGCTTCAGCTGCGCAGGAACAGAAACAGCCAGAGCGTGATCCAGACCCCGGCCAGGGTCCAGACGCAGCCAATCTGCGAGCCCGTGGGTGCCAACGACATCTGGGCGTTGGGGTCGGGCGGCGGTGGGTCCGGGCGTTTGCCGGACCCGCGCGGGCGCAAGGCGAAATAGAGCGCGAACAGCAGCGCCAGGCCGCCCGGGAAAGCCCAGATGAGTGGTCCGATCCGGGTAATACGTTCGCTCAGAAATTCCATGGGCGGTATGCTATCCGATGCTGAACACTATAAGGCCGCCAGCGCCGATCGCGACGACCGCGGCCAATGCGATCACCAGCATGCCGGTGAAACTGGGAGCGCCGGACGCCATTGTCGTTTCGTGACCTTGAGCGCCCTGGCGGCGTTTGACGATGCTGCCGGTCGTTTGGATTGCCGCCTCTTCGCCGCGCGCCTGCCGGTTCGAGGCCGCCTGGCCGCCGCCGCCCCTGAGCCTCATCGGTCGGCGAGGCTTTCGACGTCCGGTGGCAATGAACAGGGTCAGCAGCAATGCCAACAGCGCGCCGCCGATGGCGATCGCGATCAGGTTCTCGCTCAGAAAATTCGCATGCTCTGGCATCACGACATTCCGCTACGCCGGTGGGACAAGGCCAGGTGGACAGCGAGCGAACGCTAGCATGTTTGGCCCCGCCGGGCGCGTGGCTTGAGCCGACCGGGCGAATCGGACAGTCTGTCGCCACACGCTCCGGAGACCCATACTGCGCGAGGACGCCATGACCGACAGCGATGAACTCGCCTGGCTCGACGCGACCGCGCAAGCCGCTCTGGTGGCGCGCGGCGAGGCCAGCCCGAACGAATTGCTGGACGCAGCGCTGGCCCGCGCCAAGCGGCTCAACCCAGACCTAAATGCAATCGTGCGGCCGATGGAGAGCGAAGCCCGCGCGGCCATCGCGGCGAGCCTGCCGAGCGGCCCGTTCACCGGTGTGCCATTTCTGCTGAAGGACCTTGCGGCTGATTATGCCGGGGTGCCGACGTCCAACGGTTCGCGCTTTTTCGGGGAGCGCTACGTGCCGGAACGCGACAGCACGCTCGTTGCGCGCCAGAAGGCGTCGGGCCTCGTCACCTTTGCCAAGACCAACACTTCGGAGTTCGGCCTGTTGCCAGCCGCGGAGCCGGCGCTCTTCGGGCCCGCGCGCAACCCCTGGGACCCGGCGCGCACCACGGGCGGCTCCAGCGGCGGTTCGGCGGCGGCGGTCGCGGCGGGCATTGTGCCCATCGCGCATGCCAATGATGGCGGCGGCTCGATCCGCATCCCAGCCTCGTGCTGCGGGCTATTTGGGCTCAAGCCCAGCCGTGGGCGCAACAGCCTGGCGCCGTTCTCCGTCGGCAGTGGCATCGTCGCCGAGCACGCCGTCAGCCGCTCCGTGCGCGACAGCGCCGCACTCCTCGATGCGACCGCCGGCCCGGCGCCGGGCGATCCCTATTGGGCGCCGCTGCCGGCACGGCCCTTTGCCCAGGAGGTCGGCGCCAATCCGGGGCGCTTGCGGATCGGTTTTTCGAGCACGCCGATCAACGGTGCGGACGTGCATCCCGATTGCCGCTCGGCGCTGGAGGATGCGGCCAGGCTCTGCGAGGACCTGGGCCATGTCGTCGAGGAGGCGGAACCGGCCTTCCAGCCGGGCCTCGGCCAGCGTTTCTCGACGGTCTGGACCGGGATGCTCGCCTGGTCCGTTGCCGACTGGTCTAGGGTGCTGGGCCGCGCGCCGGAGGGCGACGATCTGGAGCCCTGGACGTGGCGCATGCTGGAGGCGGCCAAGGCGTTGAGCGCCTCCGACTATTTGCTGGCGGTGGAGGATACGCAATCGGCGGGGCTCGACTTGGCGCTCTTTCTGCAGGACTACGACCTCTGGCTGACGCCGACGCTGGCCGAGCCGCCGGTGCCTGTCGGCAGCTTCGCTTATACCGACGAGAACAAGACACGTGCCAACGAAGCCGTCTTCGCCTTCGCCGCCTTCACACCAATCTGCAACGTCGCCGGCAATCCGGCGATGTCCGTGCCGCTTTATTGGAACGAGGCGGGTTTGCCCATCGGCGTGCACTTCATCGCTCGCAACGCCGACGAGGCGACGCTCTTCCGACTTGCCGCCCAGCTGGAGACGGCCCGGCCCTGGGCGGACAAGCGACCGCCCGTCGCGGCGTGAAGATGAATTAGAGAAAGCGCTTCAATAGTGCGAAACGCCGCCGGGTCAGCGGCGGGTAGCGAAACATCAAGTCAGGTCGAGACCAGCGTGCCAGTACCGCTTTCTCGTGGCTGAAGGCGCGGAAGCTGAATGCCCCGTGATAGGCGCCGCTGCCGCTCTCGCCGACCCCGCCGAACGGCAGCGACGGCACGGCGAGGTGCAGCACCGTTTCGTTGATGGCGACGCCGCCGGCACTGGTCTCCGCGACCACGCGGTCGGTATGCGCTCGGTTTTCAGAGAACACATAGAGCGCCAGCGGCTTGGGCCGGGCGTTCACGAACGCGATGGCTTCGTCGAGCCCCTCGACCGGCTGCACCGGGAGGATCGGCCCGAAGATCTCCTCCCGCATCACCGTGCTGTCGAGCGCCATGTCGCGCAGCACCGTCGGTGCGATATAGCGTGCGCTCGCATCGCTTTGCCCGCCGGTGACGACCGTGCCGTCCTTCAGCAATGGCGTCAGGCGTTTGAAATGGCGGTCGTTGACGATGCGCGCGAAATCGGCGGAGGCGGCGGGGTCGGTCCCGTAGAACTCCGCGATGGCCCGGGTTAGTGCCTCAAGCAGCGCCGCCTCTTGGGCTCGTTCGACCAGCACGTAGTCGGGTGCCACGCAAGTCTGCCCGGCGTTCAGGAACTTGCCCCATACGATGCGCCGCGCCGCGACGTCGAGCCTGGCGTCGTCGAGCACAATGCAGGGCGACTTGCCGCCGAGTTCCAGCGTGACAGGTGTCAGGTGCTTGGCTGCGGCGCCCATGACGATGCGGCCGACCGTACCGTTGCCTGTGTAGAAGATCTTGTCCCAGCGCTCGGCGAGCAAGGCTGTGGCGGTCTCAACCCCGCCCTCTATGACGGCGAAGCAGTCGGGGTCGAGATAGTCGGGCAGCAGACGGGCGATCGCAGCCGAGGTGTTTGGTGCGATCTCCGAGGGTTTGAGCGCGGCGCAATTTCCCGCCGCGATCGCCCCCACCAACGGCGAGAGCGCCAGCATCAGCGGGTAGTTCCAGGGGGCGATGATCAGCGCCACGCCGAGCGGTTCGGATACGATGCGCGAGCGTCCGGGGATCGCAAATAGCGGGGTCGGGACGCGGCGTGGTCGCATCCATTTGGCCAGCCGTTTGGATGTGCGTCGCGCCTCGCCCCGGACGAACTCGATTTCGGTGATCCAGGCCTCTTTCGTACTCTTGCCGAGATCGGCCTTGAGCGCGGCGGCAAACACGGCTTCGTGCTCGACCAGCATCGCCACCAGCCGCGCAAGCTGGGCGCGGCGCCAGGCGACTGGCCGCGTGCGTCCTTCTTCGAAAGCAGTGCGAAGGCGTTCCACCGTCGCGTCCGCTCCGGCTTTGGCGAGCGGCTTGTTCATGGTTGAAACCCTAATGGATTTTGGCGTCGGATGATATCGCCGCTATGGCAGAGACTGCACCGCCTCGACCGCCGCTTGAATGCCAGCGGGCGCCGCGACCAGACCCATATGGCCAACGCCTTTGACCGCGCGCAAATCAATGGTGGGGGCGTGGGAGATCACCTGAGCGGGGTAGTGGGCAATATCGAAGTATCTGTCGCTGGTACCGATCAGGAGACGCGCCGGGCGTTTCAGGCCGCGCAGATCGGCCTTGTAGTCCTCGTTTGGGCGAAAGTTCGTGGCCAGTCGGTACGAATAGTGAGGCGTCAGCTTGGCCGGGTTGGACGGGGCGATGCCAAAGGATATCGCGGTCAGGTGATTGAACTGCGTAATGCCGAACCGATTGAGGATGGTGAGCCCGATGATGCGTGGGACATGCGGCGTGGTCCAGGCCTTCAGGCCCGGCCGGTTGGTCGGCGAATCGTGATGGATGAAGGGCGCCAGGAAGACGTATCCGTCGGCCAACCTGCCGAAGCGACTGCCGGCGAAGCGGATCGCAAAGCCGCCGCCGGAGGAAAATCCGACCAGGACCAGCTTGGCGTTTGCGTGCTTGGCGCGCAGATGTCGGATCACGTCGGCCACGTCATCCTCAAGCTGGCCGATATAAGCGATATCGCCGTGCTTGCCGGAGCCGCCATGGCCGCGCATGTCGAGCGCGTAGACGCTGGCGGCGCCCGCTGTCTGAAGCGCGCGCGCGAGGCCGTGCATCGAGTGGGAGTGAGCGGCCGAGCCATGGATCAACAGTGCGATCTTCTCGGAGCCCGCGACGGGATAGGCGCGGTAGGCGATTGAAGTACCGTCGCGCGCCTTGAATTGCGCCAATTCGGGAAGGCCGGAATAATCGACTTGCCGCAATACAGCGCCGAGGCTTTGGGATTCGGCCGGATTGGAAACCGAGCGGGTGCCAAAGGCCACAATGCCGGCGATGGTGGCGGCGCCGATCAAAAGAACAACGGCCGTTATCGCAAACGAGCGTTTCAGTGCGCGTTTCAATGCGCGCGGGTTCACTTGAAATCTTCGCTCAGAGCGGTTCGCACAGCCTCGGGCATCACTGTCATATGTCCGTATTCGGGATGACCGAAGCCGACGATCACTTGCGTGCCGGACGCGCTGAACGCGTCGATCTGGGCCTCGGTGAAGGGAAAGTGGATGAACTGAACCGACGAGGCCTTGCCTTCGGCATTCGTGCGGTCGGCGTCTTCCTCAGGACGGCCCTGGACCGTTTGCCCGCCGAAGCTGATGCTGGCCGTCTCCTCCACCCCGCCGAGCCGGGCCAGGGCGTTTGCCCGCCGTACCGGGTCGTCGATCTCGAACATTACCGTGGCAACCAACTCCCGCCCCTTCGGGATCAGGGGATTGTAGGCTTCGAGTTCGCCGGAGATTTGTTCCTCGCCGCCTTTCTCGATGTAGAGCATCTCGTGGATCTGATGGAGCATCGTATCGAAACTCTCGAAATAGAAGGTCGCGAACGGCCCGACCTCCAGGCGCCGGTTCTTCTTCAGCGCGGTCAGCGCCTTGCGCCGATGGCTGCGCTCGGCGCCGTACTGCTCCATCGGCAGAATATCGTCGCGGGTGATTTCGTGTTTCATGGCTGCCTGCGATGTTTGAACTGAGCGGTTTTGCGCCTCGCGCTTTATCCGTCATCCTTCGACAGGCTCAGGATGAGGATTGAATGGGATTTCATAGTTGGTGCCCAAAGTACACCACACGTGCCTCATGCTGATCTTGTCGAAGCTTGAGCCTGCCGAAGCATGCCTTTCAGGCGGCATCACTCTCAATCGCGATCCCGTATGCCTTGGCGAATAACTCGATCGGATGCAGCGACCGGGCCGGCGCGCGACCGGCTTCATCGAGGCGCTCCATGCCCTGGAGGATATGCGTGGCCGCGAGCGGACACTCCGATGCCACAATGCCTTTCTCGGCCTTCAGCGCCTGGCGCGCCACTGGCTTGCCGATCTTGATGCCGACCTCGAAGTTCTCCTTCATCAGGCCCCACGAGCCGCCATGGCCCGAACAGCGCTCGATCACCGTCAGATCGGCGTCGGGGATGAGACGCATGAGTTCGGCCGCCTTCTGGCCCATGTTCTGCGCGCGCGCATGGCAGGCCAGGTGCAGCGTGACGCCCTCGTCGAGCGCCGCCAAGCCGTCGGCCAGCCCCTCCTTCTTCGCAATGTCGACAATGTATTCGCTGGCATCGAATGTCGCTTCGGCAAGAGACTTGACCGCCGCGTTCTCCGGCACGATGAGCGGCCATTCGAACTTCAGCATCAGCGCGCAAGACGGCACCAGCGCCACCACGTCGTACCCCTTGGCGATCCAGGGTCCAAGTTCGTCCGCCACCACGGCCGCGCTCTCCGCGACGGCGGCAAGATCGCCGTGCTCCATTTGCGGCATGCCGCAGCAGCGCGGATAGACGATCTCTGTCTCGACGCCGTTTTTGGCCAGGATCCCGCGCATGGCGATGCCGATGCCGGGGTTGTTGAAATTGGAGAAACAGGTCGCGTAGAGCACCGCTTTGCGGCCGTGCGCCGGTGCTTCGGCGTTCAGAGGCAGCGTCTCGTCTGACCGGTCGAGCAGTGTCTTGCCATGGTAGCGGGGCAGTTCCGCATCCTTGTGGACGCCGGCGGCGACTTGCAGCACACCGCGGGTGAGCCCGTTCTTGCGGTTACCCGCCCAATTCGTCAGGCCCGGGGCATGCGAACAGAGGCGGCCGTTGCGGTCGGTCTTGGTGAGCTGCTTTTCCGCAAAGCCCACTTTGCCCGCCTTCGCCTGAGCCGCGCGTGCGCGCAACATCAGATGCGGAAAGTCGAGATCGAAATCGTGCGGCGGCACGTAGGGGCATTTGATCATGAAGCACATGTCGCAAAGCGTGCACGCGTCGACCACCGCTTTGAAGCCAGCGCTGTCGACCGAATCGAGCTCGCCGGTCTTTGAGTCGTCGATCAGATCGAAGAGCCGCGGAAAGGAATCGCAGAGATTGAAGCAGCGCCGGCAACCGTGGCAAATGTCGAAGACGCGCCGGAGCTCGGCATCGAGCTTGGCGGTGTCGGTGTAGTCCGCGTCCCGCCAAGGCACGACATGACGAGTTGGCGCATCCAGGCCGCCTTCGCGCATGGCTCAATGCTCCTTCGCTACCGTCCGCTACCGCCCGCGTCGGTGCTCGGCCGAAAGGTGTTTTTGTTGGCTGGTCGGGCACGGTCCCTTCCCCCTTTCGAAGGGAAGGGCCGGTGCCACTACCGCGTCCGGCGACTTAGAGCTCGTCGAGGGCTTTCTGGAAACGCCCGGCGTGCGACTTCTCGGCCTTTGCAAGGGTCTCGAACCAATCCGCGATCTCGTCGAAACCTTCCTCGCGGGCGGTTCGTGCCATGCCCGGATACATGTCGGTGTATTCGTGGGTCTCGCCGGCAATCGCGGCCTGCAGGTTCTTGCCGGTATCACCGATCGGCATGCCGGTGGCCGGATCTCCAACCTCCTCCAGGAACTCCAGATGGCCGTGCGCGTGGCCGGTTTCGCCTTCCGCCGTGGAGCGGAACACCGCTGCGACGTCGTTGTAGCCTTCGATATCGGCTTTGGCCGCGAAATAGAGGTAGCGCCGGTTTGCCTGGCTTTCTCCCGCGAAGGCGTCTTTCAGATTTCCTTCGGTCTTGGTGTCTTTGAGTGCCATTCTTTCCCTCCAGTTTTGAACGCTTTTTGGATTTGATCGGGTCGCCTGCCCAGCGCGCGATCATGCGTCTCAGAACAGGCAGTGTCAATAAATTAGAACAATTCTAATCTATGATCACCGTCCTAGTGGCGTTGGATCTTAGTCTTCGTTTACTAGCCGGACGATCACATCGACGCGCTCGATCTTCGTGCCCTCCGGTGCGTCCGGCACATTCGCCAAAACGACGCGGTCTCCCGGAATGTCCTGAAGCGAGCCGTTATCCGGCATCACGAAATGATGGTGTTCCGACACATTCGTGTCGAAATAGGAGCGGCCCGGTTCGACCACGACCTCGCGTAAAAGCCCGGCCTGGGTGAACTGGTGCAATGCGTTGTACACAGTTGCCAGCGATATCCGGACCCCTGCCGCCTCGGCCTCAAGATGCAGCGCCTCCGCGGAAACGTGCCGATCGGTGCCGTCAAGCAGCAGGCGTGCCAGCGCCAGACGCTGACGCGTCGGCCTGAGGCCGACCCCCCTCAACCGATCGATCGTGCTGGCATAGGGCCGGTGCAGATTGGGCCCATTCTGAGTGGATCGATTCTGTGCCATGCCTCCCCATATGGGCTTTCTTTGCCCATTTTCAAAGGCCTTTGTCCCGAACAAAGGCCATAATTACAATAGCCTTTGCTGCACATTGGAACAAATCAAAAAATTTGGTTTTGGCAACAACCAATTACTGCATGCCGGGTCGCCACGTTTGTACCCCGTTACTCCGGTGGCGCGCACATGCCGACCAGATTATAGCCTGCGTCGACATAATGGACCTCGCCGGTGACGCCGCTGGAGAGGTCGGAAAGCAGATAAAGTCCGGCATTTCCGACTTCGTCGAGCGTGGCATTGCGGCGCAGCGGCGCGTTCTCCATGGTCCAGCGGTAGACATAGCGCGCGTCCTTCACCGCCGCGCCGGCCAGGGTGCGCATCGGACCGGCTGAGATTGCGTTGACCCGGATCGCTCGCTCGCCAAGGTCTGCGGCCAGATATTTGACGCTGGCTTCCAACGCGGCCTTTGCGACGCCCATGACGTTGTAGGAGGGCATCACACGCTGCGATCCATCATAGGTGAGGGTCAGGAGGCTACCGCCGTCGGTCATAAGCTCGGTGGCCCGCCGCGCGACCGTGGTCAGCGAATAACAGGAGATCACCATGGTGCGCGAAAAATTGTCGCGGGAGGTGTCGACGTAGCGGCCCTGCAGTTCGGTCTTGTCGGAGAAGGCGATCGAATGGACCACGAAATCGAGCCCGCCCCAGGTGTCGCGCACTTGCTCGAAGGCGGCGTCGAGGCTGTCTTCATCCTCAACATCGCAGGGCGTCACGAAAGCGCCGCCGACGCTCTCGGCCAAAGGATCGACCCGGCGCTTTAGAGCCTCGCCCTGATAAGTGAAGCCCAAGGTGGCACCGCTCGCCGCCAGCGCGCGGGCAATACCCCAGGCGATCGAATGATCGTTGGCGACCCCCATCACGAGGCCACGCTTTCCCGCTAACAGGGGCCCAGGGTCGGTCATCGCGAAGGCGTCCAAAATGCGTGGGAAGAAGGCCGCGCACCTTAGCGGAGTTGCCGGGGTTGAGAAAGGGCGCCGCCGGGTACCGCCCGCGTGTCGGTGCGGCTTGTCCTAGGCGGCGTTGTGGGCCTTGCTTCGCTCGCTCATAGTGCGTTCAGAGGGAAAGCGCACGGTTGCGGTGGTCCCCTCGCCCAGCGTGCTGTCCAGCGTCAGCGTCGCCCCGTGGAGATCCAGGATCGCCCTAGTCAGGGGCAGGCCGAGGCCGGTCCCCTGATGGTTGCGCACAAGCGAGCTTTCGACCTGGATGAAGGGTTCCAGAATCTTTGACATCTCGGTTTCCGGAATGCCTATCCCGGTGTCGCTGACGCGAATCAAGATGCCGCCGGTCTCCTCAAGCTCGGTTGTAACGGTGATGGAGCCGCCCGGCGGCGTGAACTTCACGGCATTGGAGAGCAGATTGAGCACCACCTGTTTGCAGGTCCGGTCATCGGCCCAAAGTCGGGGCGTGGGCTCTGCAAGTTCGGTTGTCAATTCCACGTTGGAAGCATGCGCTCGCTCGCGGATGATCCGTATCGAAGTGGAGACCACATTGTTGACGTCGACCCTCTGTTCGTCGAGTTCGAGCTTTCCGGCCTCGATCTTGGAGAGGTCGAGGAGGTCGTTGATGATCTGAAGAAGGTGGCTTCCACTGGCGTGGATATCCTGAACATACTCCCGGTAGCTGTCATTGCCGAGCGGCCCCAGGACTTCGGCCTCCATGGCTTCGGAGAATCCGATAATGGCGTTCAGAGGGGTTCGCAACTCGTGGCTCATATTGGCTAGGAACTCGCTCTTGGCGCGGTTCGCCATGTCGGCCTGCGCCTTGGAAATCGCGAGATCCTCCTCGCTCTGCTTCAGCTCGGTCACATCGATGGAGATGGCGACGATACCGCCGTCGGAGGTCTTGCGCTCGGTCGTGCGCAGCCAACGGCCGTCGGCGTGGCGGTGCAACGAGGGCGTGCCGCCATCTTTTCTTCGCATGTCCATACGCCACTGGACGTATTCCTCGACCGGCACATCGAAGCTGCCGACGGCGCCGATACGGGCGCGCTCGCGAAACATCTCTTCTGCGGTGGTCCCTGGGACCAGCATATGGGCAAGCTCGGGGTAGAAATCGGCGAAGCGCTGATTGGCGATCACCAGTTGGTCATTGCGATCGAACAATACGAAACCGTCCGGGATGCTCTCTATGGCGTCACGCAACAAGTTTTCGGCGCGTTTGCGCTCGGTCAGATCGATCAGCGTGCATTGGATGGCCGATCCGTCGTTCCATTTGATCACGTTCGCCATCAATTGGACGGGGAACTCGCTGCCGTCTTTGCGCCGGCCGTTGTATTCGCATGAATTGGACAGGTCATCGTCTGCCAGCCTGGCGCGCCCAAAGGCCGGGACCTGATCGAAGCTGCTGGGCGCCACCAGATTGGAGATGTGCTTGCCCACCATTTCGTCGACATCGCAGCCGTGCATGTCGGCCGCAGATTGATTGGCGAATACAAGAATTCCGTCCTGATGGATGACGAGGCCCTGGATCGAGCCTTGTGCCAAATAACGAAAACGCTCGTCGCTGTTGTGGAGCGCTTCGCGCGTGCGCTTGGCCTCGGTGAGGTCTCCGATTGCACCAGTCATCCGGTAAACCCGCCCGGACTTATCGCGTAGTCCCACGGCGTGTTGCCGCACCCAGCGCCGGCTGCCGTCACTGCAGCGGATGCCGTATTCGACCTGAAAACGGTCGTTGCCATGCTTGAAGTAGTCGATCAGCGATTGCCAGAAACGATCCGCATCGTTGGTGTCGATATGGTCGATCCAGTCCTGCGGCGTCTTGATCTCATTTGTCGCGATACCCAGGATCGCTACCATGTTGGGTGAGTGATAGATCTTGTTTCCGGGAATATCCCAGTCGAACAAGACTTCGCCGACGGCCTCCGTGAACAGCGCGTAGCGCTCTTCGCTTGCCGCCAAAGTCGCCGCGGTTTCCAGGTATTTCTGTTCTATCGTGTCAGGGCGAGCCTCGCCCTTCGCGGCCTTGGGCCGGGCGCGATCTGTCTGCTGTGCGGATGTACGAGCACGTGTTTTCGACATTTCGACTTGTGGTTGTAGAGCCGAATATGGTTTTGCGCCCTTACGCTAAATGCGAAACATGAAATATTGATTGAAATGCCAGGGTTGCGGCGGTATTCGGCCGCCCCCTGCGGAGTTATGCACAGCACTGTTTAATCGTGCCGGTCGCAGGGCATGGCCGTGCGGCGGTGGAAGCCGCCTACCCGTCGAAGCGCTTGAAGGCGAGAGCCGCGTTGGTGCCGCCGAAGCCGAAGGAATTCGACATCACGCAGTTGATTTCCGCATCGTCGATCCGCTCGGTGACCAGCGGCATGTCGCCCACCTCGGCGTCTGGCGTGTCGACATTGACCGAGGCGGCGATGAAGTTGTTCTCCATCATCAGCAGCGCGTAGATCGCCTCATGCACACCGGCCGCGCCCAGCGCGTGGCCGGTCTGCGACTTGGTGGAGGAGAACGGCGGGATGCGGTTGGCCTGCTGGAAGACCTGGCGCAGCGCCTCCAGCTCCTTCTGGTCGCCGACCACGGTGGAGGTCGCGTGGGCGTTGATGTAGTCGACCGGCGCGCCGAGGTCGGCCACGGCGAGCTTCATGCAGCGCACCGCGCCCTCGCCGGAGGGCTGGACCATGTCGGCGCCGTCTGAGGTCGCACCGTAGCCGACCAACTCGCCGTAAATCTTGGCGCCGCGGGCCTTGGCGCGTTCCAGTTCCTCAAGTACCACCACGCCGCCGCCGCCGGAGATCACGAAGCCGTCGCGGTCAGCATCGAAGGGCCGCGAGGCCTTCTCTGGCGTGTCGTTGTATTTCGAGGACATCGCCGGCATTGCGTCGAACAGCATGGAGAGCGTCCAATGCAATTCCTCGCCGCCGCCGGCGAAGACGATGTCCTGCTTGCCAAGCTGGATCAGTTCGGCGCCGTTGCCGACGCAATGCGCGCTGGTCGAGCAGGCCGAGGAGATCGAATAGCTGAGGCCCTTGGTCTTGAATGCCGTCGACAGTGTGGCGGAGTTGGTGCTCGACATCGTTCGCGGCACCATGAAGGGGCCGATCTTCTTGGTGCTGCCGCGCTCGCGCAGGAGGTCGGCGGCGTTGACTTGGTTTCGCGTCGATGGTCCGCCGGAGCCCATGATCAGGCCGCTGCGCTCGCTCTGCACGTCCTGCTCGCTGAGACCGGAATCGTCGATGGCCTCCTGCATGGCGAGGTAGTTGTAGGCCGCTCCGTCGCCCATGAAACGGCGCAGGCGGCGGTCGACGGCCTCGTCGGGATCGACTTTCAGGCTGCCGTGGACATGGCTGCGAAATCCCATCTCGGCGTATTCGGGTGCGGAGGTGATGCCCGATTTGCCGGATTTGAGAGCAGCCGTGACCTCGGCCTTGTTGTTGCCGATCGATGAAACGATGCCGATCCCAGTGACTACGACGCGGTGCATGGCGGTTCCTACGACGCGCCTTCGTCGGTGAAAACCCCGACGCGCAACCTGGTCGCCTCATAGATCGGCTTGCCGTCGGCCTTTACCACACCGTCGGCGATGCCCAGCACGAGTTTGCGGCGGATCACGCGGGTGAAGTCGATGTGGTAGCTGACGAGCTTCGTGGTCGGCAGGATCATCTCCGCGAATTTAACCTCTCCGACGCCGAGCGCGCGGCCGCGGCCCGGCTCGCCCAGCCAGCCAAGGTGAAAACCGACAAGCTGCCACAGTGCGTCAACGCCCAGGCATCCCGGCATCACCGGGTCGCCCTCGAAATGGCATTTGAAGAACCAGAGATCGGGATTGACGTCGAGCTCGGCAACGACCTCGCCCTTGCCGTTGGCGCCGCCGTCTTGCGTGATCCGCGTGATGCGGTCGAACATCAGCATCGGCGGCAGCGGCAGACGGGCATTGCCCGGCCCGAACAGCTCGCCATGCGCACAGCGCAGCAGGTCCTCATAAGCGAACTCATGCGTGTCGGTCAGGCTGGCCACATTGGCGCTCCCGATTTCGGCATCTGCCAGGCGTTCGTCGACGGGTAAGAACTCGTCCATGACGCATCATTTCCATAGCGATTCGCCGCCGCAATCCGCCTCTTAAAGGATTTCCGGGCACGGCGTGCGAAAAGACAATTATCCTCCGCTCCTATGGGAAGGCATATATGAACCCCAGCCTGGAAAAGCCAGCCCATTGCGGCCCCAATTGTCAATGTCTCGCGAAGAGTCGGTCGGGCGCGTTGCTGAAAACCGCATCTGCGCCCCATTCGAAGAGCGTTGCCGCCCGTGCCGGATCGTCGACGGTATAGGCGGCGAGCGCAAATCCTGCCTCCTTAACGTTACGAGCCGCGGCCCGGGTGAGCTGCTTTTGCGCGCAGTGTACCGACCGGCAATCGAGCCATTTCGCCTCTGTTTGCCAGCGCTTGGGCAGGGATTTCACGAGGAAGCCGCGTGGCCACGGCGCATCCTGGGCGGCCAGCGCCGCCAGAACTTTACGGTCGAAGCTCGATAGCAGTGGTGGCGGCAAGTGGCCGGGCCAGCGAGCTTTTAGCACTGCCGTGACCGCGCTGGCCAAGGCAGTTTGGTGCCGGCGCACAGGTTTGAGCTCGATATTGGCGCCGAGTTCAAGTTCGCCCAGCAGAGCCACCGCACGGGCCAAGGTCAGAATTCGTTCGCCCTTGAATTCGGGGGCGAACCACACGCCGGTATCGAGCTCGGCGAGGCTCGCATAGTCGTGCGCCGCGACGCGGCCCCTGCCATCGGTGGTGCGGTTCAGGGTCGTATCGTGGATCAATACCGGCACGCCGTCGCGGCTCAGGCGCACGTCGAACTCCACCCACTCGCAGCCGCGCGCCTTGGCTTCGCGAAAGCTCGCCTCGGTGTTCTCCGGCGCATAGGCCATCGCGCCGCGATGGCCTATGACGCGCGGTAATGAGAGATCGCTCGTCATGATGGCCGCAGACCTATCACCCCTCTCCCGAAAGTGGGAGAGGGGATAATGGGTCCTGCCGGCCGTCGCTTACCCTCGCGCGTGGCGTGGCCCGCGGTCGCGGGAGGGCAGGTCGAGTTCCTCGCCGGTCGCCTGGTCGACGACACGCATCGAGAGCTTGACCTTGCCACGGTCGTCGATGCCGAGCACCTTGACCTTGACCTGGTCGCCCTCGTTGACGACGTCCGTCACCTTGCCGACGCGCTCCTGCGCCATCTCGGAGATGTGGACGAGACCGTCACGCGCACCCATGAAGTTCACGAAGGCGCCGAAGTCGACGACCTTCACGACCTTGCCGGTATAGATCTTGCCGACCTCCGGCTCGGCGACGATCGACTGGATCCAGTCGATCGCGGCCTTGGAGGCGACATCGTCGACGGCGGCGACCTTGATGGTGCCGTCGTCCTCGATATCGATCTTGGTGCCGGTCTCCTCGGTGATCTCGCGGATCACCTTGCCGCCGGTCCCGATGACGTCGCGGATCTTCTCCTTGTTGATCTGGATCGTGGTGATCCGCGGCGCGTGTTCGGAGACACCCTCGCGGGCGCCTTCCAATGCCTTGGCCATCTCGTCCAGGATGTGGAGCCGTCCGTCCTTGGCCTGCTCCAGCGCGGTCTGCATGATATCGCCGGTGATGGACGTGATCTTGATGTCCATCTGCAGCGAGGTGATGCCCGCCTCAGAACCGGCGACCTTGAAGTCCATGTCGCCCAGGTGATCCTCGTCGCCGAGAATGTCTGAGAGCACGGCGACGCCGTCATCTTCCTTGATAAGCCCCATGGCAATGCCCGCGACCGGCCGCTTCAGCGGCACGCCCGCATCCATCAGCGAGAGCGAGGAGCCGCACACCGTCGCCATCGACGACGAGCCGTTCGACTCCGTGATCTCCGACACGATACGGATCGTGTAGGGGAAGTCCTCCTTGGCCGGCATCAGCGGGTGGACCGCCCGCCAGGCGAGCTTGCCGTGGCCGATCTCGCGGCGTCCGGCGCCCATGAAGCGCCCGGCCTCGCCGACCGAATAGGGCGGGAAGTTGTAGTGCAGCAGGAAGTGTTGGCGGTACTCGCCGGCCAGCGCGTCCATGATCTGCTCGTCCTGGCCGGTGCCCAGCGTGACCACCGCCAGTGCCTGGGTTTCGCCCCGGGTGAAGAGGGCGCTGCCATGGGCGCGCGGCAGCACGCCGACCTCGCAGACGATCGGGCGGACCGTCTTGGTGTCGCGCCCGTCGATGCGTTTGCCCGTCTTCAGGATGTCGCGGCGGACGATGTCCTTTTCCAGATCCTTGAAGGCGCCGCCGACCAACTTGCCGGCTTCGTCGTCCTCGGCGAAGGCTTCCTTGACCGACGACTTGACCGCAGAGATCTTCTCCTGACGGGCCAGCTTGACGGTCTCCTTATAGGCCTCGCGGAGATCCTTCTCCGCCATCGTCTGGACCTTCTTGGCCACGTCCTCCGCGGCCGGGTCGGGCACGTACTCGTACCACTTCGGCTTGGCGGCTTCGGCGGCGAGCTTCTCGATCATGTCGATCACGGGCTGGTAGCCCTCATGGCCGAACATGACCGCGCCCAGCATGATCTCCTCGGAGAGCTCGCTGGCTTCGGATTCGACCATCATCACGCCGTCCTTGGTGCCGGCGACGATAAGATCGAGTTCGGATTTCGGCATTTCGTCGAGATGGGGATTGAGCACGTACTCGCCGTCGATGTAGCCGACCCGCGCGGCTCCGATCGGCCCCAGGAAGGGCGCCCCGGAAATCGCCAGCGCCGCAGAGGTTCCCACCAAGGCGACGATGTCGGGGTCGTTCTCAAGGTCGTGGCTGAGGACGGTGCAGATGATCTGCGTCTCGTTCTTGAAACCCTTCTCAAAGAGCGGCCGGATCGGCCGGTCGATCAGGCGCGAGGTCAGCGTTTCCTTTTCGGCCGGTCGGCCTTCGCGCTTGAAAAAGCCGCCGGGGATTTTACCGGCGGCGAATGTCTTTTCCTGGTAGTGCACGGTGAGCGGAAAGAAATCGAGCCCAACCCGCGGCTGGCGCTCGGCAACCGCTGTCGCCAGCACCGTCGTCTCACCGTAGTTGACGAGGACCGCCCCGTCCGCCTGCCGGGCCATGCGCCCGGTCTCCAGGGTCAGCTTGCGCCCACCCCATTCCATTTCACCTGTCTTTACGTCGAACATTTACCTTTTCCTTCCTTCCACGCCCGGCGCGTCTTTCGTTCTATCGCGCGGGGGCGCCATACCGGTTTCGTATCCGTTTCGCCGGGCCCCATGCCCGCCGGTCGTCTTGCGAATTGGATCCGCTGGGCTGAACCTCCCGGCGGCAAGAATGCGCGCGTCAGCGCCGCCTCATCGCGCTCCCCATGGAGCGGGCGGGCAGTCGTCGCATTCGAACGTTGTGTTAGAGCCAAACGGCGTGATGCCTTCGATTTCTCTAGCGCCGCAATCCGAGGCGCTTGATCAGCTCCTCGTAGCGTTCCTTTTTCTTGCGTTTCACATAGTCGAGCAGGCGCCGACGCTGGCCGACCATGATCATCAGGCCGCGTTCGGAGTGAAAGTCCTTCTTGTGCTCTTTCAGATGCTCGGTGAGGTTGGAAATGCGTTCCGTGAGGATCGCCACCTGGACCTCTGGCGACCCGGTATCGTCTTTCCCGGTCGCATATTCCTTGATCAATTCGCCTTTGCGTTCGGCTGTGATCGACATCGTGCAACTCCTGTCTTTCTAGTGGTTCAGGACCCGCACCGGGTGAACCATCCGTCCCGCGAGCCTGGTATACGCAATCAGCTTGCCGTTTTGCACGGCACACAGGATCGAGCCATCGGCAAGATCCTTGATGCGTTCCCGGTTCGTGGTGCGGATCACCGGAACGGGCTGGCCGCGACGTAAGCGGCCGGCCTCGCTTTCGGTCATGGCCAGTGCCGGGATGTCGTCCAGCACGGTCTCGACCGCGAGCAGGTGCCCAGAGGCGGCGGCACTATGCCCGAGAGCGGCAAAGTCTTCCAGCGAAATCGCCTGATCCTCGGTAAAGGGCCCGACGCGGGTCCGGCGCAGTGAAGCGACGTGCCCGACCGTCCCGAGCGCACGCGCAATATCGCGCGCCAAGGCCCGCATATAAGTGCCCTTGCCGCAAGCCACAAGGAACTCGGCGTGATCTTCGTCTATCAGACGGGCGAGGCTGATCTCGTCAATGCGCACCATGCGCGACTTCAACACCGGCGCCGGGCCGCCGCCGCGGGCGATTGCATAGGCGCGCCGGCCATCGACCTTGATGGCGGAGAAGGCCGGCGGCACCTGCTCGACGAGACCGGTGAACTGGGGCAGCACCGCTTCTATGGCGGTTTTGTCGGGGCGCCGTTCGTTTTCCTCGACGACCTTGCCTTCGGCATCATCGGTGGCGGTGGCTTGGCCCCAGCGGGTCGTGAACCGGTATCCCTTCACGGCTTCCACGAGATAGGTGATGGTCTTGGTGGCCTCGCCGAGTGCCACGGGCAGAATCCCTGTGGCCAGCGGATCGAGCGTCCCGGCGTGGCCGGCCTTGGCGGCGTTCAACGTGTAGCGGACACGATTGACGGCCTGTGCCGCGCTGACGCCAAGGGGCTTGTCGATCACGACCCAGCCGTCGACCGCCTCGCCGCGCCGTTTACGCGCCATCGTTCTCGCGGCGATCGTCCTCGCGGGCAGTATCCGCGCTGCTGCCGCTTTCCTCGATCTCTTCGTCTGAATCGGGTGCGACGTTTCGCAGAATCGTCTCGATGCGTTCGGCCTCTGCGAAGGATGGGTCAACTTCGAACTGGAGGGCCGGCGTAAACTTGAGCTTCACCGTGCGGGCAAGCCGGCCGCGCAGGAATGATGCGGCACGCCGCAGCGCCTCCACCACGGCAGCCTCCTCGCCGCCGCCCAGGGGCATGACGTAGACGGTCGCGTTTTTCAAGTCCGGGCTGGCGCGCACCTCGGTCACCGTGATCGGCACGCCCTGTAACTCAGGATCGCGCAGTTCGCCGCGCTCAAGGAGTTGCGCCACGGCATGGCGAATTTCCTCGCCGACGCGAAGTTGCCGCTGGCTCGGCGCCTTGGCACGTTGACGGTTCATGCGGTCCGGTTCTCGTTCTCAAATACCAGGGCCCCGCCTGCCGGATGGGCGGTGGCGGTGCTCAACGACTTTGCGGCGCCGGGTCTCTTACAGCGACCGCTCGATCTCCTCGATCTCGTAGCACTCGATGAAATCGCCTTCCTTGATGTCGTTGTAGTTCTCAAAGCCCATGCCGCACTCGTAATTGTCCTTCACCTCGCGGACCTCGTCCTTGAAGCGCTTGAGCGTGGAGAGTTTGCCTTCGTGGATCACCGTGTCGTCGCGCAGCAGGCGTACCCGGCTGCCCCGCTTGACCACGCCGTCCTTGACCATGCAGCCGGCGATATTGCCGACCTTGGAGATCGAGAAGACCTGACGGATCTCCGCGGTGCCCAGCATGGTCTCGCGCAGCTCCGGCGCCAGCATGCCCGAGAGCAGGGCCTTCAGATCGTCGATCAGATCGTAGATGATCGAGTAGTAGCGGATGTCGACGCCGTCACGCTTGGCGAGATCGCGGGCCTGCACATTGGCACGCACGTTGAAGCCAACCACCATGCCGTCGGAGGCGCCGGCCAGCGCCACGTCTGATTCGTTGATGCCGCCAACGCCGGAATGCAGCACCTGAACCGAGACCTCGTCGGTCGCCAGTTTCTCCAGCGAGCCGATCATCGCCTCGACCGAACCCTGTACGTCGCCCTTGATGACCACGGCGAGTTGTTTGGCCTCGCCCTCTCCCATCTCGGAAAAGAGCTGCTCCACCGTGCTGCGGCCGCCGCCGGCCGCCTGCTTTTCGCGGATCTGACGCTGGCGGTATTCGGCGATCTCGCGGGCCTGCGCTTCGCTTTCCAACGCGGCGAATTCATCGCCCGCGGACGGCACGCCGTTGAGCCCCAGGATCTCGACAGGCTGGGCAGGACCTACCGATTCGGTGTTTTGACCGCGGTCGTCGATCAAGGCCCGCACCCGGCCCCATTCGGTCCCGGCGATCATTGTGTCGCCGACCCTGAGGGTGCCGCGTTCGATCAACACTGTGGCCACGGCGCCGCGCCCTTGCTCCAGCTTGGCTTCGACCACGACGCCGCTGGCGGTGCGGTCGGGATTGGCCTTGAGCTCAAGTAGCTCGGCCTGCAGGACGATCGCTTCTTCCAACTTGTCGAGCCCGGTCTTCTCCTTGGCGGAGACCTCAACGGCGAGCACTTCGCCGCCCATGCTCTCGACCACGATTTCGTGGTTGAGCAGGTCCTGGCTGACTTTGGTCGGATTGGCGCCTGGCATGTCGATCTTGTTGATCGCCACGATGATTGGCACTTCGGCCGCTTTGGCGTGATTGATCGCCTCGATGGTCTGCGGCTGCACGCTGTCGTCGGCCGCCACGACCAGGATCACGATGTCTGTGACCTGGGCGCCACGGGCGCGCATCGTGGTGAAGGCCTCGTGGCCGGGCGTGTCGAGGAAGGTGATCTTGTCGCCGCCACTCAGCACAACCTGGTAGGCGCCGATATGCTGGGTAATGCCGCCGGCCTCGCGGCCTGCGACGTCGGTTGCGCGCAGCGCGTCGAGCAGCGACGTCTTGCCGTGATCGACATGGCCCATCACGGTGACCACCGGCGCGCGGGGCTGCAACGAGGCCTCTTCGTCGGGGCCGCCTTCCAGTCCGATCTCGACGTCGGCTTCAGAGACGCGTTTGACCTTGTGGCCGAATTCCGCGGCGATCAACTCGGCGGTGTCGGCGTCGATCGACTGGGTCACCGTAGCCATGATGCCAGCCTTCATCAGCGCCTTGACAACTTCGGCACCGCGTTCGGCCATTCGGTTGGCGAACTCCTGGACGGTGATCGATTCCGGGACGACGACTTCACGCACGACTTTCTTTCGCTCCTGTTGTAGCTCGCGCGCGCGCGCCTTCTCGCGCTCGCGGGCACGGCGCACCGAGGCGAGGCTGCGCACGCGCTCGTTGCCCTCGCCCTCCTCCAGCGCCTGGTTGATGGTCAACTTGCCGGCGCGCCGGCGTGGTTCGCCGCGCGGTGTCGGACGCGCCGGCCGCTTGGCGTCCGGGCGTCCCCGCTTGGCGCGGGCTTCTTCTTCCTCCGGGGCCGGCGGCGTGTCTTCGCGCGGTCGCGCAGTGGGCTTAAACGAGAGCGGGCGCGGACTGGTCTTGCGCACCTCATCCTCAGCCAGGCGGCGCGCCGCAGCGTCGCCTTCGCTGACCGCATCGGCGCCATCCGCAGGCGCTTCCGCTTCAGGCACCGGCGGCGCTTCAGGTGTCGGTTCTTTGGCTGTTTCGGCTGCTTCAGTCTCCGGTACCGCCTGTTCCACCAACGCACGCGTTTCTTCCGGCAAATCCTCGACCGGGATCGGCACGCCGTCTTCAGTGTGCAACGAGTCCTGAAGCGCGCGGGCGCGGGCGGCTCGCTCTGCTTCGGTCAGTCGATGACCTTCGGCCGTGACTTCACCATCGGCGCCCTCGATACCGCCGAGCTCGGCTGGCGCATCGGTGACCTCGGCCATACGGCCGCCGGCGCCCCGCGCGAAGGTGCGCTTCTTCTTGACCTCCACGGCGACGGTCTTGGAGCGGCCATGGCTGAAGCTCTGCTTCACCTGTCCGGTCGCAACCGTCTTCTTCAGCTCCAGCTTGCCGGGCCGATTAAGGCTCAACGGCTTCTTTCCGCTATCTTCCTTGGTCTCGCTCATTCCAGCCAAACTTCCTGCGTTCAGATGTCAATCGCCGGCACGGTCGGCCGGCATGGCCGATTCACCAGTCGCAGCTTCACCGATCGCCGCTTCACCGATCGCCGCTTCACCAATCAACACATCTCCATGCGCCGCACCTTTCACCGCACTATCGCGGAACCCAGCGAGGCGTTGTGCCTCACGCGCCAATGTCTGCGCCAAGCGTCCCGGCGCGGCGGCCATATGAACAACATGGTCACGACCAACTGCGCGCCCAAGCTCTTCGCCCATGAGCACGTCCAACTGCTGCATCCCACGCGCCCGGCGCCGCAACTCGGCCCCGTCACGCCCATCATTGTCGGCAGCGGTTAACAATATAGACACTTTGTCCGCCCGCAGCCACTCACGAACGCGCATCATGCCGGTTGCCAACTCGCCTGCTCGGTTCAGTAGGCCAAGCGCAGCGATGCAGCGCTCGGTCAGCATCGCTTCCAGGCGATCGGCGAGATCCTCCGGGGTTTTCACCGCGCGCCGCGCCGCCCGGCCGAACAATTTCTTGGCGCAGGCGGTTTCGATCGCCTCGCGGCGTGCGGCGATCCAGATGCCGCGTCCCGGCAACACTTCGGCAAGATCTGGCGTCAGCGTTCCGTCCGGCGCCACGGCAAAGCGGATCAGCCCGTCCTTGGGTTCGGATTCGCGCGCGACTATGCAGCGGCGCAGCGGTGTGTCGTCCGCTCTGGCGCTGGCACCGCCCTGGGGGCGGCGCTTCGTGTGCTTAGCCTTGTTCGCCACGGCTATCATGGTCGTCAGTTTTTCTCCGTCTCTTTAGTCGTCTCCGGCTGCTTAGCCGTCTCCGACTCAGGGGCTTTCTCGCCTGACGCGTCTGCTGCATCTGTCCCGCTTGGCGCCCCGTCGCCATTTTCTGCACCCGTTTCCGCGTCCTCGCCGGCCTCTTCCTCCGGGAACCAATGGGCGCGCGCCGCCATGATGATGGCGTCGGCCTCCTCGGCGGAAAGCGGACTTGGATTGAGCAACGCGTAGAGTTCGCGCGAGCGCAACCCATCGAGATTTTCCAGGGTCACAGCGTCAGCCGGATCGGCGGCTGGGGCGGCTGGGGTGGCTGGGGCGGCTGGGGTG
>Ga0315336_1001597_pt1 | contig 41810 bp, 40 predicted proteins | sample ASW5metaG_FD_204512 | JGI IMG/M metagenome (GOLD analysis project Ga0315336, IMG submission 204512) | Ammonia-oxidizing marine archaeal communities from Monterey Bay, California, United States - ASW #5 | ecosystem: Environmental > Aquatic > Marine > Intertidal zone | place: USA: California... | reverse complement strand
TTCCGCGCATGAACAACATATCGTTCTGGCTGCTTCCGGCCTCGCTCGGCCTGTTGCTGATGTCCCTGTTCTTCGAGGGACCCGTAGGCGGAATGGGCGTGGGTGCGGGCTGGACTGTCTATGCGCCGCTCTCGACGAGCGGCACGCCGGGGCCGGCGATGGATTTCGCGATTCTGTCGCTGCACCTTGCGGGCGCCTCCTCGATCCTTGGCGCCATCAACTTCATCACGACTATCTTCAACATGCGGGCGCCCGGCATGACGCTGCATAAGATGCCGCTATTCGTGTGGTCGGTCCTGGTGACCGCTTTCCTGCTGCTGCTGGCGCTCCCGGTGCTGGCGGGCGCAATCACCATGCTGCTGACCGACCGTAACTTCGGCACCACATTCTTCGAGCCCTCGGGCGGCGGCGACCCGGTGCTTTATCAGCACCTGTTCTGGTTTTTCGGGCATCCGGAGGTCTACATCCTGATCCTGCCGGGCTTCGGCATAATCAGTCAGATCGTCGCCACTTTTTCGAAGAAGGCGGTATTCGGCTATCTCGGCATGGCCTACGCCATGGTGGCGATTGGCGGCATTGGGTTCATTGTATGGGCCCACCACATGTACACCGCCGGTCTGTCGGTCAACACCCAGGCCTATTTCGTGTTCGCCACAATGGTCATTGCGGTGCCGACGGGCATCAAGATCTTCTCCTGGATCGCCACCATGTGGGGTGGCTCGATTCAGATGCGCACGCCGATGCTTTGGGCCATCGGCTTCATCTTTCTATTCACCATGGGCGGCGTCACCGGCGTCGTGCTTGCCAATGCGGGCATCGACCGGGCGGTCCACGATACCTATTACGTGGTGGCCCATTTCCACTACACCATGTCGCTCGGCGCCACCTTCGCGATCTTCGCCGGCTGGTATTACTGGTTCCCGAAAATGACCGGCTACATGTATTCCGAAGGCATCGGCAAGCTGCATTTCTGGCTGAGCTTCGTCGGCGTCAACATGCTGTTCTTTCCGCAGCATTTTCTGGGCCTGGCAGGCATGCCGCGCCGTTACGCCGACTATCCTGATGCGTTTGCCGGCTGGAACTACGTCTCTTCGATCGGCTCCTATATTTCGGCCGCCGCCGTTCTGGTGTTTCTCGCAGGGGTAGCCTTGGCTTTCATGAGGAAGCTGCCTGCACCGGACAATCCGTGGGGCCCCGGCGCGACAACGCTCGAATGGTCGCTGCCCTCTCCGCCTGCATTCCACGCCTATGAGGAGCTTCCGCTAGTCAAGTGACCAGCATTCGAGAAAACCGATCCTCGGCGGCCGCTAAAGCCAGTCCGCACCCAGGTGAGCTGCATTTGGGCGGCGACGTAGGCGATTACTTTGCCCTGATGAAGCCACGGGTGATGGCCTTGGCGGTGTTCACCGCCTTTGTCGGTCTGGTGATCGCACCCGGCAACATGCATCCCGTGATCGCCATCGCGGCGCTGGTCTGCATCGCAGTGGGCGCCGGCGCATCGGGCGCGCTCAACATGTGGTACGACGCCGACATCGACGCCCGGATGCGGCGCACCGCCGCGAGGCCCATTCCGCGTGGGCGGGTGCTGCCGGGCGAGGCGCTCACCTTCGGCATGGTGCTGGCCGCCGGCTCGGTGGTCTGTCTGGGCTTGCTGGTCAATTGGGTCGCGGCGGCGCTGCTCGGCCTCGCGATTGTCTATTACGTCTTGGTCTACACGATGTGGCTGAAGCGCCTAACGCCCCAGAATATCGTGATCGGCGGCGGCGCGGGTGCCTTTCCGCCTTTGATCGGCTGGGCGGCGGCGACGGGCACCGTAAGCTTCGAAGGCGCTGTGCTTTTCCTGATCGTCTTTCTTTGGACGCCGCCCCATTTCTGGGCGCTCGCCCTGGTCCGCAGCGGCGACTATGAGCAGGCGGGCATTCCGATGCTGCCCGTGGTGGCGGGGAGCGACGAAACCAGGCGGCAAATCCTGCTCTATAGCGTCGTCATGGCGCCGGTCGCGCTGCTGCCGGTATTGATGGGATTTGCTGGCGCTCTTTACGGCGTCGTGGCCTTGGTCTCGGGACTCTATTTCCTGCGGCTTGCCTATCGGGTCTACCAGCTCCGCGAGGGTGACGGCGCCAGGGAGGCGGCACGCCAACTGTTTTCATTTTCGATCCTCTATCTGTTCCTGCTGTTCGCGGCTTTGCTGATGGATCACGGGTTGGCCACGGCATTCCTCTGGCAGGCCTGAGATGAATGACGACGAGCGCAAGCGGCGGCAACGCAGACGATCGATCGCGATCGGCCTGGCGCTGGCCGGCCTTGCGGTGCTGTTCTACGTCGTAACCATCGCCCGCATGGGCGGAAATGTGCTGAACCGGCCGCTGTGAGCCAAGGAGAAGTAACGTGAGCAGACCACTGCTGCGCCCAAGAAAGCCAGAGTCCGGTAAGCGCCACACGACAATCGCGCTTGCGCTGGCGGGTGTCGTGGCGGGCATGCTCGCTCTGTCCTACGCGGCGGTGCCGCTCTACCAGATCTTCTGCCAGGTCACGGGCTATGGCGGGACGGTCCAGCGTGCCGAGGAAGCGAGCGATCGCATCGTCGACCGCAAGATCACGGTCCGCTTCGACGCCAATGTGGCGCGCGGCATGCCTTGGGGCTTCAAGCCGGTAACCCGATCGCTCGAACTGCGGCTCGGTGAGAATGCGCTGGCGGAATACCAGGCGCGCAATCCCACCGGTGAGCCGGTCAGCGGCACAGCGACCTTCAATGTGTCGCCGGCAGCAGCTGGACGCTACTTCAACAAGATCGAATGCTTTTGCTTTACGGAACAGCTTTTGGGGCCCGGCGAGTCGGCGAAGATGCCGGTGTCGTTCTTCGTCGATCCCGAGCTTGAAAACGACCCCGATACAAGGAAGATCCGGGAAATCACACTGTCATACACCTTCTTCAGGATCGAAGATGCCGACGGTGTCGCGGCGGCATCCGATGGCCGCGACCCGAAGGCTGGGTCCTAGTAACTGGGCTCAAGCGCCAGAACTCGAAGGTAACAGAAGCGGAAATCCATGATGGCTGAGGCATCATCCAAGCACCACGATTACCATCTCGTCGAACCGAGTCCATGGCCCGTATTGGGCGCGCTCGGAGCCTTCGTGCTGGCGGTTGGCGCCGTGTTCTATTTCATCTCGCGCAAGGACGGCGATCCGCAGCTTTGGTACCTGCTGCCCGGCGCCCTACTGGTGATTTTCACCATGTTTGGCTGGTGGCGCGACGTCATCAGGGAGGCTGAATACGACGGCTCTCATACCCCCGTGGTGCAGCTTCACATGCGCTACGGGATGATCCTTTTTATCATCTCGGAGGTGATGTTCTTTGTCGCGTGGTTCTGGGCCTATTTCGATGTAGCGCTATTTCCGGGCGATGATGTCCTGGTCGCGCGCAAGGAACTGACGGGCGCCCAATGGCCACCGGTGGCGACCGACGATGGTCGCTTCCAGCACGTTTTCGATGCCTGGGACTTGCCGCTGGTCAACACCCTGATCCTGCTGACTTCGGCCACGACGCTGACCTGGGCGCATCACGCCTTGCAGAATGATGACCGGCAGGGGGTGATTTGGGGGCTGATCTGCACCGTGATTCTGGGCGTCCTGTTCACGTTCCTCCAGGCTTACGAGTACACCCATGCCGCATTTAAGTTCGGCGGCCACATCTACGGATCGACCTTCTTCATGGCGACAGGGTTCCACGGTTTCCATGTCATTGTCGGCGCAATCTTTCTGTCGGTGATCCTGTTCCGTGCGACCGCGGGCCACTTCACGCCCAAGCAGCATGTCGGATTTGAAGCCGCGGCCTGGTATTGGCATTTTGTCGATGTTGTGTGGCTGTTTCTGTTTATCTCGATTTATGTCTGGGGTGCGGAAGCGGTAATCAGCGCCTTTTGATAGCGCGGCTCGATGATAATTGCGCCCACCGCAACGCCGCAATCGCGAGCAGTTGAACGATGGCTAGTCCGAACAAGTATCCGCCCATCTCGCCGGTGTCCGCCGGACTGAAGGGACTCTGCCCCCGCTGCGGCGAGGGCCGGGTCTTCCAGCACTTCTTGGGCGTTCGCAGTAATTGCGACGCCTGCGGCCTGGATTTGAGCTTCGCCGACACCGCCGATGGCCCGGCTTTCTTCGTGATGTTCGCTGTTGGCTTTGCCGTTGTCGCTGCTGCTCTGGCGGTCGAGATCCTGTATCAGCCGCCCTATTGGCTGCATCTGGCGCTGTGGCTGCCGTTGACGCTGGTGCTGTCGGTCTTTCTGCTGAGGCCCTTGAAAGGCGTGCTGTTGGCCCAGCAGTACCGGCATGATGCCCAGGAAGGTCGGCTCGCCTCGAAGTAGCAGGCGAAAAAATCGAAGCGCATGAAGTTACGAGACCTATTTGTGCCCACCGTGGTCACCCTATTGGGTGTGGCTCTGCTGGCTGGCCTCGGCACTTGGCAGCTACAGCGCCTGTCATGGAAGCAAGGCTTGATTCAGCGCGCCGAGACGCGCGCGCAAGCCACGCCGGTTTCCCTGACCCAGGCGCTTGGGCACTGGCGGGAGACGGGGGACGTCGAATATTTGCGGGTGCAGCTAGAGGGCAGCTTCCGCCATGACGGCGAGCAGCATCTCTATGGCATCGTCGGGGGAAAGCCCGGCTGGCGCGTGGTAACACCCTTCGAGACGGTCTCGGGCATCTGGGTCATGGTGGACCGGGGCTTTGTGCCGCTGGATTTCAAATCGGCCGATACCCGGCCTGGCGGGCAAATCGAGGGTATTGTCAAATTAACGGGGCTCGCCCGCGCGCCAGGTATTCCAAGTGGTTTCACCCCGGAGAATCAACCGGACCAGAACAAATGGTACGGGCGCGACCTCGACGCCATGGCAGCGGTAGCCCTGAGGCCCGGCGAACGCGGCCAGCTGGCCCCCTTTTTCGTGGCGGCGGAGGAAATGGCGGTACCCGGTGGCTGGCCCAAGGGGAGCACGACGCGGCTGACATTCTCCAACCGCCATCTGGAATATGCCTTTACATGGTTTGCCTTGGCGGCGGTGCTCCTCGCGATCTACGCGATATTCGTGGCCAATCGGTTCCGGCGGGACTAACCATTTGAGCCGAGGCTTGCTTGCCGCACGCAGACCTGACGGCTACCTTGCGGCACCCGATCGACAGCACTCGAGATATGGCAGTCACTTGCAATATGTGAGCACACGCGGCCGCGCCCCAGTCTTGGGGTTTGAGGATGCCATGCTCGCGGGTTTGGCCCGCGACGGCGGACTTTATGTGCCCAAATCCTGGCCGCAATTCGCGCCCGACGATATCGCCGCGTTTGCAGGACTGCCCTACGAAGAAGCTGCTTATCGCGTGATGCGGGAGTTTGTGGGCGACGATATCGGAGATCAAGAGTTCGCCCGCATCGTGCGCGATGCCTACCGCACCTTCGATCACCCGGACGTTGCCCCGCTAACGAAAATCGGTTCCCAGACCTGGATCCTAGAACTGTTCCACGGGCCTACGCTCGCCTTCAAGGATATCGCCATGCAGTTGCTGGCGCGGCTCATGGACCGGGCGCTGGCGCGCCGGGGTGAGCGTGTCACCATCGTGGGCGCGACATCAGGCGACACGGGCGGGGCGGCGGTCGAGGCCTTCGCGGGACGCGAGGCGATCGACATATTCATCCTGCATCCCCATGGCCGGGTGAGCGACGTGCAGCGCCGTCAGATGACCTGCATCACGGAGGCAAACGTCCACAATATCGCGATCGAGGGTACCTTCGACGACTGTCAGGCGCTGGTGAAGGCGCTGTTCAACGATCTCGCGCTGCGCGACAGGCTGTCGCTTGCCGCTGTCAACTCGATCAACTGGGCGCGAATCATGGCCCAGACCGTCTATTACTTCACCGCGGCGGTAGCCCTTGGAGCGCCTGACCGGGCCGTGAGCTTTTCAGTGCCCACCGGAAATTTCGGAGATATTTTCGCGAGTTACGTTGCCGCACGGATGGGATTGCCGGTCTCACGCCTCGTTATCGCCACGAACGAAAATGATATTCTGGCCCGCACTCTGGCGAGCGGTCACTACCAGCCCAAGAGCGTGATCGCCACCACGAGTCCGAGCATGGACATTCAAGTATCGAGTAACTTCGAGAGGCTTCTCTTCGAAGTGTCCGAGCGGAACGGTGGACGGGTTCAGTCGATGATGGAGGACCTTGGTGAAAGCGGCGCCATTGAGTTGGCGCCCGCCGAGCTCCAACGGATTCGCGCGCAATTCGTGGGCCATCGGATCGATCAGGACGAGACCGCGCAAACCATCAAACGGCTTTGCGAGGAGATCGATTACATCGCTGATCCCCACACTGCGGTTGGCGTGGCTGCCGCTGTCCAAGAAGAGCTTGAGCCGGACGCCGCCATGGTCGTGCTGGGAACCGCGCACCCCGCAAAGTTCCCTGACGCGGTGGCGAGTGCCTGTGGCAAGGCGCCCAACGTACCGGTTCGGCTGGCCAGATGCCTGCAGGCAGAAGAGCGCTACGAAGTGCTGCCGAATGACCTTGCTGGACTAGCCGATTATCTGACCCAGCGCACCCGCGCGATTGCCGAGCCCCAATCATGAGTGTCGAACTCTCCAGTCTCCCCAACGGCGTCCGTGTCGTGAGCCACGCCATGCCGCACCTGGAAACTGTGTCCCTCGGCGTTTGGGTGGGAGCGGGCGCGCGGTCGGAACGCGCCGATCAGAACGGTATCGCGCACCTTCTCGAACACATGGCCTTTAAAGGAACGGCCACGCGTTCAGCCAAGCAAATTGCAGAAGAGATCGAATCGGTGGGCGGTGATCTCAACGCCTCCACCAGCTTGGAAACCACAGCCTATTACGCCAGGGTGCTTAAGGACGATCTTCCGCTCGCCATCGAACTCTTGGGCGACATCCTGCAAAACCCAGCCTTCGACGCGATCGAACTGAAGCGCGAGAAGGATGTGATTGTGCAGGAGATCAGCGCGATCCAAGACAGTCCCGACGACATGATCTATGACCTCGCCCAGGAGCTTGCCTTTCCGGGCCAAGCGCTGGGGCGTCCTATCACGGGTACGGTCGAAAGCGTCACCGGTTTCAATCCCGACAATCTCCATAGCTTCCGAAATGCGCACTATGCGGGCGAGGGCCTGGTCGTCGCGGCCGCCGGCGCCGTGGACCACAAGGAGCTGGTGGAGCGGGCCGGGCAAGAATTCAGCGCTTTGCCCGGCCGAGGAGCCCATGCGCACGATTCCGCCAGATATTGCGGTGGATTGCGCCATGCGACCCAGAAATTCGAGCAGAGCCACCTTTTGATGGCCTTCGAAGGACCGTCCTATCGAGCGGATGAGTTCTATGCCGCACAAGTGCTTTCGACCTTCATGGGCGGCGGCATGTCGTCGAGGTTGTTCCAAGAAGCGCGCGAGTGCCGTGGACTTTGCTATTCGATCTACAGTTTCTGCTGGGGAGTCTCCGATACGGGCCTGTTTGGCGTGCACGCGGCAACCGGGCCCGGGCAGGTCCCCGAATTGCTGGATGTGATCGAGGCGGCGCTGCACGATGCGGGGGACGCCATGGCGGGCAAGGACGAAATTCGCCGCGCCAAAGCGCAGCTCAAGGCTTCGCTCTCCATGAGCTTGGAAAGTTCGGGCGCCCGCGCCGACCAATTGGCGCGCCAGACCCTTGCCTTCGGGGAACCGCTGGAGATCTCCGACATCATCGCAAAGGTTGACGCGGTGACCGCTGAGGGGGTTCTTTTGGTCGCCGAACGCTTATTCGAGAGAACGCCGATTTGCCTATCGAGCATTGGTCCCGCCCAACGCCTTGAAAAACTCGAAGAGGTGACGGCAAAATTCGGATCCCAGCCCGCATTCGCGGCGGAATAGACGGCCAGGAGAGAGCAGGCGCAATGGCGCTGTTGAGATCAGTATCGGCACCAGATCCCGGACCGTTGATCCATGGTGGCACGGTCTATCTTCGCTTGCCGCAAATGGTGGACTATATGGCTTGGGCGCGGATCCGCGCGGTGAGCCGCGAATTTCTGACGCCCTGGGAGCCTTCCTGGTCGAGCAATGAGTTGACGCGAACGTCCTACAGGCGCCGGGTGCGCCATTACGTCAGGGAGGCGCGTGAGGACACGGGCTACGCGTTCTTCATGTTCCGCACAGCCGACGACGACCTGCTTGGCGGCTTGACGTTGAGCAATGTGCGGCGCGGCGTGACGCAAGCCTGCACGCTGGGATATTGGATTGGAGAGCCCCACGCGCAGCAAGGTTACATGACGGCGGGATTGAAGGCGTTGATACCCTTCGTGTTCGATGGGCTGCAACTGCACAGGCTGGAGGCGGCGTGCTTGCGCAACAACAGCGCCTCGACTCGCCTGCTGGAGAAGACCGGATTCCAGCAAGAGGGAATCGCCAAACGCTATTTGAGAATTAATGGGATATGGCAGGACCACATACTCTATGCGCTGATCGATGATGATCCGCGCCCTTGAAACCTTGCCATCTCCTGGCCGACCGCTGCGAGAGGTTGAGCTGAAGTGACGATCGTCAAAGCGGTTCGAACGCTGATGGCCCGCCTGCGTGCGGCCTCGGGCAGTCCTGTGTCCGCGGTCTTAGCCGCATTACTGATATGCGCGTCGGTGCTCCTGGGTGCGTCAACCGCATTGGCGCTGGAAGCGATCGAGGTCCAGCCCGACCAGCAGCGCATCGATGTCACCGCGCTTGGCGAGCTTTATGAAGGCCGCGGCGACCGGCTGCAGATCGACACCGCGGCCGGCACCGACGGCATCGCGGGCCGCATGGCGGTTCAAGCCACCACGCCAGGCACCAATCCCAACTGGATGGTGTTCGCGCTCACGAACACCTCGGACCAGCGGGTGGTGCGCTGGCTGACCGCGAACAGATACACGCCGGTGGGCTCGAAGGTTTTCTGGCCGAGCCTGGACACCGCGCGGATTACGGCGGTGACGCCTTCGCTGGGGTTTCGCCCAGAGCGCATCGCCGACGACACCGCTGACATCTTCCGCCTTAGCCTGGAGCCCGGCGCGACCATCACGTTTGTCGCCGAGTTGAGTTCGGTCCAAGTGCCCCGGATGACCTTGTGGGAGCCCGAGGCCTATGAGCGCACGCTTCAGGACCGGATGCTGTTCAATGGCATCATGCTCGGCATTGTCGGGCTGCTGGCGATCTTCCTGACCTCGATCGTGGCCGCCAATCACAAGGCCATTTTTCCAGCTACCGCATTGGTCGCGTGGAGTGCGCTGGCTCTGTTCTGCGTAGATTTCGGATTCTGGAGCAAGCTGTTCCACGTCGGCACGGACGACAACGCCTTCTACCGTGCGGTTACCGAGGCCGCGCTCGCCGCGAGCCTGGTGGTGTTTCTCTATACCTTCCTGCGGATCAACCGCTGGCACGAATGGGTCAAGGTCGTCTTCGGTATCTGGATCTTGGGCCAGGTCGGATTGCTGGTGTTGGCGATCCTGGATCCCAGGCTTGCCTCTGGGCTGGCGCGCGCTTCATTCGTCGCCACTGCCATCGTGGCAACCCCCTTAATCGTGTTTCTTGCCTTGCGGGGCCAGGAACGCGCACTCTCGCTGATCCCCACCTGGATCCTCTATCTGGTCTGGATTTTTGGCGCGGCCATGGTAGTGACCGGCGAGCTCTCGGGCGAGGTGGTGGTCTCAGGCGTGGTCTCCGGACTGGTCCTGATTATCGTGCTGCTGGGCTTCACGGTCACCCAATACGCGTTCCGCTCCGGCGAGCCGATCGTCGGCGCCTCTGCCAGCAGATTGCAGCTCCACTCCTTTGCGCTCGAGGGGGCGGATGCCACGGTTTGGGACTGGAATGTCCGGCGCGACGAAATCGCGGTGAGCGCCGATCTGGAAGAGTCGTTGGGCCTGGAGGCCGGTGGCTTAAACCTCTCCTCGGAGGAGTGGATTGCCTTCGTGCACCCGGCCGACCGCGAACGAATTCGGCTGATGCTGTGGTCGATCCAGGAGCATAAGGGCGGCGACCTCAACACCGAGTTGCGCCTGCGGCGAGCCGACGGCTCCTACCTCTGGTACGAGCTAAGAGCCCAAAGCGTCTCCGACGATCAGCCCAAGTCGCTCAGATGCATCGGTCTCATGCGAGACGTCACCGGCGAGCGGCGCTCCCAGGAACGGCTGTTGCACGATGCGGTGCATGACAGCCTGACCGGGCTCCCCAATCGCGAGTTGTTCCTCGATCGGCTGGGCGGCGCGGTGACCCGGGCGCGGCTTCGCGAAGGTGGGCGCCCCACGGTGTTCTTCGTCGATATCGACCGCTTCAAGAATGTGAACCGGAGCCTCGGCCTTACCTTGGGTGACACCATGCTGCTGACCGTAGCGCGGCGGCTCTCGCGGCAGTTTAAGGCACAGGACACGGTGGCGCGGATCGGCGGCGATCAGTTCGCGATATTGATCACATCGGAATCCGATCCCCATCAAATTGCGACGACCGCCGAACGGGTCAGGCGGACTTTGCGCACTCCGATGAAAGTCGCCGAGCGGGAAGTAATCTTGACAGGCTGTATCGGCATCGCGGTCTATGACGGCAAGCAGAACGATCCCGGAGACGTTCTGAAGGAAGCCGAAATAGCCATGTTCCGCGCTAAGCGAGGCGGTCCCGACCGCATCGATATCTTTACCGCCGATTTGCGGGGCGAAGAGGAAGAACGTCTGCCCCTGGAAAGCGATTTGCGCCGCGCCTTGGAGCGCGATCAGATCCGCATCGTATTCCAGCCGATAATCCATCTCGGCAATGACGGCATCGCGGGATTCGAGGCCTTGTTGCGCTGGGATCATCCCAAGCAGGGCCGGCTCAACCCGGACGATTTTCTCCCGGTCGCCGAAGAATCGGGTCTGATGGGAATGCTCGGCAGCTATGTGGTGGAGAAAGCAGTCGAGCATGCCGCCAACTGGCAAGAAATCTTGCCTCGCGAAACAGATCCGCTTTTCGTCAGCGTGAACATTTCGAGCAGACAACTGTTCCGTCAGGAATTGCTACAGCAGATCGGCCGCGTGCTCTCCAGCGACATCGTGCCGAGCGGTACGTTGTGGCTCGAAGTGACCGAGTCCCTGGTCATGGAGAATCCCGAACAGGCCATAGAGATGATGCGCTGGCTGAAATCTGCCGGCGCCCGAATCTCCCTCGATGACTTCGGAACCGGATATTCCTCGCTCGGCTATCTCAACCGCTTCCCGATCGATGCGATCAAAGTCGACAAGACATTTGTCCGCGATAGCGACTTGAACGGCTCGACGCCGGTGATCTTGAAATCGATCATCGCGCTGGCCCATGAGCTGGACAAGGAAGTGGTGGCCGAGGGGATCGAGACCGGGGCCGACGCTAATTATCTCAGGGCCATCGGATGCGAATACGGCCAGGGTTTCCACTATGGCGAACCGCTGGACGAGCGCGACGTTACGCGGCTGCTGAAGGCGTTGGCCAAGGATGCCAAGAAACAAGCGTCCAAGACCGGCAGTGAATTGGTTCAGCGGTCGGTGGTGACACCGATGCCCGAGCAGCCCGCGGCACGCGCGGCGCGGGGCAAGCGTCCGGCGCTCAAGCCCGTCAGCCGCCCAGGTTAGGCGCGGCCTGAGTCGTTTACGAGACGAGCGGCGTCGATTCCGATTTTTGCCAGCGCGCGGTCGTACTTGTCATTGACATCGCCATCAAACAGTAGACCAGCGTCGCAGGGGCAATGCAGCCAACCATTGGCGTGGATCTCGGTTTCGAGCTGGCCTGGCGCCCAACCCGCATAGCCGAGCGCAAGCAGTGCCTTGTCGGGACCCTTGCCGTCGGCGATCGCCCGCAGGATGTCCAAGGTGGCTGTGAGACAAACGCCTTCATCGATCGGAAGGGTGCTGTCCTCGGCATAATAGTCCGCGCTGTGCAGCACGAAGCCCCGGCCGGTCTCGACCGGGCCGCCGACATGGACCGCCATCCTAGGCCGCGCCACGGACATGCTGATCCGATTCTCCAGCGGCGTGATATTCAGTTGCTCCAGAAGCTCGCCGAAGCTGATATGGGGCGCATGTTGATTGACGATGATGCCCATGGCGCCGTCTTCCGAATGGGCGCAAAGGTAGATCACGGTTCTGAAGAAGCGGGAATCGGCCATGGACGGCATGGCGAGCAGCAACTGGCCGTCAAGATAGCCCGCCATAGGATCATAAATCTCATCTCGGATTAGACGCCCCATGGGGGAGAGACTAACCGGGGAGCACGTCCTTTGTGAAGGCCTTGACAGGCCCGAATTCAACTCTTCGGTGGCAGGAATTGATGACGCGACGTCACACAAGAGTGATTCAGCGTGTGACGACTAAGGTCGTAAATAATTGGCTGTACACCCGATTCCAGGGCCGGGAAAATCTCAACATGTCGAAGCCCGACAAAATGCGAGCCGGTAATGCGATGAAAAAATTGCCGACCATGGCGTTCAGCATATTCGCTCTGCTGTTCTGCTTTGCCATCACGACAGCGGCTCAGGCCGACATAGACCAGCCCTGGGTGAAGACGTCCTACGCAAAGGTCCGGCTAATTCCCGGTGGCACTGCAACCGACGCCGGCGAAAAGACGATTCGTGCCGGCGTTCAGATACAGCTCGATGATGGCTGGAAGACCTATTGGCGCAACCCGGGAGATTCCGGCTTGCCTGCCAGCTTCGATTTCACGTCCTCGAAAAACTTGAAGCAGGCAAAGGTGCTCTGGCCCGCACCTCATCGCTTCACCGATGCCTACGGCACGTCTATCGGATATCAAAAAGAGGTCGTCTTTCCGGTGCTGGTGAATCCCGAACAGGCGGACGCGCCGGTCGATCTCGACCTCAAGCTCGACTACGCGGTTTGCAAGGACATTTGCGTTCCGGCCGAAGCGCATCTGAAATTGAAGCTCGAACCGGACGCTGGAAAGTCCGGGATCTTCGATCCAATCATTTCGCAATTCTTGGACAAAGTTCCGGTGATAGCCTCGCCACAGAACGCTAAGCAGCCCTCGATCCGCAAAGCCAAGGCTGAGCTGGGCGCCGCGGCGCCGTTAATCGTTGTCGACGCCCATTTTCCCGAAGGTATCGAAGGTGCGGACCTGTTCGTCGAGGGGCCGGGCACCCTCTATATCCCGCCGCCCCAGCGTAAGGATGTGGGAGAAAACGGCAGCGTGCGCTTCACCATCGATTTGGGGGAGGCGACCGACGGTGGCGCGTTGAAAGGCAAGACACTCAATATGACGCTGGTGTCGGACCACGGACAGTCCCAAGCAAGCTGGACCGTCGACTGATCAATCTTCGCGCGTCATTCCCGAAAAGGTCACGTCCGCCGAGCGCGCGTTCGTGACCGCTTGGCCCAGGCCAGCGGACCCTATAAGGTCTCGTCCGCAATTGGATAGATCTTTGGAGGGAACCCCATGTCGATCAGTGTCGGTGACAAATTGCCGGAAGCCACATTCACGGTGATGACGGCTGATGGTCCGTCCGGAATGTCGACGTCGGACGTCTTCGCCGGCAAGAAGGTGGCGGCCTTCGCCGTGCCCGGAGCCTTTACCCCTACGTGCCATCTCAAGCATTTGCCGGGATTCCTGGATCATTTGAACGATTTCAAGGGCCACGGCGTCGACACCGTGGCCTGCATCGCCATGAACGATATCTTCGTGTTGGATGCCTGGGCGAAGAGCACCGGCGCCGAGGGCAAGATCCTTTTCCTTGCCGATGGCAATGGTGATTTCACCAAGGCCATGGGGCTCGAATTCGATGCGAGCGCAGTGGGGCTGGGCGAGCGCTCGAAGCGCTATGCCATGCTGGTCGATGACGGCGTGGTGAAGGTCTTGAACATCGAAGACGCGCCGGCGAGCGCAATCATCAGCAGCGCGGACGAACTGCTCAAGTCGCTCTAGTCTTCCGGGAGAGTGGCGCTGCGGCCGAGGAACGGCGCCATGCCCTCGCGTGCAAGTTCATCGGCCCGTTCATTGCCTTCATCGCCCGCGTGCCCCTTGACCCAGTGCCAGTGCACGTCTTTGTCGGCCTGCAGCTCGTCTAGCCGTCGCCATAGGTCGTCATTTTTGACCGGCTTCCGGTTGGCGGTGCGCCAGCCATTGCGCTTCCACTTGTTGATCCAATCCGTGATGCCGTCACGCAAATAGTTGGAGTCCGTGTGCAAGTCGATCCTGGGGTGCCCCTTTATCGCTTCGAGGGCGCAAATGGCGGCAAGCAGTTCCATCCGGTTATTGGTGGTCTCGGCCTCACCGCCCTTGAGCTCCTTGCGTTTGTCGCCGGAGATCAGCAGGGCGCCCCAACCTCCCGGGCCCGGATTTCCCGAGCACGCGCCATCGGTATAGATCACCACATCCGCCATCAGGCTTTCTCCAGACCATATTCGCGCGTGCTCGCCACGGTGCGGTGAAATCTGAGCTTGCGCAGATATTCGATCGGGTCCTTGGGCCGGACCAAGGCGCCGTCATTAGCGTTTAGCCAGTCATAGACTCGAGTCAGCAGGAATCTGAGCGCTGCACCCCGGGCCAGAATTGGAAGCAGCTCGAATTCGTCATCGTCCAGCCGGCGAACCCCGGTATAGCTGGCGAGCAGCGCTCGGGCCTTTGTGATGTTGAAGGAGTTGTCGCTCTCGAAACACCAGGCATTCAGGCAAATTGCGATGTCGAAGGCGAGCATGTCGGTGCAGGCGAAATAGAAGTCGATCAGCCCTGAAATCTCCGGACCGAGGAAGAACACGTTATCGGGAAACAAATCCGCATGGATGATGCCGGCGGGCAGGCCGTTCGGCCAATTGGCTTCGAGAAAGGCGAGCTCGTCGGAGATCTCGCGCTGCAGATTGTCAGCGATCTCATCCGTTTTGGGGCCACAGGCCTCGAACAGCGGCCGCCAGCCTTGCACTGAGAGATTGTTCTTTCTGCCTTGGCCAAAGCTTTGCCCCGCCAGGTGGAACTTGGCGAGGTGTTTGCCCAGTTCGGCGCAATGCTCGACATGGGGGCGGCGAATCCAAAGCCCTTCCAGAAAGGTAACGATCGCGGCCGGGCGGCCCGCCAGCCTGCGCAGCATCTTGCCTTCGCGATCGCGCACGGGCGTGGGGCATTTGATGCCGGAAGACGCCAAATGGTCCATCAGGTCCAAGAAGAATGGGAGCTCTTCGGGACGCACGCGCTTTTCGTAGAGCGTAAGGATGTAGGGTCCATTGGCGGTGTGGATCAGATAGTTGGTGTTCTCCACGCCCTCCGCGATGCCCTTATAGGACCAGAGCTCGCCCACGTCGTAGCTGCTGACGAACGCGCCAAGTTCCTCGTCCGAAACTTCAGTGTAAACGGCCATGCTAGCGGCGCGCCGAGTCCCGTAATTCGCGGGGGAGTTTGAAGGAGACGTCTTCCTCGGCTGTGGAGACGCTGGAGACTTGAATAGTGAATCGCTCGCCGAAGGCCTCGATGATCTCGTCGACCAGGATCTCCGGCGCGGACGCGCCAGCCGTGATCCCGAGTGTTTCGACATCCTGGAAATCATCCCATGGGATATCGGCGGCTCGCCCCAATAGTAGGGCCTTGGGGCAGCCAGCCCGCTCAGCAACCTCCACCAGCCGCTTCGAGTTCGAGCTATTCTGGGCGCCGACCACGATCATGCGCTGACATTGCCCGGCAATCGCCTTGACCGCCGTCTGGCGGTTGGTCGTCGCGTAGCAAATGTCTTCCTTGTGCGGCCCTTGAATCTTCGGAAATCGCTCCCGAAGGATGGTCACGATCTCGTTGGTGTCGTCGACCGACAGAGTGGTCTGAGTGATGTAGGCCACGCTCTCGGGATCCATCGGCTCGAATTGGCAAGCCTGCTCGCTGGTCTCGATCAGCTTGACCGCGCCTTCCGGCAATTGGCCCATGGTGCCAATGACCTCAGGGTGCCCCGCATGTCCCACCAATATGACTTCCCGTCCGCGGGCGTGATGGCGCTCGGCCTCGACATGGACCTTGGAGACCAGCGGGCAGGTGGCGTCCAGGAAGAAGAAATTGCGTTGCCGTGCCGCTTCGGGCACGGATTTGGGTACGCCGTGGGCGGAGAAGATCACGGGGGCTTCGGTGTCGGGGATTTCTTCCAGGTCTTCCACAAAAACCGCACCCTTGGCGCGTAGGCTGTCCACTACGAAGCGATTGTGAACGATTTCATGGCGTACATAGACAGGCGCGCCATAGGTCTGGAGCGCCAGTTCGACGATCTGAATGGCGCGGTCGACGCCGGCGCAAAAGCCGCGCGGCGCGGCCAGCAAAATCGTCAATGGCGGACGCGGCGCTTGGCTGTTTTTCGAGGCGCTGGAATGGCGTTTTTCCTGAATGTTCATTGCTCGCGGCTCGGTAAAGCGGCGTCTACCAAATGGTTCTTGCGGTGGTCATACATGCTAGATAGGGTCTGGATCGTTGCCATTAAGGCAATACCAAGAAACAAATTCGGGCCTGGTATCCACGAGCATATACATGCGCGTCTTGTAGGCCTGTCAAGGATTTGGGTCGGGGGTGCGTTGCGAGTTCGCCGAAAATCCCATGTGAGCGCAGCCCATTTGTGCGCAGCGCTAATACTCGCCTCGTCCCTGATTGGGGGCTGCGCGATTTCCCAAATCACGTCCCCATTCAGGTCGCAGCCTTCGGGCAATAGCTGGGAAGCGACGGTCACCGAGGAGCGTTTGCTCGCGGCTGCCAAGAGCGATACATCCGGCCGGGTCGATCTACAGACTGCAGGCAACAATTGCCCGCGCTTCAGCGTTTGGCCCCGCGACAAGCGGTTGACGATCTACGAGTCAGGGCGCGCTGGAGACAATTCGGGCGTTCAACATCGCGGTGAACTCACCAAGACGGCGCGGGAATGCCAGATCGGCGCCGATAGGGTCACGGTGAAATACGGCTTTGCCGGTCGCGTCTTGCTCGGCCCTAGAGGTAAGGCCGGCACCCTCACACTGCCCCTGAAGGTTCACGTGACAGACGCCTCCCGCAACCTTGTCTCGACAGAAAAGGTGAACGTAAAGGTCAAGATTCAGCAAGGCATGCCGGTCGGGTATTTTTCGGCCGTTCGCCAGGTCTCGTTTGCCGTAAAGTCGGGCGTGCCCCCCGGCGACTACAACGTTTTTGTCGCCTTCGACCGCAACGTGCCGGGGTCAGGCTAGGGGCACAGATTTATCCCCAACTGCGTAATGCAGCTTCGGTTGACTCGACCGCTCCAAATCCTATCATTCGCGCCGCTGCCTGTTGGCAGTCTTTACAGGTCCAATCGATTCCTGCGGGAGAGACCGGATCATCCGGCGCCGAAGGAGCAACCGCCCCGGAAACTCTCAGGCAAACGGACCGCAGGAAGATGGCGCTCTGGAAAGCAGCCGACCCGATTAGCCGGGATTGGCTCACCGAAGGGGATAGGACCGCGCGGCGCGCGGGGTGAAATCTCTCAGGTTCCGTGACAGAGGGGGCGTGTCTCGAGCTTCGGCTTGGGACGCGGCGATATCGTGTTGCGGAACCAGAGCGAGATGACGGCGTCTGAAGAACAAACTGAGAAAGATGGTGCCCTAAAGCGCACGCCGCTTCATGCCCTGCATCTCGAGCTTGGCGGCAAGATGGTGGAGTTCGCCGGTTATGAGATGCCGGTGAATTACCGGTTGGGCGTTCTCAAAGAACATCGCCATACCCGCGCGGAAGCGGGCCTGTTCGACGTCTCCCATATGGGGCAGGCGTTCGTGGTGAGCCCCGACCATGAGACCACGGCCGGCGCGCTTGAGACGCTGATGCCCGGTGCCCTGAAGGGCCTGAAACTCGGCGCCATGCGCTATTCGCTGCTGCTGAACGACTCGGGCGGCATCATCGACGACCTCATGATCACGCGATCGGCGTCGAGCGATGACGATGGCCAGCTGCTGCTGATCGTCAACGCCGCGCGCAAGGAAATCGACTATCTCGACCTATCGGATCGGTTGCCAGAGGGCGTCGAACTTTACTCAGCCGATGACAGGGCGCTGTTGGCGCTACAGGGCCCTCGCGCCGCCGCGGCGCTCGCCCGGCATTGTCCCAAGGCGGAAGCCCTCACATTCATGACCGCGACCAGCGCCGAATTCGATGGCGTGGACTGTCACGTCAGCCGGTCCGGCTACACAGGGGAGGACGGCTTCGAAATTTCAATTAGTGCCGCCAACGCCGAGGCTGTCGCCCGGGCCCTGTTGGCCGAGCCCGAGGTCGAGGCCATTGGCTTGGGCGCGCGCGATTCCTTGCGGCTGGAGGCCGGTCTCTGCCTCTACGGCCATGATCTTGATGAAGAAACGTCACCAATTGAGGCGAATCTCGCCTGGGCCGTGGGCAAAAGGCGGAGAGGCGAGGGCAATTTTCCTGGAGCCGAAAGAATCATATCGGAACTTGAAAATGGCCCGGCGCGGCTACGGGTCGCAATTGCGCCGGAAGGTCGTGCGCCTGCCCGCGAGGGGACGGAAATTCAAAACGAAGCGGGCGAATCGATTGGGCACGTCACCAGCGGTGGCTTTGGTCCAACGGTCGGGGCCCCAATCGCCATGGGATATGTGGCCCACGAATACTCGGCGACCGGCACGCCAATTCGCCTGCTGGTGAGGGGCGTTGCGCGGCCAGCGCTAGTTGCCGATATGCCCTTCGTCCCCCACCGCTATCGCCGAACCAAAGCGGCATAGCCTAGGACCGAACGAAAGGATCATTCGATGGCGGATATCAAGTTTACCGAGGCTCACGAATACATCCTGGTGGATGGGGATATCGGAACCATCGGCATTACGGATTACGCCCAAGAGCAGCTCGGCGACATCGTCTTTGTCGAGCTCCCGGAGGTCGGCCGCGCCGTCAAGAAGGGCGACGAGGCGGCGGTGGTCGAGTCGGTGAAAGCGGCGGCGGAAGTCTATGCGCCGGTGGCGGGTGAAGTGCTCGAAACCAACAAGGAGCTGGAAAAGAACCCGGCCCTCGTCAACGAAGATGCGGAGGGTAAGGCCTGGTTCCTGAAGATCAAATTGGCGGACGCAGACGAGCTGAGCAAGCTGATGGACCGACAAGCCTATGACAGCTTTCTGGAGACCTTGAGCTAATGCGCTATCTGCCGCTGAGCGGCGCCGACAGGCAGGCCATGCTGGCGCGGATCGGCGCGGCCTCAATCGATGAGCTGTTCGAGGACATCCCAGAGAACGTCCGCATGGGCGGGCTGCCAAACCTGCCGCTTCATGCGGGCGAGCTCGATGTCGAGCGGCAGCTGTCAAAGCTGGCGTCTAAGAACCTGCCTGCCTCCAGCCTGCCGTTCTTTGTCGGTTGCGGCGCCTATAAGCACCACATTCCGGCGAGCGTGGATCATCTGATTCAGCGCTCGGAGTTTCTGACGTCCTATACGCCCTATCAGCCCGAAATCGCCCAGGGCACGCTGCAATATCTGTTTGAATTCCAGACCCAAGTCGCGCTGCTCACGGGCATGGAGGTGGCGAACGCCTCCATGTATGACGGTTCGACCGCTTGTGGCGAAGCGGTTCTGATGGCGCATCGGATTACCCGGCGTTCGAAGGCTGTGCTGGCCGGTGGGCTGCACCCGCATTATCGCGCCGTGGTGGAGACGCTGTCGCTCCATTCGGGGCACGGCGTGACGGCGCTCGAGCCCATCCCAAATAGCGGCAGCGACGAAATCATATCCGCGATCGACGACGAGACCTCCTGCGTCGTTGTTCAGATGCCGGATTATTTCGGGGGCTTGCACGATCTGGCGCCGATCGCAGCTGCGGCCCATGAGCGGGGCGCGCTTTTGATCGCGGTCATTACGGAAGTGATTTCTTTGGGTGCGCTCAAGTCGCCGGGCGATATGGGCGCCGACATCGTGGTCGCCGAGGGGCAATCGCTCGGCAACGGGCTCAATTTCGGCGGCCCCTATGTCGGCTTGTTCGCGACACGGGCGAAATTTGTGCGCCAAATGCCGGGCCGGATTTGCGGTGAAACCGTCGATGCGGCCGGGCGCCGCGGTTACGTGCTGACGCTTTCGACCCGCGAGCAGCATATCCGCCGCGAACGCGCGACCAGCAACATCTGCACCAATTCCGGCCTGTGCGCGCTTGCCTTCACGATTCATCTCTCGCTGTTGGGCGAGGCGGGGCTGCGCCGATTGGCCGAGCTTAATCATGCGAGCGCGGTGGGGCTCGCCGACGCGCTCAGTGAGATCGGCGGCGTCGAATTGGTAACGCCCGAATTCTTCAACGAGTTCACACTGCGGGTGCCGGGCGATGGCGCGGAGATCATCGAACGGCTTGCCAAAAAGGGCGTGCTCGGCGGCGTGCCGGTCGCCCGGCTCGAGCCCGACCGGCCGGATCTGCATGATCTGGTCATCGTCGCGGCGACCGAGGTGACCAGCAAGGCTGACATAGCCGCCTACCGCAGCGCTCTGGCGGAGGTTCTCAAGCCATGACTCGAAAAGAGCCCTCAGCCGCCACCCGGCAAAACGAGGGCGCAAACCCAACCTACTCCGGCAACCGGGGCCTGCTGATCGAGGAGCCGCTGATCTTCGAGGTGGGCGACCCGGCGGCTTCGGGCGTCGATCTACCTGATGCACCGGAGACGGCATCGCGTTTGGGCACGCTCGCGCGCCGCGCGCCGATTGGCCTGCCGGGGCTCGCCGAACCCCAAGCACTGCGCCATTACATGCGGCTCAGCCAGAAGAACTACGCCATCGATCTCGGGCTCTATCCGCTGGGGTCGTGCACCATGAAGCACAATCCCCGCGCCAACGAAAAAATGGCGCGGTTGCCGGGCTTCGGCGACATCCATCCGCTGCAGCCCGAGAGCACGGTTCAGGGTGCGCTCGACCTGATGGCGCTGCTCACGGCCTGGCTCACCGAGCTCACCGGCATGGCGGGCGTGGCGCTCTCGCCCAAGGCAGGCGCCCATGGCGAGCTTTGCGGAATGACGGCGATCAAGGCGGCCCATGACGACAAGGGCGAGCAGCGATCGGTCGTACTGGTGCCCGAATCCGCCCACGGCACCAATCCCGCAACCGCCGCGCTGCTCGGCTATGGCGTCAGAACGATTGAGGCTCGCGGCGACGGCACTGTGTCGGTCGAGGCGGTGAAGGCGGCACTTGGTCCCGACGTTGCCGCGATCATGCTGACCAATCCCAACACTTGCGGACTGTTCGAGCGCGACATCGTGGAGATCGCGCAGGCGGTTCACGACGCGGGCGCCTATTTCTACTGCGACGGCGCCAATTTCAACGCCATTGTCGGCAAGACCCGGCCCGGCGACCTCGGCATCGATTGCATGCATATCAACCTGCACAAGACATTCTCGACGCCCCATGGCGGCGGCGGGCCGGGCTCGGGGCCGGTCGTGTTTTCCGAGGCGCTAATCCCCTATGTGCCAATTCCCTATCTGATGCGCGATGGCGCCATGCGCCGGCTCGTGGAGAGCGAGGGCGCAGCCGAGGGGCGCAAACCGTTCGGGCGCTTGACCGCGTTTCACGGCCAGATGGGCATGTTCGTCCGGGCCATGGCCTATATGTTGAGCCACGGCGCAGACGGCATGCGGCAGGCTTCGGAAGATGCGGTACTGAACGCCAACTACATCCGCGCCAGCTTGCGCGACGTCATGAGCCAGCCCTTCGGCGATCAGACCTGCATGCATGAAGTGCTGTTCGACGATCACTTCCTGGAGGGCACCGGCGTCACGACTCTCGATTTCGCGAAGGCGATGATCGATGAAGGATTCCATCCCATGACGGTCTATTTTCCTCTGGTTGCCCATGGCGCCATGCTGATCGAGCCGACCGAATCGGAGTCCAAGGCAAGCCTCGACCAGTTCATTGGCGTGTTGCGGGATTTGGCCGAAGCGGCCAAGGCGGGCGACGAGGATCGATTCAAACGAGCGCCGCAACTGGCGCCCCGCCAGCGGCTCGATGAGACCCGCGCGGCGCGTCAACCGGTACTACGCTGGAGTGCGGTGGAGCCCGCCGAGGCGGCGGAATAACGCGGGGAATAGGTGGGCGCGCTAGTTCAAGGTGCCCTTGAGTTCCCGGATGTTCTGATCGACCAGCTTCGCGGCTGCCGCCGGCGTCATCTTCTTCTCGATCACTGACCGCGCGGCCGCGATGGCAACGTCGACCGCCATCATCCTGACGTCTTCCACGGCCTGCTCTTCGGCGCGGGCGATTTTTTGCTCGGCAAGCTTGGCGCGGCGCTCCAGCGACTCATTAAGAGCTTTCCGGGTCTCTTCGGCTAGGGCCTCGGATTCCCGCTTGGCGAGCTCGATAATCTCTTCGGCTTCCTTCTCGGCGTCGCGCTGCTTGCGCTCATAGTCGGCCAGAATTCCCTGCGCTTCCTCGCGAAGCCGCCGCGCTTCTTCGAGCTCCTGGCGGATTCCGTCTGCGCGCTTGTCGAGCGCTTCGGTGACCGCCTTGGGCACGCGGTAATAGGCGATCAGCGCGATGAACCCGACGAAAGAGACCGCAACCCAGAATTCAGGTGTGCCGAGTAAACCCATCACGGGGACATCTCTTTGCGTATCGCGGCTGAAATCTCGGCCTTCGTGGCGCTGCCACCGGTCATGGCCTGGACAATGCTCCCAGCCGTATCCGCCGCCACCTCGTTCACGTGAGCGAGCGCTGCCTTGCCGCTCGCCCGGATCCGCGCCTCGGCCTCGGCGGTCTTCTCGGCCACCTGTTTGTCGGCGACGCCCCGCTCCTGGTCGATTTCGGCGCTGAGCTTGTCGCGGGCCTCCTGGGCGATGCCATGCGCCTTGGCGCGCGCCTCAGCCAATGCCTGTTCGTAGGTGGCGATCGCTTCTTCGGTCTTCAGCTTGAGCTGTTCGGCCTGATCCAAATCATTGGCAATCCGGTCCCGCCGTTCCTCGATCACATTGGCGATCCGCGGCAAGGCGATCCGGGACATTACGAAGTAGAGCGTGATGAATGTGATCGCCAGCCAGATCAGCTGCGGTACGAAGCTTGCGAAATCGAATTGCGGCATGGTTTGCGGCCGAATGCTGCGTGCTGGGTCCTAAAAGGCGAACAGAATGATCAGAGCGACCACCAGCCCGAACAGGCCGGTTGCCTCAGCAAGGGCGAAGCCCAGCAGCAGGTTCGCGAACTGGCCTTGGGCCGCGGAGGGATTGCGCAGAGCGCCTGCAAGGTAGTTGCCGAAAATGGTGCCGATACCGACACCGGCGCCGACAAGTGCGATCGAGGCAAGCCCCGCGCCGATCAGTTTTGCAGCTTCAGTTTCCATTGTTTCTCTCCTTGAGAAGTAAGCCCTGCGGAATTCGGCATTCAGTCATGCATATGCAGGGCATCGCTCAGATAGATGCAAGACAGAATTGCAAACACGTAGGCCTGTAGGAACGCGACCAATATCTCCAAGCCCGTGAAGGCGACCATGAAGGCGAGCGGGGCCCAGCCGCCTATGACCCCAAGCGCGACCACGAAGCTCCCGAACACCTTCAGCATGGTGTGCCCGGCCATCATATTGGCGAATAGGCGCACCGACAGGCTGACCGGCCGGGTGAGATAGGACAGCACCTCGATCACGACCAGAAGCGGGAGCATGACCACGGGCACGCCGTCGGGAACGAAGAGTTTCAGAAAATGCGCGCCGTGCTTGACGAAGCCGATCACGGTGACGGCCAGAAATATGAAAAGCGCCAGCGCAAAGGTCACGATGATGTGGCTCGTGACCGTAAACGTGTAGGGGATCATGCCCAACATGTTGCAGAACAGAACGAACATGAAGAGCGTGAAAATAAAGGGAAAATAGCGCTGCCCGGCGGTGCCGACATTGTCGCGCACCATGTTCGCCACGAATTCGTATGAGAGCTCGGCGAGCGATTGCATACGTCCCGGCACCAGCGCACGGCCGCGCATGCTCAGAATCAGAAAGGCGCTGATGGCGACCACGGCGATCACCATGAACAGCGAGGAATTGGTGAATGAGGCATCGATACCGAACACGTCGATCTCAATCTGCCGTTTGATCTCGAATTGGTGCATCGGGTCTGCGATCAGACCCTGTTCCGCGCCATGCGCGTCAACCGCCATGGGATCGGCGATCACGCCGCCTTCACCGCCATGGGCGCCATTTGTCTCAGATGCCATGGGATCGGCCATCACGCCGCCATGGACGTCATTTGTCTCAGATGCCATGGGAGCTCCCTCTAATCATCGTCATCGTCCGGGCCTAGATCCTGGCCAGTGGGCCCCCCGGCCCGCGCCTGCATCGCCTGCGCCGTGCGGATCACGTTGAAGAGGCCGGCTGCGAAACCCAGTGCAAAAAACACGAGCAAGAAGAGAGGTGTGGTGTCGAGCCATTTGTCCAGCTGCCAACCGATGAAACCGCCCACCAAAATTCCGGCAACCAATTCGGTTGCCAATCGGAACGCCATACCCAGTGCCGCCCCGCGCCCTCCCGTCGGTTCAGTCTCATCACCCCCGCGGCGCGACTTCGCTGCGTTCAGCTTGGCATTGAGATCGGCGAGGCGCGCTCGGGTCCCCTCCTTGGGAGAGGCTTGGCTCCTCGCGCGAACTCTGCCGCGCGGATTAACGGACTTGGCCATTGAATTGCCTTGCCGCGGGATAAGCGAACAGGCTTTTGAAAGGGCCGCAGGCCGCGCGAACCATAGAGGCGGCCCCGGACCCTGTCAAGGAGCCAAAGGCAAGGTCTAACTCTTTGTTATATATATCGAAATAGAGGCTGCGTCACTAGGCGTCAGCCTGCAAAAAGACGGGATTCACGACGCGCTCTTTAGGCAGTGGCGCGGAACGCTTCCGCCGTTTGCAAATCGACCGACACCAGCTGGCTGATTCCCCGCTCTGCCATGGTCACGCCAAACAGCCTATCGACCCGCGACATGGTGAAGGGATGGTGGGTAATGATCATGAATCTTGTGTCCGTAGCCCGCGTCATCTCATCCATCATCGCGCAGAACCGTTCGACATTGGCGTCGTCCAGCGGCGCGTCGACCTCGTCGAGTACGCAGATCGGCGAAGGATTGGTGAGGAAGACGGCGAAGATCAGGGCGAGCGCGGTGAGCGCCTTCTCGCCGCCCGAGAGCAACGTCAGAACCTGCGGCTTCTTGCCCGGGGGTTGGGCCAGGATTTCGAGGCCGGACTCGAGCGGGTCGTCGGATTCCACCAGCTGCAGCTCCGCCTCGCCGCCCGCGAAGAGCGTCTGAAACAGCTTCTTGAAGTGTGCGTTCACGTCGTCGAAGGCTTCCAACAAGCGCTTGCGGCCTTCGCGGTTGAGACTGGAGATGCCCTGGCGCAGGCGGTGGATGGCTTGCTCCAAATCCTCGCGCTCGGTCTCCATATTTGTGATTTCTAGTTCGAGCTCCTCGGCCTCTTCTTCGGCCCGCAGATTGACGCCGCCGAGCCTTTCGCGCTCGGCCTTGAGCCTGGATAGCTTGGTCTCGATGTCGTCCGCGCTGGGCAGCGGTGCATCGGGCTTCAGCCCTGCGATCTCGCGGCAGTCATCCGCCGAGCAGCCCAACTGATCCTGGATTTGCCGAACCAGCTCGGCGCGGCGCTGGCGTGCCGCTTCGAGGCGGGCTTCGATGCCGGCGCGCGCCTCCCTTGCCTCGGTGAGCTCGGACTGAGCCCCGCGCAAAGTCTTGTCCTGTTCGCTCAGCAAGGTCTCGCCCTCGGCTAGCGCGTCGGCTGCCGTTTGTCTGGAAGCCTCTGCCTTGGAGATTTCGTCGAACAGCCGGGAACGCCGTTCGGCGACGTTGTCTGGAAGCTTGCTCAGCTCCTCCAGCTCATGCTTGGTCTCTTCAAGGCGGGCGCTGAGCGTTTCGATTTGCTGCGAGGCGCTCTCTTGCCGATTTTGCCAACGCTCCCGGTCCTCGCCAATTGTCTCGAGACGTTCCGCGCCGTCGCGCAGCTCGCGCTGCAGGGCCTCGAACCCGGCCTGTGCGCTCGCATGGGTGCTGCGGATTTCCGCAAGGCTTTCGCGATGACGGGCGAGTTCGGCTTCGAGCTGGTCGCTGCCGTCCAAATCGGCAAGGGCGGTTTGCGCTTCGTGAAGCTCGTCACGCGCCTCATCCAGTGCCTCTTGCGTCCGGGTGCGGGCCTCCTGCAGCGCGCCCAGTTGCTTGGTGGAAGCTTGCGCCGATCGCGCCGCTTCGGCCATGGCGTCGCGTGCCTGGTCGAGTTTGCTTTGCGCGGTGCGCCAGGCTTGCCGCAACTGCTTTTCGCCTGCCTCGGCCTCGGTCAGCGCAGCCGTGGCAGTGCTCAGCGCCTGTTCGGCGGCTTCAAGGGTGGACCGGGAGTCTTCGGCCTCGCGCTGCAGCGCGCCCAAGCGGTTGCGGCCCGCCAGACGCTTGGCGGCGGCGGTGGGGGCGTCAGCCGCGGCGGCATAGCCGTCCCAGCGCCACAGATCCCCGTCCCTGGAGACCAGCCTTTGTCCGGGCTTGAGCTCCGCCTGCAGTTTCGAGCCATCGCTCCGATCTACGACGCCGATTTGATCCAATCTGCGTGCAAGTTCCTTCGGCGCATGTACGAATTGACTCAATGGCTCGGCGCCCGAGGGGAGGGACGAATCGCCGCTAGCCGCGCCGACCAGAGACCAATGGGCCGGCGCCTTTTGCTCAGTCGAGGCGTCGAGATCATCGCCGAGCGCTGCACCCAGGGCGAGCTCGAATCCCGCCCGCACTTTGACGGCGTCGATCACGGGCACCCATTGCCCGCCGCCCGCGGGCTCCAGCATGCCGGACAGAGTTTCCAGTTCGGTTTCGCATTGTTGAGCTCTAAGGCCAGCCTTCGAGCGCGCTTCCCGGGCGTTAATTTCCGCCGCACGGGCCGCCGCGAGCTTCGCCTCCGCCGCCTCCAGGTCGCCCTGGACCTGTCCAAAGGCCTGCTGCAGGCGCTCGACATCGGCGCCAGAGCTGGCTTCGCCCGCGCCGCCGGAACTTGTCTCCAGCTTGCTCAGCTCGCTGGCGATGTTTTGCGCGCGATTTTCCAACCGTACAATGCGCTCATGGGTGTCTTCGATCTCCGCCTCGAAGCGGTTGCGTCTGGCCCGTGCCTCGGCCAATTGTGCGGTGAGCTCGGTAAGTTTCGCCTCGGACTCGGCCAACTGGGCAGCGTGCTGTTCGGCCTCGGCACGCACGCCCTCTTCACGCTCGCCGCGCGAGGAGATGGCTTGGGTAATCCGTAGCTCTTCCTGATCCAAGCCGGCCAAGATCTCTTGGGATTCCTGCAAGATATCGCGCTCCCGGGCGATATCGGTTTCCAACTGATTTGCGCGGATCTCCAGCTCGTCGCAGCGAGCCTTGGCGCGGGCTTCCTCCTGCTCCAACGTGTCCCGCTCGACCGCCAGCCGCTGCAGCGCGGCAGCGCGATTTGCTTCTTCTTGCCTCAGAGGTGCCAGTGCTTCCGCCGCATCGCTTTGGCGGCGCAGGGCTTCGGCTTCCGCCTGGGTTAGGCGCCCAACCTCGCGCAACGCGCCCTGAAGAGCTGTCTCTTCGTCCGATACGGCGTCGCAGGCCGCGGTCCAACTCAAATGCAGCCTGAGAGCCTCGGCCTCCCTGATTTTGGAAGACATCGACTTGTAGCGTCTCGCCTGGCGGGCTTGGCGCTTCAGGTTCTTAAGTTGAACATCGAGCTGGCCTTGCAAATCCTGCAAGCGTTCCAGATTGCTCTCGGACGCCTTTAGGCGCAGTTCCGCTTCGTGGCGCCGGCTGTGGAGCCCGGTAATGCCCGCGGCATCCTCCAGCAGTCGGCGGCGCTCTTGGGGCTTGGCGTTGACGATCTCGCCGATCCGGCCCTGGCGTACCAGCGCGGGTGAGCGTGCGCCGGTGGCGGCGTCTTCGAACAACAGGCGCACGTCCCGGGCGCGAACGTCCTTACCGTTGATCTTGTAGGCCGAGCCCGCCTCGCGTTCGATACGGCGCGTTACTTCCAGCAGGTCTGAATCGTTGAACTCGGCCGGGGCGGTGCGCTCGGCATTGTCGATGAAGACGGTGACCTCGGACATATTGCGCGCCGGGCGGCTCTGGGTGCCGGCAAATATCACGTCGTCCATGCCGGCGCCGCGCATGCTCTTGAAGGAGGTTTCGCCCATCACCCAGCGGATAGCTTCGAGCAGGTTGGACTTGCCGCAGCCATTGGGGCCAACCACGCCGGTCAGGCCGGGCTCGATCAGAAGCTCGGTCGGTTCGACGAAGGATTTGAAGCCCAAGAGTCGCAGGCGTGTGATCTTCAAAGGCGGTCCCTCGCAGGGCGTTGGTCGGCGTGGACGTCGGATTAAGCGGGGTTGGCGGCCCGGGCGCTGATTTGCGGCTCAATCATCCCCTTCATCTCTTCGAAGGTCAGGACGCCGCGAACTTTTTGACCATTGATAAAAAAAGTCGGCGTGCCCACCACGCCGAACTGCCGTCCCCGCTGTTTTACCCACATCAACCCATCGATAATGCCTTGATTCGTCATGCATTTGTCAAATGTCTTGCGGGTCATGCCGGCCTGCGCGGCTACCTTGAATAGGGCGTCAGGACGCACCTTTTGGCTGGTCCATTGCTTCTGATTGACCAGATATTTGTCGTAGAGCCGCAGATAGTCCTTCGCCGGCGCGCAGCGGGTCACAATTGCGGCCGCCGCCGCCGACCGCCCGATCGGGAATTCGCGGATGATGTAGCGCACCTTACCAGTATCGATATAGGCCTTTTTGAGCTTGGGGTAAGTCGTCAAATGGAAACTGCGGCAGTAGCGGCAAGTGAGCGAGGCGTACTCGATCACGGTGACCGGCGCATTCGCTTTACCAAACGCCTTGTCGCCGAGCGGTCCCTGCTTCATCAGCTCGGCCGGTGTGGGGGCGCCATTGGTGCCGCTGAAGGCCGTCGGGGCCGCATCGCCGGTGACGCCGCCACCGGCTTGGCACCCGGCGAGCAAGATCGCCGAAAGCGCGAGTAAACCAGAAATGATGATCCGTCGGCTCAGCATGGACTTGCTTTGAGGGCCACGGCGCGCCGCCGCTTAAGAACCCTTGAGGTGGGGCTCCATGGCCTTTTCGAGGTCTTCGAGGCTGGTGACGCCCGCGACCTTTTGGCCGTTCACGAAGAAGGTCGGTGTCGAGTTCACGCCGAACTTTTCAGCCCCGCGTTTCCGGATTTCGAGAATAGCGTCCAGTTGGGCCTTGTTGGTCTTCGGATCCAGGCACTGTTTGAATTTATCCTCGCCGAGACCGGCCTGCTTCCAGAGTTTCTTCAGCCCCGCTTCGGTGTCGCAATCCGGGCAAAACCAGTTCTGCTGGGTGGTGAAGAGCGCGTCGACAAAGGGAAAGTATTTGTCGTCGCCCACGCAGCGCGCCAGCGCAGCCGCCGCATAGGCCTCATTGTTGAGCGGAAATTCCCGCAGCACATAGCGCACCTTGCCGGTCTCGATGTATTTCTCCTTCAGTCCGGGAAACACCTTGGTGTGGAAGTCGGCGCAGTGGGAGCAGCTGAGCGAGGCGTATTCGACGACCGTTACCGGCGCCTGATCCGAGCCCAAGGCCTGTTCCGGCAGCGGACCAGCCTCCATGAGCTCTTCGACCTGGACGTCGGCCAAGGCAGGGCTGGCACCTGGCGTCCCCAAGACGGAGTAGGCCATCACAGCCGCGATCAGCGCCGCACCGGCCAGGGCAACAACATTTTTGGACGCACGATTCTTGCTTGGCAATTTTGGCTGAGTCACAGATCTATCTCCAATTCGCTCGAAAGCGCGCCGGGCCCCGCAAACGACGCCGGGATTAGCCTTAGATATCGTGACCATAAATGACAATAAGGTGGCAAGGGTTCAAATGCCCGTGTGCGGCGGATTTCCGGCTAACTCAGACCAGCTTTTCAGCGCGTATGCCGGCCCAGCCGGGCGAGTGCCGCGCGTAATCCTTCATCGTCGATCTCGGTTAGATCGTCGGCTAGATAGGCTGCGCCCGCTTCTTCCAACCCGACGGGCTTTGGGCTTTCGTTCGAGGGCGCACTGAGCGGCGCTTGCTCGATGCGAATCCGGGCGATGGCGCCAAATCCCAGATAGGTGTTCAACCGCTCGATGAGCTGGGGTGCGATGTGTTGGATCTCGATGGCGCGCGGTCCCTCGACCCGCAGCACCAGGACGGCGCCCCGCGATGTGTGCTTTGCCCCAGGTCCGGCGGGCGCGGCTTCGGCTCGGCGCGGCCAGACTAGGCGTTCGGGCCGGGTGAATTGGGCAAGTTCGGTGCCCGCGATGGCCGGCCAGTCAGCCAGCAGCGTGGCGTGGGACAGGCCGTGGTCCTCGAAGACCTTGGCCGTGACGCGGGCCGCAAACGCGCCCACGGTTTTGGCGCCTTGCGCTACCGGTTTTACCGGATCATTGGCCATGAGATGGTCCGCCAAGCGGTTTCGCCTGATCGATGCAGCACGTAGCATATCGGGGATTCGTTGCTGAGGGCAGGGTGGCCATGGAGACTGGGGAAAAGGATAAGACGGTCGACGCCGGGAAAGCCCAAAAGATCGCCGGCGCGCTGCTGGCCTGGTACGACAGGTCCCGGCGCGATTTGCCGTGGCGCGCGCCGCCTGGGGAACGCGCGGACCCGTATGCGGTCTGGCTCAGCGAAGTCATGCTGCAGCAGACCACGGTAAAGGCGGTCCAGCCCTATTTCCAAAAATTCATGGCCAGATGGCCGAACGTCGTGGCCCTGGCCTCGGCCGACTTGGACGACGTGCTCGGCGAGTGGGCGGGGCTTGGCTACTATTCGCGCGCCCGCAACCTGCATCGCTGCGCCCGCTTGATCGCTGATGAGCACGACGGATGTTTCCCGGAGAATGAGACGGCGCTGCTGCAGCTTCCGGGTATCGGCCCCTATACCGCGGCGGCGATCACGGCGATCGCCTTCGATTCCCCGGCAGCCGTGGTGGACGGCAATGTGGAGAGGGTGATCGCGCGGCTATTTGCCATCGAATCTCCCTTGGAATCCGCGAAGCCAAAATTGCGGCGTTTAACGGCGGAACTCGTTCCGCAGAAGCGGCCCGGCGACTTCGCGCAAGCCATGATGGATCTCGGGGCCACGATCTGCACCGTGCGCAACCCCGCATGCGACCATTGTCCTCTGGGCCGGTATTGCGAAGCGCGTGGGGCGGGAATGGCCCGCTCGCTTCCGATCAGGGCACCGAGGCAAGCCAAACCTGTCCGCGCTGGTCAGGCTTTCGTCGCGATGCGGGGCGACCGGGTATTGCTGCGCAAGCGGGCTGCGCGCGGTCTGCTGGGCGGGATGATGGAAGTTCCCTCGAGCGGCTGGAGCGACGATGATTGGCAGGATGTTCGGTCTGGAGAGAAATTACGCGAACCGATTCCAGGCGATTGGCGGCAGCTGCCCGGAAACGTACGGCACACCTTCACGCATTTTCATCTGGAACTGGATGTCCATCTGCTTCAGCTCGCTGGCAGCGATAAAGCCGCCGAGGACGCGCTGCCCCGAGGTTGGCGCTGGGTCGAACAGCGCGACTTGGAGTCCCAAGCCCTGCCAAGCCTAATGCGGAAGGTGCTGGCTCACGCCCTTGCAGAAACGGTGGATGCGCAATCCTGAGCGCCGTTAGCTGAGGCCCAGCTGTGAGCGGGCTTCGACGCGCAATCCATCGATCGGCTTCAGTTCGCCCCCGGCTTCGTAATGCCAAAAGGTCCAGCCATTGCAAGCATCACGTCCCTGCACATGGGCGCCGATCTTGTGGATCGAACCCTGCGCGCCCTTGCAGGCAATGGATCCATCGGCCCGGACCTGGGCCGCGTGCCGTGCCTTGGGATCGTAGATGATGCTGCCGGGCTGGAGGATGCCGAGCTCGACAATCGTACCAAACGGAATCCGGGGCTCGGCGCGCTTTCCCTTTGCCACTTCAAGAATGTCGCCGCCAAGGGGTTCGGTAGCCCGGATCCGAGACGCGGCAATCTCCGCGTATTCCTGATCCCGTTCGATGCCAATCCAATTGCGCCCCAAGCGTTTCGCCGCCGCACCGGTGGTGCCCGTGCCGAAAAACGGATCGAGCACAACGTCACCAGGTGCGCTGGAGGCGAGAAGGACGCGGTGCAGTAAGGCTTCCGGCTTTTGCGTCGGATGCGCCTTGACGCCGCGGGGGTCCTTCAGGCGCTCCGCGCCCGAACAAATCGGCAGCAGCCAGTCGGAGCGCATTTGCAAATCGTCGTTCAGCGCCTTCATGGCATCGTAGTTGAAGGCATAGCGCGCCTCGGCGCCGCGCGAGGCCCAAATCAGTGTTTCATGGGCGTTGGTGAAGCGCCGGCCGCGGAAATTCGGCATCGGGTTGGTCTTGCGCCAGATCACGTCGTTCAGGATCCAAAACCCCAAATCCTGCAACGCCGCGCCCACCCGGAAGATGTTGTGGTAGCTGCCGATCACCCAAAGCGCACCATCGGGCTTCAACGCGCGCCGGCAGGCCGCAAGCCAGGCGCGGGTAAATTCATCGTAGCTGTGGAAGCTCGCAAACTTGTCCCAGTCATGATCCACCCCGTCGACCCGGCTGTTGTTGGGCCGCAGCAATTCGCCATCGAGCTGCAGATTATAGGGAGGATCGGCGAAGATTAGGTCGGCCCAGCCAGCGGGAAGCTTGGCGAGCTCGCCAACGCAATCGCCGACGATGATCCGATTGAACGCCGGCGCTGCCGCCGGCTTGTTACGCACACCCATCGCCCCGGTACCGTTACGCAAAACAACCAACCCGCCACACCGGCGGAACCCATTAGCGTCTCATGCTGGGGCGTGAGGGTAAAGTTTGACTTAATGGGCCGAGAAATCGGGCCGGTTACCCGATGGCCGTCATTTGCAGGGCGTCGCGTATTGGCGCGAAGGAACGGCGGTGGTGCGGGGTGACGCCAAGCTCAGCAATGGCGCTGCGGTGCTCCTGAGTCCCATATCCCTTGTTCCGCTCCCAGCCATAGCCCGGATAGTCGCGGGCCAACTGCCTCATCATGCGGTCGCGGGTCACCTTGGCCACGATCGAGGCGGCGGCGATCGAGAGCGAAAGCGCATCGCCCTTGACGACGGCCTCCGCCGGGCAAGGCAGTTGGGGAAGCCGGTTGCCGTCGATCAGCGCCGCAGCGGGCTTGGTCGGGAGAGCGCGCAGCGCGGCCGCCATCGCCCACAGCGTTGCCTGCAAAATGTTGTCGCGGTCGATGCGCCCGACTTCCGCGATTCCCACGGCGATTTGGGCATGGCTCGCAATTTTCGCGAACAGCCCCTCGCGGACTGGTTCGCCGAGCTGTTTGGAGTCGTTGAGGCCTGCCGGGATTCGGTCGGGGTCCAGGATCACCGCCGCCGCGACCACCGGTCCGGCCCACGGGCCACGTCCAGCCTCGTCGATTCCGGCGATCCCGCCGCCATGCCGGCCCGCCATCGTCCTCTCCATTCGGAACGACGGTGTAAGCCCCGAATCATTTGCGCCCACCATGGGCCGAGCATGACCTCATGGCCCGCTATCGGCAATGGTTACGCGGCGGGCAAGTGATCGTTCAGAGCAGGCGCAATTGCTGGCCCGGCAACACCGGGGGCGTGAACAAGTCCGTTCTGACCGAAAAGCTTTGCTCGTTGATGCCGAGCCGCTTGCAGGCCAGCTCAAAGCGTCGGCCGATCTGCCAGGCAAAGGGTCCTGAGCCGGACATCCGGCGTCCCCAGGTGCTGTCATAATCCTTGCCGCCCCTTGTGGACTTCACGAGCGAGAAGACGTGCTTCTCGCGGTCGGGATAATGCTCTCTGAGCCACTCGCGAAACAGGTCGCGAATCTCGTTTGGGAGCCGAAGCAGCACATAGCCCGCCTGCTCGACGCCGGCGGCCGCCGCGCGCTTCAGGATCGGTTCGATCTCGTGATCGTTGAGGGCAGGGATGATCGGTGCCACCACCACCGAGGTGGGCACGCCCGCCTCGTTCAGCTTGGCGATGGCTTCCAGCCGCTTTTCGGGCGTGCTCGCCCGGGGCTCCATGGCCCGCGCGAGCTTGCGGTCGAGAGTCGTCACCGAAAGCGCGGCCTTTACCAGGCCCCGCTCGGCCATCGACGATAAGATGTCGATGTCGCGCAGGATCAGCGCCGACTTGGTGATCAGCAGCACCGGATGGTTGGTGCGGTCCAGCAATTCGAGCAGGCTCCGGGTCACACGATACTGTCGCTCGATCGGTTGGTAGATGTCGGTGTTGGCCCCCAGCGCCAGCTTCTCAACCCGGTAGTTGGGATCGGCCAATTCGCGCTCCAGCACTTCGGCGGCATTCTCCTTGACGAACAGCTTGCTTTCGAAATCCAACCCCGCAGACATGCCGAGAAAACAATGGGTGGGCCGCGCGTAACAGTAGACACAGCCATGCTCACAACCGCGATAGGGATTGACCGAATTGTCGAAATTGATGTCGGGCGAGGCGTTGTGGGCAATGATTTTTTTGGGCCGGTCCATGAACACTTCGGTATGGAAGGCGTCCAGCTCCCCCAGCGATTCCCAACCGTCATCGGTGCCTATTTTTTGCAGCGTCTCGAACCGGCCCGAGCGATTGGAGGCCGCGCCCCGGCCGCGGCGGCGCTGCCCGTGAACGCCACCCTGCTCAACAGGAATCGGGGCTTGGGAAGCCCGCTCTGAACCAGCATTTTGCATGATGGTCTCAGCTTAGCGACGCAGTAAGAACAAATCAAGAACAAACAACAAATGATCTCAAAGCCAAACCTTGTTGGTTCCCCGGGAGACGTTATGATCCGGCCCCATGATTTCGGTCGTGATTCCAACCTTGAATGCCGAAACCGGGCTAGCCCCGACGCTGGCCGCGCTGGTGCCGGCGACGGTGCAGGGCATCGTCCGCGAAGTCATCATCGCGGATGGCGGATCGCGCGACGCCACCCTGGAGATCGCGGACATCGCCGGCGCCGATCTGGTGCAAGTGGAGCGGGGACGGGGCAACCAGATGGCGGCCGGCGCCCGCAAGGCGCGATGCGAATGGATCCTGTTCCTGCATGCCGACACCCAGTTGCAATCGGGCTGGGAACAGGAAGCGGCCGCTTTCATGGAGCGGGTGGACGCGGGCGAACGCCCGCTGGCAGCCGCAGCGTTCCAGTTTGCGCTCGACGATTACGGTTTTAAGCCGCGCCTGCTGGAGAGCATGGTGGGATTGCGGTGCACGGTGCTGCGCTTTCCCTATGGCGACCAGGGTCTGCTGATCCCGCAACGGCTTTATCGGGAGCTCGGCGGGCACAAGCCGCTGGCGCTGATGGAGGACGTGGATCTGGTGCGCCGGCTCGGGCGCCGGCGAATGGTGATGCTGCGCTCGCGCGCCGTCACCAGCGCCATCCGGTACAAGCGCGACGGCTATCTCGCCCGGGTGATGCGGAATTTCGCGTGCGTCTCGCTCTACTATTTCCGGGTACCGACGAAAACGCTGAAACGCATTTATGGCTAGGCCAGGTGGCGAATCGAATTCCGTGCGCTATTTGCCGGGACGCGATTGCTGGCTGGTCATGATGGCCAAGGAACCACGCGCGGGCGCCGTCAAGAGCCGCTTGGCGCGCGACATCGGCAGCGTGGCGGCCACCGGATTCTATCGCCGGACCCTCGATCTTCTGGTACGGCGGCTGCGGCCTTCCCACCGCTGGAACACGGTTCTGTCCATCACCCCTGACGCCAGCCTGTCGGCGTCCCACTGGCCCAGCTTCGTTCCGCTCATGGCTCAAGGAGACGGCGATCTGGGCGAACGCATGCAGCGCATCATGGACGAGATGCCACCGGGTCCGGTGGTGATTGTCGGCAGCGATATCCCCGACATGCGCCCCGCCGACATCGACCGGGCCTTCGGGCTGCTTGGTGGCCATGACGTGGTGCTGGGGCCCGCGGGCGATGGCGGCTACTGGCTCGTCGGCCTGAAACGCACGCCGCGCGTGCCACGAATATTCGAGCAGGTGCGCTGGTCGAGCAAGCACACACTCGCCGACACGCGTGCCAACGCCGCGGGTCTCAAGGTTGCGCTCGCGCGTGAACTGAAGGACGTCGATGACGGCAAGGATTACCGCAAAGTTGCGGTGGCAGGCGCGCGCCTTGTGCCGCCAGTCGCTAGTAGGACTTAGGCCTGACTGGTTTCCAGGTGCTCCTGGAGACGCGGCATCAGCTCCACGAAATTGCAGGGCTTGTGCCTGATATCGAGCTGGTATTGCAGGATGCCTTTCCAGGCATCCTTGCAGGCGCCGGGCGATCCCGGCACGCAGAAAACGTAGGTGTTGCCGATCAGGCCACCGCAGGCCCGCGACTGAATTGTCGAAGTGCCCACCTTGTCGAAGCTCAGCATGTGAAACGCGGTGGAGAAGCCGTCGATCTCCTTGTCAAACAGGGGCCTGACGGCCTCTGGCGTGACGTCTCGGCCAGTGAATCCGGTGCCGCCCGTGGTGATGATCACATCGACATTGGGGTCATCGGTCCACTTGGTAATGGTGGCTCGAATATCGTCGATATCGTCCTTGGCGATGGCGTGTTCGGCAAGCTGGTGACCCGACTCGGTGAGCATCTCACCCAATAGGGTGCCCGACTTGTCGGTGCGCGGCGTGCGGGTGTCCGAGACAGTCAGCACGGCGATCCGGACCGGCTGAAATGGAATGCTCTTGTCGATCTTGGTCATCAACTCTACTCGATGGTTGTTGTCTTCAACGGGACGATATCGCGCACGCCGCCGGACTCAATCCTCTAGCGCCGCCTGTATCTCCAAAAGGTCGCGCCATGCGAGCCGCTTTGCAACCGGATTGCGCAATAAATACGCCGGATGCAGCGTGGCGATTGCGCGCGGTTCCGCGTCTCCCGCCCTGAATTCCCGCCATTTCCCCCGCAGCCGCATAATGCCGTCGCTGGTGGCGAGCATCTGTTTGGCCGCCGCTCCGCCCAGGAACACCAGGACTTTGGGGTCAATCAACTCGATTTGACGCTCCAGAAATGGTTGGCAGGCCTGGACCTCCTGGGGGGTCGGCGTCCGGTTTCCGGGCGGACGCCAATAAACGATGTTGGTGATGTAGACGTCTTCCTCACTTAATCCGATTGCGCCCAACATTTTGTCCAGCAGCTGTCCGGCCCGGCCGACAAATGGCGTGCCCTGAAGGTCTTCGTCCCGGCCCGGCGCCTCACCAATGAACATGATCCGCGCCGCCGCACTGCCCCGCGCGAAACACAGGCTCTTGGCGGTCGCCTTTAGAGGGCAGCCGTCGAAGCCCGCAAGCAGTTCCTCGAGTTCGCCGAGATCGGTGGCGGACCGCGCGCGTTCCCTGGCATCCATCGCGGCTTGGCTCGGCGGCACGTCCGCGAACAAGCGTGATTGATTGTCCCGGGCTGGCGCTGATCGGTCTGCGGTGTTGCCAGTGGGGGGGCGTGTCGGCCTGCGATCCGGGGTCGCCTTGGGCTTCGGCGCTTTCGCGAACCAATCGGCCGGTTGGTCGCTGACGGCGTCATCGACGCCCATTTCCCGGTACCAATCCAGGAGTTCCCGGGCAGATGAGGTGCGGCTGATGGACATTTGGATTGTGGCTCCCGCTTGCCCTCGATTTAGCACAGCGGCCACGTGACCGCGACGTCCCACGAGGCCGCACGTGATTGACGGGGGATAAATCGACGGTCTATCCAGGGTATCCAAGCGGCTCACTGCGACTATGGAGGCAAGCGGGAATTGGCTGATCGCGAATCCATGGAGTTCGATGTCGTAGTCGTTGGTGCCGGGCCGGCGGGGTTGGCCGCGGCAATCCGGCTGAAGCAGGTCGCCAAGGAACGCGATTCCGACATTTCCGTTGTGGTCCTGGAAAAGGGCTCGGAGGTCGGCGCCCATATTCTCTCCGGCGCCGTGATCGATCCGGTTGGGCTCGACCAGCTGATCCCCGATTGGCGCAAGCAGGATGCGCCGATGGGAACCCCGGTCGCCCAGGATCATTTTCTCTATTTGGGTCCCGCCGGAGGGATCCGGCTCCCCAATCTTCTGATGCCGCCGCTGATGTCCAATCACGGCTGTTACATCGCAAGCCTCGGGAACCTATGCCGCTGGCTTGCGCAAAAGGCAGAAGAGCTGGAAGTCGAGATTTATCCGGGATTCGCGGCGAGCGAACCGCTATTCGACGATGACGGCGCACTTGTGGGCGTGGGTACCGGCGACATGGGCATTGGCGGCGATGGCGAGCCCAGGGACACCTACATGGCGGGGATGAACCTCTACGGCAAATACGTCATCATCGCCGAGGGCGCGCGCGGTTCACTCGCCAAGCAATTGATCAAGAAGTTCGAATTGGATGAGGGACGGGATCCACAGAAATACGGTCTGGGGCTGAAGGAGCTTTGGGAGGTGGAGCCCGGCCGGCACCGGCCCGGCCTAGTTCAGCACACCGTTGGCTGGCCACTCGATAACGCTACCGGGGGCGGTTCGTTTGTCTACCACTTCGACAAAAATCTGGTGTCGGTCGGGTTCGTCGTGCATCTCAACTACGAGAATCCGTTTCTCTCGCCATTTGACGAGTTTCAGCGGTTCAAGACCCATCCGAGCATCCGCGACACGTTCGAGGGCGGACGGCGCATCGCCTATGGCGCGCGGGCGCTCACCGAGGGGGGATGGCAATCGGTTCCTCATCTGGCGTTCCCAGGCGGCGTGCTGGTGGGTTGCGCCGCCGGATTTGTGAACGTGCCGAGGATCAAGGGAAGCCATAATGCGATTCTGACCGGCAAGATGGCCGCGGAAGCCGCCTTTGACGCCATCGCCGAGGGCCGTTCTGCCGACGAGCTCACGTCCTATCAGAATGCCTATTTTCAGAGCCCCGTTGCCAAGGATTTGCGGCGGGTTCGCAACGTCAAACCGCTCTGGACGAAATTCGGGACCCTGTTTGGCGTAGCGCTTGGCGGCGCCGACATGTGGCTCAATACTATTCTTCCCTTCCTCGGCTACACCCTTTCCCATGGCAAGCCCGATAGCGCCTGTTTGAAGCCCGCAGATGTGTCGACCCCGATCGACTATCCCAAGCCTGATGGCGTTCTCACCTTCGATAGGCTGTCGTCGGTGTTTCTATCGGGCGTAAATCACGAAGAGGACCAGCCTCCGCATCTGGTGATCGGCAGCGATGAGAAGCTTGCCCGCGAACTCGAAATCTATGACGGTCCCTCGACGCGCTACTGCCCGGCGGCAGTCTATGAATGGGTCGAGGATGAGCAGCATGGCGGCCGCCGCTTCGTAATCAATGCGCAAAACTGCGTGCACTGTAAGACCTGCGACATCAAGGACCCCGAGCGGAACATAACCTGGGTACCGCCCGAGGGTGGCGGCGGCCCGAATTATCCCAATATGTGATGCAACAGCGCGGCGTTCCGGGCTGGGACAGCCATATCTGAGGGGTCTTCGCGGAAAATCGCCACCTATTGGCGGGGCTGCCTTGGCCATGCCTTTATCCCTTGCAGGATTGGGTGAAAGAGGCCAGTTTGCACGACCAATTGATTTGCCAGCTGCGGCGAGACCGGCATAAACGGCGCGGATGAAGAAGACTGACTCCAAGTTTACGAATCTTGGTCGGGCGGCGTTGCTAGCGCTCGCCCTGGTCGGTTTTACGGCTGCGTTCTCTGACGTAGGGCCCGTCAGCCGGGATCGCGCCGAGGCGAACAATCTGCTGGGCAGCTACCTGGCCGGGCGCTTTGCCAGAGGCCAGCGAGACACTTCAGCGGCTGCGGAATTCTACGGCCGCGCCCTGGCGAAGGACCCCAAAAACGAAGTCATTCTTGAGCAGGCCTTCCTGCTAGAGGCCTCGGCCGGCAATTGGCCCAGAGCCGTGGCCCTGGCCAAGGATTTGGTTGAGCGAGATCCCTCCAACACGGTCGCCAGGTATCAGCTTGGCGCGCGCGCTTTCAAGCGGGGCGATTACGCGGCAGCCAAGACCCACTTTGCGAACGCTGGCAAAGATCCGATCGCGGATCTGACCAAGAAGCTGGCCCAGGCGTGGATTACTTATGCGGAAGGGCGGCCTGACGAGGCCCTCCAGATGTTCGATCAAATGAACAAGGCCGAGTGGTCCCAGCATTATCAGCGCTATCACAGGGCGCTGGTCGCCGATCTAGCGGGTCGCCACAAGGATGCGGGCAAGGATTTTGCCCGCGCCTTTGGAAAAAACCCGCGCTCGTCACGGCTAGCCGAAGCCTATGCCCGGCATGCGGTGAATGCGGGCAATGTGGAGCTCGCCCAGGAGATACTGGATACCCATCTCTCCAAGGTCTCCAACGGCCTGATCGCGATTTCGCTAAAGGAAAAGATCGCGCGCGGCGATACGCCGGACTTGATGGTTCGGAATCCCAAAGAGGGCTTGGCCGAGATTTTTTACGGGATCGGCGATGCGCTGGCGGGCGAAGACGATTTTGAGATCGGCACCATCTACATACAGCTTGGGCTTTACCTCAATCCGAAATTTTCCGTCGCCCACGCAGCGCTTGGCGAGATCTATCAATCCAATGAGAAGCACGCACTGGCGATCAAGGCCTTCGATCAGGTGCCGAATGATTCGCCCCTCTGGCTGAACGCCCAGATCCGCAAGGGATTCGCAATGAATTCGCTGGATCGGGTCGAAGAAGCCAAAACGCTGCTGGAGAAACTGGCCAACGAAAGGCCGCAAGAGACCAAGCCATTGGATGCCTTGGGCGATATCCTGCGGTCCCATAAGCGCTTTGAAGAGGCGGCGGTCTATTACGGCCGCGCCATAGACCTCATCGACACGCCGGAGAAGAAGGACTTCAGCCTGTTTTACGCCCGCGGCGTCTGTTTCGAGCGTCTCGATCAGTGGTCAAAGGCGGAGGCCGACCTGCAAAAGGCGATGGAGCTCGATTCGGAGCAGCCGCTGGTGCTGAATTATCTGGGATATTCGTGGGTTGACCAGGGCCGCAATCTCAAGGAAGCGATGGAACTGATCCGCAAGGCGGTCAAGCTGGATCCCAATGACGGCTACTTCGTCGATAGCCTGGGCTGGGCCCACTACCGGCTCGGCAACTACCCCAAGGCGGTGGAGCATTTGGAGCGGGCGGTCGAGCTGCGGCCCGACGATCCCGTGATCAACGATCATTTAGGCGATGCCTATTGGCGGGTGGGCCGGCAGTTCGAGGCGAGATATCAGTGGTCGCAGGCGCTCACCCTGAAGCCCGAGCCTGAAGACAAAAAGAAAATCGAAAGCAAGCTCAGCGATGGGCTGGACGAACCCCGCCGCGCCGAGGTTAGCACCGGCGACCAGCCGGGCGCCGACCAGACCGGCAATTGAAGCCGGAGCCGGCCGATTCTTAGGCAGGCCTCCTCCCATGCCGGTGCTGAGCGAGACCGCCAAGGCCAAAGTCAATCTGACATTACGGATTCTAGGGCGCCGGAGGGATGGCTTCCACGAGCTTGAAAGCCTCGTCGCATTTGCAGGTACCGGTGACGTTTTGACACTTGAGCCGGGCAATGGGCTCGAAATCGACGTCAGCGGGCCCTTCGCCGGTTCGTTGGGCCAAGACAATCTGGTCCTGGAAGCGGCAAAGCGTATCGGGGTCATCTGCCCCACTTGCCGCGTAGGCCGATTCCAGCTCGAAAAGAACCTTCCCGCCGCCGCTGGAATTGGCGGCGGTTCAGCCGATGCGGCGGCGGCTCTGCGGCTATTGCTGGAGGCCAATGCGGAACATCTCGCCCGCCAGGACGTGCTGCCTATCTGCCCTCAATTGGGCGCCGACGTCGCCGTCTGCCTAGATCAGCGCGTTGCGGTGATGTGGGGGATTGGCGAGAAGGTCTCCGCCCTCGGCTCCTTGCCCGAGACGCCCGTGGTGCTGGTGAATCCGGGCGTGGCGCTCTCCACGTC
>Ga0315336_1001596_pt1 | contig 41815 bp, 41 predicted proteins | sample ASW5metaG_FD_204512 | JGI IMG/M metagenome (GOLD analysis project Ga0315336, IMG submission 204512) | Ammonia-oxidizing marine archaeal communities from Monterey Bay, California, United States - ASW #5 | ecosystem: Environmental > Aquatic > Marine > Intertidal zone | place: USA: California... | reverse complement strand
CTGGAAATAATATGGATAAGGCAACAGAATTATTTGCAGAAATGATAAATGCCAGAAAAGATGAAATTATTATTGGAGCATCAACAACAATGAACATGTATGTTTTATCCAATGCTATGAAACATTTCATAAAACCAGGTGATGAAGTTATAGTAACTAATCAAGATCATGAAGCTAATATCGGAGCATGGAGAAAATTAGGGACTAATGGAGTAGTTATAAAAGAATGGAAAATAAACACAGAAAATGCTGAATTAGAAATAGAAAAATTAAAATTGCTTTTGACTCATAAAACAAAAATAGTAGCAGTTACTCATTGTTCCAACATTGTTGGATCAATTAATGACCTAAAATCTATTGCAAGACTTGTTCATGAACATGATGCATATATTGTTGGAGATGGAGTGTCTTATGCCCCTCACGGTTTTCCAGATGTGAAAGATCTTGATGTCGACTTTTATACTTTTAGTTTATACAAAACCTATGGCCCCCACTTAGGGTTATTATATGGAAAAAAAGAAATTTTAAATCAGTTACCAAATCAAAATCATGATTTCCTGGAAGGAGAAGTTCCCTATACTTTAAATCCTGGTGGTCCAAATCATGAAGAGCTGTCATGCTTAATAGGCTTATATGAATACTTTGACAATTTATATAACCACCATTTTCCTAATGGAAATAATTCTATTAGATCAAAAATTGAAAAAATTAATGAATTAATTTCTAATCACGAAGAGCGAATAACGAATCCATTTCTTGAGTACTTAAACTCAAGAAATGATATTCGATTAATAGGAAAGAAAAAAATAGAAAATAAAAATAGGACACCAACTATTGCTTTTACCTTTAATAATAAAACTTCAAAAGATGTAAGCAATCAGTTAGTAAAAAATGGAATAGCAACAAGAAATGACAATTTTTATGCATGGCGGTGTTTAAAAGCGCTAGGTATAGATACTGATGATGGGGTAGTGCGAACTAGTATGGTTCATTATAATACACATGAAGATGTCAATAAATTAATTAATAGCTTAGAAAAAATTTAAATAAATTATGTTTTTTTAATATTTAATGCATTGATAGTAAATAAATATATAAAAAATAATATTATAAAAAAAATTGCAGATACATTTTGACCATAATAATAGTAAGAAGTAATACCAATTAAGTTTAAGCAAAATGAAATTAGTGTAACTAAATAATATGATTTAATTTTAGAAAAACCATTTTTAAGAAAAATGTGGTGTATGTGATTATTGTCTGGATTTGACAATTTATAGTTATGAGTAAACCTAGTGACAACAATCCTGCCTAGATCATACATTGGCAAAGTAATACACCAGATGACTATTGCAGGATTAATCATTCTATTTTCAGGCATCGAATGATATATTAGTATTAAAGCAATTAGGTAACCAATTGAAGTACTTCCTGAATCTCCTAAAAAAACTTTAAATCCAAAAATTCCAAAATTAAAAAATAAAAAAAGAAATAAAACAAACAAAAATAATAATAAAAAATTATTTAAGAAATTATTATTTATATACATTAACATAATGATAGTTAAAACCGTAATTATGCCATTAGTGACACATAAACCATCTAATCCATCAATAAAATTAAACGCATTAACCACGCACATAATACTGAAAAATGTTAAGAAAATTGTTAAAGACTTAAATATATGAGTATTCAAACTGTTTGAATAAAATAAATTATTAAAATCAACAATTTTAATTCCAACAATATATACAATTGATGCAATTAAAAAATGAATTAACAGTCGTAGCTTTGGATTAAGATCATACAAATCATCATAAATCCCAAGAATCAAAATCAATGAACTCGAATAAATAATAAACATATATAATGGGTCTATTTTGAGAAAAGGGACTAATAAAAATATTGTAAAAAAAATTGCAATTCCTCCTGTTATCGCAATAGGTTCATTATGAATTTTTCTAGTATTAGGAATATCTAAAAGTTTTAATTTAAATTTAAACTTTTCGAGTAAAAAAATAAGAAAAACAAATATTATTGCAGATGAAATAAATAGCATTAAATTTTAGCAATATAATTAGAATAAACTTTTCTAAGAGAGGTTTCAAAATCCTCAGTTTTAAAATTTGGAATAATTTTTTTAAGATTATTTAAATCTAGTTTTTTTCTTTTTACGCCTTCTAATTTATCTTTTTCATAAATTAACTTACCATTGAAATTACTAATTTTTTTTAATTTATTAGCCACATCCTTAATAGAGCACTCATATTCACTACCTATGTTTATAGTTCCAGTATTATTTGTGATTTTAAAAAATTTATTTTTAGAAACTTTCATAATTTCATATATAATTGCGCTTAAATCATCAACATAAAGAAACTCTCTTTTCGCATTGCCGGAACCCCAAATTTTTACAAACTTTTTATTTTTTATGACTGCATTATTAAATTTTTCTATCAACGCAGGTATAACATGAGCATCTGCACCTTTAAAATTATCTTGAATGCCAAATAAATTTGTGGGCATCAAACATCTATAATCAGTCTTAAATTGAGTGTTATAAGCTTGACATAGTTTTATACCCGCAATTTTTGCTATAGCATACCATTGATTTGTTTTTTCTAGTGGTCCTGATAACAAATCATCCTCTCTAATTAATTGATTTTTTATTGGATAAACACATGAACTACCAAGAAAAATTAATTTATTAATTTTATTTTCAAAACTTAAATTTATAATATTATTCTGGATTTCTAAATTTTCTTTTAGAAATTTGACAGGATGTCTGTTATTTTCATAAATTCCGCCTACAACTGCGGCTGCATTAATAATAATTGTAGGTTTTGTTCTTTTTAAAAAATTATATAATTCTAATTTATTTGTTAAGTCGATTTTCTTATGGGTATTAATTAATTTTAAATTTTTTTTTTTTAGAATATTAAAAATAGAACTACCAACCATACCACGTGAGCCAGTTACATATATTCTATCATTTTTATTTAACATTTTAATTTAAGCTAGTTGTTTATAATCATTTCATCAATGATATCATCAATATTATACCGAGGATTCCAATTTAATTTTTTTCTAGCTTTTGAACAATCGCCTAAAAGATTATTAACTTCCGCCGGTCTAAAATACCTCTTATTAATATTAATTATTTTTTTATTATTTCTTTTGTTGATTCCTATTTCACTAATTCCTGACCCCTTCCAAATGATGGGGATGTCTAATTTTTTAGCAACTTTCATTAAAAAAGATTTTACTGTTATATTATTTGAAGTTGATATTACATAATCTTCTGGTTTTTTTTGCTGTAACATTTTCCACATTGCTTCAACATAATCTTTTGCATAACCCCAGTCTCTTTTTGCGTAGATATTTCCTAACGTTAATATTTCTTCTTCGTTTTTGCTAATCTTAATTAGTGCATCAACTATTTTTTTTGTTACAAATGTGCCCCCTCTTCTTGACGACTCATGATTAAATAATATTCCATTACATGCAAAACAATTATAAGCGTCCCTATAAAGCTTCACAGAATAATATGAATACAATTTAGCAATAGCATATACAGATTGTGGATCGAATTTTGAGTTTTCATTTTGAGGTGGCGGTGCATTTCCAAATATCTCAGAACTTGAAGCTTGATAAAATTTAATTTTTTTTTGTAATTTTAATTTAACAATTGATTCTAATATTCTTAATGTCCCTAATGCATTAACATTACTTGTATACTCAGGAAGTTCAAATGAGACTTTAACATGACTTTGAGCAGCTAAATTATAAATTTCATCAGGTTTTATTGTATTAATTAAATCGGCTATTCTTGAACTATCAAGTAAATCACCATAATGAAGAATAAATCTTTTTTTAAGTGCATGATTATTAAATAAATGATCAATTCTTTGTGTATTAAAATTAGAGCTTTTTCTTATAACTCCATGAACTACGTATTTTTTCTCTATTAAAAATTCAGATAAATATGATCCATCCTGACCATTAATTCCAAAAATAATTGCTATTTTTTTTTTCATATAAAATTAATACACTTTAAATGAAAATGATAAATACATATTTTAAATATTATTCTTAATTTTATTTCTTATATAAAAGAAATATTTTATCACTGTTATAAAAAGTTTGATAGAAGAATAAAAAGATAAATTATGTGATGTTTTTCCATAAATCCTATCGTTATGAGTTATGCCTATTTCATCTATTTCTAATTTATTTATCACAGCATAAGCATATAAATCAGGATTAATCATATTTATGCCATAAGTATTATCAAAATTTATAAATGATTCTTTGCAAATAATCTTTATACCAGTATTTAAATCAATCAACTTACATTTAAAAATCATTTTAGAAAGAAGGTTAAATAATTTGGAAATAATAATTCTAATTATACCGTCTTTTCTATTAAGTCTTGAACCGAAAACTATATCATAGTCTTTTGATTTAATATGATTTAATAATGTCAAAATATCTTTTGATTTAAATTGCAAATCTGTATCCATAATTGCAATATATTTTGCATTAGAAAAACGTATACCTCTAAGGACAGATCCACTATACAAAATATTTTTTTTATTTTTAATTACTTTAATATTTTCTGATATAAATTTTGATAGGATGTTGAAACTTTGATCTGTAGAACAGTTATCAATAAGTATTATTTCATATTCAAAATTCAAATTAACATTAAAATAATTATTTAATTCATTCATTAATGATTCGATATTTTTCTCCTCATTATATACTGGCAAAACTACAGAAAGATATTTATTCATTATTAAGTGCTGCAAAATCTTTCCCTTTTTTATATGATTGATCAGACCAATAATAAGTCCAATCACCATAAAGTCCAAAAGGATATATTTTGTATTTTGAAAAAAAATTTTGTATTAATTTAACTGTGTCGTTTTTATATTTATTAGATATTATGTATGCATATTGAATTTGTCTTATATCAAATTTTATTAAGTCCTTAAAATCAATATTCATAGTTTTGAATACTTTTTTAATTACTTTTTCATAATCAATGTTTTTCATTGACTCAAATTTTGGATTATAAAAAATTTCAAGTTGAATACCTAATTTTGAAGAATTAACTTTAGATATATTATTGATGATACTTATTCTAGATACTGGAATATTACTATCATAAATGTAATGCCAATGATGTTTAAATTTATAATTATTTTTTAAAATTAAATTTATACAAATTAAAGATGTGTGCTCTAAACTATTTATTGCAGATTTAATATACTTTGGAAAATCAATAATTTTTAATAATTCTGGCAATGGAATTGTAGAGTATATTTTATTATAATTTTCATTATTGTTGTTGTAATTTATAATTTTATTTTTTAGATCAATATTATTTATAGCTGTATTTAAATGACAATATTTACTATATTTTGCAAATTCATCGTTAAAAAAATTATAAAAACCTTTTGATTTAGGATATCTAAAATAATTAAATGATGAGTTAGATATATTATTTTTAAAAAAAGTGTTTAGTATGACTTGATCATCGTTTGATGAAATTAGCCTACCACTTAGCCAACTTACATCTAATTCTTTCAGATTTTTTCTCCAATATTTTTTGTTATAAATCCTATAAAAATCATTTGTTATTTTTTCTCCATAATTAAGAAAACACCAATCCTCAAAATTTTTTATTTTAATATTTTTATTTCTTATTAAAAAAGATTCTAAATATTTAATTTTATTATTAATATCTATTAAATTATCTTGTACAGGATAGTTAAACCATTTTGATGATTTATAATTTAGCACAAATGATTTTTGATAATTATGATCAATTTTTGTAAATTTATTAATAAATTTTTTATTTTTTGAGTGTAATATATGTGCTCCTTCATCAAAATAAATATTATCTAATTTATGTGAATAGGAATGACCACCCAAATAAGAATTTTTTTCTAAAATTTTAAAATTTTTTTTATTTTTAACATTTGAGAAAAAACCCAAACCTGATAATCCAAATCCAATTAAAAAATTCATTTGAAATAATTAACAACAAGTTTGTTATTGGAAGTAATTGATTTATTTAAAACTTTTTCTTGCCTATTGTTAAATCTTAAATATTTTTTTTTAAAGTTTTTCAAAACAAAATTTTTAACAGTTATAGGATTATTGTCAGATATTGATTCAAATAAATATCTTTTACTATAATTATAATTGTTTATTAAAATCCAAAGTAAATTACAAAAATCAGTAATTTTTATAAAATTAGAAATGTTAGATGGAAATTTTATAAAAGTTATTTTTCTATTTCTGTTATTACTTATTATTGAGTTATAAAGATTTTTTGTTTTTATAGAATTTCCATAAACTACAGGCAATATGATATTTAAAATATAATTATTGGTTTTATTCTTAATTATTATAGATAAAATTTTTTTTGATAAACCATAATTGTATTCTTTTGGAGGTGGGACCTGATCTTTTAAAAAATTCTTTATTATTGTTTCATCAGTTGAGCTAAAATTGACAAATAAAATTTTTTTATTTTTAATTAAATCTAAAATTTTGAGAGGAAGTAAAATATTTGGGATATAATAACTATCAAAATTTTGATTTTTTGAAGTATTACCAATACAATTTATAATAATTTTAATCTTTTTTTCTTCTATGAATTTTTCTAAAGAACTAAAGTATGTTTTGCTTAATATTTTTTTTTTTGAATGAGTGTAGTAATTTTTTTTAAAAGGAAAATTTTTTTCAATTGATTTTGATAAATAGCCATTGCCTAAAGTTAAAACTTTAGTATTTTTAAATATATTTATGTAATTGTTCTTTTGAATACTCATATATATTTTTCTTATTGTTAAAAAAATGAAAATACCATTCATATGTAATATTTAAATTTTCAAATATCCTTATTTTTTGATTCCATGATAATTCTTTTTTTGATTTATTAGTATTTAATTTTAGTGATTTTTTCTCATTTAAATTATTTTTAATAGACTTAATGTTAATTCTATTGAAATCTGAAGTAATGATTTTAAGATATTTAATCAAATCTTCAACTTTGGATATTTTTTCTGATGGACCAAAATTCCAAATAAAAATTCCTTTCTTTTTATTATTGATATATTTAAAAGCTAAATAATATCCATTAATGATATCAAATATACTGATCCAAGGTCTTGTAGATTTTAGTGAACGTATTGTTAACTTTTTTGTCAAAAATAAAGACTTCATAATGTCAACCATAATTCGATTTTTTGACCAATCACCACCTCCAAGCACATTTCCAGCTCTTAAAATTGCAAATGAAATTTTTCTATTTAAAAAAAATGTTTTATAATATGCATTTATTAATAAATCTTGCATTGATTTAGATACTGAATAAATATCATCGCCTCCTAGGCTTGAATTTTCAATAAATTTTATATTTTTTTCGTTTTTATAAACCTTATCACTAGTTACAAATAATACAGACTTAATTGAATCTGTGATTCTTATAGCCTCTAGCAGATTTTGAGTGCCAACAATATTGGTATTTATTGTATTTTTTGGAAATTCAAAACTTTCTGAAACTAAAGACTGTGAAGCAAGATGAAATATAGTTTCAGGCGATATTTGTTTTATTTTTTTTAAAAATAAATTACTTTTTATATCTATGTAGTAACTTTTTTTAAAAACTTTTTTTTTTATTAATTCATCTATTAAATTAACTTTATTTCGATTTTTTAGAGATATACCATATAATTCATATCCCTGAAGTTTTAAGAACAAAGAAAGCCATGATCCTTTAAAACCAGAGTGTCCTGTTATTAAAACTTTATGTTTTTTTCTTACCAAATTTTCCAAGGAGCTATTCCTTTATTCCACATTTCATTTAAAAGTTTCATTTCTCTCAAAGTATCTACCGGTTGCCAAAATCCAGTATGCTTAAAAGCACTTAATTGATTAATTTTAACAATTTCACTTAGTGGTTCTTCTTCCCATTTTGTCTGGTCATCTTTTATATATTCTTTAACTTTATTAGATAATATAAAAAATCCTCCGTTAATCCATTCTTTGGATCTCATGTTAACAGTTGGTTTTTCATTAAATTTCTTTACTGAATTATTTTTGTCTAAAAGTATGTGCCCAAATCGACTAGGTGGAGCTACAGCAGTAACTGTTGCCAACTTATTTGATTTTTTATGAAAATTGTAAAGACCAAGAAGATCAACATTTGAAAGACCGTCTCCATAAGTAAGACAAAATGTTTTATTTTTTATAAATCTCAAGGCTCTTTTAATTCGCCCTCCTGTTTGTGAGTGCAGACCTGTTTCTATTAAATTTATTGTCCAATCCTCTGAATTATTTGAGAAATTAAAAACTGTATTATTAGAAACGTTTAGACTCCCTTGATATTTTTGATAGTTCATAAAAAATTCTTTAATAATATTTCCCTTGTAACCAAGTAAAATGAAGAAATTTCTAAAACCATAAGTATAGTAATATTTAACAATATGCCAAATCATAGGCTTTTCACCAATTTCAATCATTGGTTTTGGCATTAAAACAGTTTCTTCTGATAACCTGGTGCCAAACCCTCCTGCAAGAATTAAAACGGGAATATTGCTAAAAAATTTATTTTGCATCATAAATTAGAATAAAAAATCCTTTAAGTTTTCATTAGAATATTATATCAATTTTTTCATTATGGTTAAAATAATAGCAGAAATTGGTTGTAATTATCAAGGTTATTTTTCTAAAGCATTAGAGATGATAAATGTCGCATGTAATTTTTGTAATGTAGATATAGTTAAATTTCAAAAAAGAGATCCAAAAACATTGCTAAGCGAAGAAGAGTTTACTTCTCTGCATCCTGTTCCTGAAAATTCTTTTGGGAATACCTATGGAGAACATAGAGAATTTTTAGAATCAAGTACCAAAGAACACAAACTTTTTAGAAATGAATGTGAAAAATTTAATAAGCAATATTCTACATCAGTATGGGATATAGTCTCTGCGAAAGAAATTATCAAGTTTGATCCATCATTTTTAAAAATTCCCTCAGCACTTAACCAAGATTATAAACTATTAGATTGTATTTATGATAATTTTAATAATGACATTCATATTTCATTAGGCATGACTAGCAAAATTGAAGAGGAAGAGCTTATTAATTTCATATCTAATAAAAATGGTTTGCAAAGAACAGTCTTGTATTCTTGCACATCAGCTTATCCTGTAAAACAACCAGAAGATATAGCTCTTCTAGAAATAGCTAGATTGAAAAAAGAATATGGAAAAATTATTAAAGCTGTTGGTTTTTCAGGTCATCATTTAGGTATTGCAATCGATATAGCAGCGGTCACTCTTGGTGCCGAATATATCGAAAGGCATTTTACATTGGATAGAACATTAAAAGGCACTGATCATGCTGCATCATTAGAGCCTTATGGACTAAGGAAGCTTTGCAGAGATGTTAGTCTAGTAAAAAAATCATTAGTTCATAAAGGTGAAGAATTGCTTAAAATTGAAATTGATCAAAGAAAAAAGTTAAAAAAAATTACAACAGTTTAATTTTTCATTCTTTTAAAATTTTAATCGATTTATATAAATAATAAATATTCAAATTATTTAATTTTTTTTAATTTTATATTCTAAATAAAAAATTAAACTAATAAAAACACATAAAATTAATTTTAAATTCACCAAAAATACATTCCCTAATCTTGAATCTGCTCTAAGTTTGTTAAGTTTAACTTCAAAATTAAGAATTTTTGATTCATTTGTTAAAAATGAATTTAAAATTTTAATAGAATATGTATTTAAATTCTTAAATTTAATATTTATTTTTTTTAATTTAAAATACTTTAATCCACATAATGGGTCATCAATATTAAATAAATTTTTGTAAAAAAAAGATAAAAATTTTTCTAATAGTCTTTTTTTCATATTTCTATTCCCAATAATTATATCGTATTCGTCTTTAAATTTAATAATTTTAGAAATATAATGTGACGGGATTTCACTATCAGCATCAATAAAACAAACTGATGTAAAATTATTTTTTATTGCATAGTTTATTCCAACAATCAAAGAATTTTCATAACCTAGTCTATTTACATTTTCTACAAAAGGAATTTCATTATGTAAAAGAATATTCTTAGTTTCATCATCAGAACTATCATTAATTATAATTACTTCAGAATATATTTGGCATTCATTAAATACCTTTAATATAGTTTTTTGTTCGTTTCGTGCAGGTATGATAATTAACAAATTACTATTCTATTTCTGAATTAAAGATTGGTTCATTTTCTAATTTTTTTATTTTTAATTTTCTACCTATGAATTTATCTAATTCAGAGGCACAAACAGCTCCTGAAGGCTTAGGTCTTAAACAAATTAAGTTATCATAATTTAAAACCTGACCTGCCTTTAATTCAACCTTAGCACATACAGATCTTCTTTGGACTATTATTGAGCTCTTCTCGTTATTTTCTACTTTTTTTTCACCGTCACCTAATGATTTTTCAAGAATTCTTGTAGTTTCAACCATTTTTTTCCAAGTTGTTGGATTTAAAGAAAATTTGTGATCTGGCCCTTCTTGATCATTTTTATCTGTAAAGTGTTTTTCTATGACTTTTGCTCCAATAGATACTGAAGAAATAACACTCAAGTTTGATAAAGTATGATCGCTTAACCCTAACACTAATTCTGGAAACATTTTCTTAAAAGTATGCAAAACATTTAAATTTAAATTTGAAATATTTTCTTCATCGTTTCCTGTATAATTAGTGTTGCATTGCATTAAAACAAGTTGACTATTATGTTTTTTAATAATTTGAACAGCTCTTTTAACTTCTTCAATATTTGAAGCTCCAGTTGCTAGTAAAACCGGTTTATTTTTTTTTGCAATTTTTTCAATAATTTCAAGCCAAGTAATGTCACCAGAACCAATTTTATATGCACAAATATATTCGTAAACTTCATCCACATAGCTTAAATCATAAGTCGAGGTAAAGAAATCAATATTATTTTCTTCACAAGTTTTTTTTAATTCTTTACACCATTCTATACCAATTGAAGCGTCACTATAAGTTTCGAAAACAGTTTTTTTCCAAGAACTTTGATGAGTATTATGATCATGCATTTTTTTGAAAGCTAAATCACTTACAATTGTATTAGCTTTAAAATGTTGAAATTTAGCAGCATTTGCACCAGCTTCTGAACAAAGTTTTATTAATTCTTTTGCTTTTTTTAAACTCCCATTATGATTTGCGGCAATATCAGCAACAAAATATACGGGCGAATTATTACCTACTTTAGTATTATTTATTTTAAAATTCATGAATTAAAATATCTAGACAGTTTTTGTATTTCTTCATCTATTGTAGGTAAACTGATTCCAGTTGATTTTATTATTTTTTCTGAATTCATTTGCATAAAATTTGGGCGAATAACATCTAAATATTTATTTACACTAACTGAATTACAGTTATTTAATTCTTCTTTTAAAACAGAAAGTATAATTTTTTTAGCTAAATTTTCTTTTGATATTGATGATATTGATCCTAGATTAAATGTTCCAGAAATTGAATAATTTTTTTTGATAATTTCTATTAATTTTAAACATAAAGTATCAAGAAGAAGAGGTGAAAAAAAGACATCTTTAAATAAATTAATAGATCTTTTTTCTTTATAGGAATTTAAAACCCATTGAGAAAATGTTTCTTTTTTTAAAAAAATTTTGTTAATTATGGCAAAAAAATTCACTCTTAAAATTAAACTATTATATTGTTTAAGATTTTTCTCACCATTAAATTTAGAATAGGAATATACATTAGTTAATTTGATATTATGTTCTTTGTTATATATATTGTCATTGTATACATGATCAGTTGAAAAATGTATTATCCAAGTTTTTAAATTGTTACAACCTTTAACTATATTTAATACAATTTCTGAATTGATTTTGTGTGCTAAAATATTATTTCTTTCACAATCATCTACATTTGTTAATCCTGTGCAATTTATTATTATATCTGGTTTTAAATTTTGGATTAAATAATAAGTTTTATCAATATTAGTAAGATCGATATTAAAGTCAGCTTTGTTACGAAAAGAATGAGTATAAATCTTATTAAAATTTTTATTTAGATAAAAGTTTAAAACCGTACCTAATAATCCTGATGATCCCAGTAACAATATTTTCATTAAAACCAAAAATGATGTGTTATATTATTAATATTTTGCAACTTGGGTGTATTATCAATCAGCTCTAAAACCTTGCGCCAGTTATAATAAAATTTATCATTTTGAATAATTGAAAAAACTTTATTCAAAAATTTATAATCTAATTCAGTATCTAATGTCCATCTTTCATAACGTTTCATTTTAATATTACATTTTAAATTCTCTTTTTTAAATCTTTTATTTTGTTTAAGATAAGTAGTTACATGCTCTAAATGAGAATTAATAGGATTATTAAGACTATATCTATATGCCTTTTCTAACGCCTTAAAAGTAAATACCTCACAGTCTAAACCATGAGGGAAAGATGGTGTTAAATTGTTACTCGCATAATCTAACTTTTTTTTAATTAATTTTTGAATCAGACTATGACATAAATCGGGATCAATTAATGGACAATCACTTGTTACTCTTAATACAATATCTGCTTTATTTTTTTTAGATGCAAAATATATCCTTTCAAGAACATTATTTTTTGATCCTAAAAAAAATTTAACATTATTTTTCTTACAAATATTAATTATTTTTTTTGAATTATTTTCATTAGCTATTGCACATACTACTTCATCTACATTATTGATATTTTTTAATCTTTCAAAAGTATGTTCTAAGGCTATTTTATTTCCAAGTTTTAATAATATTTTGCCAGGCAATCTGGAAGAGGAAAATCTAGCCTGTGTTATTGCTAATATTCTTAATGAGTTTTTTAATTTCATTTTCTTTCAAATGTCTAACGTTAATATTAGATGTATATTCAAAATTTGATTTTACCTTTTTGCCTTTTTCTTTATCCAATGAGATAAAATAATTTCTTTTCTTAACGAACTGTATTGATGGAGAAATTAAATAATAATTTTTAAATTCAATAATATTTTTAGACTCGTCATTTGGACATAAAGTTTCATGTAGCTTTTCTCCTGGACGAATACCAACTATTTTTCTTTTTAAATTTGGAGCTATTGCTTTTGCTAAATCAATAATTTTTAAAGCTTGAATTTTAGGAATAAATATTTCTCCACCTTTCATTAATTTCAATGATTTTAATACAAATTCTACACCTGAATTTAAAGTAATTACAAACCTAGTCATTTCCTCATGAGTGATAGGTAAAAATTTATTATTTTCTTTTATGAGTTTTAAAAAAAAGGGAATTACTGAGCCTCTTGAATTAATAACGTTTCCATATCTAACAGTTGAAAATATAATGTCATTTTTCCCAGTAATATTGTTTGCTGCAATAAATAACTTATCACTAACTAATTTAGTAGCTCCGTATAAGTTAATTGGATTAGCTGCTTTGTCTGTAGATAATGCAATAACTTTTTTAACTTTTGAATTAATACTTGCCTTTATAATATTCTCAGCACCATGAATATTTGTTTTAATACATTCTGTAGGATTATACTCTGAAGCAGGAACCTGTTTCATTGCAGCTGCATGAATTATATAATCAATTCCCATTGTTGCCTGAAGTAATCTTTGATGATCCCTAACATCTCCAATAAAAAATCTTAATCTTTTATCGCTTATAGATTCATTTAATTCGTATTGTTTGAGCTCATCTCTTGAATAGCAAACAAGTCTTCTCAATTTTGTATTATTAAGTAGAAATTTTATTATTGTTTTACCGAATGTACCAGTTCCGCCAGTTATCAGTATATTTTTATTATCGCAAAAACTGTAATTCATATATAAGGAAATATATATTGCACATTAACAAACAATTTTGTAAATAACACTAGAAAATAAACAAAAAATGGTAAAATTTAGATATAGAGAAGAAGATCTCAAAGCTAAGTGGGCCGGAGTAAATGACATGGTTCCAGTCAATGCTCCGCAGTATGTTAGCTCTTCAAGAGAAAATGAAGAAAAGTTTTTTCAAAATATGTACCCTTCAAAAGAATTAAGAAAAAAATATGATGCTTATAGAGAAGAATGGTATCGTAGAGCAAAAGAATTTGATCCAGGAGACATACCCCTATCCATAAATATTGAATTAGTCAGTACCTGTAATTTAGCTTGTACAATGTGTTATACAATCACCGATAAATTTCAAAACTCAGTTGTTGGAGCTCAAAGAATGATACCCTTTCCAATAGTTAAAAATATTATTGATGAAGCCTCAGAATTAGGAGTTTCGTGCATTTCATTTAGTTGGCGTGGAGAAAGTACATTGTACAGAAGTAAAGATGAAAATGGAGAAATAAAAGATTTTGCTGATGTTTTTAGCTATGCTCGTGATAAAGGTATTCTTGAAAGAAACTCTCTTACTCATGGGCAAATGATCGATGATAGATTGGCAGAAAAAATAGTTCTAGCTGAGCCAAGTTGGATAAGTTTTTCAATAGATGGCTTATATGCAACCTATAACAAAATAAGAACACCTGCAAATAAGTTGAATGATGAAAGTTACGATGCTTTTGAAAGAGTTAGTGAATCAATTAAACTTCTGTGTAAATATAAAAAAATTCATAATAAAAAACTTCCACAAATAAGAACAAATTCAATTTTTCCAGCAATACAAGCAGATCCGGAGGCATATAAAAAATATATGGAGGGTATTGGAGTAGATTTTATCACTGTAAACGAAATAGTAGATTACAGACATCATAAACTTGAAGATAAATTTATAAGAGAAGATTGGGCTTGTCAGTTTCCTTTTCAAAGATTAACAATATCAGCTAATGGAGTTATTGTTCCTTGTACTGGTTGTTATAATGAAGAGGAAGGATTAGTTTTAGGTAAATATGAAGGTTCTAAAGATAAAGTTATTCGTGATTATGATGGTAATATCGTAGCTCAAGAATTGAATGACCTAACGTTAAAGACTGCTTGGATGACTCCTAAACTTCAAAAGATTAGAGAAATGCACAAAAATGGTATCAGAAATCAAATTGAACCTGGTTGTAGGAATTGTCATCATGGCGCAGAAAAACATGGAGCGGATTACTTACCAAAAGAATGGGATAGTGAAAAACAAAAATGGATTAATCACAAACACTTAAGTAATAAAAGAAAATACAAGTTAAGAGGTATTGAACAAAACAGAAGATAATTTTTTATTTAAAAATAGTTAAAAGATTAATTTTATAAAATAGAATTATTTTTGATTTATTTTGTTTTTTAAAAAATATTTTAATTTCAATGCAAACGGTAAGTAATAATGACTACTTACTTCTAAAGGGTTTATTCTTATATATCTACGATTGACACCCAAAACTTTAAATAAACCTGCAGAATGAAAACCACTTCCGTTTTCAATTATTAATGCATTTGATTTGGTATCAACACTTGTAGATTTTAAATCTAAAAAACCATCAACTTCATAACGATTAAATTTCAAAATGGGAACATATCTTCCAAATAAATTATTAAAACTCTCAAATATACTTCCAAAAAATTCAAAAATATGTTTTTTTAAATTATATTTGTGAGAACCTTTGCAATATCTAAATGCAGCATTATTACTATTTATATCATTGATTGAAATAAAAAATTTATAGAATGAATAAAATCTATCACAATGCAATAAAGAATTGATATGTTTTTGATTTTGTAAATTTATTGGAACAATTTTTTGATATGAAATCATTTTATTTGAGATTTCAGTCATATTTAGTAGAAAGAAAAGATCACAAATTGTGCTATTATTTCTAATTAAGTTGTGAAGCATCTCATTATCAAAATATTCAGAACACTGTGAATAGTTTAAATTCAAATACTTATATATAGTTAACTTTTTATTATGTTGTTTTTCTTTATATTTGACTAAATTCTGATCTTTTACTTTATCAGTCAGCTCCTTAAGCTTTAAAAAATCTTCATTAGAAAATAAATTTGGGATACAAATATATCCATTATTTTCTATTTCTTGCAATTCATTTGCGTATTTTTTTGTAGAGTACTTAACTCTAAATCTGTATTTGTAAATAAATATTAATCTTTTTAAATAAAATGCAAGCTTAATTATTGATGTTCTAATAAATTGATATCCAAAAATATTAAGTATAAAAAAATTTGAGTAATGTGGTATTGGTTTAAGAAAATATAAAATAGATTTCTTTATCATTCCAGTTTAATATTTTACTAGTTAAATAATCCATACAATTAAACTAAAAAATTTATCAATCAACTTAATTATTGATGAAAAAAATTTAAGCAGTAAAAAAGTGATCTTTCATAAATATCAGGTGATCTAAAATATTGTATATGAGATCCTATTTCAGCATTATTCCAATGAGCATATTTAGGTCCTTTTAAAATAGAAAATAATAATCTTTGATCAAGATCTAGTAAAACATAGTTATTCCAAACTATTTTATCAGGTTCTAAAATCTTAAATCGATCTCCATTCATATATAAAACTAAATATTTTGAATGATTAACTTTTATTATGATTTTTGTTTTTGAAAAATACTTAATCTCATTTCTTTTTTTTTCAAATCTCAAGAAAGATTTTTCAATTAAAGATGTAAGTTCATACATTTTTGGATATGTTTGTGTTTCATAGTCAAATTTAATTTTTGTTAAATAATTATTGATATAACTTTCTTCTTCATCAAAAAAAGATGGAGAAAATTCAGGAAGTTTTTTATCATTTAGATTATACTCTATGTTTGAATTAAGTAAGATACATTTTGAATTGTTTTTTAATTTATTATTAAGATAATTTCTAGCCTCAATTAAGTTTGGAGAACCTCTAAATTTATTCAATTTTGATAATTTACCTCCAAGTGTATATTGACCAGCAAAGGGCATGTATAACTTTGGCTCTAGAACATTTATTGTTGAAAGAGATTGTTCCAAAAAACTTATCTTTTTTTCTTCAGCTTTTTTTAATTTTTCCAGATCATCAAGATTATCAAAACATTGCGGATAAGGTCCAGCTCCAGAATATCCAACTAATAATAAATCAATTTTTGGAAACTCTTTTTTTATTTTCTTAAGAACATCTCTAGCTAATTGAAAAGGAACATCATTTGTATTTACTAGAGTATATGATTTTTGCTTAATAACAAAAATTGAGTCAATTTGATTAGATTGGTCATTTTTTTGACCAAATATACCACATCCAAAAAATTTTTTACATAATTCGGGATTACAATTATCTGCAGCAAAAACTTTAATACTAATATCGTTTAACGACAATGAAGATCCATGTTTTAATTCAATTACATTAAAACCTAATAATTCAAGATTTAATTTAAGAAATTTTTGTTTGTAATCTAATATTATAACTGGTATATTTTTATTAATTTTTTGTAATGTTTTTTTGCTAAAATGATCCGGATGGATGTGTGTAAGACAAATAAAATCATATTCGTTAAATTCTGAAAAATCTATATCTATAGGGGGAAAATGGTTCCATGAACCATAATATTCTCCATCAATTAACCAAGGATCAAAAAGAACTTTAGTTTTTTCAGTTGTTATTGAAAATGTTGATGATTTATAATTTTTTATAATCATATATCAAATTATATATAGATGTATTACTTAAAAAAATCATTTAAAATTAATGAATCTAATATCAAATGACAATCATCTAGAGCATTATGAGCTTTATATTTTTTTTTTGAATTAAAATTAAATATTCTATGCAACTCTGAACTATTTGCTTCTTTGTATGTTACTCCTCCTCTTTTTGCTAAATAATATCTACAATTATAAAAATTAAAATTACAAAATTTAAATTTTGTATTAGAAAATTTGCAATTTTCTTTTAGAACATTTAAGTCATTACCATTTGAGATAATTAAACTACATTTATCAAGATCATTAAGGAACGTTTTAAAAGAATCCTTAAAACATATGCCTTTTTTATTTACTGTTTTATTTGTTATACCAGTCAAATTTTCAATTCTCTTATTTATTTTTCTATTTAAAAAAGGTATTATTAAAATATTATTTTTTATTATAATCTTTTTATTAATTGGATTTATAATTATATAACCAATTTGAATAATTTGCCTTTTTTTTTATGTATTGACCACTCAAGATCATATATGCAAATATTCATAGTTATAAAATAATGAAAAAAAATGAATCTATCAACAATTATTTAGTTTTATCAGTTATTCTCATTCAAATTGTTATTATGAATTACATTTTTTATACTAAAGATATTGTTATTCACCCTTATACGATAAATCAAATCTCTTTTGCAAAAAACAACGATTTCAAAAACTTTTTTCTCTCTGATGACATTTACAAAATAAATAAATCAGAAATAAATTTTTTTTTAGAAAATAATTATCAAAAAGGTCTATATTATTATTTTAAAAAAACCCAAACTCCTGAAAGAGCTGATGCAGGAATACATGGAGGTGAATGGGGATATTCTTTAGTAATAAAAATTTTTTTGAACATCTTTCCCGGACCAGATTTTATAAAAATTATTATTTTTCATTTTTTAATTCATTCGTTAATTTACTTGATAATTGTAAAAAAAATGAAGAAAAATACTTCAATTTTGTTTACGCTTTTTTATACTTTAAATCCAATCGTTATATATTTCATAGCATACCCCAATTACTATTTTTTACAATCAGTAGCAGGTTTTATTGTATTAAACAGATATTTAAATAGTAATAAACTGAAGTATTATTTATTAGATTTAATTGTATTATCTTTTTTATTTATTGTACGTTCTACAATAGTTGGTTTCATAGCTGCATATTTATTTATTATTCTATTTAAATATAAAAAAATTCTATTTTTTAATTTGTGTATTGTATTTGTATCTATCCTCTTAATAGTTCTGTCTATTTTATTACCTTCAAAAAATTTTAAAAGAATATTACATACAATAGCAATAGGTCAAAATGCTTATAAATTTTCATCAGAAGAAATTTATATGAGAGATGATTATATTCAAGATATAATTAATAAAAAAATAAAAGATGAAAAAATTAAATCAAATTGTTGGAAAGTTGATAGATGTGGCCAAAGTGATGAATTATATCTAAATTTACTTGGTACTTATCTCTTAAATGAATTTAATGATAATCCAAATGTTTTTTTTGTAAATTTAATTAAAAATCAATTTTTATTATTCAGTCCAGGTTACAAAAGTGATAATTTTTTATTAATTAATTTATCAATATTTATAGGATTTTTTGTTTTGCTAATTTCAATCTTTTATAGAAAATTTTTTTTGATTTTTTTGATTTTAATATCTGAAATTACCTTTAGTTTATATTACCCTCCTATAGTTGCTTACCGATTTGGTTCGCTTATAATTTTAATTTATTTAGGAGTTATTATTTTAGAAAAACTAATAAATAAATTTTTTTCTAATCAAATTAAAATCTGATTTTTTATTAATGTCTAGCGGTTCTGTTGAAGTAATAAACCCTCTAATTTTAGTGCCAGACATACTTTTCTTTTTTAGAATAGTCTTAGTCCAAAGAACATCAATATTCCCATTATGAAAAAAAAAATTATTGTCAAAAATTGATTGTTTATTTTTTCTATAATCAGAACTAAAATTTTTTTTATCTATAATTACGCTATCTATTAGTTTATTTGTTTTAAATTTATAAATTTTAAATAAATCTAATTTCTTCACAGGAGAAATTGATCTTAGACTATCTATATTTTTATTATTAGACAAAAGTTTTATTGCTTTTAAAGAATCTTTCTTATCTCTAATTGGCGATGTTGGCCTTAAATGAACGCATATATTAGGAACAAAATTATTATTTTTTTTAAGCCATGTAATTGCATGCAAAAATAACTCTAAATCATCTGATTTATCTCTAGATATCGACTTTGGTCTTAAAAAAGGGACTTCGGCACCACAAATTTCTGATATTTTTTTATATTTTATTGAATCAGTTGAAACAATTATTTTATCAAATATTTTTAAATTCAATGCATGTTTAATAGTATAAAATATTAGTGGTTTATTATTTACAATTTTAATATTTTTATCTTTTACTCTTTTTGACCCTGAACGCGCAGGAATCAATGCTAATATTTTGTACCTACCTAACATCATCAATATTTATTACATTATATTTTATATTCCTTATAAAATTATTATCATGTGTGAAAATTATATTAATTCTTTGATGAGAAGATTTTGCTATATTATTAATAATTATTTCAGAATTTTTTTCATCCAAATTGGAGGTAGGCTCATCAAAAATATTTATTTCTTTCATGTTGTAAAAAGATCTGGCTAAAACTAAACGTCTGTTTTGTCCTCCAGACAAATTATTACCATAATCAAACATTTCATTTGATAAATCTTCTTTTTTAATAGTTTCTTGCAAATTTGCAAAAACAAGTGATTCATTCATTTTTTCTAAATTAATTTTTGAAATATTTTTTTCTAAAGAAATATTTTCTATTATTGATGCACTCATTATGTAATTTTGTTGTGGAAGATAATTTATTATCTCTTCTGCTTTACTAGAATTAAAATTATAAAATAAAATTTTACCACCATTTAAATCTAATAAACCAGATAGTATTAATCCTAATGAAGATTTTCCAGTACCTGAGGACCCATATAAAACATAGTTTTTACCTTCTTCAAAAGTAAAACTAAAATTATTAAAAATATCTTTATCTTTTTCATATCTAAAACTTATTGAATTTAAATGAATTTTCTTTATGCCTTCTTTTTTGTCTATTATGTTATGAATTTTTATATTTTTATTTTTTTTTAAATCTATTAAAAATTTTAATTGATCTTTTACATCATCAATATCCGCTGATACTCCTTTAAGAGAATATAGTAGTGCATTCAATCTTGCCAAATTTGGCAAAAATCTTATTAAAGATAAAGAAACTATTCCAATAGTATTTATAATTTCTAATGAGGGTGAAAGTTTATATACAACTAATGTGAAAACTACCATAAATAAAATAGCTGATATCTCGTAAAAACTTCTAGTAAAATTATTAAAAAAATAAATATCTCTGAAGGGTTTATGAAGACCACTTAAATTTTTTTCTAGAAATATTTTTGATAGTCCTTTAAGTTTTGAAAGTCTAATATACTCTCCAAATTCTAAGCTCATTCTTACTAAAGATATTATTTCTTGATACTTTTTGAGCCTAATCTTACTTGCTTTACCTATCAAGTTTTTAATTATTGAATAACTAATTAAAAACAAAATCAAAAAAGGTAAAAATACTAGAGTCAACTCAAAAGAATACAAATAAATTAAATAAATAATAATTATTAATATTGTTAAAATATCTGAAAATATATAACATAAAGGAAAAAAATATTTAGAAAAAATAGACTCAATGTTTCTAGGAATATGATTTAATATTTTAGATGTTTTGAGCTTAATCAAATCTAGGTATTTAATATCAATCAAGCTATAATAATATTTCTCAATATAATTCAGAAACACCTTTGTAAGAAAAGCTGAATAGATTCTAAAATAAAAAATGAAAAAAAAGTTTTTGAATAACAAGAAAAAAATAGAAATAAATAAAAGTTGCTTTTGGTCAAATAATAGTAAAAAATGTGACAATAAAGATAATTCAAAACTTGGTGAAAGATTGTTCAATAAAATTTGCATTATTATAATAAGAGCTATCAAAGAAATAAATTCAAGTAGTGCATTAAAAATAGATATAATTAAAAATAAATAATAATATTTAGTAAATTTATGAAAATAATGATTAATATTATTATTTAATTTGTTTAACATTAATTACCCGCAATTTTTGAAATATCTTTATTTATCAAATTAAAAATTATTTCTGGATACAAATTCTTCATACATTTAGGATCTCCACATCCAAACCTATAATTATCATAACAAGGGGAGCACTTGTAATTTAATTTTAATGGTAATCTGTTTTTATTATAACCATTTGAATATGTTAGAGTTGGTCCATAAATTACATAAGTTTTGATATTCAGTAAAGTCGAAAAATGTGACAATCCATTATCATTACTTATAAACAGTTTAAGATTACTGAATAATGAAAAAATATTATAAATGTTTGGATCTTTAATTAATTCAATTCTTTCGGCATATTTCTTATCTAAGGATTGAATCAGATGATTATTTAGATACTCCTCATTTGTAGATCCATACAAATTTATTTTTATACTTGGATAATTTGATAATATTAAATTTATCAAATCGCTAAAATAATTTATAGGCCAACGTTTATGTTTTTCTAAAGATCCACTGCCTACAGATATACCTATATTTGATGATTGTTTATTAAAGTTTTTTTTAGGTAATGCATCTAAGAGGGAAAATTTATTAATATTTTCTCCCGATATATATTTATGTATGCTTTCATATGCATCAATTTTAGTAAAGTGTTCATTAAATTTTTTATTTATAAGTATTATTTTTTTTCTAAAAAAGAATTTAAAAATAAATATTTTTTTTTTATTAATGTTGGGGTCAATTACAATAAAATCAAATCTATTTAATAAAAGATGGAAAAATAAATTAAATATTAAAAAAATATTTTTTTTAATATTACTGGTTAAAAATATCTTTTTTTTGTTTGGATATAAATAATTTAATATTTCTTTTTGTTGATAATACTGAAGTATGAAAGTATGGCAGTTATTATTTTGAAATATTAAACTTAAAATTAGTTTATCCAAAGCGTGTAGAAAGTCGCCTATACCTTGAGGGAAAATGAACAAAAATCTCATATTAACATTATTTTTGGTTTGCATAAATTGCTAAAGTAATCGCAATAAAATAATTTAAATAAAAACTCATTAAGACAGTTGTGCTTAGTCCACCAATAAAAATAACAGAAATTAAACTGGAGTAAATTAATATATCATTTTTTTTGTAAATTTTAGATAAAATTTTATAAATCCTATAGTATACAATGAAAATAAATATTCCAAAAATTGAATACAATTCAAGAATATCATTGTGTGCTGTACCTCCTTGAAAAACTTTTCCTGGATTTCCATAGATACCAAAAAAACTCAAATAATTTACATCATTAATCATATAAAAAAAATTTCTGACTCTTTCATCGACTTGATTAATATAGCCATAAAAATAACCAAATGAAAGAAAACTAAATACTAAGACGTTTATTAAAAATAAATTTATAAAATAAAATTTATTTTCATTTATGTGTAAGTTTAGAAATTTAATTAAATGATGAAAAATAATAATTGATAAAGTAAAGTAAAACGTTACCCCAACGAAATAATTTTCCGAATAACCTGGAAAAAAATTATATATTATAATAAATCCTCCTTGAATATTAATTAATCCAATGAAAGGCAATAATGATAAGAAAAAAGCGACATATCCCTTATTTTTCAAACAAAAATTTAAATTTATAAATATAACTAAATACAAAAAATAGGGGAAGTAAGTATTCCACTGATAGTTAGAAAAATTAAAAATAAAAAAAATTTTGTTAGTTGTAATAAAAGTATTAATTAGATAAACGACAACAACTAAATTTGAAAAGAAAACATAAATTGTTATTAATTGTTGATATTGTTTCTTTGAAAATGAATTTATTAAATTATTAAAAAAATTGTAGGATAATAAAAAAAAAATTATAGCAAAAGAAGATTTTAAGATCCGAATATGGAGAAAATTATACTTAAAATATACGAATAATACTGCAAAAATTGATAAAATTGAAATAACTATTAGGTCAGTAGAAATTAAATTAAATATATAATTTTTAGAAAAAATATAAGTTAAAAAAGCAAAAGAAAAGGCAAAAAGACTTAATGGGAGAGCTATGCCCACGAAATCTTCCATTGCATATCCCATTATTTGAGAAATATATCCATCACTTTTTATTACTTCTAAATTATAATTCACTAAATCAAGATTAATAAAAATAGGACAGAAACCCAACAGAATTAAAAATACAATGAAATAATTAATTTTACTTTCTTTAAAAAACAAATTATTCATATTGAAATTTTATGCTTTTTTCTTATTACAAAAAAAATATTGTTTTGGCTTTAATTATTTTGTTGTCAGTATGTATAACATTATTTTTTCATTATAGATATAATAGTTTTAATTATTACAAAATTACAATAGAGCCAATAAATGAAAGTTTAGAATTAAAAAGATATTTTAACAATAATTTTTCATCTACACAATTCAAAAACTTTCTAAAAAAAAGAGGGTTATATGATAGAGAGTTTACAATAAAAGATGATTTAGACTATACAATTACATCTGTTGAACAAAATGATCCTCAAACTTTTTTTATTCAAAACAATATGCTAATAACAAAAATAATTACTGAAAGAAGCACAGATAAATTCGTTATGATTCTTTATCAAAAAAAATATAAACCTAAAAATTTTCATCTAAAAATTGAATATGAACTTAATCAAAGAATTACACGCTTAGGAAATAATTGTGAGAGAGATAAAAAACAAGAATTGGTTCTTCTAAAAGCGCTAAATCATGAACGTAGAGCTTTTATTTTTTATATAACGAAATTTAGAGACTCTTATATCATAGATGATAGTTGGAGGAAGTGGCAATTTAGTGCTATTATTTCAATAATTAAAAAAGAAATTGAAAATAACGAGAAAGACATAATAACTAACAATGATAGGTTTTCTGTGGTTAGTGATGAAAATTATTGTATAAATTTAGACGATTTAAATATTTCTAAAAAAATAGGTATTGTAAACAGATTGAATCCTTACTTCCTTTTTATTTTTATATTTAGTATTCTTTATTTCTTCTATTTTAATTTATCAATACTATTTAAAAAAATTTAATTTGATTGATTTTATATAATATTTTTCTAACAATTACTAAAATCTTAAATTTTATTTTATTTTCTTTTAATATTTTATAAACTTCAAAATTAGACAAAATAATGTTCTTTATTGATTTGGTGCTTTTACCACCAATTAGCATTGTAACAATAAACTTATTTAAATAGAAAATATTTTCTTTTTTACTGTAAAAGAATCTTAATATAAGTTCATAATCAGATGCAATTGTATATTTTGTATTAAAAAAACCGTGTTTCAGGTACAATTTTTTTGAAATGAAAATAGAAGTGTGAGGTGGGTGCCATCCTTTCTTAAAATTATTTACATTATAATTTCCAGATATCCATATTCTTGAGTAATTCTTTCCTACTAGTTTAATATTACCATATAAAGCTAGTATTTTTTTATTTTTAAAATTGAATGCAACATTTGATAATATATTTTTGTTATAGAATTGATCATCAGCATGCAAAATTCCTATAATGTCACCATGAGCATTTTTTAAACCAGTATTCAATGCATGATAAATTCCACTGGGTTTTTGAAAAATTATTTTATCAATTTTGTGCTTGTTTTTATCTATTATATCTAACGAAATCTTATCTTCACTGCTATCAACCAATATGTGTTCAATATCGTTATACGTTTGTTGGAACACACTATCTAAACAATCTTGCAATGTTGAAGAATTATTTTTTGAGGCTGTAATAACGGTAATTTTCAATTTGTTTTATTAATCAAAAAATTATTTAAAATTAAGTAGTCCATATCAGTTCGTAAAAACATATCTATGGCTTCAATTGGAGTATTAACTATAGGTTCATTTTCATTTAAAGATGTGTTTAATATCATTGGAACTTTTGTTTTCTCATAAAAGTTAGAAATTAATTTATAATATAATTCATTTAGATTTTTATCTACAGTCTGAAGTCTGCATGTTCCATCCTTATGAACAACTGCAGGTACTAAAACAGACTTATCTTTCTTAATTCTATAAACTTTATTCATATAAGGAATTTCATCATCATTGGTTTCAAACCATTCTTTTACAAATTTCTTCAATACTGATGGGGCGAAAGGTCTGAATTCCTCTCTTAATTTTATTTTTTTATTAATTAAATCTTTCATATCACTATGTCTTGGATCGGCTATTAAGGATCTATTTCCTAATGCTCTTGCTCCTGCCTCCATTCGACCTTGAAACCATCCAATGATATTTTTATTTATTAATAAATCTGTAATTTTTTCAATGAGATCATCCTCATTCAAACTCTCAAATTTAATTTTATTTTTTTTATAATTATCTAATATCATTAATATTTCCTCATCAGAATATTTAGGACCCATAAATGGATTAGAGTTAAGGTTTGAGTATTTTTTGAAATTAATATTACTATGTTGTGAATTAGCTAATAAAGCTGCGCCGATTGCCCCGCCTTGATCTCCAGGATACGGACATATATAAACATTCTTATAATTTGTATTTTCTGTAATTTTACCAGTTGCAAGTGAGTTTAAAGCACATCCTCCTGATAATATGATGTTATCAGATTTTCTATCTTTATATGTAAAATTCAAATATTTAAAAAAAATTTTTTCAAAAACTTTTTGTGTTGAGTAAGCTAAATTAATATACTTTTCTTCTAGTTTATGATTTTTGTTTCTTTGCTTAAATCCAAATAAATCATTAATTTTTTCATTAAATATGTTACCAAATTTAGGGTAACCATTTTCATCAACATTTAACAATTCTTTTTTTTGAAAATTAAAATACGACATATCTAAAAAATACTGATTATTATTAAATGAAATAATTTGATCTAATTTTTTTTCAAATTCATTTGAACCAAATGCTGACAAACCCATTACTTTGTATTCATCTCCAACGCTATTAAACCCAACAAATTGAGTCATAGCATGATAGAAAATTCCAAGAGAGTTTGGAAAGTTTATCTTGCCTTTTTGATATATTTTATCATTTTTATAATATCCGTAAATTGAACTTTTAAAATCTCCAAAACCATCAACTGATAAAAAATTTGAATCACTATAATCACTTAAATAACAAGATGATGCAACATGACATAAATGATGATCTAAATATAATTTTTTTATATTAGAAGGTAATTTTTGATTAAATTTGTTAGTGTTTGAATTTTTTGAAATTAATTTGTTAATATAAAAATTAGGATTAAAATTAAAAATAGAATAAAAAATTTTTTCTTTAAGAGAACTGAATTTATTTCCATTAATTGCAAAAGAGGTAATATCATTAAAAAAAATGTTATTTTCATTTAAACAAAAGTTTATCGATTTAATAGGAAATCCACAGTGGTGTTTTACTCTTGAAAATCTTTCTTCTTCTACAAAGCTCAAAATTTTTCCATCTTTAACAAGACTAGCTGATGAGTCTGGATGAAAAGCTGTAATACCTAGAAAATAAGACATTTTAACTAAAAACTTCTTCTGCGATCTTTAAACCTGAGTCACCTTTATTACGTGGTGAGTATGAATTAATAGTATCAAGCCTTTCATCTCTTAAAAATTTTTTATTATCAAGGTATTTATCAATAAGTATTTTTAATTTTTTATTAGAGTTTGCTAAAGAAATAGAATTAAAACTTAAAAGATCTTTGTAATGTTTCCAGTCATGATAAAAAGAAATACTATTAAAGTATTCCTCATTCTCATCGTAATTTATTGAAATATTTGGAATATCAAAATATAAACTATCAATAGAAGTTGTGGAAAAACAATTTATTGTCAAATCCGAATTCATCAAAATATTAATAAAATACACATCATTAAACTCAGCAGCTAGATCAATTTTGGCTATGTCTGCGAAATAAAGATTGCTTGGACAGTCAATAAAGACACTATCTATATTTTTTAAATTATCTAGATTTATACTTTGTCCAGGATGGGTTCTTATGACTAAATTTACATCTTGTCGATCTTTGCAAATTTTTACGATTTCTTCAATTAATTTTGTTTGCATAGGTACGAAAGCGGGTGAAGGACAAAAAAAGATAACATTATATTTTTTTTTAATTTTAAAAAGTTTTAAATCAACAAAATCTTTTTTTCCCCCAAGTTTATATTTATTGTAAATATCAAATTGAGGGATACCTACTATAAAAACTCTATTAATATCATAATTATATATACTTATCATTTCATCTTGTATAATTTTATTCCAACATAAGATTTTATCGAACTTAAATGGAATAAGAGTTTTAGAAGTTGGGTTATCCCAACTATGAACTAAGCCTATTGTTTCAATGTTTAATATTTTTGCTGCAATTAATAATCCTTTATCTTGAGATGCATGAATATGCGTAAAAAATATTTTTCTAGGTTTGTAATATAGACAAATTATAATATATTTAAATGACATCAATGCCAAAGCAAACTTTAATAAAAACTTTATTGAAATTAGCAGGTAGTTATTGAAAGTAAGAAAACTTGCAATTTTGCTGAAACTAAATTTATAATAATTTAGTATGTAATTTGAAAAATTTTTATTTAGTTTTTTTTTAATTAATTTTAAGGTAGTAAAATTTTTATTTTCAAATTTATTAATTTTATAATTGGTTTCTAATGAAGTTAAAATAAAAAAAATAAATCTATGAACTTTAATAAGTAATGAGTATTTAAAAGTTTTTATAGAAATTTTTTTTTGTGTTTGTTTATTAATAATGTTTAATTTTTCCTTATTTTTAAAATTCCCGAAAAAAATCAATTTTTCATTAATATTATAATTTATAAAAGTACTGCCTAGCAAATTTCTTACAGACATACCATAAGGAAAAGATATAATGATCATTATATTATTATTGTCCGTAATATTTTTTTGGACCGTGCTTTCGATTATAATGAAAATTTATCAAGTTTTTAGAAATTTTTGGTTTTTTTGAGACTAATCTTGTAAAATAATATAATTCACTAATTAGTTCAATTGCTTCAGCATTATATAACGATTGATGGGAATCTTTGCCCCATGAATACGCACCATGATTAATTAAGAGTATTCCAGGGAATGAATTTGATTTATTTTTTATAATATCATAGATAGATTTTCCTAAATGTAATTCATAATTATTTTTATCTATTTTTGTTATTTTTTTACTCAAAGGTATTTTATCATTAAAAAAATCAGCATGTGTAGTTCCATAACATTCAGGTTCAATTTCAGCTTGAGATAAAATAGTAGCGAATTTTGAATGTGTGTGAACAATTGAATTAATATGTTTTAAATTATTATAGATATAAATGTGAGTATAAACATCAACGCTTGGTTTAATTGAATTTTTTTCAACAATAAAATTTTTCTTGTTAAATTTACAAACACTAATATTTTTTAAATTAAGATTGTCTAATTCAAAACCTGATCCTTTAATATAAATTATAGATTCTTTTCTGTCGACTATGCTTGCATTTCCAAAATTAAGTTTCGATAATTTTTTACTAAAGATTGTTTGATTGACTTTTAAAGTTTCTTTTAAATAATTTTTATTTATTTTTAACATCAGTTAAATTTTAATTTTTTTTACATCATTCATAAATTGTTGAATTGATTTTTCAGAACCTTCATTAATACAAGACTCAATGAATAAATGTGGAGGTATAGTTGCTATATCCGCACCATTTTCACACCCTTCTTCAATATCTTTTAGTTTCCTAATGCTGCCTAATAAAATTTTGGATTTTGAATTTAATTTATTTATAATATTTTTTGAAATTTTTATAATCCTATTTGGATCATCTTGCTGATCTTTAATTCTGTTATAAAATAAAGAAATAATTTCAACTTCACTTTGGATACACATTAATACTTGAGTTAATGAAAATACACAGGTACAATTTATTTTAATTTGGTTCTTTTTTAAATTTTCAATAATTTTTATATTTTCATAATTAATAGGAACTTTAATGTATAATTCACAATAATCATACGCTTCCATTAATTCCATTGCTTCTGAATAAATTTTATCGGGTTCATTCGTAAAAACTTCAATACTCAATGGTTTTTTAAATTCCTTTAAAATACAAACAATATCTTTGATAAGAATTTTATAAGAACTGACTCCTTCCTTCATAGCAAGGGATGGATTTGTTGTTATCCCCGAACAAAATTTATAGGGGACTAATTCTTTAATTTTGTCTAAATTCGCTGTATCCAAATAAAAAATCATATATCTTTCAAACTAAAATTATATGTTTCTCCATTATGAACTATATTTGAGTCGTATTCACTATCTTTGTTTGACATTTCAATAATTTCAGTACCTTTTTTTGTCATTCGAATATGCATAATTCCAACATTCATAAAAAAAGAATCATTCTTTTTTAATTGGATTATTTTTTGTTCAGCTTTTCCATATCTTATTCCTAAATTTAAAATGCCGTTATTAATAAAATAATTTTCTTTTTTATAAATATGAAATTCCATGCTACTTTGTGTAAAAGATCTCATAACAATTATTTTGCATGCACCTTTTTTATTTGAAAAAAGGGTATGTATTTCTCCCCAATACTTTTTTAAGGAGGATTTAAATTTACAGACTCTAAGTTTAGATATCTTTAGGTTGTTTGATCTTGTTATGTTAATTTTTTTTTTATTATGTTGGAAAAAAATAAAGCATTCTATGTTTGTAACTGTTTTAAAAGAAATTTTATCTTTAATTGCAAAATATGAATTTTCTTTTTTTTTTGATGTGTTTAATAACTCTATAGATCCATTAGAAAGATAAAGGTAAAAATTTCTTTCATTAATGTTAATAAAGAAATTTTTATTTATAAATAATTTAAAATAAGAAAAGTCTAGGGTGTTAACAATATTTAATATTTTATAAAAATCATTTTTTATGATTTTAATATTTCTTTTAGTATTTATTTTTTCAAAATTTTTGCCAAACATAATAATTTTTTGTAATTTTTTTTAGAAATAATTTGATATATATTCATACGAAAATTTATTTGATTCTAATAATCTTTTGTTAAAATTCTTTTGTTTTGAAGAAACGAATTTAGCTAAAAAATAATCTCCAGCACCAGAAGTATCCAAAGGTTGATATATTTTTTTATAGGCAGCGACTCTATAGAATTTATTATTATGAAAACCGATACATCCTTTTGAGCTCAGCTTTATAACTATATTTGGTATCTCAAGTAACATATTGAGTTTTTTTATATTTTTTTTCAATTCGTCATTGTTACTAAAAAAAATATTCAATTCATTTTCATTAATAATCAAGTAGTCAAATCCTTTATACAAGTACAAATTAGAATTATTTTTAGAAGCTTGCTGATCGACATATGTAACAATATTGTTAATTTTTGCAAAATTGATAATTTGTTTTGTAAAAAAAGGATCAAACATTCCATGCATGTAATCAGATATAATGATAGCTTTGCATTTCTTATATTTTTCTAAAATTCTTAAAATTTTTTTTTGAATATTTTTAATATTTAAAATTGTTCTATTGTTATCACTATTTATTTGTAAAATTTTATAATTATCAATCCAATATCTCTTTTTTATTATTGATTTTCCTTTGTGAAAAAATTTAATTATTTTTTTATCATAAGAAAATCTTATTTTTTTTTTATCTGAGCCTAATATTGTAATAAAATAATTATTTTTATTAATACCTTGAAGAGCTGTAAACACTTTTCCAGCTCCTCCCATGGTAATTTTTTTTGATCTAAATTGACTTTTGAGTGTTGGAGTTTCAAGGGATGTACCTATCATTTTAGAATAAGTATGTTCATCGATGATTAACTCTCCAATAACTATTATATTAGGATTTTCTTTCTTTTTTTTTGTTTGCATTCTTTAATCTTCTGATCTTTTGAATAGTTTTTGAAGTAGAATAGCTATCTTTAATTGCATAAGTTTTTATAACAACACTATTCGGAACTTTATCTCTTCTTCTTATATCTGATATACTAAATTCACTACCCTTTACATATATGTGCGGTTTTATTCTTAACATCAAACTTGTTGGTGAGTTTTCTGTAAAAGGAATTACCTCATCTGCTGAAGTAAGTTCATCTAAAACTTCTTTTCTATCTTTTTGATTATTTATTGGTCTTGACTTCCCTTTAATTCTCCTAACTGAATCATCACTATTGATACCTACTATTAGCTTAGCTCCTAAACTTTTAGAAAATTTTAATAATTTTATATGGCCAGTATGTAAAATATCAAATACTCCTGAAGTAAATACAATTTTTTTTGTATTTTTTTTTGTCTCAATTTTCTCAATTCTTTTTATATGCCTACCCTCGCCAAACTTTGCATTGAGCCAAGAAACTAATAATTTTAAATTTTGTTCATTTTTATTTATCCAAGATCCAAGACAAATTATATTAGAATTATTATGTTCTTTACTATTGTTGGCACTTAATGAATTATGAACAAGTGCTGCTCTTACATCTTTATGTTTATTCGCAACAATTGACATACCTATTCCAGTACCACAAATCAGAATTCCGTAATTAACTTGGTTTTTTGAAATTATACTGGATAGTTGTTGAGCATAATCAGTATAATCTACCTTAATTTTTTTATTATCAGTCCCTAAATCAATTAAATCATATTTTTTTTTTAATTTAGAGATTACAAATTTTTTTAGTTCAACTCCATTATGATCAGATGCAATTAAAATATTTTTCATAGGATAATATTAAGATTATACCATTCAGTATCATATTTATAGGATTTATCATCAATTATTTTATCATACAAGGGTTTACACATATGAAGTTCATGGAATTTTAAACCCCAATCTCTTAATTGGTTATAAGTAAATTCATAACCTTCTTTATAAATTATTTCTCTATTGCCTTTAAATCTATTCATATACCTGCTAGTAAAAAAAATAATCTTATATCCTTCATCATAAAGATTGTTTATTTTATCTTTAGCTCCTTGAAAGTATTCAGCTTTAGTATAATCACCTGTAGTTTGAGTGCAAATTGTCCCGTCAATATCAAAACACAAAATTTTTTTATAGGTCATTTGATACCCATCCAATTTTAATAGCTGATAATTTTTTATAAATAAAAGAAAACTTTGGCGAATAAACATTCTTTACATGAATTTTGTTTTTATTACCACAGATTAATCTGTAAAATTCTTTGATATCTGTATTAGAATATTTTTTTTGCTTATAATTATTTCTGAAATAAACCTTTAAGTTATAAAAAAAATTAGAGCATGAAATAAGTATTATAAAAAATTTAATGATTGCAAGTACTAAGGATTGAAATCCTACATTTCTAAGTTTAAATATATCAAAAAATAAAATTAAATTTTCATTTAAAGTTTTATTTTTTTTATTATTAATGTCCAAATTTAAAATATTTTTTATTATATTTTCTGATGAACTATCATTTATAAGAAATAAGTCGTCTATGTGATTTAATGTTTTAATATAATTTTTATCTATAACATTAGTATAATTTTTATCATTAATCAGCTTATATAAATCATCTAAAGATTCAATATTCATACTTATTTCTCTAAAATAGTGAGACAATTGTTTTTTTTCATCTATAAAGTTTATACTTATCGTACTAATATCCATTAGATAACTATCAACACATGTTTGGCAATTATAAGAAATTACAAAATCACTATTTAAAAGAAGTTTTGGTAGATAAACATCTCTTAAAACTATTATATTTTTGATTTCTTTTACTTTTTTTTTATAATCACTTGATTCTTCAAATGGGTGTGGATTAATTAATATTTTGTGATTATTAAATTTAATTGCAATTTTTATTATTATTTCAATAAATTTTGATTTTAACATTATTTCATCCTTAAATTTTTCTTCTGCTATTTTTTTATTTCCATAATACTGGGTTATACCAATCTTCATTTCTTTCTCCCAATTCTGAGAAAATCTTGGAGAATTCCAAACAAAATTTGTATTAAATAGAATAATTTTTTTATTTTTTTTAATAGATTTATACAAATATCTATAATCTTTATTATATAATTCAAATCTAGGATGTCCGCTAACAACTAATCTATTTTTAAATTTCTGATTTTCTTTTAAATTTGCTAATTCATTCTCAATGATTTTTTTTTGTAAATTTCCCCATAAAAAATATATATCTATTTTTGAAATATTTTTACTAACTACTTTACCAAAGTATTTTAAATCTTTATTTTTTGGCCCCAACTGAGCTCCTTCAGTATCTAAAACTCCAATTTTAATCCCCATTCTATTATACAGTCGTATGTATTTATTTTGCATATCTCTACAGTTATGTAAAATAATCCAATCTAAATTTAATAAAAAAGACTCAAACAGGTGATAATTAGGAATTAAATATACTTCCTGTTTGTGTTTTAAAAACTTGTAACCTAACAACAACATACCTCTTAAATCTCTTCTAGGATTATCAATGACTAAACCAATTTTCATTTTAATAGTTCTTTTAACTTATCTTTTACATCACTTATTTTTAATAAATTGTTGTATATAGCTGAGTTTATGGATATCCCATTTATAATTTTCTTTTGAACAATATTTTCAATATCATTGAAATTAACTATACCGCCAGAAACAACTAAAGGAACATTTACATCGCATATACTATCAATTAAATCTAAATCAAATCCTCTCTGAGTGCCATCTCTTTCAACATTAATTAAAATTATTTCACCAGCGCCTAAATCTTGACATTTATTCATCCAATCACTCACCAAAAAATTTGAATTTTCTCTAGCCATATTTTTAAAAGCATACCAAGCATTATCAACTTGTTTTGCCTGAATTGTTACTGAAATTGATTGGGAACCATAGTGTGTTACAGCTTCTTTTAATAAATTAGTATCCTCAAATAATGCTGAATTTAAAGATATTTTATCTGCTCCATTTTTAAATAAATTATCTAATTCTTTAATTGATTGAATTCCTCCACCAACTGTAATTGGTAAAAAAAAATTTTTTGATAAATAACTTAAAATTCTATTGATATCAGAAAATTGATACAATGTATCAACGAAATTTGTTATGAAGAATTCATCTACATTTGAAGTATATAACTTATTGCATATTTCAATGGGATCTCCAATTTTTTTGACACCATCATACATTATACTTTTAATTACATAATTATTTTTAATATCTATTTTTGAAATTAATCTCATTTATTTATAACTTAGTACATAAAATTATTAAATATTAATAAAATTTTTCAAAACTAATAAACCCAGATCTCTGCTTTTTTCTGGATGAAATTGCACCCCATAGATATTATTTTTTTTTATAACTGAAGAGAATTCAATATCTTCATAAAAAGTTTTAGCTAGTTCATATTTATTTTCAACTTTACAATAATATGAATGCAAAAAATAAAAAGAATTCTCTATAGGTATTCCGTTAAGAATAGTGTTTTTCCATGAAATTTCACTTTTGATAATTTTTTTTTTATCAATTAGTGGAATTTTCATATTTTTTTTTTCAAAATAAAATTTTTTAACAAATACATTTTCTAAAATATTAAGACCCTCAACAGAACTATCCTCTTCACTACATTTGCATAAAAAATGCAAACCTATGCATATTCCTAAAAAATGAATATTATTATTAATGGCTCCAATTATTGATTTGATAAGGCCTCTTAACTTTAAATTTTTTACAAAACTTCCATAGTTTCCTATGCCTGGTAAAATAATTTTTGTTTGCTTATCAAATTCAAACTCTTGGCTCACTATATCATAATCAGCATGTAAATAATCAAGCATATTTTTAATACTTTTTAAATTACTTACTCCTGAGTCAATTAGTATTATTTTGCTCATTAATAATATCAAACTTCTTTTCTTAGAACCCAACCGCTATTTGTTTTTTTCCAAATATGTGATGATCTAAAGTTATCACAAAGATTGAGAAAGTAGTCTTTATCAATATTCATAAATTCAAAATTACTAATTTGATCTGAATATAAATTTTTATCAAGTGATAAATAGGTAAATATTTCTTTTTCAAATCTTTCTGGATACTCTCCATCATATTTTTTTATTAAACTTCTGCCTTCTTCTGTAGTTATGTCATTTGACCTGATTTCTTGAGCGACATCATAGTGTGTGCGACCTATCCCAAATTTAATTTTTGCGGTAAAATAGTGTAAATCATCTATTTTATCATCAATACTAGAATATTTAGAGTAAGTACCAGCAGTTCTTTCAGGAGAAGGATGGAAATTAGAATTTTGAACAGTATAGTAGTAATTTTCCTGGGGATGCCAATTTTTAAAATAACTCAATGCTACACATTTTATTTTATTAATTCTAAAATCATTAAAAGTAATTGGTATATATGGCTCTAAATCAGAAATTGATAAATTAAATTTATCTTTGATTTTTTTTATAGGTAATCCTGCTATATAAATTTTATCAACATCTTCACATGAATGCCACTCCATATTCATATTGTCATAATATTCTTCATTTGGATTGCCATACTCAGCAGGATTCTCACCATAAAATATTAATGGAATTTTCATTTGTTTAGAAAATTTCAAAGGAAAGTTTTTTTGACCTAGTATCCATGGTTGGAAAGGGTGAAGTAAATTTTCAAGAGAAATTCTGGTAATTAATTTATGAATTTTTGTATTGCAAGTAAACTTATAATTTGCAAAACCTTCATCCAACCAACTGTAAAAATTTTCTAAACCCCATTTTGTATATATGTTAGGTGCAAAAGTACAAGTTATAGGATTCATATTATATTTGTACTTTAATAAATGAGAAACGTAGAAACTATCCTTACCTCCTGACCCAGGTACAACAACATCGTAAGATGAATTTCTACTTCTATACTTATCTAAAAGTAATTTTAATTCTTGTTCTCTTTGCTCCCAGTCAATTTCTTTTTTTTGCTTTGCTAATTTACAACCATCACAAAGTCCGTTTTCAAATTTTATTGTTGATTTAGGTGTCTCTTTAGCATGATAATGTTCAGGACACATATTTGGTCTTTGATTTGACATTAAGCATTCTGAGCAATATTCAACAATTTTAGGCAAGCCATACTTTGGTAAGTCGACAGGATTTACTCTAATAAAATCAGTTTGGTTTAGGGTATTTTTTTTAAAAAACATAATATCAATTTATAGTAAAAAATTTAATTTGGCATGTAATTAACAAATTTATTTTATTTGTAAATCTTTTTGATTATTATTACTTAATAAAAAACCTATCGGTAGAAAATTAATAATAGCAAGCCAATTATTAAAAATGCTACCGGATGGTATTAAAGGCCATGAAGAAATTAATATACAGGCAAGCAAGCAAATTTTATGATCTTCAATGTAAAATGATTTTTTTATAAACTTTAAATAAAATTGTCTTAAGCTTACAGTTGATAAATAAAAAACTATAGCTAAATAAAAAAAGAATCCTATTATTCCAGTTTCTGATAGAAAATGTAAAGGCACATTATGGGGATGTGTGCTACAACCATTGAAATGTTTATATTCAGCTTCTTTGCAAACTTCTCTAAACATTTTGGGACCATGCCCAAATATTGGTTTATCAATAAACATTTTATAAGCTGTAAAATAATGTCTCTGATGCTGGTCTGAAAAAATATTTGTATATTCATAACCTAAACCAATTTGTTCTGCGGTCTGGTCAATCATTCTATATTTTATTTCGGTAGAAAAAGTTAGTAATAAATAAATAAAAAATATTGAAATAATCAATGAAATTAACCTTATGTATTTATATTTTTTTGTTAAAATAATTATATAAACAGTTGAAAGTGATAATAGAAAAAAAGCCACTCTTTCACCTGATGAAAAAATTAACAAATCGAACATAACTAAAACTGTAATTGCTATTAAAATAAAAATAAAAGATTTATATGTATTCAAAAAAACAAATGCAAAAAGCAATGGGAGTATTCTTGAGGCATAACTTCCATATATCCACTCATTAGATGTAAATAAATATAATCGATTTCCTGGTTTGTCTTGCAAAAAAATATTATGTCCAAAAAAGAGCTGCATTGAGCCATCAAAAATAATAATTATTAAAGGAATTAAAATAGCTACAAAAAAATTAAAATTAAAATTTTTTATATTTTCATATAAATATTTTGTAACAATAATAAATATAAGAAATCTTATAAAAAAAAGAGAACTTTCTAGAGATAATAAAGGATTATTACTAGTTAAGGATCTGATAATAATATAAATATAAAATATAAAAAAAATGTATGAAAATATATTGTTAAAATATTTTTTAAGTTCTTTTTTTAATAAGATTTTTGTTAAAAAAATTAGTGACATTAATGAAATAGTTAGATCAGGAAGAAAAGGTCCAGTTATAAGTGAAAATGGCAAAAAATAAATTAGTGAGCAAAGGACAAAATTGTATTTATCTTTATTGAATAAATTTTTAATTTGTTGTGTCATATTAAGTTTGTGCTTAAAATAGATTATTTTATGTTGTAGTATTTTTTATACCATTCAACAAAATTTTTTACTCCATCTCTAATATTTATCTTTGGTTTATAATTTATTTTCTGTTTTAGCAAATTTATATCAGCCCAAGTATTTTTAACATCACCTTGTTTTTTTTCGGTTTTCACAAAAATAGTTTTAGTTTCAATATTATTTCTGATTAGTTTTATAAATTCACTAAGTCTAATTGAAATACCATTTGCAATATTGAAGCATTGATAAGGAACTTTTAACTTAGAAGGTTTTAAGACTAGATTTGTTATAGCATCCACAACATCTTCTATGTATGTAAAATCTCTTGAATGATTACCATTGTTATAAACTAAATTCTTCTTATTTTTAAAGATATTAGATATAAATGTATACAAAGCCATATCTGGCCTTCCAAATGGACCATATACTGTAAATAACCTTAACGATGTTAAAGGAAGTTTATAAATATTTGAATATGAATAAGCCATGATTTCATTTGATTTTTTTGTTGCTGCATAAAATGACAATGGTTTGTCTGTATCAGCGTTTTCTTTAGTAGGTAAATTTAAGCTATCGCCATAAACTGAACTAGAAGATGCAAATAAAAGATGTTTTAAATTATTTTTTCTACTAATTTCTAATAAATTAAAGAAGCCTTCTAAGTTTGATTTAAAAAAAATTTTTGGATTTTCGATAGAATATCTAACCCCTGCCTGAGCAGCTAAATGAATAATGTATTTAATCTTATAATCCTTTACTATTTTATTAATTTTTTTTGTCTCGAGTAAATCAATTTTATAAAATTTAAAATTAGGTATTTTTTTTAATTCTTTAATTCGTTTATTTTTTAGATTAATATCATAATAATCACTTAAATTATCTATTCCAAATATATAGTTTTTTTTGTTAGCTAATTTTTTTGTTAAATGATATCCAATAAATCCAGCAACACCTGTTATTAATAGATTCATCAATTAGTAGGCATTTTAAATTCAGGTCCAGATTTAATGCTTTTTGGCCATCTACTAGTTACTGTCTTCAATTTTGTATAAAAGTGAATTCCTTCCATTCCATGCATAGCATGGTCTCCAAATAAAGATTGTTTCCAACCTCCAAAACTATGAAAGGCCATAGGTACAGGAATAGGAACATTCACCCCAACCATTCCTATTTTGGAGTTAGTAGTAAAGTGACGAGAAGCTTCTCCGTCTGAAGTATATATACTTGTTCCATTACCAAATGGATGATCATTAACTAGAGAAAGTGCTTCATCATAGTTTTTAGCTCTTACTACTGATAAAACTGGGCCAAAAATTTCATCTTTATAAATTGTCATATCTTTTGTAACATTATCAAACAACGTGGGACCAACAAAATATCCATTTTCATAACCTTGAATTTTGTAATTCCTTCCATCAGCAATTAGTTTTGCACCTTCTTCTATGCCTTTAGAAATATAATTTTCAATTTTGTCTTTATGTTCTTTTGAAATTACTGGTCCCATCTCAGATTCAGGATCAGTCCAAGGTCCTACTTTTAATGTTTGTGCTTTATAATTAACTTTTTCCACTAATTCATCTGCTATATTTCCTACTGCAACTGCTACTGACACCGCCATACATCTTTCTCCCGCTGATCCATATGCAGCTCCCATTATTCCATCAACTGCTTGATCAACATTTGCATCAGGCATAACAACCATATGATTTTTTGCACCTCCTAAAGCTTGAACTCTTTTTAAATTTCTAGCAGATTGCTCATAAATATATTTTGCTACTGGAGTTGAACCTACAAAACTAACAGATGCAATATCAGGACTTTGAAGAATTAAATCAACAATAGTTTTATCACCTTGTATAACATTAAATACCCCATCAGGAAGTCCTGCTTCAGTAAATAATTCTGCTAATTTAATTGAACATGAAGGATCTTTTTCAGAAGGTTTTAAAATGAAAGAATTACCGCATGCAATTGATATAGGAAACATCCACATAGGTACCATAGCAGGAAAGTTAAAAGGTGTTATTCCTGCACAAATACCCAAAGGGTGTCTCACAGACCAAGAGTCTATATTTGTTCCTACGTTTTGAGAAAATTCGCCTTTTAACAAATGTGGTATACCACAAGCAAATTCAACTACTTCTAAACCTCTAGTCACAGAACCTTTTGCATCTTCCAAAGTTTTGCCATGTTCTTTAGATACTAGTTCTGCTAATTCTTGTATTTTACTTTCTATCAAGGTTTTGTATTTAGCAAGAATTCTAGATCTTTTTAGAGGTGTTGTTTTTGACCACTCAACTTGACTTTTCTTTGCGCTCTGAATTAAATTGCTAAAATCATCTACACCTGACAAAACTACTTTCGCAGTTTCTTCACCAGTTGAAGGGTCAGAGACAGATAACTCTTTTTTGGAATTAGAAGTAATTTTACCATGAATATAATTTTCAATTTTCTTCATTTATAACTCTTATATATTAAAATTAAATTTCTTGAATACACTATTATGCCAATTCCTTGAGCTAACATAAAGGGAAAGCTTCCAATATGTTTAGCGTAAATCAGTGTTATGATACCTCCCAAAAGACTGCACCACCAAAAAGCTACAGGTATTACGCTTGATTTATTTTTCTCTGAAGAAAACCATTGTATGATCCATCTACTAAAAAAAACTAGTTGCCCAAATGTGCCAAACGCAACCCAAATGAATTCCTGTAAAGTAAGATTATTTAAACCAATTAAATCTAAAAACTGTTCAATGTTCATTTTTTCTTTTATTTTCTCGTTCTTTAATAATTTTTTTTACTTTTATTATATCAATAATACCTCGATACAAACGATCTAATGTTCTATATTTTGAATATCCCTTTATTCTTGGTCTATGATCAACTGCTGTAAAAAAGGTTTTATAACCGTATCCATTAAATAAAGCAGGTAAAAAACGATGAATGCCATTAAAAAATGGAAATTGTAAAAAAATATTCTTATCAAACACTTTTAATGAACAACCTGTATCCTCACATCCATCTTTTAAAATTTTAGATCTAATTGTATTAGCAATTTTTGAAGATATTATTTTAATTAAATTATCTTTACGTTTAATCCTTATACCTCCAACTAAAGAAATTTCTTCGTTTGAAAAATAAATTTCTAACAATTTAGGAATATCTAATGGGTTATTTTGACCATCTCCATCAATTGTAATAATAGTATTGTTTTTTGATTCTAATATACCTTTATGAATACAAAAACTTTGTCCTTTGTTTTTGAAATTATTAATTAATAAAATATTAAATTTTTTTTTTAAAGCACAAACTAAATCTATTGTATTATCAGTACTAGAATCATTTACTAATATAACTTCAAAATCATTATAATCTTTTAATG
>Ga0315336_1001595_pt1 | contig 41941 bp, 41 predicted proteins | sample ASW5metaG_FD_204512 | JGI IMG/M metagenome (GOLD analysis project Ga0315336, IMG submission 204512) | Ammonia-oxidizing marine archaeal communities from Monterey Bay, California, United States - ASW #5 | ecosystem: Environmental > Aquatic > Marine > Intertidal zone | place: USA: California... | reverse complement strand
TCGTAATCGGTTTTAAATGCTCGGAAGTAGTTCAATTCGTTTAGTAGTCTAGGATCATTAAAGACGGCAGAGTCACCGGTGTTGTCGACGTCGGGTCCAATAAACGCTTGTTTCATTTTCGTAGGCGTTATCATTTTCAACGCATCATCCGATGTTTTGGCAATTTGAATATTGAAATGTTGTGCCCAGTGACCCTCGGGATCCGGTATGGTTTCCTGCCAGTAATTCTCAGGTTGCACGTAAACCAGTAACGGTTTTTCGGCAGGCGCAAGTTTTAAAATACAGCCAGGGTTTTGGGTTAGAGGGACCCAAGTATTAAAATAGGGCTCAACCGAATAGGGATAGCTGAGGTCGCTTCTGCCGATCTGCTGCTGGTCTCCAGCTAAAATCACCATACTATCGTAGCCAGTCGTTTCCAGCGCATTTTCGAGACGTTTAGTCAGCACATCTAAATGATGAGAAAACAACGTTGAGAGAGAAGCTGGTACTGGGTGTTTTGTTGGCATTTGAGGGCTAATTTTTTAAGCGGCATCCATATTTTGGTTAACACATTGCCCAATCTCAGGAATAATAGACGGTCTATCACTGCGCACCAAGTCCAATGGATAAGTCCTTTAGTAAATATTTTTCTACGCGCCCAGTCGTTATGGCGAACAATGGCATGGTCGCTACAAGTCAGCCTCTTGCTACAGAGATTGCCGTAGAGATTTTGAAAAAGGGCGGTACTGCTATTGATGCTGCTATATCTGCCAACGCCGCGCTGGGATTAATGGAGCCTACAGGCGCTGGGATTGGTGGTGATTTATTTGCGATTGTCTGGGATGCAAATGAGGGGAAATTGCATGGCTTGAATGCTAGCGGCAGAGCTCCGAAAAGCTTGCAGTTAGAGCGTCTCAGGGAACTTTGTGCTGATACGATTCCACAACATGGGCCGCTTTCAGTTAGTGTTCCTGGTGCAGTGGATGGATGGTTTGCATTGCACAAACGATTTGGTCGACTGTCCATGGAAGAGATTTTGGCACCCGCGATTGAGTACGCTAAAAAAGGGTTTCCGGTAACCGAGGTGATTGCGGGCGAATGGTCAGAGAGCGCTGATGATCTTCGTTCTTTTCCAGGATTTTCAGAGCTTTTTTTGCCGGGGGGACGCTCTCCTACCGCCGGCGAGATTTTCAAAAATCCACGACTTGGAGAGACGTATAGTACCTTGGCGAGTGATGGGCGCGACGCCTTTTATAGTGGAGACATAGCCCGAGGGATTCATGATTACATGCACGCTAACGGGGGTTATCTTAGCTACGAAGATTTTGCCAGCCATCAATCTGATTGGGTCAAGCCTGTGTCGACAAACTATCGAGGTCATGAGGTTTGGGAATTGCCGCCAAATGGCCAAGGCATTGCTGTGTTGCAGATGCTGAACATACTTGAAGCATATGACTTAAAAAAGATGGGATTTGGCAACCCACAGTATCTTCATCTTTTGATAGAAGCTAAGAAGCTTGCTTTTGAGGATCGTGCTCGCTATTACGCGGACCCGGAGTTTAGTGAGATACCCGTGGATGAACTGATATCTAAACAGTACGCAGCTAACAGGCGTGCGTTAATCAATACCGAACGAGCTTCGCATGAGCTATCTTGTGGAGATCCTGAAATGCTGGCGCACGGAGACACTGTCTATCTTACAGTAGCAGATAGCGCAGGGAATATGGTGTCATTAATTCAAAGCAACTATCGAGGCATGGGATCAGGGATGACTATTGCTGGCCTGGGTTTTTGTTTGCAAAATCGTGGCGAATTATTCAGTCTTGAGGCTGACCATCCTAATGTATATGCACCCGGGAAAAGGCCATTTCATACGATTATTCCAGCTTTTGTTATGAAAGACGATGGATCATTGTTGACTCTTGGTGTTATGGGCGCTGACATGCAACCCCAAGGTCAGGTACAAATATTGGTCAACTTGATTGACTTTGGAATGAACCTCCAAGAAGCTGGCGATGCACCGCGCATTCGTCACAATGGGTCTTCAAGCCCAACGGGAGATGTCATGAGTGATGGTGGTACGGTTTTGCTTGAATCCGGATTTAAGCCAGATGTGTTTGATACGCTGGAGGGGTATGGCCATCGCAAGGGGCACAATGAAGATGGTAAGAGCGCCTTTGGCGGCTATCAGGCAATTCTTTGGAAAAAAGATCAGGGTGTTTATCTGGGTGCTTCAGAATCAAGAAAAGATGGTCATGCGGCGGGGTATTGAGGATTTTGGGTGGAGCGTATGGAAATGGTCTTGTCAGGAGAAACAGTTTTAACGGGAATCACTACCTCGGGCACTCCCCATATTGGAAATTATGTGGGAGCGATCAGGCCATCTGTTGTTGCGAGTGAGGTGGTCGATGCTAAGTTTTTTTTCTTTCTTGCAGACTACCATTCTCTGATCAAAAACAGAGATTCAGCACAAATGGCGACATCAACGCTGGAGATTGCATCGAGCTGGTTGGCAGCTGGACTGGATCCAGATCGAGTAGTTTTATATCGCCAGTCGGATATTCCAGAAATCCTAGAGCTGACTTGGCTGCTTACTTGCTTAACATCCAAAGGTTTAATGAATAGAGCGCATGCGTACAAGGCCGCGGTAGCCGCCAACGAAGCATCGCAGGGTAAAGATCCAGAAAAAGGTATTACCATGGGGCTTTTTTGTTATCCCATTCTAATGGCGGCTGATATCCTTATGTTTAATGCGAATAAGGTACCCGTAGGCAGCGATCAGAAGCAGCATGTAGAGATGGTGCGAGACATAGCCGGTAGCTTCAATCACCAGTTTGGGCAGACATTTGTCCTTCCAGAACCTCTCATTAGCGACAATGCCTCGACGTTGCTGGGTCTAGATGGCCGCAAGATGTCCAAAAGTTATGGGAATACTATTTCTCTTTTTACACCAGAGAAAAATTTGCGCAAATCAATTATGAAAATAAAAACCAATTCGCAAGAACCAGGCGAACCAAAAGACCCAGAGAGCAGTTCGTTATTTTCGATATATCGTGCATTTGCTACCGGATCAGAAACGGAGGCTATACGACAGCGTTATGTTGACGGTATAGGCTGGGGTGAGATGAAGGAATGTGTTTTTCAGTGCCTCAATGACCACCTGAAGATAGCCCGTGAGGAATATAATCGCTTGATTGCAGCTCCGGATTACATAGAAGATGTTCTTCGTAAAGGCGCAGACAAAGCACGTGCGGTCAGTAGTCCGTTCATGGATCAAATTCGCAGCAACGTGGGGTTTAAGGCTCTTAGCTAACCTTTCATTGCGTTGGATTCTAGGGTTTGGTCCACAGCCAGCATTTTCTTAAGACATTTTCCTGTATGCGATCGGGAATGGGATGCAGTCATTTCCGGGGTTCCTGTCACCACAATCTTTCCACCCCCGTCTCCACCCTCGGGGCCGAGGTCGATAATCCAGTCAGCGGTTTTAATTACCTCTAGGTTGTGTTCGATGATCACAATGGTATTACCTTGGTCTCGGAGACGGTAGAGTACTTCTAGGAGTCGTGCAATATCGTAGAAATGTAGGCCTGTCGTTGGCTCATCTAGTACATATAAGGTTGAGCCGGTATTTCGTTTGGAAAGCTCCTTCGAAAGTTTTATGCGCTGAGCCTCGCCCCCGGATAATTTAGTCGCATTTTGACCCAACTGAAGATACGAAACACCAACCGCCATGAGTGTTTCAAGTTTTCGGGCAATCTGTGGAATGTTGCGGAAGAACTCTGCTGCCTCTTCGACAGTGAGCTGAAGAACTTCATAAATATTTTTGCTTTTATAGCGGATTTCCAATGTTTCACGGTTATATCGTTTTCCGCCACAGAGATCGCACGGGACGTAAATATCTGGTAGGAAATGCATTTCCACCTTTATGACTCCGCCTCCTCGGCAGGTTTCGCATCGACCTCCTTTAACGTTAAAGCTGAATCGACCAGGTTTGTATCCGCGTGAACGCGCCTCTTGCGTAGAGGCAAATAATTCTCTAATGGGCGCAAAGAGGCCAACATAGGTAGCAGGGTTTGATCTCGGTGTGCGACCTATTGGTCTTTGGTTAATATCGATTACGCGATTGATGTGATCTAATCCAGAGGCACTCTCAAAGGGGGCGGGTTCAGCTACGGTGTTGTTTAGGTGTTCTGCCATTATCCGATATAGTGTGTCGTTTATGAGTGTGCTTTTGCCAGAGCCTGATACACCAGTCACGCAAGTGATCAGGCCAATCGGGATTTCAACATTGATTTTCTTGAGATTATTACCGCACGCTCCTGTAATACTTAAAACAGCCTTGGAGTTAAAGTAGCGCCGTTCGGGAGGCAGAGGAATTTTGCGATGGCCAGTGAGGTATTGGCCTGTTATGGATGCTGGGTTTTTTTTAATGGCGTCTACGGTTCCTTCTGCGATGATGTGGCCTCCGTGAATACCTGCTCCTGGACCTAAATCAATCAAATGGTCTGCCGCAAGTATGGTATCTGTGTCGTGCTCAACAACCAGAACAGTATTACCCAAGTTCCGAAGTCTACAGAGCGTTTCCAGTAACCTCTTGTGGTCTCTTTGGTGTAGGCCTATAGATGGTTCATCAAGGATGTACATAACCCCAACAAGCCCAGATCCGATCTGGCTTGCAAGTCGGATCCGTTGCGCTTCACCACCAGATAGTGTTTGAGCGCTTCGATCCAAAGTCAGATATTCAAGTCCTACATTGGCTAGAAATTGGAGACGATTTTGAATCTCTTTGATAATCTTGTCAGCAACCTCTCCGCGCCAGCCAGTTAATTTAAGATTGGTAAAAAACTGTAATGCTTCTACTATGTTTTTGCCTGTGATCGTCGGCAAAGTATTTTTTTTAATGAAAACGTTGCGTGCGGATTCATTCAGTCTTTCGCCGTGGCAGTCCTTGCACGGCTGAATACTTTGATATTTGCTGAGTTGTTCACGAACTGCGTTGGATTCTGTTTCCTCGTACCGTCTTTGCATGTTCGGAATGATCCCTTCAAACGTATGGCACCATTCGTTTTTTTCACCGCTCTCTTTTGTATATTGAAAATTTATTTGATCTGTGTCGCTACCATACAAGATTATGTTTTGTATCTTATTGCTCAAGGACTCGAAAGGTATTTCTATATCAAAATCATAGTACGTAGCTAGTGATTGAATTAATTGAAAATAATAGGGATTGCGCCGATCCCAACCCCTTATTGCGCCCCCTGCCAGAGAGATATTGGGGAATTTAACCACCCTGTGAGGGTCAAAAAATTGATGCACTCCAAGCCCACCGCATTTGGAGCATGCACCAGTAGGGTTATTAAATGAGAAAAATCTGGGTGAAAGCTCAGCTACGCTGTAGCTACAAACGGAGCAGGCAAATTTATCTGAAAAAATCATAGTCTCAGCATTTTCAACATCCATGTAAATGATCTGGGCTACGCCGCCACCGATATTCAGTGCGGTCTCAAAAGATTCTGTCAATCTCAATCGAGATTCATGCCTAACTCGAATGCGGTCCACCACCACCTGAATCTCGTGCTTGCGTTTATAGTCTAATTTAGGAGGGTGGCTAAGATCATGGACAGTGCCATCAATGCGCGCACGCACAAAACCTTGATCCTTGAGGTTGTCCAGTACTTTATTATGTTCACCTTTTCGCCCAGTAACTACAGGGGCTAACAGCATTACACGGGCATCTTTCTTCAGTGTAAGGACCTGATCGACCATCTGTGAAATGCTTTGAGCATTCAGTGGAATCTGGTGAACAGGACAGTAAGGAGTTCCGGCGCGGGCAAATAACAAACGTAGATAATCATAAATCTCTGTGACTGTGCCAACTGTTGAGCGAGGGCTGTGAGAAATAGACCGTTGTTCAATCGAGATGGCTGGCGAGAGACCCTCAATATGATCCACGTCTGGTTTTTCCATAATGGAAAGGAATTGGCGTGCGTAGGAGGACAAAGACTCAACATAACGGCGTTGGCCCTCAGCATAGATTGTGTCAAATGCGAGTGATGACTTTCCTGAGCCTGAAAGTCCCGTTAGCACGGTAAGGCGATTCCTGGGCAAGTTCAGGTCAATATTTTTCAAGTTGTGGGTACGTGCGCCCCTGATCTGAATGTGATTAATCGACATGGCTGAGAAAATAAATCAAACATCCAACTATACGATGCTTCGATTTAGCAGTGCAAAAGATTATCAAGGTGAGTAACATTTTCTCCTGTTTCCACAAGGAATTGGATACCCAGCTTCATCATTGGCCTATTTGAGGAAAGCACGAGCGTTTCACATAGGATACTGAAGAGTCAGGTGTTTTTGCTTAAGGGTCAGCGTACAATACATAAATCGGGACGGGGCTTGGTATCTAGCCCAAAAGTTTGACAATAAGGAGTTTCTCCATGGCATCGAGGGGCGTTAACAAAGTCGTACTTATTGGAAGGTTGGGAGCAGATCCAGAAACTCGATATATGCCAAGCGGAGATGCGGTAACAAACATTCGAATAGCCACGAGTGAGTCTTGGAAGGACAAGGATAGCGGGGAGCAGAAGGAGCGAACAGAATGGCACCGGATTGTCTTTTTTAAGAGGTTGGCAGAGATTACAGCTGAGTATCTGAGAAAAGGCTCCCAAGTTTATGTTGAAGGTCGGATCCGGACCCAGAAATGGCAAGATCGTGATGGAAATGATCGTTACACAACGGAGATTGTTGCCAACGAAATGCAAATGCTTGGTGGAAGATCAGAAAATGGAGGGGCTAATCGTTCAGCTGACAGCCCAACAAAGGAGGCAGCCGCAACCAATGAGCCGGCCCCAGCTGGAGATTTTGACGACGATATTCCATTTTAATTTGCCTAGGATTTTGTCCTGTAAGGTTGGTTCTACCCGGAATGGGTTCAGGTAGATTATCTTTTCGTCTTTTATAAGATACTAAAAAAATAATGACAGACCGACTATTCATCAAAACCTTTGGTTGTCAGATGAATGAGTATGATTCGGCAAAAATGGCCGATGTGCTCAAAGAAGCCTTTGGCACGAGCAAGGCAGAGCATCCACAGGATGCGGACATTCTTCTGCTGAATACCTGCTCCGTCCGAGAAAAGGCTCAGGAAAAGGTTTTTTCCCTACTTGGGAGATGGCGGGCTTACAAGGCTCAAAAACCAAATACAATTATCGGTGTAGGTGGTTGTGTTGCCAGCCAGGAGGGTGAGGCAATTTTTCGTAGGGCACCCTATGTAGATTTAGTTTTTGGCCCACAGACGCTGCACAGACTTCCGGAAATGATAGCTGGCATTCGCTCGGGACAGCCTCGCATGTTGGATATAAGTTTTCCTGAAATAGAAAAATTTGATCGTCTTCCAGCTCCAAAATTTTCTACTGCTTCATCTTTCGTTTCCATTATGGAAGGTTGTAGTAAGTACTGCACATTTTGTGTTGTACCGTATACCCGCGGCGAGGAAATTAGCCGTCCACTGGGTGGCATCATGGAAGAGATTAAGCAGCTAGCGGACCTCGGTGTAAGCGAGATTACACTTCTCGGGCAGAATGTGAATGCTTATAGAGGGCGTGGTGTTGCTGGCGAAATATCTGATTTGGCAGCGCTAATCCGACAAGTAGCAGAGATTAAGGAGATCCAGAGAATTCGTTTTACTACATCTCATCCAGTTGAGTTTAGCGATTCCCTAATAGAGGCTTATGCTGATGTACCGAAGCTTGTCAATTTTTTGCACCTTCCTGTTCAGAGTGGATCGGATCGCATCCTCAGGCGAATGAAGCGTGGCTATACTGCTACGCAGTACATACAGAGAATAGATAAACTCCGCAGTATTAGGCCTGATATATCGGTGTCCTCTGATTTTATTGTTGGGTTTCCCGGTGAGGAGGAGGAAGATTTTCGGGCAACTATGGAGCTTATTCGAAAGGTTGGGTTTGATCAGTCTTTTAGTTTTATCTATAGCGGGAGGCCGGGGACGCCAGCGGCGAGTATGGAGGACCCCACCCCACGCACAGTTAAGCAGGCCTGGCTAGCGGAGCTTCAAGCACTGGTGAACAGGCAGGCGCAGGCTATTAGTTATCGGATGATCGGCTCCGTTCAGCGCATTCTGGTGGAAAAACTTTCAAAGCGCTCACAGAACGAACTCGCTGGCCGTACTGAGAACAATAGATGGGTGAATTTTTTTGGTGATCCAACTTTGATCGGTCAATTTGTAGATATTGTCATTACGGATGCACTGCCTAATAGCCTGAGAGGCCGCATCCACATGGGCCATAAGTTTGTTGCATAAAGTTTCGGAGCCCTCTTTCATTCGTTTAGAGCTAGTTTTGGAGCCTAATGATCATCGGCGCATGGCAAATCTTTCTGGCCACCTAGATGAGCATTTACGTCAGATCGAGAAAACCCTCAACATTAAAATAAAGAATCGTGGCAACCGGTTTCAGCTCAAGGGGTCGGAGGATTCTACAGAAGTAGGGCGCCAAGTTTTAAAAGATCTATTCATAATGACCAAGAAAGCAACTATAGATCCCGAGCGGGTACACATGTCTTTGCAAGAACATTCAAGACCCGAAGGAAAGCCTGAGGAAAAGGACGAAATCATTAAGACTCGAAGAAAAGGTATCCGCGCCAGAGGATCAAACCAGATAGCCTACGTGCGTTCCATAAGGGCCGAGGATCTTACGTTTGGTATAGGTCCTGCTGGTACTGGTAAGACTTATTTGGCAGTAGCGGCCAGTGTTGAGGCTCTAGAGACCGATCAAGTCCGCAGAATTGTCTTAGTTCGGCCGGCTGTAGAGGCTGGTGAGCGACTCGGGTTTCTTCCTGGTGACATGTCGCAGAAAGTTGATCCGTATCTGAGGCCCATGTATGACGCACTCTATGAAATGATGGGTTTCGAGCGGGTTAGTCGACTTATTGAGCAAAATATAATTGAAATTGCGCCGCTAGCTTTTATGCGTGGCCGGACACTGAACGAGTGCTTTATCATATTGGATGAAGCTCAGAATACCACCGCCGAACAAATGAAAATGTTTTTGACCCGGATTGGTTTTGGTTCTCGTACAGTAGTTACCGGAGATGTGACTCAGACCGATCTACCAAAAGGCCGTGAATCGGGACTTAGACACGTAACCCGCGTACTCAGGTATTTGTCGGGGGTTGCCTTCATTCATTTCGGGCCAAGGGATGTTGTTCGTCATTCCTTAGTTCAGCGGATAGTTGAGGCCTATGCTCAAGAGGAAGAGGAAGAGGAAGAGGAAGATCGCAGGGGGGCTGGATGACAAATGCTGGTCTAGGCTTAGCAGTTGATGTACAGGATGCGTCGGGTAGTCAATCAGTACCTGAGCCTAGACGCATAAAAAACTGGGTAATCCATGCCTTATCAAGGGAGGCTCTAGGAGAAATCACTGTGCGTGTTGTTACCGAAACTGAAGGTAGCCATCTGAATGAAGTTTATCGTCATGGTGTGGGCCCGACGAATGTGCTGACCTTTCCGGCTGAGTTCGCCGTTCCTGGCTTAGTGGCAGATGCAGTTCCCTTGGGAGATATAGTGGTCTGTGCACCAGTGATAGAACGAGAAGCCAATTTTCAAGGAATTGAATTAGATGCCCACTGGGCACATATGGTGATTCACGGCGTTCTTCACTTGATGGGCTTTGATCATCAAACATCGGAAGATGCAGTAATTATGGAAGCCCGGGAAAAAAAGCTTCTGGAGGGGCTTGGTTTCACAGATTTGTTTTATGAAACTTAAGTATTTTTCTTGCATGGAGTACTCTGGGGTTGCAAGATGCACCCTCAGGTGTAGTTCTTAGATGTCAGAAGATAAACCTTCCACCAACAAGGACACCAGCGGAAAATCTAGCTGGTGGACTCGTTTATTTCAAGACCGCGTATACGAAGCCAAGGGTAGAGAGGAAATTATTGGTTTTCTGGCGGAGTGTTGTCGTAGAAATTTATTGGCTGGCGATGAGCATGCCATGCTCCAAGGTGTTTTGGAGGTTTCTGAGACCCACGTGCGAGACATCATGGTGCCTCGTTCTCACATGGTCGTATTGGACCAGGAAGATTCACCGGACACTTTGCTTGAAATAATCGTTGATTCTGGTCATTCCCGCTTTCCGGTAATAGGTGAAGACAGGGATGAAGTGGTGGGAATACTGCTTGCTAAGGATCTTCTACGTTATTTTAAGGAACACGGCAGCGAGAAGCAGTTTGATATTTATACAATGCTTCGCCCACCAGTTTTCATTCCAGAGAGCAAGAGGCTCAACATGCTTCTGACAGAGTTTCGAGAAAGTCAGAACCATATGGCCATCGTAGTAGATGAGTACGGTGGGGTAGCGGGCCTAGCAACTATCGAGGATGTTTTGGAGCAAATTGTTGGCGACATAGATGACGAGCATGATGCAGAGGAACTTGAATACATCCAAGATCAGAAAAATGGGTGTTTCCTAGTCCTTGCATTAACAAGAATCGAGGATTTTAATGAATTCTTCGACGTTAGTATGAGTGATGAAGAATATGACACCATCGGTGGTTTAATCATGCACGAGCTGGGTCGTTTGCCGCGCCGAGGGGAGGTATTGGAGTTTGAAAAGTTCCAATTCAAGACGTTGCGAGCTGATCGGAGGCGCATCCACAGCGTGGAAGTGTCGCCTCGTCAAGACAATTCTTCACAATAATCTTTTTGTAGGCAGGTCATAGAATTGGCCATGGTAAGCCTTAATCATTGGAAGCTGCTTACTGCATTAGTGGCTGGTGCCATTTTGCCTCTGTCTTTTGCTCCATTCGAATTTTTCTGGCTAGCTCCGTTTTGCTATGCAGCGCTTTTTCGAGTATGGGGTGGTGCATCTCCAATTCATGCTTTCCAATTTGGCTTCGCATTTGGAGTTGCAAGTTTTTTTTCTGGAGTTCATTGGGTTTACATAAGTATTCACGATTATGGTGAAGCCCCTGTTTCTCTCTCCCTCATTCTTACTGCGACACTAGTTGTCTTTTTGGCCTGCTATATAGGGTTGGTTGGATGGATTGCAGCACGATGGTTTTCAACCATTGGTCCATGGGCTTTGCTTGGGACTTTTCCAGCGCTATGGGTATTTTTGGAGTGGTGCCGAGGTTGGTTTCTTAGCGGTTTTGGCTGGTTGTCAGCTGGTTATAGTCAGACGGATTCGTGGCTCATGGGTCACGCTCCTGTGGTTGGGGTGCACGGAATTAGCTGGATAGTCTTAATTTCTGCAGGAGCCATGCTTGTTCTGATCGATGCAACAAGCCGACAGAGAATCCAGACACTTACATTTATTATGATTTTGTGGGGATCTGGACTGATTTCTGGCAACTATCGCTGGACAAATCCGCGTGAAAAAAGCTTAAGTGTTGCTCTCGTACAGGGGGCAGTTAACCAAGACCTTAAATGGCGCCCTGAACAGTTGGTGCCAACGCTTGATTTGTATCAAAAACTTACTGAACAGGCAGACGGAAGCGAATTAATCGTTTGGCCTGAAGCAGCAATACCGGCCTTGTATGGACAAGTAACGGACTATCTGGAAGAAATACACGGGAAGGCTGCAAGACAGAAGGCAACGGTGATGTTGGGAATCCTAAGAGATGATCCTGAGGGTGGTACATTCCAGAACACACTGGTTGCACTTACTGATCCACCTCTTTTTTATGTGAAGAGACATCTCGTGCCGTTCGGAGAATATTTTCCCGTACCTGAATTTGTTCGTAACTGGATGAGGCTTACTAGCCTGCCGTATACAGATGCGGTAGCTGGTTCGGATAATCAGCTACCACTCGAAATTGCTGGTGAGCGTATTGCCATAACTATTTGCTATGAAGATGTTTTTGGGGCGGAGCAACTGCGTTTTTTTGACAATGCATCTTTGCTTGTGAATGTGAGTAATGATGCATGGTTTGGAAACTCCATAGCGCCGCATCAGCATCTTCAAATTGCTCGATTTAGAGCAGCAGAAGTTGGTCGCTACCTGCTTCGAGCTACAAACACGGGGGTATCTGCAATTATCGATCCGCGGGGACGTGTTGTTGCAAGGTCTCCTCAGTTTGTGCCAGATGTGCTTAAAGGAAGCGTGCGGGGTTTTCTGGGATTTACACCGTATGCCCGATGGGGAAATTACCCAGTTGTTCTTGGGGTTCTATTGACCTTGTTGCTTCACTTCGTTCCAATGACGAAATTTACGATACGCTCTTGAATATAGATCGCCCGTTTTACATCCTTGCCCATCAAATATCGAGAAACATTCTCATCCTCGCGGGCTAATGCGATTACCTCGTCCTCTTGGGCGTCAAATGGAATAGTTATTCGTCCGCGCATTTTTCCGTTGATCTGAACTGGAATTTCTAAGTTTTCTTTTTTTAGATAGGCTGGGTTGGCCTGCGGCCAGGCTTCGTAGGCAAGGGATTCCTCGTTACCTAATCTAGTCCAGAGTTCCTCAGCAATATGGGGTGCTAGAGGTGCCAGGATTAGTGCGAATGATTTTGCTACGCTGTGCGGCAGGGTTGCCCATTTGTTGGCAGCGTTTACAAACTCCATTAATGTAGCTATGGCTGTATTAAAATGCATCGACTCTATGTCTTCCGTTACAGCTCTTATGGTTTCATGAAGAACCTGTAGTTGATCGGTCGATGGTTCCTGATCCTTGATGCTTGGTTTTATACCGCCATTTTTGTTATCTACGATAAGGCGCCACGCTCGGTTAAGAAACCGTTTTGTGCCTTCAACGCCACTGGTATTCCAGGGCTTCACCTGTTCCAGAGGCCCCATAAACATCTCATATAGTCGGAACGCGTCCGCACCATAAGATTCGATTATTTTGTCCGGATTGACCACGTTGCCACGGCTTTTGCTCATCTTATGGGCTTTGGAGTGGACCTGGATATCTGGGTTATCAGCGAGAACGAAATAGTCATCTTTTTTTATTATTTCCTGTCCACTGACAGAAACACTTTCAAGTTTTTTTCCGGAGCGGGTGTCATACTGATCATGTACGTTCTCTACTGAGACTGCTGTGCCAGCTTCATCAACATACTTTGTGTGCTCGAGCTCTCCCAGGATCATCCCTTGGTGTACTAGTTTTGCGAAAGGTTCTGGTGTAGATACAATTCCCGCATCATTTAGCACCTTATGCCAAAAGCGGGCATACAAAAGATGCAGTACTGCATGTTCTTGCCCCCCTACATAGAGATCGACTGGCATCCAGTAATTTTCTTTATCGGTTGCTACTATCTCTGCACAATTTTTTGGGTCTAGGTAGCGTAAGTAATACCAACAGGACCCCGCCCATTGTGGCATCGTATTAGTTTCCCGCTTAGCGTCTTCTCCAGTTTTCTGTTCCACGGTGTTGAGCCAGTTTTCAGCAGCGGCCAATGGCCCCTCGGGCGTACCGCTCGGCTTAAATTCCTTGATTTCGGGAAGCTCTACTGGGAGTTCTTCATCAGGAACAGCAAATGGTGTTCCGTCCACGAACACAATGGGAAAAGGCTCGCCCCAGTAACGCTGTCTTGAAAACAACCAATTCCTAAGTTTGTAATTGATTATGGGACTTCCTATATTTTTTTCTTTAAGCCAAATAATTATTCTTTTTTTTGCCTCTTCCACACCTAAACCGTCAAGAAAATCACTATTGATTGAGGGACCTTGTCCTGTGTAAGCTTCGCCTTCAAAATTTTCTGGGGGCGCAACGGTGCGAATAATTGGGAGTCCATATGCTTTAGCAAATTCCCAATCTCTCTGATCCTCACCCGGAACTGCCATGATAGCTCCCGTGCCGTAATTACCCAGAACGTAATCTGCGATCCAAATAGGGATCCGTTTTTTGTTGGCTGGATTGATTGCATATGATCCTGTGAATATCCCTGTTTTGGACTTTTGAAGCTCTGATCGTTCAAGTTCGCTCTTGCGTGTGGCTTGTATACAATACTTTTGAACTTGTTCGTGCTGCGCATCTTTCGTAAGGCTACCCACGATAGGGTGTTCTGGAGCTATTACTATGTATGTGGCACCAAACAATGTGTCGGGGCGCGTGGTGAAAACCCGAACGGTTTCGGAGCTTTCTGCAATACTAAAGTCAATCTGTGCTCCTTCGCTACGGCCGATCCAATTGCGCTGCATTTCTTTAGTACTTTCAGGCCAGTCAAGTTCGTCGAGACCATCCAATAACTTCTCGGCATACTCAGTTATTTTTAGGACCCATTGGCGTAGGGGTCGGCGCGTACATGGAAAACCCCCCACTTCGGACTTGCCGTCGATGACTTCTTCATTAGCTAAGGTTGTACCTAATTCTTCACACCACCAGACGGGCATCTCTTCCTGATAGGCTAGGCCGCGCTCAAAGAGTTTCTTAAAGATCCATTGGGTCCATTTATAATAATTAGGATCGGTGGTGTTAATTTCGCGGTCCCAGTCATATGAAAAACCTAGTGATTTCAGCTGTTCCCTGAAACGGTTAATATTCCTTTCAGTGGTGATTTTTGGATGAGTTCCAGTTCTAAGGGCAAACTGTTCTGTTGGTAAGCCAAAAGCATCCCAGCCAATAGGATGTAGTACGTTGAAGCCCTTCATTCTTTTGTAACGTGCGACAATATCGGAGGCGGTATAACCTTCTGGGTGTCCTACGTGCAGACCGTCTCCGCTTGGGTAGGGAAACATATCTAGGACGTAGAATTTCGGCCGACTTTGATCGATTTTGTCCGGAACTCGAAAAGTTTTGTTGGTGTACCAGTAGCTTTGCCACTTGGCCTCGATTTCTTTATAGGGATAACCTACCATGATGGTGTCGCATGATCTTCATAAATTCCACCAGAATCAAGTAAGTATGATTTTTATTTTGTTACGGCGTGGCGTATTGCACTCTGGATTCGTGGGGGCAGTTGTTCTTATGCTTGGTGGGTGTGGGTTTCATCTGGAGGGACTTGGAACCCTTCCAAACGCCATGGCGCTAACCTATCTTGAGAGCGATAAGTCCTATACTGATTTCTATATCAGTATGCGAAATGCCCTAAGGACCAATGGTTCCAGTCTAGTAAGTTCTCCAGGCGAAGCTGGTGCTGTATTAAAGATTCTGAATGATAGTACGGGTCAGAGGGTCTTATCAGTTTCGGCTCGTAATACGCCTCGCGAGTATGAGGTTTTTTACACCATCACTTTTTCTTTGCAAGTTGGTGCTCAGTCCCTGGTACCCTCCGAATCGTTGATTGTCACCCGAAGCTATACGTACGATGAGACTCAAGTTCTCGGCAAAAGTGCTGAAGAGCGGGATTTGCGGCGGGCGCTCGCAGATGATTTGGTAAGACAGGTATTGCGTAGAATTCAGGCGAGCCAGCTCCGTTTGCCCTCGGGTTAACCACAATAACCCCGCGGTTGAAGGGTTCTACTGACTTTAAAGTTTCGTTGGACTTGGATTATCCCCATAGACAACTTTTGGGTCGAACACTTTCTCGCTGTCGGTAAATTCAAGTTTCAGGCGGGATGAATCGTCATGCAATGATATGCGGCGATAGAAACAAGATCGATAGCCCACGTGACAACTCGCCCCTCCCACAATGTTTACTTTTAGCAACACACAATCTTGATCGTCATCGATCATTAGTTCCTTGACCGTCTGTATCAAACCGCTAGTTGCCCCTTTGTGCCACAATTGGTTCCTGCTACGACTGAAATAATATGCCTCGCCAGTTTTGATCGTTTTCTCTAGGGCTTCCGTATTCATGTAACCATGCATGAGAACCTCACCGGTTTCATAGTCCGTTGTAATTACCGGTATTAGGCCATCACTATCGAATTTTGGGGCTAGTTGGGTTCCCTCTTCCACTTGCTCCACACTGCGACGAGAGAAAAATTTTTCGGACATTTCCTTGGCGTCCTTTTTCTTAAAGCCTAAATTATAGGTCACTCCTCTGCACTTGTTATCATAGGGCACTGACTTTCTTTATGGCAGTGGAATTTCTTTGAAATGGCACTTTATTTACATAATAGTTTTACTGGCTCAAGAGAGAAATTTGAGCCAGCCGACCCTGAACGAGTAACCATGTACGTTTGTGGTCCAACAGTGTATAGCTTTGCACATATTGGAAACGCTCGGCCGGCGGTGGTATTTGATGTTTTTGCTAGATTGCTACGCCGCAAGTATAGGCTTGTCTATGTACGAAATATCACAGATGTGGACGATAAGATAAATATGGCAGCCAAAGAGCAGGGGATTGATATAAGTCTGCTGACATCCAAATACATAGCTGCCTATCAGGAGGATATGGCATCACTTGGCGTGCTGTCGCCGGATATTGAGCCTAGAGTAACCGAGCACATACCTCAAATAATAAACTTAATTACTAGACTTATTGATTCTGGTCATGCTTATCGTGCTGAAAGGCATGTGGTTTTTTCAGTAGAGAGCTACCCGGCATACGGAAGACTATCAGGACGGAATCCAGCAGAATTGGTTGCCGGTGCACGTGTTGAGGTCGCATCTTACAAGCGACACCCGAACGATTTTGTACTTTGGAAACCCTCGGAACCTGATGTAGTCGGTTGGGATAGTCCTTGGGGTCGAGGGCGGCCAGGCTGGCACATGGAGTGTTCCGCTATGGTTGAGGCTCACCTGGGTCATACGATTGACATCCATGGGGGAGGAATAGATCTAGTGTTTCCCCATCATGAAAATGAAAATGCCCAATCAACCTGCGCTCACCGTGGCGAAACATTTGCTAGATACTGGGCCCATAATGGACTCATCCATGTGAATAGCCAGAAAATGGCCAAGTCCGTTGGCAATGTATTGTTAATTAAGGATTTACTAGAGGAAGAATCGGGGGAAGTAATTCGCTTGGGATTGCTTGCAACTCATTATCGCCAACCACTGGACTGGACAGCAGACGTTTTAAAAGAAGCCCGGAAGAAACTGGACCGAATATATGGCGTATTGCGAGAATCGGGAGTGACTGACAGTAAGCAGCCTTCCTCTAGGTTAGAGCCTCCCGAGGCGGTTGTACGTGCGTTAGAAGATGATGTAAACACACCGTTGGCCCTTACTGAACTTTTGGCTATCACGAGGGATGCAAACCGGACGACAAACCCTAAACAACGCAGGCGGAAGGCGGAATTATTGCGGGCAGGAGCTTGGCTACTGGGCATTGGTCAACGTGATTTTAGATCCTGGTTTGGTACTAGCAATAGACTGGGCGGGCTAGACGAGGCTGCAATTGTTGCTATGGTTAAGGAACGGGAAGTGGCTCGCGGCACTGGGAATTATGCTGAAGCAGACCGAATAAGGGAGCAACTCGTTGAGCATGGTGTCATGATAGAAGATAGTCCCCGGGGAGTGCGTTGGCGCAGGGTGAATTGAGAAAATGAAAGGCATGTCTCGCTGGTGTGCAGTGGTGCTAATAAGCTTGATCAGGGGCTACCAATATTGGATGTCACCTTGGTTGGGTGGTAGTTGTCGTTACCTCCCAAGTTGTTCACATTATGCAATAGAGGCAATTGAGAGATTCGGTCCACTCGAGGGTGCGTATTTTGCTTTCAGAAGAATTGTACGCTGTCACCCGTGGCAAGAAGGCGGTCATGACCCGGTGCCGGGTCAAAAGATATCGAGTTAGGCTGTTACCATGAGTTTCGACAAAATATTATTGGATATTATTTGCTGTCCAGTGACTCATCTGTCACTGGAATTAATGCGTCAAACTCAGCTGGATAAGCTCAATGATCTAATTGAGCAATCCAAAATTAAGGCTTGCGATGACTCTTTTCTTGAGGAAAAGCTCAGCGGAGCGCTTGTAACCAAGGATAGTAAGCTTGCCTACCCAATAATCGACGGGATACCTATCTTGATAGAGGAAAGGGGCATTTTACTTTCACAATTAGAAGAAGAATATTGAAAATCAGTGGTAACCATCTGTTGCGACATCTGAATAAGGATTTGGCAGGGGCTTATCTGGTTTCGGGTGATGAGTTGTTGCTGGTTATGGAAGCCGCTGATTCAATTCGAGAAGCGGCAGCTAGGCGCGGCTTTCAGCACCGTGACCTAAACATAGTGGAGCAAGGATTTCAATGGACAGAGCTTGAGGCAGCCGCAGAAAATTTGTCCTTATTTGCCAGCCGCCGCATTTTGGAATTGCGCCTGCCTACACCTAAGCCTGGTGTCCTAGGTGGGCGTAGTATTCGCACTTTAGCTGAGTGCCCAAATCCGGACCGATTGTTGTTGGTGGTTACCGGCAAACTGGGTGAGGCTGCAAAAAGTGCTTGGGCAAAAGCGATTGAAGCCAACGGTGTTTTGGTTCAGGTATGGCCTGTTGAGCGCAGGCATTTAGTTGGTTGGATTCAGAATAGGGCGGCACGTTCAAAGCTCGAACTTACAAGCGATGCTGCGGAATTTCTTGCGGACAAGGTAGAGGGCAACCTGTTAGCTGCAGACCAAGAGCTTATGAAGTTAGCTCTCGTGCGCGGCGAAGGAAGGCTCAATGCGGAGGTGATGGCAGAGAGCGTGGCCATGAACGCTAGATTCGATGTTTTTAATCTTACCGACGCTTTAATAGGAGGGCGGGCTCGACGGGCATTTGAAATTCTTGATGGTCTCAAAGCCGAGGGCGTAGCGCCGGTTTTGATATCATGGGCACTTATTCGAGAGCTTACACTGTTGGCGCGCATGAAAGTTACACTCCGGCAAGGTGGAGACTTGGTTCAGATATTTAACAAATTTAAAGTTTGGCGTCGGCGCCAGCCAATCATAAAAAGGGCATTGGAGAGCTACAGTGAGGGGTCTTTAACGGCATTGCTGTACCAAGCGGCTGAAGTTGATCGCGTTATCAAAGGTGTAAACAAGGGGCAACCCTGGGATGCGCTAACCCAGCTGGTCCTAGTTTTCTTTGAGGCGAATCGTCATAAGACACAGTCTCTTGTCTAGTTGTTAGTGTTAGGCCTCGTGATGCGTCCAATTGGGATTTTCGGCGGAACTTTTGATCCAATTCATTACGGCCATCTCCGGACCGCATCAGAATTATTACAAGCTTTGGATTTATCAGAAATTCTCTTTATGCCCTGCGGAGATCCACCTCATCGCTTGAGTCCAACTGCATCTAGTGACCTTCGGTTGTGTATGGTGGCAGCAGCAGTAAAAGGATATCAGCATTTTCTGGTAGATGATCGAGAATTGAGGAGAGATGCGCCGTCCTATTCTGTAGACACTTTGCGTAGCCTAAAATCTGACTATCAAGATCGATCCCTTTGCCTTCTTGTTGGGATGGATTCTTTCCTCAATTTTCAGGAATGGCATCAATGGCCGGAGATTCTCAAACTTGGCCACATTGTTGTTGCTCACCGACCAGGGTGGAAAATTCCTGTGGCAGGGAAACTGGAAGAGTTAGTGAGCAAAAGAAGCACTCATCGCGCTGAAGACCTTTATGAGAGAAGGTTCGGATGCATTCATGTACGTTCGGTTACTCAGCTGGAAATTTCCTCGACCGAGCTCCGCTCGTTAATTAAAGCTGGGGTTGATCCTAAGTATCTAGTCCCTGATGCTGTAAGAGACATCATTGCTGAAACAGAGTGTTATGGTGGAGACATACAAGCGTAAGCAACTTAATAGCGATGAGCTTGCCGCTTTGGTGGCTATGATTCTCAGTGATCTAAAAGCGGAATCGGTTAAGAGTCTAAATGTTGGTCATCTTACGGCATTGACTGATGTCATGATTATTGCGAGCGGTCGTTCCAGTCGTCATGTAAATTCCCTTTCGGATGCTGTGGTTCAGCGCTGTAGCGCTGCTGGCTACCGACCAATTGGTGTGGAAGGGGGGGGAGCTGGTGAATGGGTGTTAGTCGATCTCGTGAATGTGGTAATACATATAATGCTCCCCAAGGCTAGGGAGTTTTATAACCTTGAGGCACTTTGGGATCTGCAGGAAAGTTAGTAGAGCAAGGAAGGGAAAAAAGAATTGGATCGTAATTTTGTTCTGGAAAAGTTGCAATGCGAATATTAATTTTGGGCGCCAGTAATCGTCAGCCTGTTTGGGTTTACAAGGCGTACCAGGAATATGCTAAGAGATTTAAGGCAGGTTGCGTACTTGAATTTCATGAAATTCCTTTAGCTAAGCACGGTGGTACAACACAGAATAGGAAGTCATTTGAAAAAGAAGGGCAGCGTATGCTTAGAGCAGTTCCAGATGGTGCTCACGTGGTAGCGCTTGAGCAAGATGGACAGCCTTGGAGCACCTACGAACTCAAGGGACGCTTGGAAGTATGGATGCAGTTGGGGCAGCCACTGTGTTTTCTGGTGGGGGGGCCGGAAGGCCTGCCTGAGGCTTGCCTGGGGTGTGCTAAGGAGCGTTGGTCCCTCTCTAATCTCACATTGCCCCACGGCCTGGCACGCGTTGTGTTAACTGAAGCTCTTTATAGGGCTTGGAGTATTCTCCAGCATCATCCCTACCACCGCTCTTGAATAGCCCACTGTTTGGAGGAGGGAGGATTTGATTAGCTGCAGGTAGCTCTTATAGTCACTCGCTGAGGAGCGTACTATTGTGCCAACTTACAATGGTGGGGTGACTGTACTCGTTTTAATCGGGTGGACGATGTGATCATGCGAAAGTGAAGAACCATGCGGGTATTGTTTAGCAAAATAATAAAATTTTTGGCCGTTGTGTTGGCGGTTTTTGCAGTATTTGTTTTCGTGGGGGTAGGCACATTTCGGTTTCTACTCACCCAACTTCCAAATTACCAAAGTGAAATTCAAGCCTGGGTTCGGGATGAGCTTGGTTTAACGTTGCGTTTCTCCCACTTGGATGCCAATTGGACCTTGAGTGGCCCAGAGTTGATTTTCTATCAAGCCAGTCTTGGTGATGGGGGACTTAGTGTTGGGGAGGCGAGCATTGATCTTAATGCAGTTAAATTGCTTACTCGGCGCCAGTTGGTTGTAGACGAATTAACTCTTCAGGGAACCCATATTACGGTTGAACAAACTTCTGAGGGCCTGCGCCTTCAGGGCATTGCCACAGAAAGTGATGCACAAGTTGACATAGATCTAGAAGATATTCCGCCTGTACGAGTAGTCGTGCGCAATAGCAGTGTTTTTTATGTTGACCGAACACGTGGTGAGTCCCTTTGGCAATTTGATAGCGTGACTATGACTCTTGATCGGGATGATGAGCGAATTTTTCTAGAAGCTCGCGTAGATGCACCACACGATCTTGGCAGTCGCATTGAACTTTCCGCAGAAAGGGAACTGCAAACTTCTGGCACTTCTGATGATGAGCGCTGGCGTTTATTTATTGATCTTCGTCAGGCTGACTTAGCGGAGCTAGCTCAATTGTTACCAAATAATAACGGTGCATTACCGGAGACAGGGATGGGAGATTTCTCTTTTTGGTTGTATTGGCAACAGGGAGAACTTTTGGAAGCAACAGCACAATTGGCAGCCAGAAACCTAGTTCTAGCGGGAACAAGTGAACTGGGATGGCAAGATTTTTCCTACGATAACGTGGATCTGACGGCTGAGTGGAGTCGGGCCGATAGGGGATGGCAGCTTGCGCTTAGCAACGTAAGCGTGGTTCGTAATGGTAGGATCTGGCCAGATGATAGTCACGTCGACCTAAAGGTTGGCGTAGGGCCTGAAGGACTTGACTTACTGGGTTTGCGAGCAAACTTTTTAAGGTTGGAGGATGTTGGTCCGTTCGTAAATTTACTACCCGAAGATTTCAAGAGCTATCCATGGGCAGAATTAGCGCCACAAGGTGATCTTGTAGATGTTGCTCTTGATCTTATTCATACGACGGGGGAGAGGTGGGAATATCAGTTTGCAGCAGGCCTTCGTGGTGTTGGTGTCCAGTCCGTAAACAAGTTACCGGGCTTCTCCGGACTAACCGGGGATTTGCGCACCGATGAGCGTAGTGGCCGATTTAACATTTTTACCGAAGATTTAAAGTTTGACTGGTCGACATATTTTCGTGAACCGTTGGAGATGGACCTTTTTTCGGGAATTTTTTTGTGGCGGCGTGGTCAATCTAACATCCGACTGGTTAGCGACGACTTGATTCTAGAGAATCAAGATGGCTCTATTAATTCAGACTTGGAACTAACGATACCAACTGATAATGGTTCGCCGTATCTTGAAATTGAGTCAGATATTGCAAGGTTTAGTGCAGCTTCTCTAAGGCGGTATATTCCGATCCATAGAATGCCACTAAAAGTGGTGGATTGGTTAGACCATGCAATTGTGGCAGGGCAGATCAAAGAGGGGCGGCTAAGTTTTGTCGGCTCTCCCAACGATTTTTCTTTTGATGGGGCGCAGGGAGAGCTTCGGGGCTTCGCTAGAATAGAAGATGGCATTGTCCAATTCATGGAAGGCTGGCCGCCCGCTCAAGACCTAAATGGAACAATGGAATTTTTCAATTCTAGCTTCAAAAGCCACGGAAGTGGTCGTATTTCAGGGCACCGAACATCTGATCTCTCGGTAGTCTTTGAGGATTTTCGAGAGGGTACTATCGCTATAAAAGCAGTTTCTAACGGATCGTTAGAAGATTTCGTAACTTTTATGAAAGACGTTCCAATAATTATTGATTACTTAGGACCTGATCTTAGGCGTCTCAATTCTGGGCCCGGTCGTTCCGAGGTATCGGTAGATTTGAGTTTGCCGTTGAGAAATCCTAACACTCATGATTTGGAGGCCAGCCTGAAAATCTTTGATGGAGAGCTTTTTGTGGAGGGTTTTAATCCTCGGGCAACGGAAATCAATGGCATGCTTAATTTGCATCAGGGAGTCGTTACTGGGGACAGGATAGAGGCAAACTTTCTAGATGAATCTTTTTTAGCCCGCGTGGTGCCCACTGATGAACTTGGTTATCGTGCGCGGCTAGATTTTAGTGGAGAGGCCGACGCAGAAGACTTGGGAGCTGTTTTTGATCTGCCCTTCCTTGATTATCTTGATGGACGGACTCAATGGCGCGGTGGCTTATTTCTGCCGGCACAGTCAGATGAGTCTAAAGTACCGCTGAAGATTAATCTGGCATCGGACCTATCAGGCTTAGCATTTAGGCTTCCCGATCCAATGTTTAAAGCAGCTAGCGAGCAAACAAATTTTAACGCCGAATTTTTGTTTTCTCCCAATCAGCTGAAAGTGCAGGGGACATTAGGGCTTGAACAACATTTTGCATTTGATTTCCACAATATAAACGGTGGCTTGGTATTTGACCGTGGCGGAGTTAGTTTTGGCGGCTCAGATTTATTGCTTCCTCTCGAGCAGGGCCTGCTACTTCAAGGTCATCTACCGCTGCTGCGCTTGGATGATTGGCTTGATATCTTTCGAAGTGCTTCTTCAAGTACTTGGCCTGAAGTCGGGGTGTTTGATGCTAATCTTATGGTCATGGAATTTAGTGCCTTTGGTCAGCGTCTAGGTAATGCTGATCTCAGCGTTAGTCGGGTAAGGAGACAATGGTTTGTAGACATTGAAAGCGAAGCAGTGGCAGGTAAGTTGATTTTACCCCCTGATCTTAATAGTCGGGAGCAGGTTTTGGCGAATATGTCGAGGCTGCATCTTTCTCCTAGGGATGGTGCTGGTATGGAAAAGACGGACCCACGCGATCTGCCGGGTTTCCTGATTCAATCCGGGCAATTTTCTATCGGTAGCCGACACTTCGGGCAATTAGATGCTGACATTAAAGCAGACCCCCTTGGTCTTCGCGTGCATTCACTTAAGGCAGCTCACGAGAGTTTTGTATTGGGGGGTGAGGGCAGCTGGTTTAAAAGCACTTCTGGATCTGACACACACCTTACACTCACTCTAAATAGTAGCGATGTTGCTGGCACCCTTACGGCACTAGGTTTTGATCCTGTGGTTGAGGGCCAGCAAGCTGATGTTGTAGCCGATATTTTATGGCCTGGACCTCCTTCGACTGATTGGAGTGAACATCTGAACGGCAGCCTGACTGTATACATGAAGGAAGGAAGCGTTTTGGACCTTGAGCCCGGCGCTGGACGTATGGTTGGGCTCATGAGTATTACGGCACTACCTAGACGCTTAGCTCTCGACTTTCGTGATGTCTTCAATAGAGGGTTGGTATTTGATGAGTTGACAGGCGACTTTGTCATTATCGATGGGGACGCTTACACAGATAATTTCAAGCTAACGGGACCAGCTGCCGAAATTGGAGTAGTTGGCCGTACTGGTTTGAGAGACCGGGATTGGCAGCAGCTGGCTGTAGTTACAGCGGAACCGGGTAATATGCTTCCCACTGTTGGCGCAATACTTGGTGGTAGTGGCGTGGGCGCAGCCCTTCTTATCTTTACTCAAATCTTTAAAGAACCATTGAAGGGGATTGGCCGCGCATCTTATTGCTTAACTGGTACGTGGGACAAGCCGATGGTACAGCAGTTATTGCCTGAAGATTTGGAGGAAGGACGATTGTGCGCAGGCGCCCCTCCTGGTGGATTCAGCATTGCAAATCCCTAATGTGGTGTCTGTCATGAAAAATATTTCGAAATCTACAGGCACCGCGCTGGATGCTTTCGGCATAGTGAAGCGCCAATTACTTGAGCCCGCTGGCCTTAGTTTCAAGTATCTTGATCATGCATTGAGCGCCCTTATGTCGCAGCGACTTGACTATGGAGACCTCTACTTCCAGTGCACACAATACGAGACATGGACGCTAGAGGATTCAATTGTCAAAGATGGTACCCATAGCGTGGATCAAGGGGTAGGCGTTCGGGCCATTTCTGGTGAGAAGACTGGTTTTGCCTATTCCGATCAATTAGACGAAGTAGCTTTAATGGATGCAGTTGTTGCTGGTCGTGCAATCGCTAAAGCCTCGGGAAAGGGGAAGGTTAAGGCTCCCAGGCTAGCACCAGAGGGCAAACTGTATTCGTCGTTAAATCCTCTTGCTCACCTAGAAGATGGCGAGAAAGTAGCACTTTTAACTAGTATCGATAAGGAAGTTCGTGCGATGGATGAGCGTATCGTACAGGTGATCGCCAGTCTTTCGAGCGCCCACGAAATGATCTTCGTATTAGGCTCCGATGGTACCCAAGGTGCGGATGTGCGGCCCCTTTTTCGTTTAAGTGTATCTGTAATCATGGAACAAGGTGGACGTCGTGAGCGGGGCTTTGGAGGTGGGGGTGGACGTGGAGATTTTTCGGCTTTTGTCTCGGATGGAGTGGGCACACGTATAGGTCAAGAGGCAGTACGTCAGGCATCTGTTAACTTAGAGGCAGTTCCTGCGCCAGCTGGAAATATGCCGGTTGTGTTGGGCTCGGGTTGGCCGGGAATACTACTGCACGAAGCAATTGGCCATGGCTTAGAGGGAGATTTCAACAGAAAGGGTACTTCTGCATTTAGCGGGCGAATTGGCGATAAGGTTGCTACTGATCAGTGCACTGTAGTTGACAACGGGACACTGGAAGGTCGCCGGGGTTCCTTGAACATTGATGACGAGGGAACGCCCACTAGATGCAACACATTGATTGAGAATGGAGTGTTGCGTGGTTATTTGCATGACAAGCTTAATGCGAGGCTGATGAATACCACATCCACCGGAAACGGTCGCAGGGAATCATTTGCCCATCCACCTATGCCCCGCATGACAAACACTTACATGTTACCCGGAAAATTTGATCCACAGGAGATCATTGCTTCAGTAGATAAAGGCCTTTATGCCCCAAATTTTGGTGGCGGGCAGGTTGATATCACCTCGGGCAAATTTGTGTTTTCTGCGAGCGAGGCCTACCTAATTGAGGGGGGCAAGATTACCAGGCCCGTCAAAGGTGCCATGTTGATTGGTAGTGGGCCCGAGGTGTTGCAACAAGTCTCAATGGTAGGCTGTAACTTTGATCTTGATCCCGGTGTTGGTGTGTGTGGTAAAGATGGGCAATCGGTACCGGTTGGGGTGGGCCAGCCAACCATAAAAGTGGACTCTCTTACTGTAGGTGGCACAGCAACAGGCTGACTACAATCCGGTTTCTTGAAATTCCGTTTTCGTTTGGCCAACAATTAATCAAAGACCACAGGGCAGCTATTCCATTTCACGGGGATCTGGTTGTTGTAGAACTTTATTTGTTTGTTCGCTTCGATAGGCTTTTAGTGCGTCTAAAATTTTGGGGTGCTTTATACCCAAAATGGAGGCAGCCAAAAGTGCCGCGTTTGTGGAGCCCGCATTTCCAATTGCCAGCGTCCCGACGGGGATTCCTGCGGGCATCTGCACCATCGAGAGCAGTGAATCCATTCCATTTAGCGCATGCGATTGTATTGGGATACCCAGTACTGGTAAACAAGTTTTAGCAGCGATAGCGCCTGGTAAGGCTGCAGCACCTCCTGCTGCGGCGATCAGTACCTCCAAACCGCGTTTTGAGGCCGTTTCCGTATATTCCACGAGCTGATCCGGTGTGCGGTGTGCTGAAATGACACGTACCTCATGAGTTATGCTTAACGCTTCTAGAGTTTGCGCAGCACGGCGTACTGTTTCCCAGTCCGAGGCTGAGCCCATGATGATGCCAACTAGAGGTTTCATGCCGCTATTGTACAGTAGGTAGAATAAGTCTCTAACCCTGGAGGCGCTAGTTATGAAAATCTCTGTTATGTCGAGCTCGCTGCAAGACACGGCCTCCTATGCGGTCGAGTTAGCCCACAATCTAGGTGCCGATCAAGCAGAGGCTGGTGTAAGTTACAACGAGGGTTTGTCTGTGACAGTACGGTTGGGCGAACTTGAATCCGTCGAGCGTCAGCGTGACCGAGGACTAGGAGTAACGGTTTACACCGATGGGCGAAAAGGGAGTGCAAGCACCTCGGATTTGTCGTCTAAGGCTATCCAAGAAGTAGTGGCAAAGGCAGTTAGCATTTCCCGGTTTACAAACCAAGATAAATTTGCTGGTCTGGCAGATGCTGATTTGATGGCAACAACACCCAGCGATCTTGATCTATACCATCCATGGGATCTTGATGTAGAGGCTGCTGAAGCTTTGGCGCTACGATCAGAGAATGCCGCCCGGGGTTTGGACGCGCGCATTAAGAACTCCGAAGGAGCAACTGTTTCAACTGGAGGGGAATTTCGCGTGTATGCGAATAGTCATGGATTCTGTAACGGTTACGCCACGACTTCTCATTCACTCAGCTGTAGTGTGGTTGCTGATAACAGCGATTCTCTAGAACGCGACTATTGGTACACAGTGTCGCGTTTTCCTGATGGGCTAGATAGACCAGAGCAGGTTGGAGAAAGAGCCGCAGAGCGCGCCTTGGGACGTCTAGGAGCCCGCCAACTGACTACTCAAGTCGTGCCAGTACTTTTTCCCGCGGAGTTAGCTAGGGGTTTGTTTGGTCACCTAATTGCTGCCATTCGTGGAAGCACTCAATATCAACGAGCCTCTTTTTTGTTAAACGCGCGGGGTGAGCAGCTTTTTCCAGAATTTGTGGATATTGAGGAAGATCCATTAATTCCTAGGGGATTGGCTAGCGCTGCATTTGATGCCGAGGGGGTAGGTACCAACCGAAGGATGCTTGTAGAAAAAGGTGTCCTTAAGGGATACGTACTTTCCAGTTATTCAGCACGTCGTTTGGGAGAACCAACCACAGCTAATGCGGGAGGGGTGCACAATTTAGTTGTGAGGCCGACAATTAATGAAATTAATGACCTAATAACCGATGCTGGTGAGGTTTTTGTTGTCCGTGAATTATTGGGTCAAGGTGTAAATATCGTAACTGGGGATTATTCGCGCGGCGCAGCGGGATTCTGGATGAAGAGTGGTGAGATTCAGTACCCGGTAAACGAAGTTACAATCGCAGGAAATCTTCGGGAATTGTTTCAAGGGATTCAGGCTATTGGCGCTGATATTGATTTCCGTGGGACCACTCGCTGCGGTTCAGTGTTAGTGGAGGGACTTACAGTAGCCGGGCAGTAACCGGCTTGAGATTCATAATGACTTAAGTTAGCTGATTAAAAGACTCAGTGCTTCGTAGTATTTAGCTTGGGTACGTTTCACTACAATTTGGGGCAAATTTGGACCGGGCGCAAGCTTATTCCAATCTAGCGTTTCTAAATAGTCTCTGACGTATTGCTTGTCAAAACTTTGGGGTGATGCTCCAGGTTTGTAGCTTTCAACCGGCCAGAAGCGTGAGGAATCTGGAGTGAACAGTTCGTCAATCAATACTAGTTCTCCATCGGGCTCTAGACCGAATTCAAATTTGGTATCAGCGATGATAATACCTCGGTCATTGGCATATTCAGTGGCCTGTTTGTATAACTCAAGGGATATAGCCTCTACTTTTTGAGCAAGTTCATTGCCTATCAACTTGTCAACAGTTTTCATGGAGATATTTTCATCGTGGGCGCCAGGAGCGGCCTTTGTGCTGGGCGTAAAAATTGGCTCACGGAGTTGCTCGGCAAGTTCCAGTCCCTCTGGAAGTTTGACCCCACTAACGCTGCCGTTAGTGCAATAATCTTTCCAACCTGAGCCAATCAGATAGCCTCGGACTACTGCTTCGACGGGAAGCGGGCTCAAGCGCTTAACGACTACAGCGCGATTTTTCATTTTTATTCGGTCTTCAGCATTCACTAGATGCTCTGCTGGGTCAGTGTGTGTTAAGTGATTGGGAATAATGGGTTCCAAAAGGTTAAACCAAAAGTTGGAGATAGCCGTTAGTACCTCTCCCTTGCCTGGTATAGGATCTGGTAGCACCACGTCGAACGCGGAAAGACGATCACTGGTAACAATTAGAAGATGTTTTTTGTTTAAGCTATAGATATCACGGACTTTCCCTCTAGCCAAAAGATTCAGGCCACTCAGGTTAGATTCGTACAAGGCTTCAGTGATAGGTACCATATCGGGTGAACCATTTTTTTGGGGTGGCAGTCATCATGCCGCCAAAACTGGTTGTTTGGCAACTATCGTATGCAGTGGATGGGAAAACTTGTAGGAGCCTACCTAGGTTTCGTTGCCGCTGGTCCTGTTGGGTCCCTATTAGGGATTCTTGTCGGACATCAATTTGATCTAGGCATTTTTCACCGGCTTGTGACTGGCACTCGTCCTAGCTTTCATTCACAGAAGACCCAGCAGCTTTTTTTCGAAATTTCTTTTGCGACAATGGGACGCATTGCAAAAATAGATGGGCGAGTTTCTGAAGAAGAAGTACGTGCGGCCCGCAGAATTATGAGTGCGATGCGATTGACCCCAGAGCAGGTGGATGAAGCCATTAAGTACTTCACGGCAGGCAAACGGGAAGCTTATCCTATTAAAGAGCGAATCCAAGATCTTCACGCCATTATTGGCAATCAACGGGTTTTGGCCCGCGCTTTCGTGGAGATTCAGGTTCAAGCTCTTATTGCTGCCGGCTCAATCCGAGAAACTCAAAGAAATTTACTTTCCGAGGTTGCCAGAGGACTTGGCATTGGAAAGATTGAGTTGGCGCAGATCGAAGTTTTAGTTCGCTCCCAGTTTAATCGTGCCTCAGGGCGGTCAGGCGGAGTTAGTCTTGAAGAGGCATACCAGGTATTAGGAGTTCCTTCCGGCGCTACTGACAAAGAAATTAAAACTGCTTATCGACGTTTAATGAATCAGCATCATCCGGATAAACTTGTTGCACGCGGTTTACCAAAGTCAATGACTGAAGTGGCCGAGAAAAAAACTCAGGAGATTCGTGCTGCATATGAGCACATAAAGAGGCAGCGAAATATTAAATAGTAACCAGATTTTCTAATTTTTCTGGCTAGTAATTTTCTTGGAACTCGAAAAACAAAGAAAGGATTGAATGTTGAGTTTGACGTAAAAAGTTTATATACGGAGTGCAATGCGGCGCAAAATACCGCCGCCACAGGCCATTGCAAAGCGGACTGGAGCAGGTAATTTTGTTCCTCCAGCGAGTTGTGCTGTCGTTCCGTGATGCGCTTCATCGCTTGCCATACGCTTCAAAATAGCTGCGCTTTTTGTGTCGGTTTTGGGCAAGCGCTCGAGATGATCTTCAATATGTGCCTCGACTTGTTTTTCTGTTTCTGCGACAAATCCTAGGCTCACTGAGTCGCCTGGAGCGCCAGCTAGAATGCCTATGCAAAAACTACCTAGGTACCATAGGGGATCAAGACGACTTGATTTTCCTTCTAGTTGCGCAAGGCGCTCAGCGCACCAAGCGAGATGGTCCTGTTCTTCTGCTGCTGCCCCCAGCAGTTGGGTGCGGGTTTTTTTTGAGCGTGCCATAATGGCTTGCCCGCTATAAAGAGCTTGAGCAGAAATTTCTCCTGCGTGATTAACTCGCATTAACGATATACTTTTTAGTCGATCATTGGGCTTGAGATTTGGATCCGGAAGTTTTCCAGCGGGGGATGGGCGATTAGGTGTAGGTGAAGTGAACAGCATTCGAATTGCCCGATCTAATTCCGAGATAAGCTGGTCCTGCAACCCGATTCGTTGATTCATAAGCTGATTATACTCGGTCGATTTTTTAAGTCAGTAATTTACAAGAGCATTAAAAATGTGGAAAACGACAGCGATGCTCGTTCTCATTATTGTTTGCCCAATTGCGTTTGGACAAGGAGTTGTCTTTGTATCAGGTAGTGCGTCATTCGGCTACATAGCGACGAGCGGCAATACGGATAGCAACAGCTCGAACGTAGCCCTCGGCTTGCTGTATGAGTATCGTATCTGGGATTTCGAATTTGATCTATCTGCCGTAGGTGCCAGTACGGAGGATGAGACTACCGCAGAAGCTTATTCCTCAAGCCTTAAAACAAAGAGGGATTTCAATGAGGAAAATTATTTCTTTGGAGTCTTAGATTGGAACAAGGATCGATTTTCGGGTTATGAGCAGCAAATTTCGGAGTCTTTCGGTTACGGACGCCAGTTAGTCAATGGCGAGCGACATTTACTGAACGTTGAGTTTGGCGCAGGTGCTCGCCAGGCTAATTTGCGGGGAGGCGTAAGTCGAGATGAGGCCATTTTGCGCGGGTCTGCGGACTACAAATGGATTATTAGTCAGACATCTGAATTTACCCAGGATCTTATTGTCGAAAATGGCTCGAAAAACACTTATGTTGAGTCTGTGTCAGCGCTTAAAGCAAGGGTTTTTGACGACATATCGCTTGTTATTTCATTTACCGTCAAGAGCAACTCTGACGTCCCGCGGGGTAGTAAAAAGACTGATACATTTTCAGCCGTTTCCCTCGAGTATGGTTTTTAGGGGTCTGTAGAAGCGTTGACTTGATTGCTCTATGCTTCTGGATTGCTCTGGGTATGAATGCCCTAGAATTTGTCTGTCTGGCAGAAACAGTCGCAATTAACCACCAATAGCCTATAGCCTGGATTCTTAAGGTACGCAGATATTTGCGCTGCCTGCGGTATTTGATCTTGCACGACCTTTGTCTGGCCAGTAGTATGCTCTTCCCTCATTTGGCTCTCTGGTTGGAGTTTGAGGTTAGAAGTACGATATGAAGACATTTTCCGCTAAACCACAGGAGGTTCAGTCCAGCTGGTATTTGGTTAATGCTGAAGGGCAGACGTTGGGACGTCTAGCATCTCAAATTGCGAGCCGTCTTAGGGGTAAGCATAAGCCTGAGTACACGCCCCACGTGGATACTGGCGATTATATTGTCGTGGTCAATGCGGAAAAAATTCATGTCACTGGGCGCAAACTCAAAGATAAAATTTACTACAAACATACTGGGTATATTGGCAATCTCAAGAAAGAATCACTTGAGCATTTAATGCAGAGAGCTCCCGAGAAGGCTTTGCAGAGGGCTGTCAAAGGTATGCTTCCAAGAAATCCGTTGGGCAGGCAAATGTTTAAGAAATTGCGAGTTTTTTCTGGCACTGAACATCCTCATCAGGCGCAGCAACCGGTTCTTTTGGAGCTATAGATGTCTAAGGAAATTTACTCTGGAACAGGGCGCCGAAAGACTTCTACTGCACGTGTGTTTTTAAGGCCAGGAAAGGGCGATATTCAGATTAACAGTCGGCCCCTAGACGTGTTTTTCGGACGACAAACTGCGCGCATGATAGTGCGACAGCCTCTGGAGTTAACAGAACTCGAGGGCAAGTTTGATATACATGTGAAGGTGCAAGGTGGCGGAATTACTGGACAGGCCGGGGCTATTAGGCATGGAATTACTCGGGCATTGATGGAATATGACGAAACGCTCCGAAGATCCTTACGCAAGGCTGGCTTTGTAACTCGTGATGCTCGAGAAGTTGAGCGCAAGAAGGTAGGGTTACGAAAGGCTCGTAAGGCTACCCAGTACTCAAAGCGCTAGACTCGCCCCAGAATTTGGGGGATCGTCTAACGGTAGGACATCGGACTCTGACTCCGACAGTCCCGGTTCGAATCCGGGTCCCCCAGCCACGTACTTAATCGAAGGTGATGACACTATTTCCCCCCCCGACCAGTAATATATCTGCTTTACGGCGCGCAAATATACCCACTGTGACTACACCTGGAATTTGGTTTAACTCAATCTCTAATTTCACAGGATCAGTAATGGTCAAGTTATGAACATCGAGAATTTGATTGCCGTTGTCGCTTACAAACCCTTCCCGCCAGATGGGTTGTCCGCCTGCTTTAACGATTTGTCGAGCAACATAGGATTGTGCCATCGGAATGACTTCTACGGGTATTGGAAATTTTCCTAATACGTCCACAATTTTGGTGTCGTCTACGATACAAATAAAGCGTCGAGATGCCCCCGCAAGAATTTTCTCCCTTGTAAGAGCTCCACCACCACCTTTTACTAGGTTCAGATGCTTAGTTGCTTCATCTGCTCCATCCACATACACATCGACATCGCCAGCTCTGTTTAGGTCTGTAACCTCTATTTTCAAATTTTTTAATTTTTTGGTAGATATTTCGGAACTTGAAACAATTGCTGCAAGATGATGGGAGTACTCCGGCAGAGCATCTATAAAAAAATCTACGGTACTGCCAGTACCGACCCCGAGACTCATTCCCTCTTTCAGGTAGGAGAGGGCTGTCTGAGCAGCGAGACGCTTCTTCTCTTTCTGCTGATCCACTTCAATGCCCCAAAAAAAATGCCCACAACAAGGTTGCGGGCATTTTATTCATCACAGGCTCAAAAGTTGAAGACTTATTTTTTCTTACGAGTAGCCTTCTTCTTGGCCTTCTTACGAGTAGCCTTCTTCTTGGCTTTCTTGCGAGTAGCCTTCTTCTTGGCCTTCTTGCGAGTAGCTTTCTTACGAGTAGCCTTCTTCTTGGCCTTCTTGCGAGTAGCTTTCTTACGAGTAGCCTTCTTCTTGGCTTTCTTGCGAGTAGCCTTCTTCTTCGTCACTTTCCTGCGCGTTGCCTTTTTCTTGGTGGCGCGTTTCTTAGTCGTCTTCCGGCGCACCGTCTTGCGCTTGGCTGACGCCTTCTTACGAGTTTTTCGCTTCTTTGAAGCGGGTTTCTTCGCCATGGGTCGTCTCCGTGTCGGTTAACCGGCGTTGAGTATATCTAAACGCATCAAAATTGCCAGCACGTTTTATTTTCCTGCAAATGCTCTTCATATTATGCGCAAAACTAAATTGTAAATACTCCGGAAAGATTTGTTTTTTTGCTACATAAAACAATCAAGATTCGCGTGAACTTATTCATCTAAATGACTCATGCGAAAGGATGAAATTTGAGCGTCACTTTTTTGGGGCGTGGCAGAAATCGATTAAGGTGCCGCAGGAGCGTGAAAATTAACCAGCTTAACTGTACAAGTTTTTTGCTTTCATCGGTGAGCTAATTTTCTTAGCTTGCGCTCGTGTTTCGTTTTTATCCGATGCCATGGGAGTGCTGTAGATGTGTTTTCACCTTTATATTTTCCGAAAAGGCATCCTAAGTTTTAGAGACTGAGCCATATTCTCATGATGATATTTGCTATTGGAAATTTTTGGTAATGGGAATAGAAGAAAAAGAAACCAACCGCTGATTAACTCATCGTCTAACTAGTTTTTAGCTGAATCGGCGTATGGCTAATTCAGTGGCAGCGCCCCATAGGCGCACATCCCACTTTTCTGCCTGGATAGAAGAAACTCGTTGAAATTCGTAGCCAATCCCAAGAAGTATTGGGCGTGACCGCCAGTATTGAGCCTCGAGAAACCCAAAACACCGATCATAATGCCCCCCACCCAATCCCAGCCGCACCCCTTTATCATTAAATGCAACGAGGGGAGTCAAAATGAGATCTAGACTGTCTGGCTCAGCGTAGTTCCTTAAGATGGGCTCAGGTACACCGAATCGGTTAGTTTTTGTGACGGAGTTTTTGTTAAACCGAGAGAAGGCGAGGCCACGGTTTAGTAGAATTGGCGCAAAAAATTTCTGGGAGCATGGGACTGAGATCAGCTTGCTTAGGTCAGGTTCTCCGTCGAACGCAAGATAGATACCAATACGTTTGGCGCGTTTGAACACCGGCAAATTTTTCAATCTTTGAATCAATAATTTATCGGCCAGCACACGTTCATTAGGGCTCAGGGACCTTCGTTTGGCACGAATCATTACCCTTAACTGCTTGCGGATATCTATAGCGGACGGTTTCTTATTCACTGAAACATTCGGACCTAGCAAGGACGATGCCCCCCACATGTGCCGTCGCGAACAGCTGCTCTCGAACCAGAGCAAAAAGTGGGGTAAGCCGTGGTAGTTGCAGGCTTCCCGGTTCAAACCGGATCTGCGCAACGCCACCTACAGAACACAACCCCGAGGTCAAAATTTAGGGTCGAAAGACTATCCAGTTCGCATCGCACACAGCAGGGAACATCGACACATAATTACAGAATCAACTGCTTTCCTTGACCCAGCGCCGAGTCTAGCTGATCACGCATAGCTTTAATACGTAGGCCAACAATATCTCTCAGTTTTTCATCTTGGCCCTGTGTTTTCAGTAATTCATCTGCCAGATTGAGCGCTGCCATGACTGCAACGCGGTCAAGTCCAACGACTTTACCGCTGTCACGAATTTCGCGCATCTTTGAATTCAAAAGTTCGGCAGATGCTACCAGATTAGCCTTTTCTCCAGCTGGGCAGGCTATTTGATATTCCTTTTCCAATATGCGGACTGTGACGTGTGCAAACATTTCGCCCACTACGTTTTCTCCATAGTTTTTAGTCGACTGATCATAGCCTCAACTCGGACACGAACCTGTTCATTCTTTTGCAACATGGTAGCGCGCTCGGCTATCAGTGAGTCTTGCCGCTGTTTAAGTGATACATTTTCTTCCTGCAACTGCTTAGTTATTACGACTAGCTCATCAAGCCGCTTCTCTAGGCGCTGTAGATCCTCATCGAAACGCTGTGTACCCCCATCGTTCATGCCAAGACTATAGAGCCCCTAGCCTTCGGGGGTCAATAAGAAACGTTCGAGTGTTAGCATTAGGGTCTATAGGTGGAACCAATCGGGATTGGAGTTTTTGGTGCAGTATGCGGCTTTGGGCGCTCTTTTCGAGGAAGCAGGCTTAGTTTTGTCTCCGTCAGAATTGCATGGCGAGCTTTGCAGTCTATTGTGTGTTGTTGGTGTTAATAGGCTACCCGATGCTTGGTACAAAGAGTCTGTTGGAGCAGAAAATCTCCGCTCACCCATTACGGACCGGGTGGTTTTTGAGCTGAGAACCTTGCGTTCTGAGACTTGGAGTCAGCTTATGGGCTCTGAAATGCAATTTATGCCCTTGCTGCCCAACGAAAATTGCGCGATAGATAAACGTGTGGAAGCTTTTGGAGAATGGTGCCATGGTTTCCTTTCTGGTGTAGGCCTAGGGGGGCCCTCTCTTGGTCCAGGTACCCCTGAGCATATTGAAGAATTTCTGAGCGATCTCAATACTTTCAGCCGTGTCGGTTTGAGTGCTGAGGAAAATGATAACAAGATAGCGACGGATTTCATGCTGGCAGAACTAATAGAGTATGTACGGGTGGGGGCTCAGATTGTATTTGAAGAGTGGCAAGGCGCTGGGACGGAGTAAAAAAACAACGCAGGGGATAATGATCATGAAATTACAGGGGTTCACGAAACGCCGTCATCGTCTGATGGAATTAATTGGCGATGGTGGTCTTGCAGTTTTGCCGGCTGCGCTCGAACAATCCCGAAGTAGGGATACGCTTTACAAGTATCGTCCTGACAGCGACCTATATTACATGACTGGTTTTGAGGAACCTGAAGCGGTAGCCGTGCTCATTCCCGGTCGCCGCCAAGGCGAGTTTATACTTTTTTGTAAAGAGAAAGATCCGGAGAAGGAGCTATGGCATGGGCCTAGAGTGGGCCCGAAAGGTGCGGTTGCCGAATATGGTGCCGATGATGCTTTTCCTATTACCGAGATCGATGAGATTCTTCCAGGGCTTCTAGCTCAAAGCGAGCGGGTCTACTACACCATGGGGGTTAACACTGTTTTTGATCAGCGTCTTCTAGCGTGGATGCATGTACTCAGTTCACGCCGCCAAAGTGGACATGCACCGGATGAGCTTGTGGCTTTAGACCACCTTTTGCATGAAATGCGTCTATTTAAAGATCGCAAGGAATTAAGTGCGATGAGGCGCTCTGCAAAGATCGCCGTAGGAGCCCATTTAAGGGCCATACGGGCTTGCCATCCAGGCATGATGGAATATGAGATGGAAGCGGAACTGCTCTGCGAGTTCCGCCGAAATAATGCTGAGAGTTCATATTGTCCCATTGTTGCCGGTGGAGAGAACGCATGCGTGCTGCACTATCAAAATAACAGTGCGCCGCTCAAAGATGGCGATCTAGTATTGGTAGATGCCGGGTGCGAGTATGAATTTTATGCATCTGATATTACTCGTACCTTTCCTGTTAGTGGTACTTTCACTGATCCACAGAGAGAGCTCTATGATGTGGTTTATGCTGCCAATCGTGCGGCCATTGAGAAGGTGCAGCCTGGCAATCATTGGAACGATCCTCATAACGCTGCTGTGAAGGAAATTACCCTGGGTTTAAGGGACCTTGGAATACTCAACGGTCGGCTGCCTAGTTTGATTAAGGCAGAAGCTTACCGGCCTTTTTTCATGCACCGCACTGGTCACTGGTTGGGCATGGATGTTCATGATGTTGGCGACTACAAAATTGGTGAACAGTGGCGCCTTCTGGAGCCTGGCATGGTGATGACGATCGAGCCAGGCATTTATATCAGTGGTAATGCAAAAGGCATTCCAAAGCGTTGGCGGGGTATTGGCATTCGAATCGAAGACGACGTATATCTTACGCGACATGGGCCCCAGGTGTTCTCGGAAGGGCTGCCAGTCCTAGCACAGGAGATTGAAGATCTTATGGCAGGTGTGAATTGAGTAATAACAACTTTGATTGCGACGTGCTAATCATCGGGGGTGGCTTAGTTGGTTCGGTTCTAGCAACTGCTTTTTCTCGAGCCAAATTGCGGACAGTTTTAATTGAGGCGCGAGATCCTAAAGAGCTTGGACAGGCTAGTTTTGATGATCGCTCAGTTGCGCTGGCTAATGGTAGTCAGAGGATACTGGACGGGCTTGGATTATGGGAAGCACTGGTTAGTGATGCTGAGCCCATCCGCTCCATTCATATCTCTGAGCGGGGGCGCTTTGGGGTATCACGGATTCTTGCTACTGAAGAGGGTGTGCCAGCCCTAGGGTATACGCTAGAGAATAGGGTTTTGATAAATGCCATTTGGACTGACCTCAGCAGGGAAAAGTGTTTCACATGTATTGCTCCCGCTCAACTGAAGAAAATTACCCGGAATGCTGATGCGGTTAAGGCAGAGGTTAGTCTTGCTGACGGTAATCAGATTATCACCGGAAGGCTGTTAGTTGCGGCGGATGGTGCTCGTTCTTCAGTTCGTGAGGCGCTTTCAATAGATATGATGGAAGACAAATATAGTCAGAATGCTGTTGTACTTAATATCAAGACTGAGGTACACCACAATGGACGGGCATTCGAGCGTTTTACGACTGGTGGGCCCCTTGCCTTGCTTCCTCTCAGTCGTTCTCGGATGGCAGTCGTTTGGACACATCCAGAGGAAGAATTGGAAAGATCAATGTTGCTGGATGAAGTTGCATTTCGCGATGAACTTCAGAATACATTTGGTCATCGTCTCGGAAAACTCACACGCATCGGCGTAAGAAGTTCATATCCGTTAGCACGTGTACGTAGCGAGCAACGCGTAGGAGGTAGGGCAGTTTTGGTTGGCAATGCGGCTGTTAGCTTGCATCCAGTAGCAGGTCAAGCATTCAATGTTGCGCTGAGGGATGTAGCAGTGCTGACAGAGATAATTAATGAGGAAAGGGTAAGTCAGGGGCTTCAGGCAGATATAGGTGGCTCGGAGTTACTTGCTAGATATGATGAATTGCGAAGAAATGACCAACGAAGAGTAGCTGCTTTCACCCATGCCTTAATTCGTTTGTTTGGTTACCGCGGGTCGCCAGTTGCCATTACACGTGCCTTGGGATTAATGGCATTTGATATTATGCCTGGCGCAAAGGCTCAGCTCGCGAGACACACCATGGGTCTAGCGGGGCGCCTACCCCGGCTTGCTCGAGGCTTGAGGTTGGCTTGAGGGCCTACGAATGATTGGGCGTCGATCAGTCCTTGTAGTTGGTGGCGGTTCAGTCGGCTTAGCGGTTGCGGCATTGTTGGGCTCGGGTAGCTATGCCGAGGCACTTCAAGTGGTTCTTTTAGAGCCACGATCGATCCCCAAGTGGGATCCAAAGCATGTAGATTTAAGAGTCTATGCTCTGTCGCGCGCATCTCAATGGATGCTCCAGAGAATAGGTGCTTGGCGCTATATTAGCGAGGCACGAGTGAGCCCTTATCGGCGCATGCGGGTTTGGGAAAGCTCGCCCATATCAGGATTAGGTAGCTTAGACTTTGATAGTGCAGATATTGGTGAACCTGATTTAGGGCATATTGTTGAAGATGCTTTGCTTCGGGAAGCTTTATTGCGCCAGCTCGAAACCCTCCCGAACGTCGAATTACGTTTGGGTCTTGGACTTGACAAGATTGAAGTTGGACCACGGGATGTTCGAGTTACCACCGGAAACGGTGAAATCCTGAGCGGGAATTTATTGATTGCTGCTGATGGAAGTGATTCAAGGGTCCGAACACTGTTGGGCTTGTCAGTCAGTGGGGCGCCATATGGTCAGAAGGCGATCGTTACTCATGTTGATACGCGAAAAGAGCATATGGAGACGGCATGGCAGCGATTTTTAAAAACCGGACCACTGGCATTTTTGCCGTTAACGGACGGACGAAGTTCCGTGGTTTGGTCGATGTCATCTCAACATGCGGATTCCCTACTAGAACAGTCCTCGAAAGAATTTATCAACCAACTTGAAGTCGCCAGTGGGGGTATTCTTGGTGGGATTGATTCTGTTTCAGCTCGTGCTAGCTTTAAATTGCGCGTGATGCATTTACGACAATATTGTTGTCCGAGAGTAGTGCTGGTTGGAGATGCTGCACACATAGTGCATCCACTTGCTGGCCAAGGGATGAATATGGGATTTATGGATGCCGTCGAAATTGTGAATATCATCGAAAACGCTCTAAGTAGGGGAGAAGATCCGGGTGACTTGCGGACGCTGAGACGATATGAACGCAATCGAAAGGGAGAGAATCTTAAAATGCTTTTGGCTTTGGATGGCCTAAATCGATTTTTCCGTTTTCCAGGGATTTCGCTGCTGAGAGTTGCGGGACTCAGTGTTGTAGACACGGCAAGCCCGGTGAAGTTTGCGCTCATGCGCGAAGCGCTAGGCCTATCCAAGCAGGCATCTGATTTTTTTAGGTAATCAGCAGAGGATAGCTTATTTGCGTTATGATGATGGCCTCGACCATTAAGGCCTGCCGGAGAGGCTTCGCATAAGCGGGGCGCCGAAGGCGCAAACACTGCTCTGAAACGCTCAGGCAAAAGGACGGCAGCGCTTGGTTGACTCTGGAGAGTGACCCTTGTTTAGGCGGGGTCCACCGAAGGTGATCAGCGCACTGCGCTTAATCTCTCAGGTTACAGGACAGAGGAGCGGCGGGCTTTTGCGGGCCCGCCGTATTTTTTTGGTTTTTTAAGAAATAAGTTAAATGCAACATACGCCGTTATATCAGGCACACGTGGATCTGGGTGCACGCATGGTGGACTTCGGTGGTTGGAGTATGCCCATCTCCTATGGATCCCAGATCTCAGAACATCATGCAGTCAGAAGGAGCGTTGGAGTTTTTGATGTTTCGCATATGGCAATACTGGACTTTAAGGGCACCGAAGTAGGATCGTTTCTGAGGCGTGTTTTGGCTAATGACATTAGTAAGCTTCAAAATAAAGGACAGGCCTTATATAGCTGCATACTTCGTGAAGACGGTGGAATATTGGATGACCTTATTGTTTATTGGCTCGGAGGGGAGCACTTCCGAATCATCTCGAACGCAGCCACCTGTACGAAAGATTTAGCTTGGTTTCGGGAGGTCGCTAGTGGGACTGTGGTAGAAATTGATCAAAGGAAAGATTTGGCCATGCTTGCTGTTCAGGGGCCACGAGCAAGGGAAGTTGTTGCTGAGAGTGTTTCACATAGTGAAAAATGTCTAGCGTTAGAGCCTTTCTTTTCCACCCAGGTAGGCAATTACATGGTTGCCCGGACTGGATACACCGGCGAAGACGGGTTTGAAGTAATCTTACCAGCCAAAAATGTATGCGTTTTTTGGGAGACACTTTTGAAACGTGGTGTGGTGCCGTGCGGGCTAGGTTCGCGAGACACTTTGCGCTTGGAGGCCGGTCTTAATCTTTACGGCGCAGATATGAATGAAAGTGTGAGTCCCCTGAGATGTGGCCTTAAATGGACAGTGGCATTTAAGGGGGAAAGGGATTTTATTGGGCGTCAAGCACTTCGCCGCGAGCTCAAAGCGGGACTAAAAGATAAACAAGTGGGTCTAATTCTGAATGGGAAGGGCGTTTTGAGGGCAGGTTATTCCGTGCGCACTGCTTTTGGTAGCGGCACGCTCACCAGCGGTAGTTATTCTCCTACCTTAGGTTGTTCAATTGCTCTCGCCAGAGTGCCGGCTCAGTCAGAACGCGCCTGTGAAGTTGAAATTCGGGACCGGTGGCATGATGCGCGCATTGTGAGACCCCCCTTCGTCCGGCACGGAAAGATTGAGGTAGATATGCTACAGGGAGAAACCTTATGAGTGAGATTCCAGGCCAGCTCAAATTTACCCGTGACCACGAATGGGTTCGGGAACATGATGATGGTACCGTTGAGGTGGGCATTACCGACCATGCGCAGACTGCGCTTGGTGACTTAGTGTTCATTGAGTTGCCTGATACAGGAGGGAATTTTGCCGCTCATGATGCTTGTTGTGTTGTGGAGTCTGTTAAAGCAGCTTCTGACGTCTATTGTCCTCTGGTAGGAACGATCGTAAGTACAAATGAGGCTTTAATCGAGAAGCCGGAACTAGTGAATGATGATCCCTATGGTGAGGGGTGGCTTTTTCGACTTAGACCCGATCTACCTGGTGAACTGGAGAATCTGCTGAATGATGAAGAGTATGAAAGGTTACTGGCTGAGGACAATGAATAGATACGTTAGAGCAGGAAACTAGCAATGCCTTTTATCCCACACACCGAGAGCGATACCCAGGCCATGTTGCGCGACATGGGCGTGGAGAATATAGAAGAGCTTTTTGATGAGATTCCATCAGAGCTCCGCTGTTTGGGCTTAAAGGGCATTCCTGAAGCCCTTACCGAATTCCAATTAGCACGTCTGATGCGGGAGCGCTCTGTAAAAGATCAGATCAAGCTGAATTTCATGGGTGCGGGCGCTTATGAGCACCATATTCCTGCAGCCGTTTGGGAGATCGCAACGCGTGGCGAGTACTATAGTGCCTACACACCTTATCAAGCTGAGGCTAGTCAAGGTACTTTGCAGGTTATCTACGAGTACCAGACCATGATGGCAAGTCTTACGGGGCTTGATGTCTCCAATGCATCTTTGTACGACGGGGCATCTGCTTTGGCTGAAGCTATCCTGATGGCCATAAGAATAAA
>Ga0315336_1001592_pt1 | contig 41998 bp, 33 predicted proteins | sample ASW5metaG_FD_204512 | JGI IMG/M metagenome (GOLD analysis project Ga0315336, IMG submission 204512) | Ammonia-oxidizing marine archaeal communities from Monterey Bay, California, United States - ASW #5 | ecosystem: Environmental > Aquatic > Marine > Intertidal zone | place: USA: California... | reverse complement strand
TGGGCAGCGGCAAGACGGAGTTTGCGATCGATGCCGGGGGAGGGCTCCAATACCACTTCAGCGACCAATGGGCGATTCGCGGGGACCTCCGCACCGGAGTTGCCGGCGGGGATACCGAGGCCAAACTGGTCGGCACCCTCTCCGGGGTCTACCGGATCGGAGCCGGCGTGCCCGTGGAAATGGATATCCGGGGCGGCGAATTGGACAGCGATTCCGATGGTCTGCTCGATTCGCGGGAAGCGGAGATCGGAACAGACCCGTACAATCCCGATAGTGATGGGGATGGGCTATCCGATGGCCAGGAAGTGAACCGGTACACCACCGATCCTCTCGACCAGGACAGCGATTTCGATGGTCTCAAGGACGGCGCCGAGGTGTTCACATACAAAACGGACCCGCTGAATCAGGATACCGATGGTGGCGGCGTGGCCGATGGGCATGAAGTGATCGAGGACGATACCAATCCCCTGGATCAATCGGATGACCTGATGAAGTACACGTTGTACATCGAGTTCGACTACGACAAGGCGATCATCCGCTCCGAGGATTACGATGAGTTGGATATCATAATCAAAGCGCTTCAGCGCAATCCCGACGCCACTGCCAGGATCGAGGGGCATGCCGACAAGCGGAAAACATCCAAGCGCGATTACAATTTGAAACTTTCAACCCGGCGGGCCAAGGCGGTTCGGGATTATCTCGTGGAAAACGCGGGCTTTGATGAGGATCGATTCACCTTCGTAGGATACGGATTCGATCGGCCGGTTGCGCCGAACGATACCGAGCAGAACATGCAGAAGAATCGAAGGGTTGAGGTGTACATCCGCCGCGGAGGGTCGAGCGGGATTTCCGCCGCTCCGGCCGGCGAAATGCCTGAAACCACGGTCGAAACGGGAGCGGAACCCGGGTCAGGGCCCGCGGCCGTTTCTGATTCCGGGCCAGGTTCCGGCAGCGGTACCGATACCGGCACCGGGGCGTCCGGCGAGCCGGCGCCGATCAAGTAGTACGCAGGGCGGGCATCCTCTACGAAACCGGTTCCCGCACATGGACCTGGATTTTCATCGCCGCTGTCAGTCCCAGCGTAACCGTGGATCCGCCGTCGATTTGAATCGTCAGCGCATCTGCCGCGCTGTTTCTCGACACCACCTGAATGAAGACTCCCGGCGTTAATCCACTTCGGTCGATGAATTGAAGAAACGCCGGATCCTGGTCAAGAATTCTGGCGATCCGAACCTGGGAACCTTCTTCGCATCCGTCCAGGGGATCGAGGGTTGATAATTCCATGGCTCCGGTAGGCGACGGAATCGGATCCCCGTGCGGGTCGAATCGGGGATGACCGAGAATGGTGTCCATTCTCTCCAGGACTTTCTCCGATATGACGTGCTCAAGGCATTCGGCCTCTTCGTGCACTTCCGACCAGTCCAACTCCAGAAACTGAACCAGGAACTGCTCCACAAGGCGATGCCGGCGCAGGACATGGAGGGCAAGTTTTTCCCCTCCCTCCGTCAGGCGTGTTCCCTCCCGGGGTTCATAGGTCACCAATCCGGACTCCGCCAGCGCCTTGATCATCGAAGTCGCGGTTCCGGGGACCACTTCCATGAGGTCTGCGATGCGTCCCATCGGGACCAGGGTGCCACCGCGGCGCTGCTGCTCCGCAAAAATTTGCTTGACATAATTTTCTACTGTGCTGCTTGGCATATCAAATCCTTGACGCGGGGTCGTGTAAATATTAACTTTCAGTAATCAAAATTACAAGTTCATTTACTGAAAGAGATCAAAAATTGAAAAGTATATACCGTTTATTCATCCTGTTTCTGTGTGGGGTCCCGATGCTTCATTCTTCCGCATCTGCGGAAGAGAGAGAGAAGCAGATTCTCGTCTGTTCGACAACCCAAGTTGCCGATTTTTCACGGGAAATTGTGGGCGACCTGATGGAAGTTCAATGCATACTTGGCGCGGGTATGAATCCGCACGGATACCTTCCGGTTCCTGGTGACAGTCGCCTGGTGGAGTCCGCAGACCTCTGTCTGCAGAATGGTCTGCACCTGGAAGGGAAGAATTGGATGCAGTCCCTGGCTCGGGACAACGGTGACAAGCCGTTGGTATCCTGCACGGACGGAGTCCAGCCCCTGGATTTGATCTATGAAGGTCAAACCGTGAAGGACCCGCACGCGTGGTTTGATCCGCACAACGCGGTCATCTACGTGAACAACATCGTGGATGCCGTAATCGGCATCGATCCGGAGAACGCCGATCACTACCGTGCCCGGGCCGAATTGTATCTTCAACAGCTTCGCGTCCTCGACGCCTGGATCGACAAGCAGGTGTCGCGGATTCCCGAGGAGCGGAGGATCCTGGTGACCAGCCACGACGCCTTCAACTATTTCGCAGGGCGGTACGGATTCCAGGTCCGCAGCCCGATCGGCTGGTCCACCGGATCGGAAATCGGTGGGGGAATGACGCCCGAACGTCGGCGGCGGGTGGTGGAAAGCATCCGGGAATTCAATGTGCCCGCGGTGTTTTTCGAGACATCGGTGAGCGCCAAAAACATCCGTCAGATCGCCGCAGAGGCCGGCGTCAAGGTGGGCGGTGAGCTGTATTCGGATGCCATGGGTGAAGACGGAACCGCGGGTGAAACCTACATCGGCATGATGAGGGAAAACACGCTGACCATCTGCGGCGCGCTGACCATGCAGTGAGGGATTATGGCCCGATTTCTCTTTGCCATCATCGTGAGTGTTGTTCTGCTGGGAACGGTGGGATTCTCTCAGTATGCCCTGACTCGCGAAGTGGATCTGCGCCTGACCCGGGAGGTTGACAGCCATGATCACGATCATTCGCAATCGAACGCGGGGGATACGTACACCCTGCGGATCACGCCGACCTTCGACGTTTCGAAAGATCCTTTCGCCCTTCGCAGCGCGGACGAATCGGACGTGGCAAGGATCCGGGTGAGTCATCAGGGCGAAGACCTGGTTTACTGGACAAAAGATGTACAGAAGGGAAAAACCATTGAGATCCGCGATGTGCGGCTTCCGGAGGAAGAGGTGGAACTGTTGTTTGAAGCCACGCCCGATCCGATTGCGGCAAGAATGCTGTGCGCCCTGCGCGTGGAAATTCTGCGCGATGGAACACCGTATGCGGATCAGACCTTGTGGTCTGTGGGAGGGGGCGCGCCGATACGGAGGCGCGTCGACATGAAACTGAAACCTGCGTTACGCACGCTGGACCGGGGTCTCAGCGTGCAGGACCCATGAGTGATGACGATTCAGCGATCAGTATCAGCCACCTGACGGTATCCTACGGGCCCAATCCGGTGCTGGTAAACGTGTCGGTTGAAATACCGCGAGGGAGCGTAGTCGGGATCATTGGTCCCAACGGAGCCGGAAAATCGACATTGATCAAATCCGTGATGGGATTTGTCGAGCGGGACTACGGTACCGTAAGCATCTACGGCGAAGTGGTGGAGCACGCGCGCGGTCGGGTGGCCTACGTGCCGCAGCGTGGAGAAATCGACTGGGATTTCCCCGTTACGGTGTGGGACGTAGTCTTGATGGGCCGGTATAGTCACGTGCCCTGGTACCGGTCCCTGGGAGCGAGGGATCGCGAGATCGGGATGACCTCGCTCCGGGACGTGGGGATGGACTCCTTGCGCGGGCGCCAGATCGGCCAGCTCAGCGGGGGTCAACAACAGCGGGTGTTCATGGCGCGGGCGCTGGCGCAGGAATCGGACATCCTCCTGCTCGACGAACCCTTCGCCGGGGTGGATGCGGCAACCGAGCGGGCCATTGCCTCCCTGCTGAACGATGCGCGCAACACCGGAAAAACCGTGCTGGTCGTTCACCACGACCTGGACACCGCGGCGGAATTCTTCGACCGGATCATCCTGCTGAATCGTCGAATCTACGCCTACGGTCCCCCGGAGCAGGTGCTGGAGCCGGGATTGCTGACCGAGGTGTACGGCGGCAAGGTTCTTGCATTCAAGGGGAACCGGGGAAGTGGGGAGGCGCCCCGTGTTTGATGCATTGATGGAGCCGTGGGGGCACGCCTACTTCGTGAAGGCCGCCGTGGGAGGAAGCATTGTTGCCGTCACCTGCGCAGTGCTGGGGTGCTACATCATCCTGCGGCGGATGGCCTTTATCGGGGACGCGATGAGCCACGCACTCCTTCCCGGCGTGGGTATCGGGTACCTGGTGATGAACGCGGTGTTTCCCGGCGGGTTCACGGCCGGCGGACTGCTCCTGGGAGCGTTGATTGCCGCCTTGCTGACCTCTGTATGCATCAGTTTTCTCAGCGCGGTGCACCGGATCAAGGAGGATAGTGCAATCGGCATCGTCTACACCGGGCTCTTTGCTCTCGGTGTAGTAATTCTTACGAGATTTCAGCAGCACATTAACATCGACCTCAACCATTTCTTCCAGGGGGATATCTACGGCATTGATTGGACGGACATGTGGCTGAGCGCATGTACCGGATCGCTGGTCATCGGGGCCATCGTGGTTTTCTATCGGCACTTCACCATCGTGAGCTTCGATCCCATCATGGCTTCGTCGATCGGATTGCCCGCCCGGTTTCTCCACATCGTCCTCACCGCGATGATTGCCCTGGTGTGCGTTTCCGGAATTTCGATGGTGGGGGTCATCATGATCGTGGGGTTGCTAATTACGCCCGCCGCGCTTGCCTACCTTCTTTGCGACCGGTTGCCGGCCATGATGTGCGTCGCCGCGGCGATGGGAGTTGTCTCCGTCATCGGGGGGTTGTATTTCTCGGAATGGGTGAATGCTTCCGGCGGCGGGGCCATCATGTTCACCGGGTTTGTTTTTTTCTTGATCGGTCTCACCGTCGCTCCGCGCCATGGCCTGCTTGCGACCGCCTGGCGACGACGGTCCGCCGTGCCGCAGGTCGACGTGGAGGATGTGCTGAAATCCGCCCACATGAATACGACCTCTTTCGAAGAGGTTGCCTTGCCGCGTCGGCGACTGATTCGCACGGTGCGAAAACTCGTCGGCGAAGGCTTTCTCTCAGAGGAGAGCGTCCCGGCACGGCGCCTGATTCTTACCGAACGGGGAAAACTGGAAGCGGCGCACATCATGCGAGCGCATCAACTCTGGGAAGGCACGCTGGTACGATCGGGGGTGCGACCGGACGAAGCACATGCCGCCGCCGAAAAACTGGAGCACCTGCACCCGCGGGAAGTTCTCGATGACCTTGACGATGCGCTGGACCATCCGGTCATCGACATCGATGGTGCCCCGGTGCCCGGTGAAAGCGAATATGACGCCGAAGCGGGGGCGAGACCGCTCCAGTTAAGCTTGATGCGCGAAGGCGACCGGGGCCGCTTTATCGCCTGCGGGAATGGCTGGCCGGAAGGTACCGGCGCCGGCCTGACGTTCACCGTGGGGCCGCGTGAAGTCGGCGCCACCGCCTGGAAAGTACACATGGATGACGGCAGTGAGCTGATCGTGGATCATGCATGCGCGGATCGGATTTTTGCGGAGCCCGTGCGGCAACGCTACCGGCATACGGAACGCGCCGTCCGGTACGGCGAGCAGGAGAGCAGGGAATCGTGACATTGTTTCGGCCCGTAATCGATATTCACCAGGGGCGCGTAAAGCAAATCGTGGGCGGTACCCTCACCGGGAATCCCGATGATTTGAAAACGAATTTTGTCAGTGACAAGTCGGCCGCCGATTTTGCCGGGATGTATCGGGATGACAGCTTGAAAGGTGGTCACGTGGTGATGCTGGGGGGCGGCAATGAAGAGGAGGCGCTACGCGCGCTGCATGCCTACCCCGGCGGCCTGCAGGTCGGCGGCGGGATCACCCCCCTCAATGCGGAGACGTTTTTAAGCGCCGGGGCCTCTCACGTGATCGTGACCTCGTGGCTCTTCGATCGCGAGGGGCATTTCGATGAGTCCAGATTGCAGGAAATCGCCAAGGCGGCAGGACGCGAGAGACTGGTCGTCGACTTGAGCTGTTGCCGCGCGTCGGACCGCGGATGGACGGTGGTCATGAACCGGTGGCAGAAGGAAACGGATCTGGAGATCACGCCGCAGACTCTTGACCGATTCGTCGGCTTGTGTGACGAGTTGCTCATTCATGGAACGGACGTCGAAGGGTTGGGGCGCGGGATCGATTCGGAACTGGTACGGATGCTCGGTTCGTGGGGTCAACTGCCCGTAACCTATGCCGGAGGCGCTCGATCCATCGCCGATTTGGACGAAGTACAGTCGGCGAGCAACGGAAACGTCGACCTGGCGATCGGAAGTGCGCTGGACATCTTCGGAGGAGAAACAATCCGGTATGCCGACTGCGTCGCCTACAACAGGGATCGCGGCACCGGACTCCCCCCCGTATAGCGCTCGACATTCACCTCTTTTCCGGCTACGACATTGCCGGTGACTGTGGAGGTTCAAACCGAAACGCTGGTGGAAGTGCGGAATCTTTGCATTACGCTGGGAAAGCGGACTCAACCCGTGAAAGTTGTGGACGGAGTTTCGTTAACCTTGCGCGCCGGGGAGACGGTTGCCCTGGTTGGGGAAAGCGGATGCGGGAAGAGCCTCACCGCGCTTGCCATGGCGCGATTGCTTCCATCGCCCCCCGCGCGGTGTGAATCCGGGGAGATCTTCTTCCAGGGCAGGAATGTGCTGGAAATGACCGAGAAGGAGCTGCAGTCACTCCGCGGAGATGAGATCTCGTATGTTTTTCAGGAACCCGCATCGTCGCTGAATCCAGTTTTTACGGTGGGAAACCAGGTGGGAGAGGCAGTCCGGCTGCATCGGCAGGGCACGAATGTCGATAGCGAGGTGATTTCCCTGCTGCGGCTGGTTGGAATCCCGGACCCCGAAACCCGTCGAAAGGCCTATCCGCACCAGTTGAGCGGAGGGATGCAGCAACGGGTCATGATTGCGATGGCACTTGCCTGCAAGCCGCGGGTTCTCATCGCGGATGAGCCCACCACCGCGCTGGATGTAACGATCCAGGCCCAGATCCTCGAACTTCTTTTGCGGCTGCAGGAGGAACTGGGAATGGCGATTCTGCTGATCACTCACAATCTCGGGCTGGTGGCCGACGTGGCTCACGAGGTTCACGTAATGTATGCCGGTCGTATTGTGGAATCCGGTCCCGCGGTCGAAGTCCTCACGAATCCCACCCACCCCTACACAACGGCCCTGTTGAACGCGGTGCCCAGGCTCGAGGGAACGCGCGGGCGTTTGCGGGGAATTCCCGGTACGGTTCCAAATCCCGGGTTTCTGCCCGAGGGGTGCCGATTCCACCCCCGGTGTGAAAAGCGCACGGAGTTGTGCAGCACCGAGGAGCCGGAACCGGAACGACTGGATCAATCCCATTGGGTAACCTGTCATCACTGGAATGAGTAGAGTCTACAACAGGTATAAGCAGCGAAACGTCGCAAACGAAACGACCGCGGACATTGATCGCAAGCACCGCGAGGCGATCAGCGCGGGCGATGCGGCGGAGTTGACGGATGCCGCGGCCCCGGTTCGCGGCATGCCGCTGGTCGAAGTCGACTCGCTTTCCGTCGCATTCGGCCGGGGAAAGAGCCGGGTCCGGGCCGTCGATGAGGTGTCGTTCAACGTGGGCCACGGTGAGGCCATCGGCCTGGTGGGGGAAAGTGGATGCGGGAAGAGCTCGCTCGCCCGCGCCCTGGTTCGCCTGGAGAAGCCGGCCGCAGGCGCGATTCGATTCGAGGGGCGGGATTTGTCCACACTGAAGGGCGAGGAGTCTCAGCAGTACCACACCCAGTCACAGATGATTTTCCAGGACCCGTACGGATCCCTCAATCCACGCCTCCAGGTGGGCCGCGCCATCCGGGAGGTTCTCACCGTGCACGGGCGCGGAAGTCGAATACAGCGCGCGTCAATCGTGAGCGGATTGCTGCAATCCGTCGGGCTCGATCCCGGGCACGCCAATCGCTACCCGCATGAATTCAGTGGAGGACAGCGCCAGCGTGTCGGGATCGCAAGAGCGCTCGCTGTCCAGCCGAGACTGTTGATTGCGGACGAGCCGGTCTCGGCGCTGGATGTCTCGGTTCAGGTTCAGATACTGAATCTTCTGAAGGATCTTCAACGAGACCACAAATTGACGATTTTATTTGTCGCCCATGACCTTGCCGTTGTCCGGTATCTTTGCTCCCGAATCCTGGTGATGTACCTGGGTCGCATCGTTGAGACCGCAGGGTCGGGGCCTCTCTACAGCCGGCCGATGCATCCCTATACCAAGGCCCTGATGTCCGCGGTGCCGGACGTGTCTAAATCGCTGGAAAAGCGCAAAACGGGGAAAGGCCGAATGATCGTGGAAGGGGATGTCCCGTCGTTGTCCACCACGTTCAAGGGCTGTCCCTTTCAATCCCGCTGCCACTTTTCCCAGGAGCGCTGTTCCGAAGAGGCGCCGCCGTTGCGTGAGGTGCGCGCCGGACATTATGCCGCCTGCCACTTTGCGGAAGATCTGATGTCGATTCCCGCATGAAGGTATTCGACGTTGAGGGAAAAGATCCGGACAGCGAGGCCCGGGCGGGGAAACTCCGGACGGCGCACGGCATCGTCAATACGCCGGTGTTCATGCCGGTGGGGACCCAGGGTTCCGTCAAGGGGATTTCCCCGCTCGAGTTGACCGAAACCGGGTTCCCGGTAATCCTGGGCAACACGTTTCACCTGAACGACCGACCCGGAGCGGACCTGATCGAGCGGGCCGGGGGGCTTCACCGGTTCATGGGTTGGGATGGGGCAATTCTGACCGACAGCGGGGGATACCAAATCTTCAGCCTGGCCCGTCTGAACCGGGTTGATGAGAACGGAGTGACCTTTCAATCCCCCGTGGACGGGAGGACTCTATTCCTGGGGCCCCGGGAATCAATGAACATTCAGCGCCGCCTGGGGTCCGATATTGCGATGGTTTTCGACGAATGTCCCCCGTTTCCGTGTGATCGGGAATACGCTTGCAAAGCGGTAGACCGAACTCTAGCATGGGCGGCTTTATGTGTCCGGGAACCGCGTGGGAACGGGCAATTGGTCTTTGGTATTGTACAGGGAAGCACATACGACGAACTGCGGAAGCGGTGCGCGTGCGAACTGGTCGAGATGCCGTTTGACGGTTATGCCGTCGGCGGCGTCAGTGTCGGTGAGTCCGAGTCGATGATCTACGAAGGCGTCGATCTCACCGTGCCGTATTTGCCTGCGGACAAGCCGAGATATGCGATGGGTATCGGCGAGCCGCGCCAGTTGGTGGAGTTGGTCGCGCGGGGCGTCGATATGTTTGACTGCGTTATGCCCACCCGAATGGGGCGAAATGGAACGGCATTCACGAGGAAAGGGCGATATCCGGTCAAGGCGGGGAAGTATAAGGAAGACCCGAGACCCTTGGAAGAAGGATGCAGTTGTTACGCCTGCCGGCATTTCACCCGCGCGTACATTCGGCATTTACTGCACGCGAATGAGATGCTGGGGATGCGACTGGTGACGCTGCACAACCTGCAGATGTTTTATGATCTTCTGGCTGACATTCGGCAGGCGATCCTGGACCGGTCGTATGCCGAGTTCAGGGATGCTTTCAACAGCGTCTACCGGCCACTGCTGGACGCGCAAGAGACAGGAATAGAGTGTTAAGTATGAGTTTCGAGAATTTGACTTCAGTAGCCATGGCGCCGCCTTCCGGCGACGGAGCGAAGCCGCAGGGCGGCCAGTTTCAGTTTTTCGGCATGATGGCGATTATGATCGCAATATTTTATGTCGTGCTGATTCGCCCGCAGCGGCGTCGTGAGCAGGAACGCCGGGCCATGCTTGACAAGGTAAGTACCGGGGACCGGGTCATGTTCGGGGGGGGCATTCTCGGAACGGTTGCAAACGTAAAAGAGAAAACGCTCGTCATTCGAATTGCCGAAAAGGTGAAAGTGGAAGTAAGTCGCGGCGCGGTGACGAATGTCATCGGCCAGGACGATGCGCCCCCGGATCCACAGGAACGCTGAACGCGTAACGGAGTATCATGCAAAAACCCTCCATTTGGAAATGGCTGATCCTGAGCGCGCTGGTCTTCTGGTCGCTCGCGATCGCGAAAAACGGATTCAACCTCGGAATCGATCTTCAAGGCGGTACGAGTTTTCTGCTGCAAGTCGACCTGGAAGATCTCGATGAGGACGAGAAGAGCGACGCTCCGGCCCGCGCGCTGGAAGTAATCCGCAATCGTGTCGACGCGTTCGGCGGAAAAGAACCCGTCATTTACCTGCAGCCCGGCACCGACCGGATCGTGGTGCAGATTCCGGGGATCGATGACGACACGAGGCGCCGTCTCCGCGAGAACATCATGCGGGCCGCGAAACTCGACTTTAAGATGGTCCACGAGGACAGCCAGCAGATTGTGAATAGCCTGCTGGAGGGCGATGAGGCGCCCGCCGGGTACAATGTGGTGGTCGCGAAGCCCTCGAACCGGCGCTACTTTGAACGTGATACATCGTCCGATCCGGAGGGTGTTACCGAACTTGATATATTCAAGCAGCGCAGGACCTACAAGGCTCCTCCCAATACCGAGATGATGCTGATCAAGGAGATGGTCGGTCAGCGCGAACTCTATACGCCCGCATACGTGGAGCGACGAAGAAAGCTCGGGGGCGAAGACTTGAAAAATGCCGGCGTACAACAGGATTCGAGCCGGCTGGTTCCGACCTACGTGGTCACCCTGCAGTTCAACTCAGAAGGGGCCGAGTCATTTCGAAGGCTGACCACCGATTTCGCCCCGGGAGGCGACCGGAACCCGAATCCCGACCAGGGAAGACAACTCGGAATCGTTCTGGATGGAACGCTGTTCTCCGCGCCTGAGATTCGAACCCCGATCTATGGCGGGAATGCGCAGATCGAAGGAAATTTCACCTATGAAGATGCGCGGGACCTGGCCCTGGTTCTGCGCGCCGGATCTCTGCCGGCCCCGGTCGAGATTATTGAAGAGCGGACGGTCGCCGCGACCCTCGGTGAGGATTCCATTCGCAGCAGTTTCTACGCCTTGATGCTCGGCGCGTCGGCCGTAGTCGTTTTTGTTATCCTCTATTACCTGATTCCGGGTCTGATCGCGATCATCGCCCTCGCTCTCGATGTCATGCTCCTTCCTCTTGGCATGATGATAGCGGCCGGATTCATGGGTCTTTTTACCGGGGCTGGAACCTGGTCCGGACCCATCGGACTACCGACGCTCACTCTCGCGGGTATCGCGGGAATTGTGCTTACGATCGGGATGGCGGTCGACGCCAATGTGCTGATTTTTGAGCGCATTCGGGAGGAACAGAAATCAGGGAAACGTTTCGCCAGCGCCGTGGATGCTGGATACGAAAAGGTATTCAGTACAATTTTCGATGCGAACATAACCACTCTGCTGACCGCCATCATATTGTTCTGGCAGGGTTCCGGTCCCATCCGCGGATTCGCGATCACGCTGAGTGCCGGAATCATCGTCAGTATGTATGTGGCCCTGGTCGGAACACGCATGATGTTCGATCTGCTCGGCTACTACACCAAGATCAACAGCGTCAAGATGATGAGCTTCGTGAGCGGCACATCCATTGACTTCCTTGGAAAGCGTTTCATCGGCGCAGTCTTTTCGGCGGTTATCATTATCGGGTCATGGTTTGTGTTTATCGGAAAGGGCGCGGACAACTTCGGGGTCGATTTTACCGGTGGGACGGCGATCAGCTATGAAGTCTCCAAGACCGAAACACTTGATCTCCAGGAGGTTCGCGGTTTCCTCGCATCGAGCGGAATCAATGCCCAGCTTCAGACGCAATCCGAAATGGTCAGAGAGGACGGCGAAAAACCAGATCAATTCCTCGTGGCAAAAGTTCCGTTCGGCGAAGGGGAGAAATTGTCCGCGGCAATGGCGGAGAAGTACGGAACAGAGTCCGAAGGCGGTCTGCTGCGTTATTCCCAGACCGAAAGTGTGGGACCCCAGGTAGGCAAGGAACTTCAGAAGCGCGGCATCAGTGCCATGATCTGGGCCCTGGTAGGAATCGTGATCTACATTACCATCCGGTTCGAATTCGGATTTGCCATCGGGGCCATCGTGGCCCTGCTTCACGATGTTCTGGTCACCGTCGGAATCTACTGCCTGTTCGGGCGGCAACTGAGCCTGCCTATCGTGGCCGCATTGCTGACCATTGTCGGGTATTCTGTGAACGACACGATCGTGATTTTTGACCGGATCAGGGAAGATTTGACTCTGAACAAAGGAAAGCCGTACCGGGATGTGGCAAACATTGCGATCAATCGAACCCTCGGGCGCACGTTGTTGACCTCGATTACTACGTTGTTGACTGTCGTTATGCTGCTTGTCTTCGGTGGAGGCGCCATCAACGATTTCGCCCTCGCTCTCCTGATTGGAATATTGGTGGGTACTTATTCTTCGATTTTCGTCGCAACTCCTGTTACTTTAATGTGGCGCAGAGGCGGTGCGGCGAAGGCAGGACCGGCCGCCAAATAGCTGGAGCAAGTCGGACTGGGGGGGGACTTGGAGCGTATTGTTCCTTTCGACAGCCGGGAGCATTCTGAAGAATTCGGGACGCTTCTCTTTGAATCCGCGGTCGCCTCTGCAAGACGGGACACGGCATACCATGAATGCTTCCGTTGGTGTATTGTTCTAATCGGGCTGTTCGATGGAGAAACGTTGGAAAGAGATAGAATATGATCCGGGGCTCGCGGAGGGCGTCGCCAACGACCTGAATCTGCCCATGCCGGTGGCCGGCGCGTTGCTGGGCAGGGGATTGAACACCGTTGAACAAATAGACCATTTTCTGCATCCAAGGCTCAGCCGACTTTCGGATCCTTTCGGGTTGCCCGGCATGGATCAGGCCGTCATCCGGATGTGGGATGCAATTGACGCCTCCGAAACCATCGTGGTGTTCGGTGACTACGACGTGGACGGCGTTTCCAGCACCGCGCTCCTGGTCTCCTTTCTCAGCGATCTCGGCGCCATCGTTTCTCCGTACCTCCCGAACCGGATCATGGATGGATACGGCTTTAACAAGCCGATCCTGGAGCGATGTATTTCGGAGTTGCATCCCAACCTGATCGTAACAGTTGATTGCGGCACGGGTTCGGTCGAAGCGGTGCAGGCCGCCGCGGATGCCGGTATCGACGTCATCGTCACTGATCACCACGAACCTTCCGACCAGATCGCAAACGCGCTGGCCCTGGTAAATCCGAAACTGGGGGGCCCCGAGGAGACGCGCATGCTCGCGGGGGTCGGCGTCGCATTCAAGGTTTGCCACGGCATGCTGAAGAAAGGGCGCAACGAACGGCGCGAGATCGCGGAGGCCCTGGATTTGAGGCCGTTTCTTGATCTTGTCGCATTGGGAACGGTCGCGGATATCGTTCCCCTGGTGGGTGAGAATCGGATTCTCGCGCATTACGGGTTGAAGCGGATGAGAACGCCCCGGTGTCTTGGGCTGAAAACCCTGATCGAGATAGCCGGAATCCGGGACGAAGTCCAGGCGCATCACGTCGGCTTCCAGCTTGGCCCACGGTTGAATGCGGCGGGACGCATGGGAGACGCACACGCGGCGCTCGAACTGCTGCTGACCCAGGATGAAGACCGGGCCAAGAGCTTGGCCATGAAGCTGGATCATGCGAATCGCGAGAGACAGGAAATCGAAAGCCGAATCTCGAATGAAGCACGCGCCACTGCAAAAGAGCTTTTCGATTCGGAAACCTGCTTTGGACTGGTGGTCGCGAAGGAGGGCTGGCATCCGGGCGTGATCGGCATTGTAGCCAGCCGGTTGGCCCAGCAATACCTTCGGCCTGCCATCGTCATCGGCATTGATGAAGACGGCATCGGGAGGGGTTCCTGCCGTAGTATCGAGGGATTTGATCTTGTCGCTGCCCTCACCCGGTGTGACGAATACCTTGAGCAGTACGGTGGTCACACGATGGCCGCGGGCCTGGAGATCAAGCAGGAGAACGTGGCCGCTTTTCAAGAGGCCTTCAATCGGACTGCGGTCGAGGCTCTGGCGAACCAGGAATTGCGGCCCACCCAGCGAATCGACGCCTGGCTGGGGCTTGGGGATGTTGATGAGTGGCTTTTCGACAGCCAGCAGATCATTCGACCCTTCGGTCACAGCAATCCGTCGCCGGTGTGGGCCTCCAGTGATCTTCGGGTGGTTCGGCACCGGGTCGTTGGCCGGGGACACCTTCAAATGACCGTTGCTTCGGGAGGCGTGCAACTGGATGCGATCGGATTCGGGCTGGGGGAGCGCGAAGTGCCCTCCGGTCCCATAGATCTGGCATTTCAGCTTAAAAAGAACTTCTACATGGGTCGGGAAACCCTGCGGCTTGATATTCAGGATTTTCGGGCAGCCCCTGCGGTGTCATAATCTGCCCCAGAGTCGATTCTGCTTTTTTGTTTCCCAGAAGCGGAGTCTGAATTATGATTGCGGTTCCGGTGAGGAACCGGGAATACAGCAAGAATGAGCGCAATTACTGAAAAAGATGGAGAGATTTCTAACGTTATGACCGAAGGGGACAGCAATACTCAGAGTGCGGAGTTTCATGTCGACGGAAAGGTCGTTCCGCTTGGCATTATCGAGGGCACAGCGAGCGAACGGGCGATTGATATCCGTAAACTCAGATCGCAAACAGGCCTGATTACCTACGATCCGGGATACGTAAATACCGGCGCCTGCGAGAGTGCGATCACTTTCGTGGACGGCGAGAACGGAATTCTCCTGCATCGTGGCTATGCAATCGAGGATTTGGCCGCCAAGTCAACATTCCTCGATGTTGCCTATCTTCTGATTTACGGCGAGCTTCCGGATAAGGAGGTTCGAGCCGCATTTTTGGACAGCATTACCGAGAATATGCTGATTCCGCAGGATATGGCGCGCACCCTTCGGGATTTTCCCGAGGGCAGCCACCCCATGTCAATCCTGTCCGCCATGATGGTCTCCCTGACCAACTTCTACCCCGAGCGGGCGGATGCCAGCGACGAAGAGGCTCGCCTCACCGTGGCCCGGTTGTTGGGCAAAGTCATCACCATCGCCGCTTTTTCGTACAAAGTCTCGATCGGTGAACCCACCGTTTATCCCGAGGGCGAAAGATCGTACGCGGAAAATTTTCTTAACATGATGTTTTCCTCCCCGGTGAGACCCTTTGACCCGGATCCGGACATCGTGCGGGCGATGGATCTGATTCTCATGCTTCACGCGGACCACGAACAGAACTGTTCCACTTCAACGGTTCGGCTCGTCGGCAGTTCCGGCGCGCGACTCTATGCATCCGTTTCGGCCGGGATATGCGCGCTCTGGGGTCCGTTGCACGGGGGCGCAAATCAGCAGGTCATCGAGATGCTGGAGAACATCCAGCAAACCGGTCTCACCATCGACCAGGTTGTGGACCGCGCCATCAATGACAAGAGCTTCCGCCTCTTCGGGTTCGGGCATCGCGTCTACAAGGCGTACGATCCTCGCGCGAAGATCGCGAAGAAAGCGTGCGAGGATGTGCTGAAGAAACTCGGGAAGAGTGACGCGCTGCTCGAAATCGCGGTTGAATTGGAGCAGGCCGCGCTGGCCAACGAATATTTCAAGAAGAGAAATCTGTATCCGAATGTTGATTTCTATACCGGGATTACGCTCCGCGCGTTGGGCCTGCCGACATCAATGTTTACGGTGGTCTTCGCAATCGGCCGATTGCCGGGCTGGATCGCGCATTGGCTCGACCTTTTGGAAGATCCGGAGCGCAAAATCGGGCGCCCCCGCCAAATCTACACGGGACCGATGCGCCGCGACCTCCCATGATCCGGCGCTTCGCAACAGGGTACCAAGAATGTCCGCAGGACTACGCCTACCCGGGTTTGTAATCGCTCTTCTTCTCGGCGGTGCAGCCTGGGCCTTTGCTGACGACGCAGTCACCGCCGGTGACCCCGTCGCGATGAGTGATGTTCCCCCTGGGCACGAGGCCGTCTCCGCTTCGAAGGGCAGGAGCTCCCTGGTAGTCTGGGCGGGCGGAGGCTCCGCGGAATATGAAGAGACCGCCTCGACTGGTTCCATTCGCTCTGATTGGGACGGTTCGTATGGAGAATTCGGGGCCGGATGGCTCTATGAATCAAAAAAGGGGATCCTGGCAGTCGTGGACTTCGCGTTCTGGGGGGCCGCCGAGGACACCGAAACCTGGCGCGTGGACGGCCAGGTCGTCCAAAACAACGACCTGGAGGTCAACGGTTACCGGTTCGAGGGACTTGTTGGAAAAGGATGGGAGAAGCCGGACCGCTACGAGGTGAACGGGTTTGTCGGCCTGGGTATCAATGGAGTGGACTTTGATCGCACCAATTTCAGTGGTCCCATCGTGGAGACGCTGGGAAACCTGGGCAGTGTGGGCGAAGAGTACACGGTAGCCTCCTTTCTGGTCGCGGGCCATGGTTCGGTTCCCATATCCGATGCATGGGATTTCATCGCGCGGGGCAAAGTCGGGTTGGTTTTCTTCAACGAAGCCGATAACGACGTTTTTGGTGTCATTGAGGGAAGCGGCGGAATTACCTTCAGAGGATCGTTGGGAGTGAATTGGAAGTTTCGCGACGCGCAGAGACTCGGCCTTTTCCTGGTCTATGAATTGCAGGATCTCGATGGGGATCAGGAGCAGCGCACATTTATCACCGAAGAAGGTCCGGTTCCCGGTGTGGTTGAATGGCCGGACAACGAGTTGATTCGTTTCGGCGCTGAAGTCGCCTGGGCTCTCGAATTCTGAAAATTGTATTGGGTCGGGTGTCGTGTCAAAGAAACTCAATCGCCGGGATGCCGAACGTGAACGGCAAGTCGAATTGAATTTTCTTGAACGCGTTGCCACACGGATTCCCAAGGAGACCTGGGTTCTGAAACCGCTGGGTGATCTGTATACCCGTTGCGGCGAATTCGAAAAAGGACTTCAGGTTGATTTAAATTTAACCCAACTCTGCCCGCGTGAGCCCGAAGTCTGGTACAACCTGGGCTGCAGTTTCGCCCTCCTGGAGCGAAAAGAAGATGCATTGATCGCGCTGGGGAAAGCCGTGGAGTTCGGCTACACGGATGCCGAATACATGCGAAGTGACGAGGATCTCTCGTCGATTCAAAACCACCCTGAATTCGAAAAACTGGTGATCGGCCTGGAAGAGAAGGCATAGCCCGCTTAGTTCATACTTTTTCGTCGCGAGGGCGTGGACTCATTCGCGGTTGCAGCAGAGGAAGAGTGAATTATGCGGGACCGGGTAGCGTTCGGGAACCGCTGCCGAGTGCGTTCACAGGGTCTGAGAGCCTGGACTACACGAAGGTCTCGTCGCGATGCCGGTCAATCCACGCATACGGGCGCTCATGATCCCGGATCAAAAACTCGCGCCGATCTTCTTCGGGAACCTTCAACGCTCCGGAGAGTCGCATGTGTGACCAGGTAAGCCGGACCTGTTCCAACAATAGCGGAGCCATCTCTCTGTTCAATTCAATCCCCGACGAATAGGTTGCCAAAAACCTGCGTGTCGAATTCAGATCGAATTCGAACGGCATGGTCAGGGACCAGATGTCCGCGCTGTTAATCGGCTTTGACCGGATGCCGCAGAGCAGGATGAGGGCGCCCGCCAGATCGTAGATTGCCGGTTGTCTGCCCAGCCAGTCGTAGTCGACGAAGGTAATCAACTCCGATCCTGAAAAGATCATGTTTCCCGGTTGAATGTCTCCGTGTACCAGAATCTGCTGCAACGATCCGTACGTGAGATCATCCAATCGGTTTCCAGCCTCTCTTACCTGCGCCGCGTAGAAGGAACTGATGTTTCCACAGGAAGGCCCCAATTGCCTTGCAATGCCCAGCAAGCGGTCCGGCGTCGTCTCTCCTCGCGGGAATCCCCCCGGGAGGTACTTTCCACGAAAGTCTTTGCCGGCGAGGTGAAAGGCCGCCAACTGATTCGCGACCGAATCCAGTGCCTCGGCTGTGGCTGGATAGGGGTCGCCGTCGACCCACGGATATGCTTCCCAGCATTCGCCGTCATGATAAAGCCAGGTTTCGCCATCTCCTGTTTCGATGGGTGACTGCACCCGTGCTCCTCTCGACTGAAGGAATCGGACCGCGTCGTGATCAAATCCGATCCACTCCCGAGCGCAATAGTCCGCATGTCTGCGGCGGAGGAAGATGGAGCAATGATCGCCACGAACATGAAAATTCGCGTTCCGGGTGCCTCCCAGCCGTTTCTGGGCGACTGCATCCCGAAACCCGTAGGCGGCAAGGACCGGGGATGGAATCGATTCGCTCATGCAGATTCCCATTCTCCTCTGTAATCTCTTCGGCAGTTCATCATCTCAATTGAGAACATATGTATTATTCGCAAGTTTGAGACGGTCAGGGGATAATGTTTCGGTCATAACATGTCGATGGGCGTCATTAAAATGCATTGGATTGCTGAGAAGATCTTGATAATGGACATTTTGAACGCGTTTGCAGGCGATGATTCTCTATGCAATGGCACATCCGGTGCTTAATAACAATTCCGTAAGCAGGAAGACGTTCAGGGGTAACACGAAGCAGAAGATTTCAAAACGCAGGGAACAACAAAGGATCATGTAGACAGACACGAGCACTTTTCGACAGGCCTCCTCCGGGTCTCCAGAACAGTCGAGCGGCGGCACACCGACAAAACAGGCGGCACACGAATTTCGTGTGCCGCCTTTTTGTTTCGTCAATTGGCCCGTCAGACGTAGCATAGTCTTCATGGATCAGGAAACAGACGTAGACCGCGCGGAGCTTTCAATGGTTGCCGAGGCACTGGGGCTTGGGTCGACCAAGCGGCATATTTTCCTCTGTTGCGATCAGACGAAACCCAAGTGCTGCAACACGGAACCGGGACTGGCTTCCTGGGATTTTTTGAAAAGGCGGCTTGATGAGCTCGGATTGACGCAACGAGGCGACGTGTACCGATCGAAGGCCAATTGCCTGCGAATCTGCCAGGATGGCCCGATCGCCGTCGTATATCCGGATGGCACGTGGTATCATTCCTGCACTCCTGAGGTGTTGGAGCGAATCATTCAGGAGCATTTAATCGAAGGGAGTCCGGTTCAGGAATACGTATTCGCGGCCTCACCTCTTTCGGGCGAGGCTGCCTCAAAAATTTCGACCCGACAGGCGTGAATTTACGCCCGCGACCCACGGAGCGCTGATGTCCCAGACAGAACATTCAACCCCTTTGAATCCGGAAGGCGATCCCGCCGAGGTGGACGTTGACTTTGTTTATTACATGTTTGACTGGGACGACAACATTCTTCACATGCCCACGAAGATTTATCTCGAGAAAAAGACACCCGGGGGCTGGAAGCCCTGCGACGTTTCCACGGCGGAGTTTTCCCTGATTCGCGGCGACACCGAAAACTACCGGCCCCGGGGAGAAGACTGGGACAAGGCATTCGAGGAGTTTTATGACATTGGAAAGCGGGGGGAGGCGGCGTTCCTCGAAGATACGATGGCTGCTCTCAAGCCGGTCATCGAAAATCGGGAGCGAGGAGGGCCCAGCTTTCGGAGGTTCAGAAAAGCCCTTATCGAGGGGCGGCTTTTTGCCATCATCACCGCGCGCGCCCATTCGTCCAGGTCCATCCGCCGTGGAGTCGAATATTTCCTTGAAATGATACTTACCGGGGAGGAGAAATCGCAGATGATCGAGAATCTCCGCCGCTACAACCTGTTTTTCGGAGAACGTGACTCGGAAATGAGTAACGAGGAAGTACTCGATAAGTATTTGGACTTGAACCGATACCATGGCGTAACGTCACCCGAGTTTCAGAAAATTGTCGGAAAGCAGATAGAGAGCGGGGCGGAGAGCCCGGCGGTTGCCAAGCAGTTTGCGATCCGGGAGTTCGTGGAGCATGTGAAATCGCTGGTCCGGGGGCGGGACAGTGAAGCGCCGATCAGCATCGGCTTTTCGGATGATGACGCGCACAATGTCGCGACGGTGGAGGCATTTATCGCACAGGAGCTGTCCGCCGAGTATCCGGACATCCGGTTCGTCGTCTACGATACCTCCGATCCGGACGTACCCCGGGGCCGAAAGACCGTAATCACCGGCCAACTCGAATTCGACTTGGATCACCTCCCCACCGACGCCTGACAGTCTGCCTCCGTCGTCGACTTCCGCCTTCCGGACCGCCGCGCTGCCTGTCCGGATTCGGGTTATTGGATTGATCCCACCCGAACCTGTGACTACAGTCCCAACTCATGAAATCAAGCGCGAAGAAATTTTTGAAGGAACTGGTCAGTGCGGTGAGTCCTTCGGGGCATGAGGATGAAGTGGCGAAAGTGTGGGAGAAGGAGGCTCGAACCTTCACCGACCCGGTGATTCGCGATACCCACGGCAACACGGACGCGGTGGTAAACCGGGGTGGAAATCCGCGCATCATGCTGTCAGGGCATTACGATGAAATTGGTTTTCTTGTTTCCCACATCGACGATGACGGATTTCTCTGGATCGTCCCGGTCGGGGGATGGGATCCGCAGATCATCCAGGGCCAGCGGGCCGTGGTTCGGGGTAGGAAGGGCCGGGTAAGCGGCGTCATAGGAAAGTGCCCGATCCACCTGCTCAAACCCGACGCCCGCAAGAGAGTCATGGAAGTGAGCGAAATGTGGGTGGACATCGGTGCGAAAGATCGAAGAGAGGCCGAGAAGCTCGTGGAAGTGGGGGATCCAATCGTACTTGATCTTCCGTTTACCGAGTTGATTGGAGGTCGCGCCGTATCTCGTGCCATGGACAATCGCTCCGGTGCGTTCGTGGTTTTGGAGGCAGCCCGGCGGGCGGCGGCGATGAAATTGTCAGCCGAGGTGCATGCGGTGGCCACGGTCCAGGAGGAGATCGGGCTGCGAGGCGCCAAAACAGCGGCCTATGGAATCGATCCTTTGGTCGGGATAGCGGTCGATGTGACTTTCGCAACCGATCAACCCGGCATTGGCGATGCGGTAAAGCGCGAAGGAAAGATCAAGCTCGGCGAGGGTCCTGTCCTCACCCGGGGCGCGAACATCAATCAGAAACTTTTCGAACTGATGGTGAAAACCGCCAAAGCGGAAAAGATAAAGATCCAGATTAATAGTGAACCGGGTGGAACCGGCACGGATGCCAATGCGCTCCAATTAAGCCGCGCCGGCGTGGCGACTGCGCTGGTCGGTGTTCCCAACCGCTACATGCACAGCCCAAGCGAAATGGTCAGCCTGAAAGATCTGGACGCCTGTGCGAATCTGATTGCCTGCACGTGCGCGAGGATAACGGCAAGAACTTCGTTCATTCCGTTCTAGTAGATTCTTCACGCTCTTTCTACTGAGCAAATGGATGACATACCAATTCTCGGATTTCGTGCAACTTTCATCCGCAAGCTACGAAAGAGTCTGATCACTGCACCGCGCTCAGTTGCGGAGCGATGTAATGGCCTGATTCCGGGAATCACGCGTTGATCTCAAATTCACGAAACCGGTCTCGAAGACGATTCGGTACGATTGCGTGCAGACGGACTTGGGTATCTTCGTACTCGGTTTCGAGGACTTTTCCCACGTCGTAGAGAGTGGAAACCAGGTCACTGCGAGCGATGGGAAATGCGTATTCATGCTGGGACACAAGCTCTCGAAGCGTGTCGGCGAACTGGTGGCGCAGTGTGTCCAGTCCTTCACCCGTTTTCGCCGAAACATACACGGCATCCGGAAATCGATGGTGGAATGAAGCCAGGAGTCCACGATTTTCAACCACGTCAATCTTGTTGATCACGGTAATCATTTTGTCCCGGTCGGCCCCAAGCTCTTCCAGTACCGCCATCGTAGTGTCGAAGAATTCCATTGCCCGAGATTGGCTCGCATCGACGACGTGAATTCGAAAATCAGCCAGAACCGCTTCCTCGAGGGTTGCCTTGAACGCCTCCACGAGGCCGTGGGGGAGTCGGCGAACGAAGCCGACTGTGTCCGTCAGCAGCAGGGATTGCCCATCCGGAAGGCCTATTTTTCTGGTGGTTGTATCGAGGGTGGCGAAGAGTTTGTCCTCCACGAGAACGTCCGCGCCGGTCAGGCGGTGCAGGAGAGAAGACTTGCCGGCGTTGGTGTATCCCACGATTGCCGCGTGGGGCAAAGGAACGCGCATGCGTTCTTTTCGTTGCGTCGCCCTGCGCTTGCGCACCGCGGTAAGGTCAGCCCGGAGCCGGTCAATGCGTCTGCGAACGATTCGTCGGTCCACCTCCAACTGGGTTTCTCCTTCGCCGCGCAAGCCGGTGCCTCCGCTCCCGCTCTGGCGGTTGAGGTGAGTCCAGGCCCGGGTCAGGCGGGGAAGGCTGTACTCCATGCGGGCAAGCTCCACCTGCAAGCTTGCCTCCTTGGTCATCGCGCGCTCCGCAAAAATGTCGAGGATGACCTCCTCCCGGTCAATGACGCACATGCCTGACAGTTTTTCCCAGCTACGCTGCTGGTTCGGAGCCAGGTCATTATCGATCACAATGACATCGGCTTCGACCTCGCGGGCTTTCGCCACGATGTCATCCGCTTTTCCGCCGGTCGCAAGTAGTTTCGGGTGTGGCTTGGCGCAGGTGACAAGAATCCGGTCTTTCACGGGAATGCCGAGCGTCGAGACCAACTCTTCGAGTTCATCCAGAAGGCTTTCGGACTCCGAGCGATCGTCCCGTTTGAAATGGAAGCCCGCCAAAAGGGCGCGCTCGACCATTTTCGGCTTTTCTCTTACATCAAACAAGGCGGATACTAGGCGGGGAACAGCTCGGCAGGAATCTTCCGCCGGCCGGCATAATTATCTTCATAGGAGTGGTAGTAGGCAACTTCCGGATCATCACTTTTCCAGCAAAGCAGCACCGGCGACCCGCCGATTTTCCCCGGAAATGTAACATGGCCTACGCCGAATCCCCAGTCTTTGTACGTGCATCCCAGTTCGGAAAGCTCGGCAATGAACTCTTCCAATCTGTCGGTCAGCCGTTTGTACTGCGCGACAAGCGAAGCATCGGGGCTCCGGCATCTTCCAATCGCGCGCATCTCACGGCCGGTGTCCATGATGTCTGCGACGATTCGCTTGATCAAGGGAAGCATCGAATTAGCTTCTGACGGCGTGAAACACTTTTCATAGACAGGGATCGTATTCATTAGGCACTCTTCCCGTTACACAATTCTTGGTTACCCTAGCACGGAAATTCCCGAATTGCAAGCTAAAAGGTTCGCGTGGAAACTTACGAAATTACCTGTCCTTATTGCTGGCAAACAGTTTCAATATTCTGCGAACCCGTGGCTGAAGAAACCAGTGAATTCACCTATGATTGCGAAGTGTGCTGTCAGCCGATTCGAGTGAATTTATTCCGGGATGATCAAGGAGAGTGGGCCATTTCCGCCGCTCCGGAATCGGAGGCTAGATGACTGTTGATGTGTCCAGGACGGAACTTCATGAGGTCTTGTTGCTCAGGCCGGATGTGCACAAAGACGAGCGGGGACATTTTGTAGAAATATTTCGTGTCGACGGCTACGCGGAGCTTGGGATTAAAGGCCCGTTCCTTCAGGACAATCTCTCGCGCTCCCGCCGCAACGTCGTTCGCGGACTCCACTACCAGCACCCGTCCGGCCAGGGAAAGCTGATCAGCTGTGTCCGGGGCGCAATTTTCGATATCGCCGTCGACATCAGGCGCGGATCACCTTCTTTCGGGAAGTGGGTGCGAGTCGAGTTGTCGGAAGAGAACTGTTTTCAGCTCTACATCCCGCCGGGATTCGCTCACGGATTCTCCGTGGCCAGCGACATTGCCGATGTTCTTTACAAGTGCACCGGGACGTACGTGCCCGACGAAGATCGCGGCGTGCACTGGGCCGACAAGGACCTTGCCGTCGATTGGGGACTGAAAGATCCAATCCTTTCCAGGAAGGATGCGGGCCTTCCTCTACTCAAGGATGTGCCCGTGGATGCACTTCCGGACTATGATGACGGAGACTGAATTCCGGTCGAGACGTCGCGCCCGATTGAGGTGGACCCTTCTGGGTCTGACGCTTCTGTGCTCCCTGTCGTTCGGATGCGTCTACCTTCGGTTGCTGCAACTTCGAAAACAACTCGCGGATTTCGATGCGAATTTCACCCTGATCCACTCTCCGGGTGCATACCTTACCGCGAAGAACCCCGTCTTGAAGCCACGGGACCTGGTCTGGTTGACGGGATTGGATAGCGTGCAGACGGAATCGACGGATGGAAAGGAGGTCAGCACGTTCCGGTTCCTCAAAATCGATCCTCCGGATGGCGACTTGCCGCGGCACAGTGCGGCCTGGATGAAGGCAGGTTTTGTGAAAGGGAAGCTCCAGAGTATTGAATTTCCCGAGACCTTCAACGAGACCTTCAATCACGAGGTCCTTCGCAGAGCTTTTCACGGGGCAGAGAGCGGGGAAGTTGACGAATCGGAGAAGGCCACTGGCTGGGCGCTTCACAAGGATCTGGTGATTCCCGATCGACCCAAGATCCATCGTTTGTTCGGGCTTCCTTCATCCACGACCACAGACCGGGAATTCGATGAGCTGTTGTACCTGTTTCATCGTCCTCCGATTCCGAAATCAGAAATCGAAAAGCCCGACATGTGGTTTCGGTTTATCTATGATCGGGGAGGCGACAAAATGATTCGCGCCCATGTCCAGGTCGGCTGGCTTCAAATCGTGGTAAGCAAGGGAGATGACGACCAGTACCGGGTAAGAATTCGACGCGGAAAGTACGAATCCCCGTGAAAGCGAGTCGCGCATACCTTGTGCAGGCTCTCGGAGGGTTCATGCTCTCGGCCTGTCTTTTCATCTATGTCGCCCGGGCGACGCCTTTTCTTGTGGTCCGCTCCGGGATGGACAGGCTTCCGGTTTCCGAAGCCGTGGTAACAAGGCTTTGGACCGACAGTCTCACCGGACCCAAGAGCTCGCGCAACCTGGCGTATCACGTTGCATGTGAGTTGCCGGATCCTTCCCCCGGCCTCTCCGGCAAAGGGATACTGTCACGCGATGAACACCAGGCCCTGGGAACGGGCTCCGTGGTATCGGTTGTTTCCTGGCGGAACCGGATCCTTCTCGCCGACGACCTCCGGTGGGATCCACTCCACCGCCGAAAATACTGGCTCATGCTGGCGGCCGGACTGCTGTTCGGACTGGAATCCGCACGGCGCTGCGTTCTATTCCTGGGGCAGATGCGAGAGTAGAATGTGGGATGCAAGCCGGGGTGGAGGGCGTCATCGCTGACGGGTCATTCAAAATCTGTCTGATTTCCCTGCGCGGATTCCTCGTCCTCATGCTAAGAAGATGGCCGGAAACGAAGCCGAAGGGCTTCCCTTATCACTCTTCAAAACATGCTGATCGACAAAACAATTCGCCTGTTCCTCGACGGGATTGGAAAGCGCGAGGAGTACGAGTTTTATCTGCAGAAGTTCCAGGCCGCGGGCAGACCGGCGTTCGCCCTCATTCTGCCGGATATCGACACGCTTCGGCAGGGCGCCGATGTACTCATGTTCGATCTACAATTCCTGCTTCAGCTGGACCTTCTTCCTATCGTGGCACTTGCCGGGCCCGAAGCAATAGAATTGTCGGATCTGGTCGGGGCGCATGGAGAGAGTTGCGATGTGATAGAAGACGAAACGTTCGCCGACGACTCTTCCCGGATTCAGTGGATTCGAGATTGTGCTGCCAGGAAGCGGGTTCCGGTACTTCGCATGCAGCAGGAATTCCCGGATGTGCTCGCTCCGCTTGTCCCGGACATCGCCCGCCGTGTACACCTGGTCCGTTCCGCGGGTTGGTTACGCAGCAGCAAGGGCGAACCCATCTATCACTATTATACCCGAAGGAGGAACGACGACACGGTACATCCCGATGATGCCGGCCTGGCTGGAATCTGTCACGAGATTGTGGAACAGACCGCGGACATACATTTGTCCGTAACCTCGCCCCTACACTTGTTGGAGGAACTGTTCACGGTGAAGGGCGCCGGAACGGTCATTCGCCGGGGAAGCGAATTCTTTCACGCCTCTCACCGGGCCGACGTGGACGAGGAAAAATTGATCAGTCTGCTGGAGAAGAGTTTTGGAAAAAAGCTCGATCAATTCGGCTTTTTTCACACTGCCAGGGATTTTCTGGTTGAATCCGGGTATCGCGCCGCCGCAATTCTGGAGCCGCATGAAGTCGGATCGTTTCTGTCAAAATTTGCGGTGGGTGCCGAAGCAAGGGGGGAGGGCCTTGCGCAAGAATTGTGGGATGAAGTCATTTCACTTCATCCCAGGATGTTCTGGCGCTCCCGGATCAATAATCCGATTAACCAGTGGTACCGAAAAAAGGCGGATGGTCGACAAACGTTGTCGGAGTGGACCGTGTTCTGGCGCGGGATCCCTCCCGATGATATTCCGATTACAATTGAGGCATGCCGCTCGCGGCCGCCCGATTTCAAAGAGAGCGCGGATTGATTTTGTAGCGCCGGATGATACCTTGTTTTCATGGATATTACGCCAAGACAACTTCAACTCGGCCGCTTCTGGAAAAAGTATCTTCGACTTACCCGCGCAGGGGTTCCAACGCTGGGGGCCCTGGACATCATCGCAAGGGAGGAGAAAGCGCCGGAATTCCAGGCAGTGATCCAGGCCATGCAGTCGGCGCTTGCGGAGGGGAACCTGTTGAGTGAGGTCATGGGGGAGCACCCTGAGCTGTTCTCTTTGTCTGCGATCGAGTTGGTGCGGACGGCGGAAAAGGGCGGTCAATGGGATATCGTCGTGGAGGAACTGGCCGATGGATATCTCGAGGGAACGTTCGATTGAAGCGGTAGGATCCCCCCCGACCCCTGCAAGCGGGGGAGTCCATCCGAAAAATCCCCTGAAAACGGGAACAATAAAGATCCGCAAATCCACAAATTCCGCACTCGCAGATTTCACGGCATTTCCCGGCCCGTTCGCCCTGGGTCTTCTTCTCTGTTTTGCACCGGGATCTCCAGACGCCTTCGCCCAGAAAACCGAAGTCGATTCCATATCTTTCCCGGTGCGGCATACACGACTGCCGGTGGGCGAAACGCGCATGATTGCTTTCCGCGTCGATCCGAGCGCCGGACAGGATTTCTCCCTGCCCTCGTCCGGCAACCGGGATGGCATTCTGCAGATACTACAACCCCCGGAAGTTCTGGCCGGCCATACACTCGGCTTCATGCGTGTCCGAGGTCTGAAACCCGGCGCCACTACGATTCATGCAGGCGATTCCCAACTCGAGGTAACGGTATACAGGAGCCGGAACATCGATCCGCGCTTCAGGGAGATCCCGGTATTACTGAGTCCGCCCAACGGCGCTTTCCTGTGGGGAGATGTGACCGCTGCCGTCGAAACGTTTCGAGATCCGCTATCCCCCAGTGAGAAAACCGGACCCGTTGTCCTGGAAGCCCTGGGCGCCAGGGTGTTCAAGTCAGAGGACGAAAGCCCACCGGAAGAAGGGCCGTTTGTCATATCTACCTTTATGCTCAAGGGGTCACTCCTGCCACCCGGTCCCGCCACTTTCATTGCCAGGGGGCGCGCTCCCGGCGGTGAGACAATCGACAGTCAGCCCCTGGTGGTCGAAGTAGGGCAGGTTCGCAAACCCGAGATTGACGTTGAGGCGGAGTTTTTTGTTGCGACGGCAAGACCCGAGTCGCTCCGATATCGGAGGGATCCTTCCGTTACAATTCATCCGGAGGCGTCACAGAACAAGTGCGCCGCCATCCGGGGAGAGGACCAGGCCCTGACGGTGGAATGCGATCTCGAGAGCCAGGGCCACTACCAGGTGATGGCGAGAGTGCGCGGCGATGCAGGGGGCGCCGCCTATCCTACGCTCGGGCTGGTGGTGAATGATGTGGAAGAACCCGCCGCGGTGGCGCGCGTCTTCGGCCGTGCCTGGCATCGTATTCCCGTCGGCCTTCCGATTCCTCTGCCCGCGGGAACCAATCGCTTGACGTTCGTGTTTCTCAATGAGTTCCAGATCCCCGAACTGTCGGACAGAAATCTCTATATCGATACCATCGAGCTTGCCCGCGTTCGTACCCTGTCTCCACTTCGCGACGCGCCGAAAGTGTCCGCAGGCACGGCGATGACCATGGAACCCATGATGAATAGCGAAGAGGCCGGCGCAATTCCGGGATATGGGCCCGGTCCGCTGCGGATCGCCCTGCGAAACGTAATCCACGGACGAAAAGTTGCGGGATCTTTTCGTGTGAAGGCCCGCACTTGGTGGGACCGGAGCGTGGAGCCGCGCCCGCCCCGGGTTGAACTGCTGCTGAACGGGAAGAGTGTGACTTCGATCCGCGCCGTGGATCCCACTTTCACCGTTCGCAAGAACCAACTTGTCCCAGGCGAAAACCGTGTGCAGCTTCATGCGATCGCGGACAATAGGGACACCGTCTTTACTCCGGTTCAGACCGTCCGGTTCGAGAGCGATGATCCTCCTCCGCATGACGCCCCGGCGGATGCTCTTTTCACGATTTGGGATGACCGTTGGATTCGAGGCATGTCCGGCCTGATTGAGAAAAACGACCAGGGCGTGTGGCCAGACTCGGTCCGTTTGCGTTCTGGTGCGGCCTGTGTCCTTTCGCTTCCCGCCGATATGGAAGGCGACTACCAGCTGGCTGTCCAATCGTGGGAGAATCACGACAACAGGATCGATCTGCAGTTTGATGTGAAATCGAACGGTAAAGTTCGATCAATCCAGGTAACTCCCCCCGTTGAGTCCAACGGATTCGTGTCCGTGGGTACTGTTTCGCTGCATGGGGGCCGTTCCCTCATCCAGCTGACCGCCCGGGAACGGAATCGAAGACCGGACACCGATGCAGCGACCTGCAGAATCGGGTCGATTCTGATGACACCGGTCAGGACGGAGCGCGATGCGACCCCACCGGAAGTGCGCATACTGTATCCTCCCGCAGACCACCGGGTCTCCAGTGCAGATGTCGTTGTCGCGTGGGTCCGGGACAATGTGAATCTGCAGTCCGTGGATTTGATCATCGACGGTGAGCCACAGTTTCTTGATCTGGTGCCCGGCAATCAGCTCGGGTCGGTGGTTCTTCCGGTTCTTGCCCGGACTTTGAATCCCGGTCGCCATACATTCCAGGTAACGGCATGGGATGACTCCGGCAACCAACAGAAAAGCGAGCTCCGGAACTTTGTAGTCGAGCCGGCATCTTCTTCAACTCCGGGAAGATACCATCGAGCCATCCGACTTCTGAATCGTTTCGCGTATGGGCCGGAGACAAGGGAGCTCGCCGCCATTCTCACGCAGGGCGAAAAATCCTGGCTGATGTCCCGGTTGCAGAGATCGTTCCGAACCCCGGATGAACGGACCCTCCAGGCATACCTTCTTGCTTCGTATTCGGACGGCGACAACCGCACGCACGTGGAACTCCGTATCGCCGATCAACTCGCTCGCACCGATAATCCTGTTCGAATGCGATTCGTACTGTGGTTGGAAAACCACTTCTCTACCTGGATTCAAAAGACCGGTCCCGCCACCAAGTGGGATGAGCACATCCGGTTCTGCATGCGGGGGGCGGCTCCATTTCCAGAATTGCTGTACGCGTCCGCCTCGAGTCCGGCCATGCTGTACTACCTGGATCAGAATCGCAGTTTTCGGGGCCAGATCAATGAGAACTACGCCCGGGAGATCATGGAACTGCACACGTTGGGTGTCGACGGCGGGTATTCTCAGTCCGACGTTACGGAATTGGCGAAATTGTTGACGGGTTGGACGGTGGGGGACGAAGCGGATCCGGCCCGTTCGGGCCACAGCCTGGTCAGAACCTTTCGATTTGACCCTTCGCTGAACCACGGAGAAGAGAGGATTGTTGTGGGAAAGCGATTTCTTCCCGCGCCGCGCGAGCACCGGTTTGATCGTATTCGACAGGCGCTGGAAGTCTTGAGCTCTCACCCCAGCACCGCCTCATTCGTGTGCGGAAAACTGATTGAGCATTACGTCCAGGTTCCCGCCCCGGAAGAGATGAAGCGTGATCTTGCGGTCGAGTTCATGGAGTCCGGGGGTGATATGGTCGCCGTGATGGCCGCGATGGCGGCGCGACACGAATTCTGGGCAGAATCTCTTCCCGCAAAATTTGCCACTCCACTTGATTTCGGCGTCCGCCTGGCCCGGCTTTCCGGCGGCAGGGATCCCTCGGTTATGAACGGATTTCTGGGGAAAAGCGGAATGCTCATCTTCGGACGGCCCACGCCGGATGGATATCCGGAAGAGCCCGGAGAATATGCGGATACCAATGCATTCCTTCAGCGCTGGAATCACAGTCAGGCAGTTCAGCAGGGTTTGGGCTCCGCCATTCCCGGTTCCTGGCGCGACGAGCGAAGATTCAATAGCACGCTGGAACAGCAAAGATTGATTGACTTGGCCGCAATCAGATTGACAGGGACTTTGCTGGGCAAGCAGTCCAACGAGGCCGCACTGACAGTCGTTTCCTCCGCTCGCGGATCGCCGGACGAGCGCGCCGCGCAACTCGCCGCAATGATTGGATACCTGCCGGAAATGCAACTTCGATGACAACATTCACGAACCCGTTTATCATGAAATCCGACAATGACGCCGCAGGACTTTTGAGTAAACTTTGAGATGAAATTCAGACTCACTCGGGCTATCTTCGCCACATGAAACACACCCGCCGCTTTTTTCTGAAAACTACCGGGGCGCTTGCTGCATACACGGGCATAGCACCGCTGGACCTCGTCAGGGGCATGGAGAGCGTTGAGGAGCAAGCCGTTGCTGCCGGAAAGACCCTGGTGGTAATTTTCTTGAGGGGGGGGATGGACGGATTGAATCTGATCATTCCATTCCGGGACGCCGCCTACTACGAACTTCGAAATTCGATCGCCATTGCACAACCGGACTCAGGCCAGGATGCCGCTTTAGACCTGGATGGCTTTTTCGGTTTGCACCCGCGGGCAGTCGCCTTGCAACCAATGTTTGAAAACAATCTCGCGGTTGCCCTTCAGGCAGTTGGATATGACAGGAACACGCGATCGCATTTCGAGGAGCAGGACACCTGGGAAACGGGTGTGATCGGAAATACGATCAATTCCGACGGCTGGCTGAATCGCCACCTGCTAACCTCCAAAGGGAATGGTCCGATCCGCGCCGTTTCGATCGGAAACACGCTGCCCCGTATTCTCCAGGGAAATGCGCCGGCCTATGCCATTCGCGGCCTGACCGACATCAAGTTGCCGGGTGCGCCGGGTCAGCAGGAACTCATTGCCACCGCCCTGGAACATGCCTACACGCGGTCGCCGCAAGAGCATGTTGATCCGGCTATGGATCTGTTATCACAGACGGGGCTCGATACACTTTCAGCGATTCGTCAATTACGGTCCGTATCCCGGCAACCTTACAATCCGGAGGTACCATACCCCGGGGGCCGATTGGGAAACAGCCTCCGCGAGGTGGCTCGGTTGATCAAGGCGGACGTGGGTCTTGAAGTTGCGGAAGTTGATTACGGAGGGTGGGATACGCATAACAACCAGGGCGGGGTTGGAGGTCCATTCGGAAACCTGGTGCAAGGGCTCGCGGAAGCGGTTCGCGCGTTCACGTTGGATCTGGAGGACAGGATGGACGATGTTTTGCTGCTTACGCTCAGCGATTTCGGTAGAACCGCCCGGGAGAACGGCAGCTACGGAACGGATCACGGGTGGGCCAACTGTATGCTGGCCGTGGGCGGAAAAGTAAAGCAAGCCAGGATAGACAAGGGGCAACGGGTCGTCGGTCGCTGGCCCGGTCTGGAGCCGTCACAGTTGAACCAGGGTCGCGATCTTCTCCACACGACGGACTTTCGCGATGTCCTCGGGGAGATCGTCAGGGAGCACCTCGGAAATCCGAACCTGGCGGCGGTGCTGCCGGATCACGAGTTCAAGCCTGTCGGCCTGGTATGAGCAACAAGGATTCCATCCCAATGGTTTCCGTACACGGGGGGCACAGCGGTGAATTTTGTAATCATGCGGTGGACTCGTTGGAAGAGATCGTTGAGGCCTACGTCGCCAAGGGCTTTTCCTGGATGGGTATCACCGAACACATGCCGCCCATTGATGATCGTTATGTCTACCCCGACGAACGCTCCGCCGGGCTGGATGCGGCGGCGCTGCAGCAACGATTTGGACGCTATTTCGAAGTCTGCAGGGCGCTTCAGACCCGGTACCGGGACAGGATAGAAATTCTAGCCGGATTTGAGACCGAGTGGTATGCGGGCGCCGCGGAGTATGTGAACGACTTGATCCGTCAATATATCCCGGACTATATCGTCGGTTCGCTCCACCACGTGGCGGATCGCGAACTGGACACAACGCCTGAAGACTATTCCGCCGCGGCTGCCGCCCTGGGGGGAGTAGAAGCGCTGTACATCCGGTATTTCGACGAACAATACGAGCTGATCAATACGTTGAAACCAGCGGTTGTGGGCCATTTCGACCTGGTGAGAATCTTCGATTCCGAATATGCATCGCGGATCGATTCACCCGAAGTGCGTGCAAGAGTCACCCGGAACCTGGAGTTGATCAAGGACCTCGACCTCATTCTTGATTTCAATCTCGCCGGGTACGACAAGCCCGGCGCCGAACCCTATCCAATGGACGCGATTCTGGGTGAGGCGATCGGGCTGGGCATTGCCCTGGTCCCGGGAGACGATTCGCACGGGATCACAACCGTCGGTCGACACTGGGAAAAAGGAATTGCGGTGCTGAAGGCGCGGAACGCGAATGTGTCGTGGAAGCAACCGGGCCAGAGGCGCGCGCCCTAAGGTATTCCGATGACGGCAGGGCCGACGCGCGTCGCGCGCAAGGTCACCGGTTTACTGAAAATAAGCTGTTCATTGTAACTCCCTGGGCGAAGCAAAACAATATCCCGGCCTGAATTGACCGCGTCGAAGATCCCGTCGGCCACTGTATCGAACGGACTTGTGCTGGATCCGATCTGAATCGGGCTTATGGTACCGCCGACGAATATCATTCGTCCGGAAGCAACCGCGGCGCGGATGCTGTTGGCATAGTCTGACCACTGGTCCATCTGCAACTCAGTGAAGAGAAAGCGGGTCGGTCCGAAACGTTCGGCGTCGGTGAGCACTTTGCTCTGGTTGGGATCGTCGTAGAAGAGCTGATAGTAGGACATGCCATTATTGGCGGTGTTGTCCACCAGGATTTGTTGGACGGACGTGAGGTCGATGAAATCTCGATTAAAATTGTATTGTGCAATGCCGTCCCGCACCGCTGTCTCATTTCGTGAATCCGCCACCTCCGGGTCGAGTGCGGTGTCAGCGATGTCGTCCTCGTTGTCTTCACCATTAAAGGTGTGGGGGAGTCCGAAATAGTGCCCAAGTTCGTGCAGCAGGTTGCCTGCGACTTTGTAACTCCGTGAAAACATTTCCCCTGCTTCCAGGTCGTAGACGAACAACGCGTAGGCGGATTGTACGAGATCGCGTCCATTCTGGGGAAACTGGGCCGACGAGTACCCACCGTTGTTGAAATAGACATTGATGGCGTTATCGTTCCACGCATAGAGCGCCTTGTTGGCTTCGGCCTCCGTTTCGAACGCCGCGTTTGCCGCCGAGTTCGTTTTCAGATTCGTTTCGTACCACTTACCGGGACCGCTGGAGTCATTGAGGCCGCCGATACGCCTGAAATTCTGACCGGCGTCGAGGTCCACCAACCTGGCGCGGTACCCACGCCGATTGTTGAGCAGCCACCGGTTGACGTCGTCGAAGCTATCCCGTAGCAAATCATCGTTCATGGTAGCGGGCACCATGCCGGTGGCAGGATCCACAATCACTTTGATCGACACATCCAGCCAGATGAAGCCGTCAACCGCTGCGTATGTTGGAGCCGAACAAATCAGGAGCATACCGGCGAGAAGGCTAATCCGGATTGAATGCAGACGACCTTCGGACACCCTGCTTCGATCCCCCTTTGCATTAGGATCTTCGCACCGAATCGAGAGGTTTTTCCCGGGGACCGTCTGAAGGGTTTGGTTGGATTTGCGCGAGGTAGCGTAGAGCAATTTCATAAGCAGTTTTCCCGGAATTTGTCACTCTTTTCAGGTTTTTCGCAAGTTGAATCTCTGTGTTCTTCCTGCTTCTATTGCTGTAGTAGGGCGCAGCTATGATTTACCCCGAATTTTCTGGAGATTCTTTTTCCGATGTAGCGGAGGGGAGGGACCGCGGAGAGTGCCGGAGCGGAAGCCCTGTCGTCGCGCGTGTTGTGTCCTCATGCCATCGCCGGGAGCAACGAGGGAAGTACATGGTAGGGCGCAGCCTCCACCCTTTCGCAATGAAGCTTGAAAAATTCGACGCTAGCACACCGAAAGGATGGTGCCTTCGGGACCGTCGGCGCGTACCCGGTAGGCCTCACCTCTGGTTTTCCCGATGAGTTGATCTCCGAGCGGAGTTTTCGGGGTCAGGATGGTGACTTCCTCGTTTTCAATTCGTACTTCGGTTCCACCTCCGGCAGGAAGAATCATGAACCACAGGTTGGAACCGTCCATTTCAACCTCCACCAGCGCGCCTTCGTCAATCCGGTCACCCGGCGAGAGGGCAGGTAGAAGATACGATTTGAGCCGTCTGAAATCCTCCGCCAGATCCTCCAGCATCATGGCGTGCCCCCGTGCCAGGTACGAGCACTCCAGCCCCTGCGTATCATATTTTCCGTCCGCCCTGGCCTCGTCGTCGGTCGCTGCCTCTCGAGCCGAATCCGCCGCTGCTTTGCGCGAATAGAGACGGCTCTCCAGCGATTGGAGCAGCGCATGAAACACCTCCGCCTTTTTCATCCTCAATGCCCTTTGCGGCGCCATTCGTCGAGGACGTTGACGGCGGATTGGAAATGCTCTGCGGGAGTTTTGCTTTCCCAGGTTTCAAAGCGGCTGAAGGTATTTCCGCCCCCGTCCGCCGTGGGTCCGCCTGCACGCTCGAAGGGGCCGGAGATGCCTGCCATCCAGCCGTCCTTTGCGGCCCAGTGAGGTTCTGAAACGCGGAACCGGAACATGAAGTATTGGGCGGGTCCTGTCCCTTCTTCATCGACAGTAAAGGTGTCCATGAACTGGATCTCGTCTGGCTCCCGTCCCAATTCGCTCGGATAAGAGAGCCAGTGGATCAGGTCCGATTCTGCGAGGGCCATCTGACTTTCGTGTCGATCCGGATAGAGATCGAGTCGCTTCCTGCGTCGCAATTCCTTGTATAGCAAGCCTCGTGTGGCGGGATGGTCGGCAATCTGGTCAATGATCGGCTGTTTGACTTTTTCCCGGTGACCCAGCAGAGATAAAACGGCGAAACATCGCAACCGTGGATCCGGAGAATCAACCGTTTCGTGCAATGCTTCCCGAACTTTGTCAAGAGGCAGATATTCCATGATATCGAGAAGCATGATCGCGTGATCCCGTTCTGCAGCGTAGACACTTTCGTGGATCCAGGAGGGGTCTTCCGCATCCTGGAACCCGCGAACAGTTTCCAACTGATCCCGGAAGTCGCCCAGGAGCGCATCGGATAGTTCTGCGGGTCCCATTTCCGTTGCGTACCCCGATTCGCACAAAGATTTACAGAGAGCCCAGATCCGCCAGCGGAATTTCGGGTTTGCCGTATACTTGAGAAGCTCGGGAAACAACACGTCAACATGCCGGGGAATTTCGTCGAAGTCGCCCGTGCGCAAGTCGGGAGGGTCATCCATCGCAGCGCACTGATTGACCAATTCAACAAACAGGGTTGCGGCATCGCGGGATTCGATGGTGGCGAGAAAGTCGAGCCCCGCGCTCTTGGCCGGAAGCGCCCAGATGTCGAACATTTCCCGGATTGCGGTAACCGATATCGGCGAGTATTGGTGGGCGGCTAAATCTATGAGCCGAACCTGGGGACCGTTCGCCGGATCGTCCGTCATCCGGGGATATTCCTTTCCTGACAGCTTGATCAGTTCCAATGCCGTCCTGGCGCTGATTCCCTCTTCCGACATTCTGTCGAGAATTTCGTATGCACTTTTCCGGGATTCCTCATTCTCCATCGAGAGTTCCTGATGGAGGTGGGGCAGTTCTTCCAGTTGCTTCAACTCCGTTTCGTAGGACGTCCGCAGGGAACGGAGATAACTTTCAGAATCATCCGGATCACTGCATCGACGCATCCCTTTTTCCAGGCACGCGACAGCCAAATCCAATTCTCCGGCGTCTTCGTATAGGGATGCCAGATTCCAGTACCCCCTGATATCATCCGGATAATTTCGGATGAAGCGCTGAAACACGGGCTTTGCGGATTCAAATTCCCCTTCGTCAAGATCTACCAAAGCATCATCCAGACGATTATCGTCGATGTAATACTCGAATACTGTGGCCGCTCCGAGAAACGCAACCAGAATCAGGCACGAAGTGGAGACGCATGCGATCGGAATCCCTACCGGAGCGCGCCTTCCTCCCGAGGATTCATGAGCTCGGAATTCGCGCAGGCCCGACAGGCCGACGAAGACCGCCACAATGGTATTGATTACCAGGGTCGCGATCAGGGGAACGTAAATTTCCGGAACGATCCAAAGGAGAAACTGGAATATCGTGTAGCCGGCGATCGAACTGATGATCCAGAGTTTCCTTCGGCGTAGCTGTCCTGTCCTGCCGTGATTGATTCCCTGCATGATGCCGGAGAACACAAAAGAGGTAAGGATGCCTATCCACAGCAGGCACTTGGGACTCCACAACTGGTAGTGGGGTGGGGGACCACGCTTTTCCGGCTCCGCAGGCGGCGGTGGAAGTGAAATTTGCAGTGTGTCCGTATCCATAGCCTGCCCGCTACATGAGTTCCGCAAAAACAGCGTCGCTTACGTACAGCCCTTTTTCAGTCAGACGCAACATATCGCCTTGATGTTCGAGATATCCTTCGCGTTCAAGGGTTTGTACCCGGTCCCCGCAGAGGGTACCGATCTCATAGCCTGTATTTTCAAGAAACCCCGCGGTAGAAATCCCGTCAATGCGTCGGAGGGCGAATACCAGCGTTTCCCGGGCCCTCGTTTCCGCGTCGAGGCGCTCTTCAGAATTGCGGGGTGATTCGCCTTGATGCAGCATGTCGCAATACTTCCGGATGCTTCGCACATTTTCATAGCGGGTTCCGTGCCAATGGGATGCCGCGGACGGGCCCACCCCGATGTATTCGCCACCCCCCCAGTAGAGAAGATTATGCCGGCATTCGAACCCGGGTTTTGCGAAATTCGAGATCTCGTACTGGCGGTATCCTGCCTGCTCATAGATTGCTCGTACCAGGGCGTATTGGCGAAGTGATTCCTCGTCGGGGATCTCCCGAACATATCCTCGCTTACGCAGGTCATCCAGCGGTGTTCCCGGCTCGAACATCAGGCAATAGCAGCTGGTATGTTGAGGATTCAACTCGATGATCTGCTCCAGATCCCTCCTGAGGATCTCTGCGGATGATCCGGGGATGCCGAAAATAAGATCGATGTTGAGGTTGGAGATTCCAGCGTTTCGAAGCATGTGAACCGCAGCTCGCGCGTCATCTCCAGAGTGAATACGACCCAGAAATTCGAGGTTCTCGTGATGAAAGGATTGCACCCCAATCGAGACTCGATTTACGCCGAAAGACTTCATCATCTCCGCTTTCTTCGAGGTAAGAGTCCCAGGGTTCGCTTCGCAGGTAAACTCGGTGACGACATCGCTCCCCACCACCGAGCAAACCATCCGTAAGAGTCTTTCGAAATCGGAATCCGAAAGCTCGGTTGGAGTGCCTCCCCCGATGAATACCGTTCCAGGATTGAATCCCGCCGGGAGACTCCGGAACTCCGACTCCAGGGCCTCCAGGAAACGGTCCGCATCCGGTGATTGGGCCCGCCCCAGTCGGGATGCAATCGGTTTCGTTGAGCTCTCTACCGAGTAAAAGTCACAATATATGCATTTTCGAACACAAAACGGAACGTGGATGTATAGCCCAGCCATTGCTTAAAGAGTACTTAAACCGCAGGATATTGCCACCTTTCTCCATTCTTCCGAATATTTTAGTTGACTAAACGCGTTATGTTTGAGACAAATAACACCAATTCATCACTCGGCCGCTGTGGCTCTAAATAAGTGAACTGGAAGGGAAGGGTTCATGGGTGCATGTGGCAGAGAATGAATGGCCTGTTGTGCGGCCGAAACAGTGAACGAAAAGCGATCATGTCACAGCGTTAAGCTACGCGCGCATTCTTCCGTTCGCGCGCACTGCAACGATTTGCCGTCGGCATCTCGAATCGCAGCATTCCTTCTTGGTCTTTTTCTTTCTGTTGGCGCCCATGAAGTTTCCGCTTCCGTTCTCGGTGAGTGGCAATTCGACGAGGAAGGCGGACTGGTTGCTCTCGATTCAAGTGGCAACGGACACGATGGAATTATCCTGGGTGCCGGCTACACAAATTTCACTCCTACCGGTTCCGTTTCAGCCCTGGTATTTGATGGGATCGATGACCGGGTCGATGTAAATGGATTTTCCAGCGGATCGCTAACCCAGCTATCCATTGAGGCATGGTATCTCCAGGGGAATGAACTCGATTCGACGACGTTGGTGGAAATCGGGGAATCCGGCGCGCAAGCGGGGAGCCTGATCATCACAAACAACAAGCTCCGCTTCGGGTTCACCGAAGACGGGACTTCCGGCACCCTCCATGAAATCGAATCAACCGGTTTTGCCGTGGGTCTGGGGTCGAAGTTCAAGCAACTTTCCGTCAGCAACGCAACCGCTTCCGTGTTGTCCGATTTCCAGGTCCGGATTGAGATTGCATACGAACCGGAAATGCGGCCGGGTTTCCAGGACGTGCGAATTGTCGATGCCGTCGGAGACTACCTTCCCTTCTGGCTGGAGTCCGTAGAGAGTTCCAGCCAATGCGTGGCCTGGGTGAAGTGGCCCAGCATTCCCGCCTCGGGAGTCGCAACATCGTTTCTCTACTATGGTGGCGGCTTTTCCACATCAACTTCGGACGGTGACTCGACATTCTTCTTCTTCGATGATTTTGAAGACGGGGTCATCGATCCGGTAAAATGGCCGACGCAGTCACTTGGATCGTTCATTTCAGAGGAAAATGGCGAGTTGAGGATCACGCAGGTCCACGCGGGAAACTGGTCAATTCAGAGTCCTCCCATTTCCGCCTCGATCCTTCCCAAGGTGATCGTGGCGCGCGCCCGCTCCCTTTCGACACCTCCAAATGGCTGGTCCCCGGTCATGTGGTGGCAGTCGACGGTGGAGGGTGCCAGCATCCTTGACCACGGCAGTTCAGCCCAACACTACACTCGCAATGATAGTTCCTGGGTCTTGAGACGTTCCGGTCAGCCGTTTTCGGAATGGCACCGGAACATTCTCGAACTGTCCAGTACCGTGGCGTGGACTGCGCACGCCGAGTTTGAAACCACTACGTCAGCCAACTGGTCTGCGGCGATTGGGAACAACTTTCAAAATAATTACTTCATCAAGATCGGTCCACGCCACGACAGTTTTAACGGTGGCGCCCAGAATTTCGACGGTCGAGTGGACTGGATATATGCCAGGGAATACGCCGGCATTGATCCGGTCGCAACAGTCGGACCCGCTCAATCCGCGTCCGGCAATGCGTTCGGATGGAGTCATTGCGCGGGCGTGTATGACGGCACAGAAATGCTGCTCTACATCAATGGCTTGGCTGATTCCACCCAGGCCGTAGCTTCCGTCCCTGTTTTCAGCGGTGCTTCCAACGTAACCTTGGGTGCCAATTTTGCCGGTGCGCTGGACGACATCCGCGTCCACGACAATGCGCTGGACGGCAGCCAGGTTGCCTCAACCTTTCAGGCGGGACTCGATGCTCCCCCCGCCGTGTTCACCCTCCACACTCCCCCCAGCGGAACGGACAACCTGTTTGCGCCCGTTCGCTTGAGTTGGAGCACATCGATTCGCGCGGACTCATACGATGTCCATTTCGGGACAAATTCGTCCCCCGCCGTTTTTACCAACGTCAGCGACACTTCCGTGATGGTAACAAACCTTGCCGGGAACACGGTCTATCATTGGCACGTGGTGGCAGGCAATGCAACCGGCAGCGCGCGCGCCCCGCCGGTCGGGGAGTACTCGTTTACCAGCGATGTGTACGATGTTTCGTTTACGTCCAACACGAACATCGGCGCCGCCGACTTCGCATTCGAATCCCAGAGTATCCTTGTGGACGGTGCGACACTCACGGTCGACGGCACGCATGTCTTTGACGATCTCACGCTTACCAATGGAGCCGTCCTCACGCATTCCCTGGGAAGCACGGGCTTTATCGTCACTGCGGAGAGTGTATCCGTGAGTCCGACCTCCTCGATCGACGCGACGGGAAAAGGGATTTCGGGAGGTCCGGGTCTGGCCGCCGGCGGCAGCCATGGAGGCCGGGGAGGAAACTACAGTGCGCTATCGCCGCCGACGTACGGTTCGCTTCGGATGCCGGACACCCTGGGCGGGGGAGGGTACCCGAATATCCGTGGCGGTGGGCGGGTCATGATCACCGCGGATACCCTGACGGTAGACGGCGTGATCATGTCGGACGGTCAGGCCGGGAACAATTTCCGGATTGCGGGCGGGGCGGGCGGATCGGTGTGGCTGGATGCGGGAACCTTGCAGGGCTCGGGAGTCATTCGTGCCGACGGGGGGGATAGCCCGGTCAGCAGCCAGAAGGGCGGCGGAGGCGGCGGCCGAATCGCGATCTATTACGATGACGCCGCGGGCTTCGACCTGGCCAACAACGTGACCGCGATCGGGGGAGACACGACCCAGGGCCCCACCAGCGACGGAGCCGCGGGGACCATCTACCTCAAGGACAACGCGCTGGCGCTGGGCACGGTAGTTATCGATAACGACCCGCAGGGGAACTTCGGCAACAGCACCGAGATCGCACAGACGTTGAACGAACCGATCGTGGTGAACAACGCCAGGGTGACGTTTCAGGGGGCGGTCACCTCCGCGGTGATGAATGTGACCAACGGGATCGTGATCGTGGATGCCCTGACGACGATCACCAATCTTTCCCATGAAACCGGCGCCTTCACCCAGACCTCGAGTGGAACGCTGACGGTCACCGACATGGTTGTCAGCAATATAACCTACACTCAGAATGCTGACCTCACCGTGAATACACTCGATGTGGATGCTGGAACCTGGGTGCAGAGCGCGACCCTGACGGTTCTGTCCAACAGTCTGCTCGTTGAGGATTCCCAGTGGACACAGAACGGGGTGCTGGTGCTCGATGAGTTGAACGTGATTGGAAGCACCTGGAACCTTTCTACGAACCAGACATTGGAGTCGTTAAGCACTTCAAACGTATCCTGGACGCTCGATGGATCGCTGTCTGTGACGGACCTATCGGTCACCGGCGGGACCTGGACAGTGAATCAGCCATTGAGCGCGACGAGTTTATTCAATTTTTCATCGTCCGCGACGCTGGTGCAGAACGCGGGGCTTACGCTGCCGACCGCCGACATCGTAATCAGCAACTGGACGTGGCGCGCGAACACGACGCAGGATTGGGATACGGTGCAGGTGACCGACGGCGGGGTGATCACTCACGATGCGAACATCACCAACCTTGAGTTTACGGTGAACACGATGCTGGTGGACAGCAACTCGTCGATCGACGTGACCGGCAAGGGCCCGGCGGGAGGTCCGGGTCTGGCGGCGGGAGGCAGCCACGGGGGCCGGGGCGGGAATTACAGTGCGGGTTCCCCGCCCACGTTCGGCTCGTTGCGGATGCCGGACACATTGGGCGGGGGTGGCTATCCGAACATTCGCGGAGGGGGGCGGATCAAGATTTCCGCCACTTCGCTGACCGTGGATGGTTCGATTCTCGCCGATGGCGGAGCCGGGAACAATTTCCGGATTGCGGGCGGGGCGGGCGGATCGGTGTGGCTGGATGTGGGAACCTTGCAGGGCTTGGGGATCATTCGTGCCGACGGGGGGGACACCCCGGTCAGCAGCCAGAAGGGCGGCGGAGGCGGGGGCCGGATCGCGATTTATTATGATGACGCTGTGGGCTTCGATCTGGCCAACAACGTAACCGC
>Ga0315336_1001591_pt1 | contig 42017 bp, 43 predicted proteins | sample ASW5metaG_FD_204512 | JGI IMG/M metagenome (GOLD analysis project Ga0315336, IMG submission 204512) | Ammonia-oxidizing marine archaeal communities from Monterey Bay, California, United States - ASW #5 | ecosystem: Environmental > Aquatic > Marine > Intertidal zone | place: USA: California... | reverse complement strand
CCGCCACCGGCGCCGTCGACCACGGCCCGCACCCTTCCTCGGGCCGATCGGTCTCGCGCTCATCCTCCTCTATACGGGACTCACCGTCTTCGCCGATCGAGTCGACTGGTGGCAGACCGATCCGGCCTCGTTCCTCTCGGTCTGTCTCATGATCATCGGTGGCGTCCTCGTCATCTCCGCTTTCCTCGGCCGGGCCCGCGGTTTGATCTGGCTCGGGCTGCTCCTACTCCCGATCGCCTGGGCCGTGGCCGCCGTCGACCTCACCTGGTGGGACGGCGTTGGTGAAGAGTCCGTGACCGTCGACGATCTCGCCCAACTCGAAGACGAGTATCGGTTTGGCATCGGGCAGTACAAGGTGGACTTGTCGGACCTCGATCTCGATGGGCAGACACGAACTCTCGAGATAGGACTCACCATCGGCGATCTCACTGTGTGGGTGCCTGAGACCATGGGTCTCGAGATCGATGTCGACAGCCGGATCGGCAAGATTGCGGTGACCGACCAGAGCCGCCAACTGATCGACGAGGGATTCGACAATGCCATCGATCGAACGACCGGCGACCCCGCCGGCGGGACTCTTCACCTCGATGTCGACCTCGGCATCGGCGACGGCGAGATCATCGTCTGCGGATCGGAGAGCGTGCCATGCCCGTGATCGGACTCTGGATGCTCGGCCTCATGCTCGCCGTACTACTCGACCAACTGCCCAAGGAATCATGATGGAACCCCATCGCACCGACCCCATTGCTCTCATCGCCGGCCTGTTCTTCGGCCTCGCGGGCCTCGCTGTCTTCGCCAACCAACAGTGGGACGACGTCGACGTAACAGCATTCACCGCCGCCGGCGTGATGCTCATCGGTCTGCTCCTCCTCGGCTTGGTCGTGGTCCGCTTCGTGCAGACGACCGACGCGACCGCCACGCCCGAAGAATTGGTGACTGAGGCGGCCGACTCGGAATCCTGAAGACCGCTTCAGGAACCTTCAGCGAAGCGAAAGCATCGGTTTTGCACACTCCTGCGTAGTTGCTCGGACATTCCGAGTCGCTGCATCCCCCCAGGAGGAGCAATGGAGAAGAAAACCGCAATCAGCGCCGCCGGCGCACTCGCCATGACGTCGGTCGCCGCCGTCAGCGCACTGTTTCTGACGATCGGGCAGGGCGCATCTGCCGCCCCCCAGCCGGTCCCGGCCGCCCCCGAGGTGGTCACCGAGTACCAGGTGGTGCAGGTCGATCCCGATCCGGAGGCCGCCGTTCCCGCGTCGACCACCACCGAGGCACCGACTCCCACTCAGCGCACGGTCTACGAGATCGAGTATGTCCAGGAGGCGCCGGCCGCGGCCACGTACGCCGAGGCCGAGCACGACGAGGAGTACAACGACGAAGACGAAGAACACGACGAGGACTACGAGGAGTACGACGAAGGCGAACACGACGAAGACCACGACGAGGACGAGGACGACGATGACTGACGTCGCCCCCGAGTACACGCCGAGGACACCGCGCAAACGCAAGAGTTCTGCCCCGAGCAGGATTCTCGTAGCCGGAGCTGCGACCAGCTCAGCAATGCTGATGGTCGCGGCGATGGCATCGGCCGCCGGCGCCGGAGCGGACGATGTGCCTGCCGTCGCCGCTCCGCAGGTGGTGGAGAGAGTGGTGGTGATCGAGGTACCCACTCCCACAACACCCCCGCTGGAATCGACCACTGCAGCGGCCCCCGCAGCTCCGGCCGAGGAGGTGACAGTCGTGCGAGAGGTGCGGGTCATCCCCGCACCCGCGCAAGCGCCGGCACCCGCTCCGGCCCCGACACAGGGGAGTTGATGATGCGATCAAGCCGCCGAGAAAGTCGGGCAATGGGGTCGACCGTGGCAATCGAGATCCACGGCGACTCCGGGCTCCTCGATCTGGCCCACGACCGCATCGATGAACTCGAGCGGAAGTGGAGCCGGTTTCTCCCCGACAGCGAGATCACCCGGTGCAACCAGACCCGAGGACTCCCGGTGTTCGTCAGCGCCGATACACGACGTCTCGTTCGTCACGGTGTCCGGGCCTGGCAACGAACCAACGGCGCGTGCGACCCGAGCGTGCTCGATGCCCTGGTCGCGGCAGGCTACGACCAATCGTTCGAGCGTCTTCTCACCGGGCCGACAGGCGACATCGCAGAAAGAACCGTGGTCCCCGGATGTGCCGGGATCGATGTTGATGATGAGATGGGGTCGGTCACCCTTCCTCCCGACACCGGATTCGACCCTGGAGCGATCGGCAAGGGACTCGCCGCCGATCTCATCGTCGAGGAACTCATCGACGCTGGAGCACACGGCGCCTTTGTGAGCGTCGGAGGTGATCTCCGCTCCGCTGGAATGCCCGAAACGGGCGATGGATGGGCCATTCCGATCTACGAACCAGCGGTGCACCACGACCCCTTGGCAACAATCTCTCTTCGTGAAGGAGCGGTCGCAACGTCAACCGATCGCAAGCGGCGCTGGCATCGAAAGGGCGTGGAGTATCACCACGTCATCGATCCGACGACTGGACTCTCCTCTCGTGGCGACGCCGCGTTGGTCACCACCTTGGCCGGCGCCGCGTGGTGGGCCGAGGCGCTCGCGACACAGTTGATGCTCACGCCCCGGACCGAGTGGGAACGGGTCGTGGCCGACGACGGCGCACTCATCGTCGACACCACCGGTCAGCTCCACGTGCTGGGTCGCATGAAGGATCACCTCCGATGAGCGAGCAGATCTGGTGGTACATCGCCCGCTCAGGCGGGATCGTTGCTCTCGCCCTGAGCGGAGCATCGGTTATCTGGGGCCTGCTGCTCGGTACGAAGATCATGGACGGCCGGCCCGGACCCAAATGGCTGCTCGACCTCCACAAATGGTTGGGCGGCACGACCGTGGTCTTCGTCGCCATCCATGTGATCGCGTTGATGCTGGACTCCTTCATTCAGTTCAGCCTGCTCGACGTGCTGGTCCCGGGAATGTCGAGCTGGAACACGGCAGCCGTCGCGTTCGGCATTGTTTCGGCCTGGTTGCTCATCGCCATACAGGTGACGTCGATCTACATGAAACGACTACCTCGGCGGCTCTGGAAATGGATCCACCTGAGCAGCTACGGAATGCTCTGGACCGGCATCGTTCACGGCGCCATGGCGGGCACCGACGCCGGCAACCCCGTCTACATCGCGGGCGTATCGCTAATGGCGCTGGCCACCTTGTTTCTCACCGGCTACCGCATTCTTGCCGTACGTCGGCGGTCAGTTCGGCCCGCGGTCGCAGCATGACGCCTACGCTCGACACGATGCGAGTGCTCGTGGTCGAAGACGAAGCTCCGATGGCGAGCTCGCTGAAGCGGGGCCTCGAGGCTGAGGGCTTTGCGGTCGACGTTGCCGCCAATGGCGAGGAAGGCCTCTGGCTCGCCCGAGAGCAGGAGTACGACGCAATCGTGCTCGACGTGATGCTGCCGAAGATCAACGGTTATGTCGTGTGCCGCACGCTGCGGGAGGAGGAGAACTGGACACCCGTTGTGATGCTCACCGCGAAGGACGGCGAGCTCGACGAGGCCGAAGGGCTCGATACCGGGGCTGACGATTTCGTCACGAAGCCATTCTCCTTCGTCGTTCTCGTGGCTCGACTACGCGCCGTCATGCGCCGCCGGGGCGCGACCGCGGCGGTCGTACTCAGCGCCGGTGATCTCCGCGTCGACCCGACCGAGGGGCGAGCGTGGCGCGGCGATGACCTGCTCGACCTGACCGCCCGAGAGCTCGCGATCCTCGAGTACTTCCTCACGCGGCCGGGTGAAATCGTCTCGAAAACCGACGTCTTGGCTCACGTGTGGGATTTCGCATTCGATGGCAGCCCCAACATCGTGGAGGTCTACGTTTCGTCGCTCCGCAAGAAAATCGACACGCCCTACGACCGCAGAGCGATCGAGACCGTCCGAGGCGCCGGCTACCGGTTGTCGCGGGACGGCGGCTGAGATGCGCGGCATTCGCTTCCGGGCCACCGCGTTGGTCACCACCGTTCTCGCCGTCGCGCTGCTGGTCGGTGGATTGATCATCACCTCCGTGCTGCGCGGGCGGTTGACCGACAATCTCGACATCACGTTGGCCGACGCCGCCGACGGCCGCGCCGCGCTCCTCGCCGAGGGAGCCGACCCTTCGACCCTCACGGCGACGCAACTGTCGGAAGCGTTGATCTGGATCGGCCGAGAAGACGGCGAAACCATCGCTACCGGCGGACGCATCGTGGTCGACGGCGCACCCGCTGGAACCACCGAAGGGACGCGAACGGTCACCGCGACCTTTCTCGAGCAGCACGGCTCCGTTCTCGAAACCGAGACCGACCGACTGCGAATCCACGTCACTCGAGTCGACTCCCCGGGCGACGGAACTCTGGTGGTGATGGTCGGCTCAGAGTTCGAGGTCATCGACCAACCGGTCCGAGACGTCAGCGGAATACTTCTGCTCGGATCACCGATTCTCCTGCTTGTGGTGGGTGGGCTGACCTGGATCACCGCCGATCGAGCGCTGAGGCCGGTCGGCAACATCAGGGCCGATGCCGAACAGATCCGAACCCACCATCCCGGCTCCAAGATCGACGTCCCCAACTCTGGCGACGAGATCGAGGCGATGGCCACGACGGTGAACGAAATGCTCGGACGCCTGGCTGAGAGCGACGCGAAACAACGGGAATTCGTGGGCGACGCTTCCCACGAGCTCAAGTCGCCGCTTGCCAATCTGCGAATCGACATCGAGACGAGCACGGCCATCGATGCCGAGACGCGGGCCCGGCACCTTCGCCAAATCGACCGCCTCGCGGCCATCGTCGACGACCTCCTCGCATTGGCCCGCCACGACGAGCATCAGACAGTCCGACAAGACCCCGTCGACCTCGACGATGCGGTATTCGACGCGCTCGCCGCGGTGGCGCCCGGCCACCAGCGCCGCATCGACATCGACGCGGTCACTCCGACTCGGGTGACCGGCGACGCCAACCAACTTCGGCGCCTCGTGCGCAACCTCGTCGACAACGCCACTCGGTACGCGGCCGAGGAGGTCGCCATCACCCTCGTGACCAGCGGCGGCCGAGCCACTCTCCACGTCGACGACGACGGTCCCGGCGTTCCGCCCGAAGCGCGGGAGCACATATTCGAACGCTTTGCTCGGGTCGATGCTGCCCGCGGCCGAGATGACGGTGGCACGGGCCTCGGTCTGGCCATCGTGCATCGCGTCGCCGAGCGCCACGGAGGCCATGTGAGCGTGAGCGAATCGCCGCTGGGCGGCGCACGGTTCACCGTCGATCTCCCCACCTGACGCCCTCTTGGATCAGGGCCTTCGTCGATCGGCCGCTACCGTGGCTCCGTGCGTCTCTTCGACACTGCCCGCGCCGAGATCGTCCCATTCGAACCAGGCCCGGTGGTCTCGATCTATGTCTGCGGGATCACTCCGTATGACTCCACCCACCTGGGCCACGCCAATACCTACATCACTTACGACCTTCTGATTCGACGGCTCGAAGACTCGGGCCACCGAGTCCGACTCGTACGCAACATCACCGACGTCGACGATTCGATTCTCCCGAAGGCTCGCGAGCTCGGCATCGACTTTCTCGAGCTCGCCGCGGCCGAAACCGCACGGTTCCACAACGACATGGAAGCGCTCGACACTCGACCGCTCGAAGCAGAACCCCACGCAACCAAGTGGATCAACGAGATGGTCGATCTGATCCGGCAGCTCGACGAGCGGGGCCACATCTACACGGTCGAGGGCACGACATTCTTCGACGTCTCCACGTTCGATTCCTTCGGCGCGGTGTCGGGCTACGACGAGGCGACGATGGTCGAGCTCGCGGCCGAGCGAGGCGGCCACCCCGACGACCCCCGCCAGCGAAACCCGCTCGACTTCATCCTCTGGCAGCCCTCTCTCGATGACGAGCCCAGCTGGGAGTCGCCATGGGGGCCGGGGCGCCCCGGTTGGCACATCGAGTGCAGCGCCATGTCGATGGGCATTCTCGGCGAGACGATCGATCTTCACGGCGGCGGCAGCGATCTCATCTTCCCGCACCACGAGTGTGAGCGGGCCCAGAGCGAAGCCGCAACGGGCACCACCTTCGTTCGTCACTGGATGCACGGAGGGATGGTCGCCTACGAGGGCACGAAGATGTCGAAGTCCCTCGGCAATCTCGTGTTCGTCAGCGAACTCTCGAAGACCGCGGATCCGCGAGCCATTCGGCTCGCACTGATGGCCCACCACTACCGCGAGGATTGGGAGTGGTTCGACGACGACATCCACGTCGCGACGGCGGCGCTCGGCGACCTCATCGCGGCAGCCGCGCTCACGGGCGGTCCCGACCCCGCGCCGTATGCCGAGCGAGTACGAAGCGCACTCGACGACGACCTCGACGCGCCCACCGCTCGCGCCGCGTTGATCGAACTCGGCGCCGCGATAATCGCAGGAGGCGACGACCCCACCGCCCCTACCGTGTTGGCCGAGCTCGGCGCCCTCCTGGGCGTCGCACTCGATCGCCCGCTCACCCCGCCCTCATAGAACTGCAGTGCTTTGATTCGTCTCTACGACACTCTCACCGGTGAGATCCGTCCTCTCGAATTGCGTGACGAAGGTCGAGTGTCGCTCTACGCCTGCGGGCCGACGGTCTATGACCACCCCCACCTCGGCCACGCACGCCAGGCCTTCACCTACGACATCATCCGGCGCTATCTCGAGTGGACCGGCCTCGACGTGCACCACGTCGCCAACGTCACCGACATCGACGACAACATCATCAACAGGGCCACACGCGAAGGCTCGACTGAGCCGGCCATCGCGACCGAGTGGAAGGCGGTCTACGACAAGGCCATCTTCGACGACCTCGGCATGCTCCGACCGCATGATCGTCCCCACGCGACGGAGTACGTCGACGAGATGGTGACATTCATCCAGACACTGATCGACAACGGGAGCGCTTACGCCAACGACACGGGCGTCTATCTCCGCGTGCACTCCGTCGAGGACTACGGAGGCCTCGTCCACCGCAGCCTCGACGATCTGCGGGAGGGCGCGGGTGCTCGAGTCGAGGTCGACGACTCGAAAGAGGACCCGCTCGACTTCGCGCTCTGGAAGGCCGCCAAGCCCGGAGAGCCGACATGGCCCTCTCCTTGGGGCGACGGGCGCCCCGGATGGCACATCGAGTGCGTTGCCATGAGCCTCGATGTGCTCGGCGACGGCTTCGATCTCCATGGCGGCGGCACCGACCTGGTGTTTCCGCATCACACCAACGAACGGGCCGAGGCCATCGCCGCGGGCCGAGACTTCGCTCGCCACTGGATGCACAACGCGATGCTCAACATCGGCGGCGAGAAGATGTCGAAATCGCTCGGCAACTTCACCACCATCCAGGCACTCCTCGATCAGCACCCCCTCAACGGGCGGGCCCTGCGGTTGCTCCTGCTGCAGACGCACTACCGCAAGACCATGGAGATCAACACCGATGTCATGGCGCAGGCCCGCGCCGCGATCGAACGACTCGACTCGATGGCTCGCAAGGCCGACGGCGCCGCCCTCGACGTCGAGGGCGCGGTCCTCGACGAAGCCGCCGTGGCTGCGTTTCGCTCGGCGATGGACGACGACATGGGAACGCCCGAGGGTGTGGCCACGATCTTCGAGACAGTGCGCAAGGCCAACGCCGCGCTCGACGACGACTTGCCGACCGCCGGCTCCCTGGTGGCAACCGTGTTCGACCTCGCCGGCGCGCTCGGTCTCGCGATCGGCGAGACATCGTCCGGGGCCGACGACGCCGAGATCGACGACCTCGTCGCGGCCCGCACTCTGGCGCGCGACGAGAAGAACTTCGCTGAGGCCGATCGGCTGCGCGATGAGTTGATGGCGCGGGGCATCGTGGTCGAGGACACCGCCAACGGACCGATCTGGCATCGCAGCTGACGATGAGTAGCGACGACATCCCCGTCGCGCTCGAAATCCTTGACGACGACGGCAACGTCATCGCGACGGGCGAGATGCCGACCAAGGAGAACAAGGCTCGCCCACGGCCGAGAGGGCCCCGCTCGCCCTCGGCGCCGAAGATGGCCGGGATCATCGTCGCAGGAGCGATCACCGTCGGGCTCATCTCCGTGGTCGCCGCGGACGACGCCGAGCCCCCACCGGAGGAATCGTCTCCGCTACTCATTGGTGGCGACGTCGACCTCGAGGGGTTCCTCGCCTGGAGCGAATATCCCCTGTTCGGCCGAGAGTGGGACATCGAGCTGGTGGTGCAGCACAGCGACTCGAACGCGATCCGTACCATCGACCTCAACACCGGCGGTACCCGCGAACTCGGGTCGGTCGACGCCGGGCGCGGCTTCGTACAGAGCGCGACATGGATCGACGGGGATCTCTTTGTCAACACCGGCACCCACATCCAGCGTTTGCGCGACGGACAAGCCGAGACGGTCCACAGAGTGGATCCACTCGATGCCGGCCTTCTCACGGTGGGGAACTACTGGCAGACGCAGAGCTTGTTCTCTTCGGGCCTGAACCTCACGCACCTTGACTCCGGAGTAGGAGTGACCGTCGACGGGATCTCCGATTTCACCGCCGTGGGCGACGACATCTTCGCCACGCTCGGCGGCCTGATCGTTCGGATCGACGGTGACGGCAAATCGGAGGAGTGGGCGATCGGCGAGCTACTCACAAGCGGACCCACGGGAGTCACCTGGCGCCAATGTCGAGCGATCGGCGATTGCGAATACTGGGCGGGAACGGCAAGCGATTCGAAAGCACTTCAGCTCGACCCGAGCGTTGCGGAATCCAGCCTCGTCCTCGGCGTGCGCACCGCGACCGGTGGGTCGGGTGTCTTCGGTGCCCTCCGCTTACTCTCGCCCTCGCTGCGCTACGGCGTGACTGTTGATGCCAACGACCCGGAGAGTTCCATCACGATCGCGATCGCGGATCTCCTGACCGGAGCGACGACCACACTCGAAGGAGCGACCACTCCGCCGGCGTTCAGCCCCGATGGTCGGTTGATGCTGATCGGCGGACAGTTCGGTGACATCGTCGCGGTCGACTTGGAAACGAGTGAGGCAGCTCGGCTCGAACTCGGCACCAACAGTTCCCCGTTCTTCGAGATTGTCGTCATTCCGAGCAGTTGACCAACGTCCTCGCGTAGCGTTCGGGCATGGCAGTCTTCGATCCCTCGGGCCCACTTCTCGATCTCCCGACGCAACCCCGCGATGTCCCGTGGCCCACGCAGGAGTGGCCGACGGGGCCCGTCCCCAGCAGCGTCGACGACAAAGCCCTCAACGCCCTTCTCGACCGCGCGTTCGGCCCTCAGCCGGATGCGACCTTCGGCGAGTCGTTCGCCACGATCGTTGTGAAGTCGGGACGAATCGTCGCCGAGCGCTACGGGCCGGAAACCGACGAGACCACACCGTTGCTCTCTTGGTCCATGGCCAAGTCCATCACTCACGCCCTCATCGGCATTCTGGTCGACGACGGACGACTCGATCCCGCCGCCCGAGCGGCAGTAGTCGACTGGGACGGCGCCGACGATCCGCGTCATGCCATCACGTTGCAACACCTGCTGCGGATGACCGACGGTCTCGACTTCAACGAGACCTACCAGATTCCCGACGACGGCTCGACGGCCGCATGGTCCCACTGCATCGACATGCTGTTCGGCGAGGGCGCGGCAGATCCCGCCGCCTACACCGCCGCTCGCCCCCTTGCCCACCCGCCGGGAACGAGCTTCAACTATTCGAGCGGAACAACCAACGTGGTTGCCCGCATCCTCGGCGATGTGATCGGCCGCGACGAGCTCGCCCGAAACTGGATGCACGAGCACCTTTTCGCTCCGATCGGCATGCACTCGGCCGATCCGCGATTCGCGGAATCGGGAGACTTCATCGGTTCGAGCTACCTCTACGCGACCGCCCGCGACTGGGCACGCTTCGGACTCCTGTACTTGCGCGGAGGCCAATGGGATGGCCGCCAGATCGTCGCTCGCAGTTGGGTCGACGACGCTCGTACGACTCGGGGGCGAGACGATGAAACCGGGGGCGAATACGGCTCTCACTGGTGGACGTATCCGGATGGTCGGGGCCGATTCTTTGCCAGCGGCTTCGAGTGGCAGCGAGTGGCCTGCGTCCCGAGCAGCGATCTCGTCGTGGTCCGTCTTGGCAAGACCGCGGAGGACGATTACCCGACCCCGGTGGCGTGGTTCGACGAGCTGATCTCGCTCTTCGACTGATCGTCGACAGCGAGGCGAGTTCGATTCAACTCACCTGTACCGCCACATCCTGACGCACGTTGCGAACGGCGAGCAGCGCGCCGGCGAGGAGGAGCAGTTCGCCGATCACCATCGATGGACCGGGGATCGTGGCGCTCACGAGGTGAACGAAGACGAAGGCGCTCAGCGGCTCGAAGACAAGGAGTTGACCGGCCAGCGCGCGGGGCACGTCGACGACGGCGCGATTCCACAAGGTCGTCGCCATCCACGACGGCACGATGGCGAGGAAGAGGGCGACGGCGAGCAATCGGCTCGGGTCGCCGAGCGAGCCGCCGAACGAGCCGGCGATGAGCAACGGGACCGCGTAGACCCCGCTTGCCACGCCGACCGCGCTCGACCATCGCTGCGGGCCGAGGTCGGGGCGACGCCGGAGATGATCGGTCGAGTGCAGGGCGTAGAGGCAAAATCCCGCGACACCGAGCGACGCGACGCCGATGCCGAGAAGGGTGTTGCCGATCCCCTGACCGTCGGAGGGCCAGCTGTCGCGATGGATGACCACGTGCGACGCCAAAGTCAATGTGATTGATGGGACGAGGGGCCGAAGGTCAGAGCGATCTCGCCAGGCGCCGACCACCGCATAAACAACCGGAATGGAACCCACGACGGCAATCGTCGGACCGGCACCGGCGAGGGAGATGGCGGTCACCTCAGAGAGGTAGAGACCAACCGAGCCACCCAGTGCGTGGCCCATCGCCGTGCGCCACGGGATGTCGGCGAACCCGCCGGAGACCGAAAGCAGCACGCACGCGACGACCCCGAAAACGGCGAAACGGCTCCCGGTGATGAGCATCGGGTTCGTTGTGGGGACCAACCCGACCACCGCATAGGACGATCCCCAACAGATTCCGGCCAGCGCCAGGGACGACACGGGAGATGGGGTGCGGCGCATCACGCCATGATGACGACAATGCAGAAGCAGGTGTCTGCGTATTCCCTCCCGTTCGCAGAGTCCGCGCAGTTTTACTGTGCAGACTTGCAATCATGTGGCAGACTTCTGCGCATGGAAGCACTGGACAGCATCGATCGTCGCATCATTGAAGTGCTCCGTACCGACGGTCGGATCACGGTGAACGATCTTGCCGATCAGATCGGCCTGTCAGGTTCGCCGACCCTGCGACGTCTACGCCGACTGGAGAACGACGGCGTGATCCGCGGCTACCGCGCCGACGTCGTGCCGTCCGCGCTCGACCGCGGCCTCAGCGTCTGGGTGACGGTCCGACTCGCCGTGGGCGATCCGCAGACGCAGAACGAATTCGAACACGGCCTCCGGGCGCTCGACTCAGTGACGGAGGCGCACCATGTCACGGGCGATGTCGACTACATGGTCCGCGTCGATGTTGCCGATCTGTCCGCCTACGACCACGTGATCAGAAATGAGTTGGCCCGACTCCCGGGTCAGGCCCAGATCACCAGCTACGTCGTGACCAGTACGGCTATCGAACGCCGCTAACCCGCATCGCCGAGAGCGAAGATCCATCCGGCGCGAGTCCCGACCACGATTCGGCCATCCCACACGGCTGGCGTCGACTCGATACATCCGGGCAACTCCACCTCCCAGAGCAGCGGCGGCTCGATCGTGGTGTCACTCACGTCGAAACCGCGGAGCATGCCGGCGCAGTCGCCCTGGATCCAGACGTCGTCGACGATCACCGGTGATTGCCAGGTGGGGCCGAAGAGCTGTTTGGTCCACCGCTCCTCGCCGGTGTCGCGGTCGAGTCCGAGCACCTTGCCGGTGTCGGTCGGAACGATGAGGAGATCTCGGTGAAGACCCGGTGTTGCCCAGATTCCGGAGTCGAGCCGGGGCCGTTCGTCGACACCCCACACCAATGGGTCGTCTGGCTTCGAGGGGTCGAGCTTGATGACCTGACCCACTTCCTTGCTGCGCGCGTTGCCGCGCTCGTACTCGACCCCGGCGTAGATCATCCCCTCCTCGTCGATCACCAACGACGCATCGATGTCGTCGCCAGCCCAGTACCGAAACACCCGAGTCGGATCGGTGCCGTCCTCCAGCCCCTCGAGATCCCATCCCTGGATCAGTCCGCCGGAGTTCGCGAAGTAGACCACGTTGCCGGAGATCGCGACGGAGTTTTCGATGGAGACGTTGCCCCCGACGAGTCCGATGAGCTCGTCGTCCCAGCCGGGCGTGTTGAAGACGAGCACCGGGTCAACCGCCACACGACCGTCGGCGTCGTAGCCGCGGTTCAGTTTCACGATGTGGAACTGACTGTTCTCTCCTCCGATGAACAAGAAGTCGTCGATGACGAGTCCTGCGCCATCCCAGTCGTTGTTCCACTTCGTCGGCGACACGTCGGTGGCCGAGAGCGCCCACAGTTCACGCGCGACATCGCCGTCGAACGCGACAACTCGATACAGGTTGTCGCGGCTGCCGGTGTAGAGGAGCGGGTAGCCGTCGGGGTCGATCGTGACCGAACCCTTGATGATGTCGCCGGTCGGAAAGTCGGGCAACAGGCGGGAACCGTCGTCGGCATCGAGGAAATGGACGTCGCGGCTGTAAGCCCCGACCGCCACCCATGTACGTCCCTCTCGCTCGAAGATCGCGGGCTGGCCCGTCCATCCCGAACCGCACCAGTTGATGACTTGGCTGCCCACCGACGAGTTCGAACACATCGCGCCGTCCTCGGGAAACTGCCAGACCACTTCGGGCGCCGAAGGAACGGGGCCGGCTCCGTAGAAGGACCGAGTGGGGTTGCCGCGAAAGGTCAGCAGTCCCTCGACCGTCTCGCCCCACGGCAGCCCGGAGGACGCCGGATCGACCCAACCGTCGTAGGGCGGCTCCGTGGTCGTCGTGGTGGTGGTCGAAGTCGAGGTCGTGGATGATGTCGTCAACTCATCGGCATCGAGCCCGCCGGGGGCGGCCACGTCATCAGTCGAGTCGGACCAGATGACGGTCATCAGCAGTAGTGCCGCGACAACCGCCAGCCCGATGTTGAGACGCCGGATGATGGTGCTCAAACGACCAGACGCAATTGGCGAACCGTAGGCTCGCTCGCATGGATGTCCGGCCCACTCCCGTCAGCCGAGTCCTGCTTTGGCGAGGCGCTACTCGGGCGTGCGCGGTCTGCGGTCAGCGCGGCCTTACCCGCCGATGGGTGGTGCTTCGAGACGACTGTCCGCGCTGTGGCTTTCGCTTCGAGCGCAAGCCCGGCCACTTCGTCGGGGCGGTTGGCATCAGCACCATCATCACCTTCGGGCTGTTGCTGATCTCGCTGATCGCCGGCATCGCGTTGACCTGGCCCGATGTCAGTGCGCTTCCCCTCCTCGCGGTGATGCTGCCCATCGCGGTGCTCGTTCCGATCGTGTTGCACCCCACCGCCAAGACGCTCTGGGTCGCCATCGACCTCTGGATGAAGCCGCTCGAACCCGGCGAGGCCCTCGGCCGACCCGAGGAACGCGCGCCTCAGTAGAGGCGAACGAGCCGAGCGCACCGAGTCGGGAATGTCGTCGAGCTCTCGACGCGGTGCCCATGGCGCCGGGTCCGCGAAACGGGCGGGTTCGTCGTCGCGAGACCGAACTGGATCCGAAGCGTCGGCTCGAAGGTCGACGAATGCCCAGCCGCTGGGCGGCTTCGATCTCGCCAGATGCTCCTGGCAGAGGCCCGTGCCGTAGCGCTGCCCGCTCTCGTCGTCGAGCGAACGGAGCTCGGCCCGACGCTCTCCTCGATCGAGCAGCAGCACGCCGGCCTGAGGACGAGAACATCCAGGACGAGCGCACGAGGCCATGAATCGACCGTACCGGTGCGCCCTCCCCAACCGGTGGACAGCCGCTCAGCTCCCGGGCTCGTTGACCCCACGAGTCTGCTGTGCTCTTCGCAGTTTCCAGACGGCCCGGACGGCCATGGCGAGAAGAAACACACCGAACAACGCGACCATCAACCAGAGCGTGCCGAGCGTCCCCCAACGGTCGTCTACGCGGGACCGAAGTAGAACGAACGGAATCGCCGGCCCGAGAAACCCCACCCAGAATGCCGGTCCGTACTTGCTTTGCTGTGTTTCAGTCACAGTCAACCTGGTTGGCCTCGATCGCAACATCGTAGTTCTCGACCCAGGCGAGGCACGCTTGAGTACGATCCCGCGTGATGATCGTTGCCTTCGATGCCGACGACACTTTGTGGCACAACCAAGATCAGTTCGACGCGACGCAACGAACCTTCGAGGAGTTGCTGTCCGCGTGGGCAACTCCCGGCGAAGTGAGCCGTCGGCTCTACGACATCGAGATGAACAACCTCGCTCGCTACGGGTACGGCGCAAAATCGTTCATGCTTTCGATGACCGAAACCGCTATCGATGTCTCGTCGGGAGCAATCTCGGGTGCCGACGTCGGCAAGATCATCGAACTGGGTCATGCCATTCTCGATCGGCCCATCGACTTGATCGACGGGGTCGTGGAAGTGCTCGACGAGTTGTCGCATCACACGCTCATGCTCATCACGAAGGGCGACCTCTACGCGCAACACGCCCGGATCGCCGAAAGTGGTCTCGGCGAACGATTCTGGCGCGTTGACGTTGTTGCCGAGAAGACCATTTCGACCTACGCGAACTTGCTCGAGGTGCACGGCGTGGCGATCGCCGACTTCGTCATGGTTGGCAACTCGCTCCCTTCCGACGTACTGCCCGTTGTCGAGCTGGGTGGTCGCGCTGTGCATGTGCCCTACCACGCGACTTGGGCCCACGAACAACACGACGATGAGCATGGCCACGACGTCCCCACGCTCGACCGACTGGCCGACTTACCCGAACTCCTGAAGGACTGGGCATGACCGAATGGCATCTCGCCGAACTCAACATCGGTCAGCTCCGGGCACCGATCGAACACCCGGACTCGGCCGGATTCGCCGACAATCTCGACCCGGTCAATGCCGAAGCCGAGGCAGCAACGGGCTACGAATGGCGGCTGCAGGACGAGAGCGGCAATGCCACCGGATTCACTCGCGAGGGAGACCCCCTCCGCATCCTCAACCTGTCGGTGTGGCATTCGATCGAGTCGCTGAAGGCGTTCACCTACAAGGGCGACCACGTGGAGTTCATGCGTCGGCGGCTGGAGTGGTTCGAGCCCCGTGACGGCGCTCATCTCGTTCTGTGGTGGGTGCCGGCGGGCCACGAGCCCACGATCGACGAGGCCGAGGAACGCCTCGCGTTGCTGCGAGCGAATGGCCCGAGCCGTCAGGCGTTCACGTTCATGATGACCTTCCCGCCCCCCGACCAGGCGGCTGGCGAGCAGAGCTGATGCGACGGCTCGAGGGACCCGAGCTGGCGGGCTACGACCACATCGCTCCTGACCTTGCCGCCCGGGTGCGCATCGTCAGAGTTCCGTTCCTCGCTCCGGGCAGCTCCGGCATGACCATCGGCCGGTTCGTGTTTCTCACCAAGGATGCCGATCGCAGCGGCCGCCGCGAACTCCTCGCGCACGAACTCATCCATGTTCGCCAGTACGCCAATGCAGGACTTGTCCGGTTTCTCCTGCGCTATCTCCGCGACTATCTGGTCGGTCTGGTCAGGCTCCGACATCATCGGCGCGCCTACCTCGCGATTCCGGCCGAGGAAGCAGCACGTGACGAGGCGCGACGATGGAAACAAGCCCGGTGACGATCGTCATACAGCCGGGTGGCTGACTGCGAGTCCTCCTACCCTCCAGGTCGATGAGCTTCCTCGACCCCCCGGCCCGGCAGTTCTCGCCTCGGGTGATCCAGGTGGTCGCCCTGATCGGTGTGGCATCGAGCTCCTTCACCATCACGGTCCTGTCTGCGGCGCTCCCCGACATCGCTGATGACCTGAACACCTCGACCAGCACGATCACTTGGGTCATCGCCGGCCCGCTTCTCGCGTTTGCCGTCTTCACACCAATGGCCGGCAAGCTCGGCGACCTCTACGGCCACCGGCGCATGTATCTCGTCGGATTCACCGCGGCTGCCGTGATGTCGTTCGTCACGGCGGCGTCGCCCAACGCGGGCTTTCTGATCGGCGCCCGCATCGTTACCCAGGCGTTCTCGTCGTCGACGGGTCCATCGGCCCTGGCCATCATGATGAAGGCCTTTCCCGACGACGAACGTACGTCGGTCGCGGGCGTGTGGAGCGCGGTGCTCGCCGCCTCACCGGCTCTGGGCGTGGTCATCGGTGGCCCACTCATCGACGCCACGAACTGGCGCACGCTCTTCATCATTCAGGGCATCGGCATGGTGGTCGCGGTGGTCGTCTCTTCGCGTGTCCTGCCCGAGAGCGAACGTCGCGACGACCTCACCTTCGATCTGCTCGGCGGTGTTTTTCTCGCCGTTGGTATCGCTGCGGTTCTCATCCCGCTGAACCGTGCCGGCGCGCTCGGATGGGACCACCCCGTGATCTGGGGCGGTTTGCTGCTGGCTCCGATCGCAATCGTCCTGTTCGTCTGGTGGGAGAGACGCACCCCACACCCTCTGATCGAACTTCCGGTCCTGGCCGAACGCAATGTCTCGTTGCCGCTCGTGAGTCAGCTCTTCCTCAACGGCCCCTACATGGCGGGACTCGTGCTGACATCGCTGATGCTCGGAGCCGATTCGACCTTCGCCTACAGCACCACCGCCATCTCGCTGCTCATCCTTCCGCGCCCCATCATGTTTGCCGTGGGCGCATGGGTCGCCGACCGCCTCGTGAACCGACTCGGAGGGCGCGTGGTCGTCGTTTTCGGATGTGTCGGAATCGGGCTCGGGCTCGCTCTCATCGGGATCGGCGCGCTCCAGGGCTGGCTTGCGTTCGTCATCGCCGGCGTCGGCATGGCGGGGGCAGGAAGCGGCATCGCCCGGCCGCCCATCATCGCGGCGCTCACCGAGGCCGTCGGCGAACGCGACATGGGGGTCGGCACGGGCATGCTCAACATGACCGGTCAGATCGGTGCCGCCGCCGGCATCAGCCTTTTGTCTGCTCTGGTCACCGACGACTCGACGTCCGAACGATTCCTTCTCGTCTTCGCGATCGCCGCGGTCGTGTCGGTCATCGCGATCGCCACGGCCGGCGCGATCAGATTTCCCGATTCGGTCGCGACCACAAAGCCGACCGGTTCGCCCACCGCGCCCTATTCGGCCACGATCGACTCTCGCCGCTGGCGTCAGTAGTCGTAGAAGCCCTTGCCGGTCTTGCGACCGAGGTGGCCCGCGCTGACCATCCGCCGGAGAAGAGGCGGTGGCGCGAGGAATCGCTCCTGGTATTCGTCGTGAAGCGATTCGGCGGCCGACAGCATCACGTCGAGGCCGATCATGTCACTCAATGCGAGGGGACCCATCGGGTGACCGGCTCCGAGCTTCATGGCCTCGTCGATGTCGTCAGCCGTGGCGTGACCCGACTCGAACATCGCGATCGCCTGACACAGGAAGGGCACCAGCAGCGCGTTCACAACGAACCCGGACCGGTCCTTGCAGACCACCACGCGCTTGCCGAGCACGTCGCTGGCAAACGAACTGGCGGCGGCCAACACGTCGGGGGCGGTTCGTTGCGTCTCGATGATCTCCACCAACTTCATGACGGTGGCCGGGTTGAAGAAATGGATGCCACACACCGACTCGGGCCGGGCGGTCGCCATCGCGATGTCGATGATCGGGATCGAGGAGGTGTTGGTCGCCATGACCGCACCCGCGGGGAGCGCCGAGTCGAGTTCGCGAAAGATCTCGAGCTTCAGGTCGAGGATCTCGGGAGCGGCCTCGATGACCATCTGACACGCACCCATGTCGGCGATGTCAGTGGTCCACGTGATCGCCGAGAGCGCGTCATCGCGCGACACGGCGTCGAGCTTTCCTCGTTCGACCGCCTTGGCCAGGGAGCCTTCGACGCGAGCCTTGCCCGCCTCGATCGCCTCTGCGTTGATGTCGCGAGCGACGACCGACACGCCGGACTTGGCCGCCACCTCGATGATGCCACTGCCCATGGCACCGGCGCCGACGATGCCCAGCGTGTCGATCGTCATCTCACTCGGCCTCTTCGATGACGACCGATTCGATCACGACATCAGTGGCGGGACGATCGGAGCGATCGGTGTCGACCGCCTGCATCGCCTCGACGACCTCAAGGCCCTTCACGACCTTGCCGAACAGCGAGTACTGCGGCGGGAGGCCGACACCGCTGGATCCGGACACGATGAAGAACTGGCTGCCGTTGGTGTCGGGGCCGGCGTTGGCCATGGCCAGAGAACCAATCTCGTAGCGCCCGGGGGCGGGGAGCTCGTCTTCGAACCGGTAGCCGGGACCGCCACGGCCGGTGCCCGTGGGGTCACCGCCCTGACACATGAAGCCGTTGATGATGCGGTGGAAGATGATGCCGTCGTAGTAGTGGTAGCGAGCGAGCGTCACGAAGTTGTTGACGGTCTTGGGCGCGGCGGACGCATCGAGAGCGATGACCATCTCGCCGAGGGTCGTGGTCATCGTCGCCGTGTAGCGCTTCGACGGATCGATGCACATCTCCGGCGCGTCATCGAACTCACGCCGCTGGGGACTCGAACCGTCGGCGTTGGGGCACGGGGTAGCCATGGGAATTTCCTCTCATCGGCCCAGCCGACACTCGCGGCGGACTCCGGTGAGGCTACGGCAGCGCGCGTGCGCTCACATGCGTGAGCGCCTCGTTCGTGCCGTTCGTGGCGTGGGGATCACCCATTCAACGATTCCCCGGTGCATAGGGTGATTCGCGTGCAGGAAATGACCGCTCACCACGGCAGGGTCCAGGGACTGGATCACCCGCTTCGATGTGGCGGTTGCGACGTTGCTTGGCGGGGCGTCGAAGGCGACGCCTGCTGGGTCTGTGGCGACCCCGGTCAGCCGCGGGGCGAGGTCCGAATCGTCGAGGACGAGCCCGCCGCGTAGACCTCAGCCGGCAAAGAGATGCACTGTCCAGAGGACACCGTCAGCGCGCACCGTGCCGATGCCCACGCTCGTGTAATCCGGGTTCACCATGTTTTCGAGATGAGCCGGGCTGGCCGTGAGTCCTTCGAAAATCGATGACTCCGACGGGCCGTAGCCGATGTTTTCCCCCGCGGCGATCCACGAACCGGCGATGACGTCGTAGATCAATTCCGAGTGACGAAGCGACCCATCGGCCGCCATTGTCTCGACCCATGATTGCGCCATCGAGTCGAGCGCGCCTCGACGACTGAGCGGCGCCAGCCCCGCCCCACTGCGAAGGGTGTTGAGGTCGGACAGGAATGCCGACGCATCCGCGCTCGCCGGCACTGAGACAGCGGGAAGCGATGACGTCGGCGCGGCTTGCGCAGGGGGGATGGGCGCGGTCGAGCTTGGCGCAACGATCGCGTCGGGAAGCGAGGTCGATACGGGAGCAACCGCGACAAGATGATCCGGGAGCGTCGGCGCTCCGTTCGGCGAAGGCAGGGCCGCGACGACGGGCCGCTGATGTTCCTCCATCACGGCATTGGTTGCCGCCGACCGCGGTTCTTCGTCGACCTGAGGCACGGCAACGAGCCAGCTCGCCACCGACAGGCCACCGAGCAGCAGAATCATCGCGATGATCCCGTTGCGCATTCACACTCCCTGCGGGCCCACGCGGTGTGAGGCGAGTATGCCAGCGCGTTCGGGTAGGAACAGCGACCCTCCGACGTGACTACGCTCGACTCATGACGCTGCACTGGAGTGACAGTCGCGCCGAGGTGCACCGCCTCGTCGTCGGCCCGATGGACAACAACGTGTTTGTGGTGCGATGCCACGAGACCGGCGAGGCCGTGCTGCTCGACGCCGCCAACGAACACGAGCGGCTGCTCGAGCTCTGCCAGGCCCTCGACGTTCGCACGGTGCTCGAGACTCACGGCCATTGGGACCACATCCAAGCGGTCCCGGCCATTCGCGAAGCGGGTTATCGCGTCGGCATCACCGCAGAGGACGCCGACATGTTGCCGAGCTATGACTACCTCCTCGAAGACCAGACCGTGATCGAGGTCGGCCGCCTTCGAATCCACACGCACCACACGCCGGGCCACACACCTGGGTCGATGTCATTCAGCGTCGAGGACACGCCGTTGCTGTTCACCGGCGACACCCTGTTCCCCGGCGGCCCCGGCGCCACTGGCTTCGACGGCGGGAGCTTCGACACGATTCTTCGCAGCATCGAGGACCGGATGTTCAGCGTGTTCGACGCCGACACGATCGTCTTGCCTGGTCATGGCAACGACACCACAATCGGGGCCGAGTCTCCTTCCCTCGACGAGTGGGCCTCCCGCGGCTGGTGAAATTTCGGCTCAGATCCCCCTCAGTTCACGGCGCTGTATGCCGATCCGACTAGGGATGATGTCTCCGCCGATCATCGAGGACGAGTCAGCGCGTCTCACGTCGCTGCGATCGCTCGGTATTCTCGACACTGCCCCAGAAACTGAGTTCGACGAGCTCGTCGAACTCGCCGCGTGGACCTGCCACGCCCCGATTGCCGCCCTCACGCTCGTCGACGAGGACCGCCAGTGGTTGAAATCCGAGGTGGGCATCGGCATTCGGGAGACCGAACGCGAGATCGCGTTCTGTGCTCACACGGTCGCGGCCGGCGAGACCCTCATTGTCCCCGACGCGCTCCTCGATCCTCGCTTCCGCGAGAATCCTCTGGTCGTCTCAGAGCCTGAGCTGCGTTTCTACGCCGGTGTCCCCATCATGATCGACGACGGCCACAACATCGGCACACTGTGCGTGCTCGACACGCGGCCGCGGTCGCTGTTCGCCGATGAGCGACGGGCGCTCGAGATCATCGCTCGCCAAGCACAGTCTCGGCTGTACACGAGACGCCTCGAACGCGAGTCTCGGCAAGCGCCGGGTCTCGACTGACTCATCCCTCGATCGGTGTGTCGTCGCTTCGACGCCGGGACGAAGCGACCGTCACCCGCGCGTAGCGCGTGAGGTCGAGTTCCTTGATCCCGCTCCAGCCCTCGGCCCGAAGTGTCCCGCCGGCGGTCAGTTCGATTCCAGTGTCGTACGACGACGCGACCGCGGCGATGCCCACGACGACGACGACCGCGGGCACAAAGCCCAACCCGAGGAACCACATCGCCGCGCCCGGCGCGACAAAGGCGGCAACCGCCGTGAGCATGATCACGACGACGCCGATACCCACGGCGAGACGAGCCCGAGCGCGCCCCCCACTGGAGAAGCCCCGCTCGAGCACAAACAGGACGTCTCGCCCGTCCGAATCTCGCGAACGGCAGATCGCCGCTCGGAGCTCGGCGACCCGGGCCTCAGGGATCCGTCGAAGACGCACGACGTCCTTCGCCGCGTTCTTCCGACTCCCGTCGTGCCAGCAGTTGATCTGCATCGCCGCATCGTGGCACACCTGAGAGCAACCTGAGGATGTCGCGGCGCTACTGGGAACCCACGCTCACCGCGCACCGTCTCACTCCCACATCCCTTCGAACCATGGAGAAACCATGCGCAAGTTTCTACTCATCTTGACCGTGGCGATCGGTCTGTTCGCCACATCCTGCGGCGACGACGCCACCACCGTCGATGCCGACGAATCGCCCACAACGGTCCCTACAGGTGACGACGCCGATGACAGCGCCGACCCCGACGACGGCATCGACCCCGACGACGGTGACGGCCCTGCCGATGATGACCCGATCGATGACGGCCCGATCCTCGGCGCAGGCCCCTACCCGATCGCCGATCTCACCATCACCATCACCCTGGCCGAAGGCGGCACCGCCACGACCTCTCGTCTCGCGTGTCTCGGCGACACCGCGACAGTGACGGGCGACCCCGGAGTGTCGCCCGAGGGCACGATGTGTCTCGCGTTGAACGATCCCGCCATCCGGGACAGGATCGTTCTTGGCGAGCCGGCCGATATTGCCTGCACCGAGCAATACGGGGGACCACAGGTCGCGACGATCACCGGCACGCTCGACGGCGCCGACGTGGACACATCGTTTCACCGCAGCAACGGCTGCGGCATCGACGACTGGGAGCTCCTCACCGCATTTCTCCCCGTCCTCGCCTGATCAGACTCGATGGGCCGAGCGGTTCAGTTTCATGGACCGTTCGGCCCGATCTCGCGAAGCCGTCCCCTTTGTCGGCCGAAGGCTCTCTTACGGGGTCCACGCGGGACGCCGCCGCCGAGAGGAGACGACGATGAGCACCCGAGAGCAGATCGAAGAAGGACTGGGTCAGACCCTGGAACCGGGTGAGCGGGTCGAAGCATTCCGACCCGTCGTCGCCGGAGGCAAGGTCGAAGACCGCACCTACGAAACCACTCTCGCCCTGCTCGGCCCGTCCGTCTTCAACAGCGCCGCCCAAGGTGCGATGACCGGCGAGGGCACCATGCCCAACCGGACCAACCTCGTCGTCGTCACCGACCGGCGAGTTCTGTGGTGCCACAAGGGCCGCATGGGCAACGAGATCATGGTGGGCGGTACCGACTCGCTCGGCGCAGTGCACCAGGTCGACATCGTCCCCGCTCGGATCGCGCTCGCCAAGCTCCGCTTCACGTTCGCCGATTGGTCGGTCGTGCAGTTCGATCTTCCGTCGGACCATCGCGCCACCGAGTTCGCGAACGACATCATGAAGCTGCTGTTGCGAGTTCCCGCCGCCGCCTGAACCGCGCACGATTGCTACCCTCGGCCCACGCTCGATCAACAGGGAGTACGTGTGCCGAACAATACCGGGGCAGAGTCCGTCATTCTCACCGGGGCCCGCACCCCGATCGGTCGCTTCAATGGCGGGCTGGCCGGATTCAGCGGTACCGCCCTCGGCGGCATCGCGATCAGCGAGGCGCTCGCCCGAGCCGGCATCTCCGGCGACCAGGTCGACTACGTCTACATGGGCCAAGTCGTGCAGGCCGGCGCCGGACAGGTACCGGCCCGTCAAGCCGCGTTCGCCGGCGGCATCCCGATGACGGTTCCCTCGACGGGCCTCAACAAGGCGTGCCCGTCGGGACTCAACGCGATCCAACAAGCGCACCGCATGATCGCTCTCGGCGAGGCGGAGATTGTGGTCGCTGGCGGGATGGAGTCGATGACGCAGGCACCGTTCCTGCTCCCCCAGGCGCGCAATGGCTACGGCTACGGCAACGCGACGATGCCCGACTCGCTCACCCACGACGGCCTCTTCTGTTCCTTCGAGAGTGAACTCATGGGCGCGGGTACCGAGCGCCATTCGGCCGAAGCTGGCATCGGTCGCGAGGCGATGGACGAGGTGTCGGCCGCATCACACGATCGCGCGGCACGAGCACAGAAGGACGGGCTGTTCGACGACGAGATCGCGTCCGTCACGATTCCACAGCGCAAAGGCGACCCGCTCGTGCTGAAGGACGACGAGGGGATTCGCGTCGGCACCACCGCCGAGTCGCTCGGCGGCCTCCGCGCCGCGTTCGCCGACGGCGGCAACGTCACCGCGGGCAACGCCTCGCAGCTTTCCGACGGTGGCGCCGCAGTGGTCGTCACCACCAAGGCGATCGCCGAGAAACTCGGCGTGGAGCCCCTCGCTGAGATCATCGACTACGCCGAGGTCGCGGGCCCCGACACGTCGTTGCTCACCCAACCAAGCCGGTCGACAAGGCGCGCCCTCGAGCGCGCCGGCATGGGCCTCGGCGAAGTCGATCTCTTCGAATTCAACGAGGCATTCGCCGCCGTGTCGATCGCTTCGATGGCCGACCTCGGACTCACCGACGAGGTGGTCAACGTCAACGGCGGCGCGATCGCGCTGGGTCACCCAATCGGCATGAGCGGCACGCGTCTCGCCATCACCTTGTCCTATGAGCTCAAGCGTCGTGGCGGTGGCGTGGGGGCGGCCGCGCTCTGCGGCGGCGGCGGCCAAGGCGATGCCATGCTCCTGCGGGTGAGTTGACCCGATGGCCGCCGTCCACGGCCTCGACGCGATCTCGCTGATCGCCGCGAAACCGATCCGGCCCACGGACCAGCAACGATGGACCGATTGGTTGGTCGCCCACGCCGATTCGCACGGTGGAGAGTTGTGGCGACTCCTCGATCCGGCACCGGCCGGGCGGCCCGGAGCCGGTCACAGCCACGTCGTTCACCTACCCACCTCCTCATCGGCCGACTTCGACGCGGCTACTGAACTCGCACGCGATGCGGTCGGCGGCGGCGCGGCCCATGTGGAGATCCAACGTGACGGGTGGCGGCGGGCCGGCGATGGTTTGCAGACCGATTCCACCACCGATGTCACCGGCCTGATCATCGCCCACGTTCTTTGTGCCGACCCGCGCCGCACCGACGAATGGGACGCCTGGTACGACCAGCAGCACCTCCCCGACATGATGGGATCCGACGCGTTCGTCGCTGGAAGTCGATGGAGGCGGGCGGAGCCTCGCACCGGTGGCGCAAATCACCTGACCATCTACGAGGTCGCCGGGATCAGCGTCGGCGAGGCCATCGAGCGTTCGGCCGCCGTGATGCCGCAGCTCGTCGCTGAGGGTCGCAAGCACGACTCCCACGCGGGTGGCCTCACGTGGGCACTCGAACGGGTGCGATGAGACGCCTGCTGGTCTCGGCCGCGCTCGCGCTTGGAGCATGCGGCACATCCGCCGTCCAGGTTGCTCCTCCGACGGATTCCTCGAGTCCGGCCGCCGCGCAACCCGATGTCTCGGGTGCCGGCCCGACCACGACCGCACGGTCGGAGACAACCCCGACGACAAAGGTCACAACGACCACGGCGGCCCCTCCTTCCTCGGCTCCTCCGGGGCCGCCCGCCCTGCTCCACGACGGCACCCCCATGATTCGCTTTTCCGTGGAGGTCGGCGACGGCATCGACCTGACCCGAGACGAACTCGCCCGATTCGTGGTCGAGACACTCAGCGACGAGAGGAGCTGGATTGGTCGAGGCGCCGGCTTCGAATTGCTCGCCGAGGGCGGCGACTTCACGATGATCGTCGCACTGCCCGACGATGTCGACAGGATGTGTCAACCGCTTCAGACCCTGGGTCGCTACTCGTGTGCCCGCAACGGGTGGATCGCCTTCAACTCGCTGCGGTGGTTCGGCGCGACCGACGAGTGGCCGACCGATATCGACACGTACCGGCGCTACCTCGTGAATCACGAGGTCGGCCACTACATCCTCGGCCCCGGCCACGACGCCTGCCCGGGGCCCGGCGAACTGGCGCCGGTGATGATGCAGCAGACAAAGGGGCTCGACGGGTGCGAACCCAACGGTTGGGTCGATCCCGACTAGAGCGCGCACCGCGAAGTAGCCGTTTGCTGCTGGTCGTGGCACGCTAACGATCGTTTACTTGTCACTTCCTGCCCTTCCCGGCAGCCACCACCCCGGAGGGGTATCCCAATGAGCAAGCTTCTCGAGGGCAAGGTCGCCCTCATCACCGGCGCTGGTCGAGGCATCGGCCGTGAACACGCCTTGATGTTCGCCGAGCATGGCGCATCCGTCGTCGTCAACGACCTCGGTGGCGACATCCACGGCGAGGGCGGAGACGCCACCCCCGCACAGGAAGTCGTCACTGAAATCGAGGCCATGGGCGGCAAGGCTGTCGTCAACGGCGGCAACGTGGCCAAGTTCGACGAGGCGAAGGCCATGATCGACCAGGCCATCGACACCTTCGGCGACATCCACATCGTGGTGAACAACGCCGGCATCCTGCGCGATCGCATGCTCTTCTCGATGAGCGAGGACGACTGGGACGCCATCATGGCCGTCCACCTGAAGGGCACTTTCGGCCCCGCCCACCACGCTGCGGTCCACTGGCGCGCCAAGGCGAAGGCCGGCGAAGAGGTCTACGGCCGCATCATCAACACCGCATCGCCCTCAGGCATCTACGGCAACGTCGGCCAGACCAACTACGGCGCAGCCAAGGCTGGCATCGCGGCATTCTCCGTGATCGCGGCCCAGGAACTCGTCAAGTACGGCGTCACCGTCAACTGCCTGGCCCCGACCGCCGTCTCTCGTCTCACCATCCCGCTGATGGGCGGCGAGGACAACCTCAGCGAAGAGGTCATGGAAGCCATGTCGCCTCGCTGGATCTCCGTTGTCACGACGTGGCTGGCCTCGCCCGAGGGCGCAAATGTCACCGGTCGAGTGTTCGACGTGCGCGGTCCGCAGCTCGGTATCGCCGAGGGCTACCACCTCGGCCCGGTCGAGACCCAGACCGACGACCCGGGCGATCTCGGACCCGTCATGGCCAAGCTGATGGGCGCCGCTCGTCTCAATGCCAGCATGAACGGCACCGATCACGAAGGGCCCGGCTTCCCCAGCCAGGGCATCTGACACTTTCGAACTCGCGCCCGGTCATCCACCTCAGCGGTGGGTGACCGGGCCGTGTTCGTTTTGGCCCACTGAGTAGCAGGGCTCCTCGATCAGGCGTCGGCGAGGTCGTAGCGGACCTGGCAAACACCGTGGTTGCAGTAGCCGCCCGGGTTCCGGTGAAGATACTGCTGGTGGTATTCCTCGGCGAAGTAGAAGGTCGGTGCGTCGACAACGGTCGTCTCGATCTCGTCGAATCCGTTACGACTCAGCGCGTCTTGATACTTGAGCTTGCTCGCCTCTGCCGCCTCGCGTTGCTCATCGGAGTACACATAGATCTCGCTGCGGTACTGGGTTCCGATGTCGTTGTGTTGACGCATGAACTGCGTCGGGTCGTGGACCTCCCAGAACACCTTCAACAGTTCCTCGTAGGACACGATGCGCGGGTCGAAGACCACGAGGGCGACCTCGTTGTGTCCGGTGCGGCCGCTGCACACCTCTTCATAGAGCGGGTTCGGAGTGAAGCCGCCTGCGTAGCCGACGGCCGTCGTGTGCACCCCGTCGAGTTGCCAGAAGAAGCACTCCGCCCCCCAGAAGCAGCCGAGCCCGAACAGGGCGGTCTCCATGCCCTCGGGGTACGGGCCCGCGAGCGGTGTGCCGAGCACCAGATGGGCATCTTGCACCGGCACCGGGTCGGGTCGGCCGGGCAGCGCATCGGCGGGATCGGGCATTTCCTGCTTGTCTCGTCCGAACATCATGATTCTCTCCTCGAGTCGACCGCATGGTGACCCTATTTCGGTTGGCGAGATGTCGCCTACAGCACGGAAACGCTTCGACGCGTCCGTTCGTTCCCGTCATCGTCGTGAATACGTAACGTGACATTCTGAACTCTGTTCGCTACTCTGCGCGGTATTCGAAGCGGCACTTCGAGACGGTCCGTGGCGGACCGGGCCTACTGGCCGAGCGTGTTGGGAGGACAGGAATGCGGCGATTTCTTGTATCGATCACGATCGCAGCGATCGGAACCACGGTGGTGGGCGCGGGTATCGTCCTGGCCGCCGAACTCGAGGTCACTCCCCAGGTTCCCGAGCAAGGCGAGTCCGAGCTGACACTCGAGGTCGAGGGTTTCGAACCCAACGCGCCGATCTACGCGATCCCGTGTGATGTCCCGGTCGACGGCCCCGACGTCGACGTCACCACTGACAATTGCGACATCGCCAAGGTTGTCACCGCGACAACCGACGACGAGGGCAAAGCGACGATCACCGTCCGCTGGGACATCCCCGCAGCCGGCATCGCCGTCTACGTCGGCGACGAAGCGCGGAGCCACGAAGTGACCCAGATCCTGAGCCCGGCGCCGGTCGAGGAGCCGACGGACGGCTCGGAGGTCGTGGTGCTCGGGACCAACATCGTCCAGGAGGACCTCGCCGACACCGGTGCTCGCGAAACCGTGCTGCTCCTCATCGTCGCGACCGCCGCCATCGGGCTCGGATTCGCGCTGCAGAAACCCCAACGACTCCTTCCTCTTCGCCGAGAGTCCTGAGCTGATCTGGCTCGTTCGCGCGATCGACCACTAGCTTCCCGCCGGTGACCGATCTCCCGAGCCAACCACGATCCCTTCCGTCACAGATGGGTGCCCACCTCCGACGCGTCGACGATCGAGTCGACTGCTGGCTGCAGGTCACCCCCGAGATCTGTTCGCACGGAATAGCACTCGGCTCGACCCTCGTGATGCTCGTCGACGTCGGCGCGGGCTGGGCCGCGGAGAAAGCCTCTGAGGACGACTGGAGCTTCACCGTCGACATCGGTATCCGTCGCACCCCGAAACGCACCGAGCGAATCAGTGGTGTGCCCTCAGTGCAGCGGGCCGGACGCACGATCTCGATCGACTTTCCGATGGCCGACACCGACGGGGAGGCCACGGCAACGGGCGTGGCGACATTCATCCGCCTGGCCCGCCGCCCACAAGACCCCCCTCGTCCCAACTTCCCCGAGGATTCGATGTCGCTCTGGTCGCCGCCTGACGCGTCGCTCGAAGAACTCCTCGATGCCCGAAGCTCAGACCGTGGCCTCGTGGTCGACCTGCGCCCAGAACTGCTCAACCCCGCCGGGATCCTGCAAGGCGGAGTGACGGCACTGCTGGCTGAGCTTGCGGCCCAGCGCGTGCTGGAAGCAGCAACAGGACACCAGCTCGTGTCGACCAGTTTCGATACGCGCTACGTGACAATGGGCCGGGTCGGACCGTTCGAAGCAGTGGTCGACCCGATCGGGCCCGAGATCGCGGTGGTGAAGGTCCTGGATCGTGGCGCCGACGATGTCGTGGTCACCCACAACCTCATTGGTTTCACTGCGGTCTAGCGAGGCAGTTGCGCCTCGTCGCCGGTGAACGTGAGGGTGAACTCACCCGCAAACTCGCGAGACGATCGCCCAACCACGACCCGGTAGTCGCCGGGGTCGACGTACCATCCCGCGCTCTGACGATGCAGGCCGTCGCTTCCGGCCGGCACCGGCATTCCTGACTGGAGCTGCTCCCAGATCGGGTCGCCGATGTCGTAGTAGGCAAATGCTCGCGCATCGAGCTCGAGACTCACCGTCTCACTCGCGCCGGGCTCCAGCCGCACCTTCTTGAACGCCTTGAGTTCACGGACCGGACGCAGAATCTTGGGATCGAGCGGCTCCACGTAGATCTGCACGACCTCGGAACCCGCTCGATCGCCGGTGTTGGTGACGTCGACGGCAACGGTGATCGAATCACCGGTCGCGGCCTGCGTGACGGCACGGGGATCACCGATCGAGAACGTCGTGTAGCTCAGGCCGGAACCGAACGGCACTGCAGGATCGATCGCCATCACGTCATGGAAGCGGTGACCCGTGAAGAGGCCTTCGCCGTAGCGCACCACGCTGTTGTCGCCCGGATAATTCGCGTAGGCACCGAAGTGTTCGTAGCGAGCACCGATCGTCGTCGGGGCACGGCCGCTCGGCTCGACATCACCCAGCAACATGTCGACCACGGCATCGCCGAGTTCCTGGCCACCGAAACCCACACTGAGTACCGCAGAAGGATCGTCCAGCCAACTCATGTCGTGGGGGGCTCCGACATTGAGCACCACGATCGTCTTCTCGTTGGCGGCGCAGACCCGACGGATGAGCTCGGGCTGATCGCCGGGAAGCTCCCACAGGTCTCGGTCACGACCTTCCGTCTCCCAGTCGTCGTTGGTGCCGACGACCACAATCGCGACATCGCTCGTCGCCGCGAGCGCCTCGGCCCGACCAAGGAGGTCTTCCTCGACGAGCGAGGCGAGACCCAGCTTGAACCCGGTGAGCAGGATCGCGTCCCGGTTCGAGTATTCGACGACCACTTCGACTGCCGTTCCCTCGACCAGATCGATGGAGCCGGGGATCTCGACGCTGCCCATCCCGAAGAACGCGCTGCCTCGCTCGAACTCGCCCTCGGTGGCATCAATGACGGTCACGCCGTCGACGGAGACTTTCGCCCGCCCGCTCTGGATCAACCGGAACTCGTGTTCGCCGGAAACGGACGGCACGACCATGCAGCGAGCGCGAACCGAATACGCGTCGGCCGACACATCAGGGGCGGGGGCACCGAAGGCCATCGCCTCGAATTCCGAACGTCGATTGACCCGCACCGGCTCCCCGGTCGGTTCGTGGCCGTTGAAGTATTCGAGCTCGATCGGCCCGTCGACGAGCGGACGAGCAAGCACCGGGGTCGTCCGGTCGATGTCGCTGCCCTTCTCCCACGAAACCTCGGCGTCGGGAAGGCGAGCGCTCAAGGCATCGAGAGGAGACGTGGCCCGGTACGCGTTGACCTTCGCCGACCCACCGCCCATCACCTTCGCGTTGAGTGCGTTCGGTCCGATCACGGCGATCTTCCGGAGACTTCCGCCGTCAAGCGGGAGGGTGCCGTCGTTGCGTAGCAGCACGGTGCCGGCCGCGGCCGCGGCGCGGATGGTGGCCCGGTCTTCGTCACGATCGAGGGTGCCCTCGGTGAAGTCACCGTCGCCGTCGAGCGCACCGGTGCGCTCCATCGTGCGAAGCACATCGAGAACGATCTTGTCGAGGGCCTCGACCGTCACAGTGCCGGACTCCACTGACTCCTTGAGCGCCGGTCCGTAGAAGCGGCCCTCGCCGGGCATCTCGAGGCTCAATCCAGCGTTCGCCATCGTCGCGGTCGAACGAGCAGCGAACCAGTCGGTGACGACGAAGCCGTCGAAGCCCCAGTCGTCACGCAGCACCGAGGTGAGCAGCCACTCGTGTTCAGAGCAGAACGTGCCGTTGAGGCGGTTGTAGGCGCTCATGATTCCCCAGGCGCCGCCGTCCTTGACTGCGTGTTCGAAGGGAACGAGGTAGACCTCGCGCAGCGTCCGCTCGTCCACCTGCGTGTCGATCGAGTTGCGCTCGAACTCCGAGTCATTGCCGACGAAGTGCTTGGCCGTCGTCGCAACACCCTTCGATTGCACGCCCCGCACGAACGCGGCTGCGAGTCGGCCCGTGAGAATCGGGTCCTCGCTGTAGCACTCGAAGTTGCGACCACCCTTGGGTGAACGGTGCAGATTGATGGTCGGCGCAAGGAGGACGTGCGCCTTCTTGGCGACTGCCTCGTCGCCGAGAATCTCACCGAGCTGTTCGATGAGTTCGGGGTCCCAGGTGGCCCCGAGCGCGGCGCCGGACGGAATGCATGCGGTCTGCGCTCCCGTGCCCATGAGACCGTCGCCCCGGGCACCGTTTGGACCGTCGGTCACCTTCATTTTCGGGATGCCGAGACGCTCGTTCTCGCGGGTGTGCCACATGTCGAGACCGGTCACGGCCGCGACCTTCTCGTCGAGGGTCATTTCGGCCAGCAGCTGCGCAATGCGTTCGCTCATGGCGGGCAGCCTCGCACCCACGCCGCCGCGGCGCTAGCTCAGTCGCCGCACCACACGTCGTGCTCGAGCGGATCGAGAACCTGGGCGTCGGGCCGGCCGTAGTCGGACAGCGACCACTCGCCCCTGACCGTCTGCACCTCGGTGACAGCCTCGTCCACCGCAACAGTTCCCGGTAGCTCGTTGACGAAAGTGCCGCCGCCAATTTCGCTCCAGCGCGTGGTGAACTCTGTGTCGAACACCTGCTCGAGCCATGCCGTGCTCGCCCCGGGGGACACGCCGCTCGCCACGATCCTCGGGTCGGCGCTACTCCACGAGAAGAACTCGTCCTCGAGGAAGTGCAAGTTGATGAACGCGTTGGACGCCTCCCAGAACAGTGAGCTCGTAAGGCCCCAACACGTCGGGCTCTCGTTGACCATGGCGGGTTCGCCCAGGATCGGCACGAGCATCTCGCTGGCCTCCGCGCGAGTCATGCCGAAGATGAGGTGCTGTCCCGCTCCCAGAAGTAGTCCGTTGTCATCTCCGCTGATCATGATGTCGGATTCGGACCCAATCTCGACCAGCGAATCGGTAGACGGATCGAAGCCGAACTCCGTCCGCGTCTGCGAACCGGGGATCGGGCCGACGCTCCAGCGGACCTCGACCAGTCCTTCGTCGAGTCGAACATCGTGGAGCTGCACCACGTCGCCCAGGGACACCGCATTCGTCTGCTCGATGCCTTCGCCCCGGTCGGTCAGCACGACAAACCAGGTGTAGTGAAAGACCTCAGGCATGTCGAGGATCGCCACGAGGGCGTCGTCAACTCCGTCGCCGGTGACATCGCCGATGATTGTGCCTCGGACCCGGGCGGGGTGGGGTGTGGCAGTCTCGCCCGCCACCATTGCGAGTTCGACACCGTCGAGAGTGATCGTCGCGTCTGCGACATCCGCTGCCGTGACGGCAACAGCCGGCCGAATCGTGGTCGTGGTCGTGGTCGGTGACGACTCGACATCGCCGGCACACGCGGCCGCCGCCATGGTCAGGCAGAGGATCAACCCCGCTCGTATGTGCCGACCGATGCGCATCCGCTCGACCGTACTGACCTCCGAGGCCGAGAATTCGTCGCCACCTGACGACTCGTCAGAAACTCCCGGTTGGCCATACGATGACGGGCACTCTCTAGTCGGAGGACGGCAACAAGATGCTCGACGTCATTATCAAGGGTGGCAGTGTGGTCGACGGCACCGGTGCCGCCGGTGTGCAGGCCGATATCGGCATCCGCGACGGCCGCATCGTCGCGATAGGCGATGTCACCGAAGACGCCACCGAGACGATCGATGCCACCGGCCTCACCGTGTGCCCTGGCTTCGTCGACCCTCACACGCACTACGACGCACAGCTCTTCTGGGACCCTCGGGCCACGCCCTCGAACTACTTCGGCGTCACGTCGATGATCGCGGGCAACTGCGGCTTCACGCTCGCTCCGCTCGGCGACGACTCCGACGGTGAATACCTGAAGCGCATGATGGTCAAGGTCGAGGGCATGGCCCTCGAAGCGCTCGAACAGGGCGTGCCGTGGAACTGGAACACCTTCGGCGAATACCTCGACCGGGTCGACGAGAATGGCACCGCCATCAACGTCGGATTCCTCGTCGGCCATTGCGCGCTGCGTCGAGTCGTGATGAAGGACGACTCCGTCGGCAACGAGGCGACTCCAGACCAGGTCGCCGAGATGCGCCAGATGCTCAAGGAGTCGATCGAGGCGGGCGGCCTCGGCTTCTCGACCGGCCGGTCGTTCACCCACAACGACTGGGACGGCAACCCCGTGCCAAGCCGATGGGCCGCCGAGGAAGAAGTGCTCGAGCTCTGTCGTGAGACTTCACAACACGAGGGCACCACGCTCGAATGGGTAGCCGACGGCTGTCTCAACGGCTTCAACGACGGCGAAGTCGAACTCATGACCAAGATGTCGGTGGAGGGCAACCGTCCTCTCAACTGGAACGTACTCACGATCGACTCCGCTCGCCCCGAGGCGTATCTCAACCAGATCGACGCCTGCGAAAAGGCCAACGAAGCAGGGGCCAAGATCGTCGCCCTCACCATGCCGATTCTCGTCGGAATGAACATGAGCTTGGGCACCTTCTGTGCACTGCACCAACTGCCCGAGTGGAAGACGATCTTCAACCTCGACTACCCGGAGCGCATGGAGAAGCTGCGCGATCCGGCCGTCATCACATGGCTCGAGAACCAGGCGGCCCTTCCCGAAGCGGGCGTCTTCTCCCGACTCACCGGCTGGGACAACTACATGGTCGGCGACACCTACAGCGAGGCGAACGAGGGCCTCAAGGGCCGCACACTCGGCGACATCGCCCGCGAGCGAGGCAAGCGCTCCTTCCACACGATGGTCGAGATCGCCCTGGAGGATGATCTCCGCACCGTGTGGTGGCCACTGCCCACCGACGACGACCCGGAGAGCTGGCGTCTCCGCGCCCAGGCCTGGGAGCACGAGGCCGTGATGATCGGCGGGTCCGACGCCGGCGCCCACCTCGACCGTATGGCCGGCGCGCCCTACACCACCGCTTGGCTCGACGACTGTCTACGAGGCCGCAAGCTCACCACGATGGAAAACGCCATCCGCCACATCACCGACGTGCCGGCCCGGTTGTTCGGTCTCCGAGACCGTGGTCGCATCGAAGAGGGTTACTTCGCCGACATCGTGATCTTCGACCCCGATGAGGTCGGCGCCACCGATGTCGAACTCGTCTTCGATCTCCCGGGCGACAGCAAGCGTCTGTATGCCGAAGCCACCGGCATCAAGCGCGTGATCGTCAACGGCGAAACGACGGTCATCGACGGCGTCGTCACCGACGCCCTCCCCGGCAAGGTCATGCGCTCCGGCACCGACACCGACACCGTCCCCGCTGCAACCGGAGTCTGACCCCCGCTGCAACTGGAGTCCGACCCCCGCTGCAACTCGGCGGCGTGGAGAGGTTCGCCGTAGCGACGAGTCACCTGATCTCGGCTATTTCTCGGTGAACTCGCGACGAGCTCGACTGAGTCGCCCGATGACCGGACCGCATCATCCCAAAGACCCTGACGGCAACCTGATCACGGTCGACCAGGTCTTCTGAGAAGTTGCAGCGGGGGTCAGACTCCGGTTGCAGCGGGGGGGATTTGGAAGGCGCGGGCGACTTCGGGGCGTCGAAGCTTCCAGATGAGGCCGTCGTAGAAGAGGTGTAGGCCCCCGAGGGTGAGAAAGATGAACGCGTAGACCTCGTAGCTCCCGAACGTCCGCACCCCCCAGATGAACGCGGCGATGCCGACGCTGTACATGACCATCAGACCCAGCGGACCAGAGCGGCTGCGAACCGCCTTGCCCAGCGGCGCTCCGCCGTCGGTCGTCTCGTCGGGGTAGCGGTCGGCCAGGTGGTTGTGGACGATGAGGTAGTACTCGGCGGCATGCGACCCGATGTAGCCGACAAACCCCGCCAGCGGCGAGACCATGGTCAAAGCGATGAGGCCGGTCGTGGATCCGAGATAGAACCACTTTGCCGGGTTGACCTGCTCTGACGCCCGCTCCTGGCGCACCCACTGCACCACGAGGATGCCCACGATCACCACCATGACCGGCACGAGATAGCGAGCGATCGGGGCAGCATCGGTGAGGACGTCGAGGCCCTTCTGGTTGCGGCTGCCGAGTCCGGCCGCGGCGATCCGTCCGGGGGTCGCGGCATCGGCTGCCGCGACCACCAACGCCAGAAGCAGCATCGACCAGAGCAGTCGGTGCTCGATCGTCCCGTCGCTCTGGCCGACCTTGCGTCCGTAGATCCTCGTGATGCCGTAGCGCTGCTGCAAGGTGTGAGCGGCGTTCCACACCCCGGCCACAACCGCGATCACGACGGGATCGAGTTGGAGCCCGATCAGCACGAGAGCGATGAACACCAAGGGCGTGAACCCGAAGATCAGGGGGCGCGACCGACGGACGTGAGGGTCCGCGTAGACGAGCGGCATGGTGAGCGGCTGATGCGACACCGAGAAGATGAGCGTCGCGCCAACCAACCATTCGAGCCGACCGGGCTGCCCCTCCCAGATGGTGGCCAACAGGGCGAACGGCATCCACGACAGCGCCATGAGCGCGTCCCATCCCGGCTGTCGGATCCACCTCGTTCGCGTGCGAATGGAACTTTCCGGCTCGAGCGTCTGCATCAGCAGATCAGCCGCCGGTCATCCCCGCCATGTCGAAGTAGTCGCGCCACCGGGCAATCTTGCCATCACGCAACTCGAACGTGCCCATGACGTGGATCGGGGTCGGGTTGCCGCCGATGACGAAGGTGTCAACTCGTTCGTTGAGAACGAGATCACCTTCCGCCACCTCGTTCAACGTTTCGAAGACGATCGAGTCGGCCATGGCGAGAAACCCCTCGATCACTCCGCGGACGGCATCGGCGCCCTCGGCCGGGTCCATCGGCATGTTGTGGTACACGATGTCGTCGGTGAAGTGACCCATGATTCTGTCGATGTCCTGGGCCGCCCAGGCATCGGCCAGTGATTGCACTACGGCTCGATTTTCGGTTGTCATCTCGGCTCCTCGGCTCGAAATATCCGGTCAGGCAGAGTTTCGCGCACCAAACCTGAGCCTTCCGACCCAGGACACCTGAGAAGTTGGGTCGTTCGACCCAATCGACTGACCATCTTCTGCTACACCCATGGTCTTTTTGGTCCGAAGAAACGGTGCGGAGCGAACCCTCCGCGACGCAGAAATCCCACTCAGAGATGGATCGGAGGTCGATCGATGCAGCAGCCAACCGGCAGTGTCTATCTCGACGCCCCGTCTCGTCCGCCGCGGCGCCCGCCCAGCAAGAATCGGCGCCGCACGCGAGCGCGACTCGCCGGCGCCTTCGTCGCCATCGGCGTGTTGTCGTTGACCTTCGCCAGCGTCGTGGCCGGCCTGCGCTACCTGGTTCTCGATCCCGATCCCACCCTCGACGCCGTCGACGCGGCGTTCGACGACCCGATCGGCCGCGAAGAACTGCAGGCCGAAGTTGCGGCGGGTATCGAGCACGGCCTCATCGGTGAAGAACTCGTCACGGTCGCCGCGCTCTACGGTTTCGATGTGGCCGAGGAGGCCAGCGAGGTCGCTCTTGCGGTGATCGATGACCCACTGGTCCGCGAGCAGTTCCGACTTGTCGCTTCAGACCTCCACAGCCGCTTGGTGGTGGAGTCCAATCCCACTGCCGTGGACCTCGCTCCCCTCACCGCGGCTGTACTCGCGGTCCTCGATCGTGAGGCGCCCGACCTCGCCGCGATGGTCCCGGCGGACACCGTGCTCTGGACGATCGAAGGTGACTCGTTGCCTGATCTCGGCGCGGTGAGCAACCTCATGGATCGAGCGTTTTTCTCGCTCATCCTCGCGGCGCTACTCATTCCCGCGGGACTGCTCCTGCACCCTCGACGTCACCGCGTGGCGGCGTGGATCGGACGGTCCGCGATCGCCTTCGGCGTGCTCTGTGCGCTCGCTGCCGTCGGCCTCCCGTACTTGATCAGCGCGCTGACCGGGTTCAGTGCCGCGGAGATCGCGGTCCGGTCGGTCAGTCTCAAGCTCATCGCTCCGGCCGCCATCTCCGGAATAGCGGGCATGGGTCTCGTGTCGTTGGCGGCCGTGCTGAAGCACCGCGAGCAGCGCCAGGTCACCGACGAAGGTGCAGCGGCAGCGTTGGGCTACGACGAACCTCCGTTGCGTGGCGGGGCGACAGCGCCAACACTCGATCTTGGTTCCCGAGGCCTCATCGACGTGAGCCACCCGCTCACCAACGTCTAGGCGCGGCTTCGTTCCTGACCGGCTTGATGGGCGGCGAAGATCACTCGTGCCGATCGTGCGCCACCGGTCGCCCCGTCCATCATGCGGTTCATCACATAGGCGACCGTCAGCTGGTTCTCGACGTCGACGACCGCGAACGATCCGCCCCAGCCCGCCCAGAAGAGGGTCCGGTCGTTGATCCCCATCGGCATGCCCTCGGAGGGCATGCCGAAGCCAATCCCGAATTTTGTCGGAAGCCCCAACACGAGATCTCGGCCGTCAGCCTGCACCTCGAAACAGCGTTCGATCGTGGCTGGTGACAGCAGGCGGTGACCGTCGACGACACCGCCGCGGCCGAGACTCGACACCACGGTCGCGACCGAGCGGGCGTTGCCGTGGCCGTTACTCGCGGGCTGTTCGAAGCGGCGCCAACGTTCGTCGTGGACCATGGATGTATGCGCAGGCTCACCCTGGGCGACGCGAGCGGCGATGCTCGATCCCTCTGGCACGGTTGTGTCGATCTCATCGGTGCGCATCTCGGCAATACGGGGGAACGCCGATTCCGGCGTGCCGATGTGGAAGTCGGCGCCCAAAGGCTCGGCGATCTCGTCGCGAAAGAACTGGCCCAGCGAGCGGCCGTCGACTCGACGCACGATCTCACCGAGCAACGGACCCTGAGTGGACGAGTGATAGCCCGAGGCCGTACCCGGCTCCCACCACGGTGACTGCCCGGCCAACCGCTCGACACAGAGATTCGTGTCGTACATCTCCTCTTCACTTATCGGCGTGTCGTAGCCGGGGACTCCCGCGGTGTGGCTCAGCACGTGACGCACCCGCACATCGTCTTTGCCACCGGCACCGAACTCGGGCCAGTGAACAGCGACGGGGTCGTCCACCGAGAGCTCGCCACGATCGTGCAACACAAGAACGCAGAGCGCAGCCATCATCTTGGTCGTCGACCACACGTTGACGATCGTGTCGCGTTGCCAAGGCTGCGTCGCGTCCACATCTCGGTGTCCGGCCCAGAGGTCGACCACCGTCTCGTCGCCATGGATCACGACACACGACGCGCCGAGGTCGCCCTCCTCGAAGTTCTTCGCGAAGCCGTCGCGTACCGCCGAGAAGTCCGGATGGAAGTGGCCGTGCAGCTCCGTCATCGGATCAGTACTCCAGCCATGTTCCCGAGAGGGGTACTTGGCCGACACCGGGGACGGTGTAGTCGCAGACGCCCTCGGGGAAGATCTGCTGCAGCCGTTCGAACTGCGCGTCGGTGAAGTCGACCTCGTAGGTGTCGGCCTGCGGCTCCGCGGTCGTGCACTTCATGATGTCGTTCGACAGCGACTGGCCGGCGGCAGTGCGGGGGTCACCGAAGTACGGGTAGGTCTCGGCGCAGGGCTGGCCATCGTCGAACACGTCGTCGCCAACGATCCGTTCACCATCGATGAGGCAGTCGTCGGCAACGCCCTCAGGTCGTTCGCCGGTGGTTGCCCATTCGACCAACCAATCCGCAACCTGTGTCGGTGACGGCACAGGACTGGCATCGTCGGCGTCAACCGAACCCTCGCCGTCGGAAATGAGGGTGAGTAGGCCAGACCCGCTGCGCGTCCAGATCACCCGATTTCCGGCCGGGGTTCCGTCGTCGCCGGCCATGCGATCGCGGATTGTGAACAGACGGAATCGATCATGAATGTCGAACCCGAGGTCGCTGTAGAGGTCGACATCGATGATCGGGATGTCGAGCACGCCGGCGTCGCCGCGGAGCACCCGGCCGGTGGAATAGGCGATCTCAATCACGTCGGCGTCGGCCGCCGTCCTCTCAGCGACGATCACGCCGTCGAGGTCGTAACCGCCGATGTTCTCGTTCATGTCGAGGAATTGCTCGACGGAGATGACGCCGTCGTTGAGCGCGTTCCGGCCGTATTCGATGCCGGTGTTGTCGAGGGGTCGACGGCCGAACCCGTTCTCATCCACGCCGAAGAGGTTCGAGGCCGAGTCCTGGAGCGTGCAGCGAATGCCGCCGGGATTGTCCGCGGCGTCGTAGATCTCTTCAGCGGGGACGGCGCCGTCACAACCCCGGTCGGCGTAGACGCTGGGCAGGAAGAGTTGCGCCCAGGCTTCACAGAACTGGATCGTTCCGTGCCCGTTCACCGCCAGTTTCTGTTCGTCGGTGAACGAGGCGCCCTCTTCACTTCCATAGAACTCGAGGAGCAACCCGCAGTCGGTGACACCGCCGGAGATCGTTGCGCTGTCGGGGAAGCTCACGCTGGCATTCACCGCATCGAGCAGCCCCGGGTAGTTCTGGACGATCGAGTACTGCTGTATTGCGCCGCCCGACCCGCCTCGCCCGACCGTGAGATTGATCGGGCCGGCGAGTTCGTTGACCCGCTCCTTGGTCATCATCAGTGTCTCGGCCGACAACACATCGTTGCAGTGCGTCTGGAGCACGTTGAATGTCGATGTCGCAACGACATAACCCGCCTCCAGCGCGCCCACATCGAGGACGGACGACCCAGGAATCTGCCCGCTCGCTTGAATGTGTCCGTTGCCGCAACCGCCGCCGAACATGTAGAGCAGGTTCTTTCCCGACGGGATCGGGTCAGCGCCCAACGACGGGTCGGCCACCGCAATCGAGTAGATGCCGCGGTTGATCGTGCCCATCTCGAGGCGAATCGCCGTGGCGTCCGCGGGGACATCGGCTGTCTCCACAAAGCCGTCGTCGCCGACGTAGCCAAACCTGACCGATGTCTCGGCTGAGCAGTTCTCGTCGCCGGTCGGCGTGAGTTCGAAGCGGTCGAGTGCGCAGAAGAGCTTCTCTTGATGCGGACCGGAGAACACCGGGCCCGTGATCGGATGGTTGACCACATCGACGATGCCACCGCCGGACTCAATGCTGACCGCGCCCACATCGAATCCCTCGACGACGTAGTAGCCGTCGCCGCGAGGCGTCGATCCGAGTACGACACCCCCGGCTTCGAAGACGGGTTCGTCCGCCGGGCCGTCGTAGTGGATGAGCACGTCGCCACCGGTCACATACTCGGCCCGACCGACTACTTCGAGCGTGGCCGGAGGAGCAGGCTGGCCTTCACCGGCAACTGCTTCACCCTCGCTGCCTTCATCATCAATCGCACCGTCGACCGAGTCGCCAGGCCCGGCCGAGTCCCCGGCCGGATCGGCATCGTCGGAACATGCCGCAGCTATGAGTGCGAGCGCGGCAAGAGCAGGGAGAATTCGGCGGAACATGGCTACAAGTTGGTCGTTGCGACACTGGCTTGTCCAACTCAGCCGAGCAGCCGCCGGTCCTCGACGAGCTTCTGCGCGTGCACGATTCGGCCCCGAAACTCCGCGGCCTCGGGACTCGTGCAGATCCACGCCACGGCAGCCCCGATCGCCTGCGGCGTGCCTGCTGAGAAGTTGCCCTCGTACTGCTTTGCGCGACCTGCTGCGACCTGACGTTCGGTCGGCACGTGGCCGGGATCGATGTTGAAGGCCCGTATGCCATCGTCGCCATGTTCGACCTCGAGGATCGGTGCCATGCGCTCGAATGCAGCCTTCGTCATCGCGTAGCCCATGCCCCAACCGCCCTTGCCGATCCGGTTCTTCGGCGTGGCGTAGGCGGTCGCCGAGATCATGTTGACGACGGTGCCACCGCCAGCGTCGATCATCGACGGCAGCAACTCGCGGAGGAGCCCGATCTGGGCGAAGAGATTGCCCTCGAAGAGGTTTCCCACCTGCTCATCGTCGAGGTCGAGAAACTCAACCATCGCGCCAGGGCCTTGGTAGATCGCGTTGTTGACCACCACGTCGATGGGGCCAAGGGCGGAGAGGGCATCGTCGACGGCCGCTGTGACGGTGGGCCGTTCGAGGAGATCCATGTACAACTGAACGGCCCGACCGCCGCACGACTCGATCGCGGTGGCGGTGGTGTCGAGGCCTCCGGGCACGACGACCGACTCGTCGCCTTCGAGTCGGCGTTCACCGTCGACGAGCGTTCGCGCGGTGATTGCCAGGTCGAAGCCCGCGCCCGCCAGCGCGATCGCGATCGCCTTGCCCAGCCCTCGACTCGCTCCGGTCACCAACGCGGTCGGTCGTGTGCTCATCGGCTCGACGCTAGATCCTGTCTGCGATGTCGCGCTAGGCGCCGGCCTCGAGCGAACCGACGAATTCAGGGAGTCGGTGACCAGACGGCAACGGTGACGATGCCGCCGACGAGCTCGATGTTCACCGCGCCCTGTCCGAATGCCTCGGGCAACACTTCCTCGCCGTCGATCTTCCAGACTCGCAGTATGAGTGATCGGTCATCGGCGACGGTCTGGGCATCGGCCAACGCCAGCCCGACGAAGTTGTATTCCGGGACAAAAGTCGGCCCGGGCAACGGACGGGCCGTAGTGCCCACCGTGGTCTCCGACGCGGGAATCGTGGTAGCAGCCGCGGACTGCGTGGTCGGGGGGTGCGTGGTCGGGGGCGGGTCGACCGGGACGGTGGTCGTTCTGAACGGCGGAGCCCACGCCGCCTCGGTGACCACAAAGTCGACGACAACGAGGTTGACCACGCCGCCACCACCGAAGCCCTCCGGTCCGAGCTCCTCACCGTCCCACTTCCACAACCTGAGCTGCACGCCGTTGAGCTCGGCCTGGCACGCAACCTCGTCGAAGCGCAGACCCACGAAGTGGTATTGCGGCACATAGGTGGGAAACGGGCGAGTGTTTTCGGCCGTGGGTGTGCGGTCCTCGGGGATCACGTCCTCTTCGCAGGGCGGAATCTCCGAGGGGACAGAGTCGGTGGGCACCAGGCTCGTGGTGGTCCATAGCGTGATGGTGGTCGCCGGTATCGATGTCGGCGGCGCGACTGTCTCGAGTTCGGGAGGTCCCGACATCGCCGCGACGGCGCCGATCACACCGACGACGACGACCACCGCGCCCGCCACCGCGAGC
>Ga0315336_1001590_pt1 | contig 42028 bp, 37 predicted proteins | sample ASW5metaG_FD_204512 | JGI IMG/M metagenome (GOLD analysis project Ga0315336, IMG submission 204512) | Ammonia-oxidizing marine archaeal communities from Monterey Bay, California, United States - ASW #5 | ecosystem: Environmental > Aquatic > Marine > Intertidal zone | place: USA: California... | reverse complement strand
CTCACTCCGCGAGCCCGTGTCAATTGGATAACTGCCGCTTTGGCCACCAACCGACCTCACACAAACCGAGAAGCGTATAGGGTCCGGCCTTGGATAAGGATGGGATACCTCACTCAAACGGAGGGACCTGAAACTTGCCAGCTTCGCCGGACGCTAGCTTCGAGGCCGCCGCGTTCCACGACGTGAACTGCGCAACGGATCCAGTCGAGTCTGCGGTACTCTTTCTAGGCAAGCTCCTTCGATCTGCCTGGCTTCGCAACTCATTGGAAAAGCGAAATGAGCCCATCTCCCCATTTAGTGCGCGCGTCGTTGGTCCTCCCGTTCCTTGTGCTGTTGAGCGTTGCCGACGCTACCAAGGACTGGGACGGGATAGTAGATCAGGTCATCGAGACGACGAAGCCATATGACACGGGCGTCTCCTACGAGGATTTCGTGCTACGGCCGGTTGCTCAAGCGATCCGGGACCTGCAATTCGGGCCGGAAGACGGCGCCGCGCTAACAAACTGGGTCGAGAGGGGGCTGCAAGATCCCGACCTTTCGCCTCATGCTCTCGACCGCTTGCTCGTCGGGCTTGATGTTGCGTCTGTTTTGACCGAACCGGATGGATTCGGCCCGGTTTTGGAACACCGCCAGCGCATGACGCTTAAGGCACTGGAACAGATTGAGAGAGGTTCGACCGATTCGTTGACGGTATACAAGCTCTACAACGAAGGCATGGTGGTCTGTGGCGCAGGGACATGCGTCGGGGTCGACGTCCTCCTTTACCCAGATCCTCAGGGCTTGGCTTCTAGATTTGCCAAAGCGCTCGACGGCCTTCTCATCTCTCATGTCCACAACGACCATTTCGATGCGCTAAGCCAGCTCCACCCAGAGCTGAAGACGGCCGGCAAACCGGTCATTCTTCCCGACATGGGACGGCTCAAACCGATCGGCGCCAAGCTTAACGCCGGGAAGATCGGAGCCATGCGCTGGACGGCACACCGCGGAATGCATGTCCAAACAGACCGTCCGAGCGCCTATTTTGTACTTGAGATTGCGGGGCGGACGATTGTTCATTCAGGCGACAACACCCGCTGGATGCCTTTCGGTCACACTGTTGACCCGGGGATGGTCGACCTCCTCTTGCTCAAGCCGGAGAGCCTCTACAACGATCAGACTACCGAGGATGGCACTGCCCGGATTCAGGCCGCCATGGTCGAGTCCCTAGATCTGATTCGACCCAAGCTCATCGTGCCACATCATCTCTTGGAGCTAGGCCACGGACTTGGCGCGTACAGCCATGCAATGGGGATGAGCGTAAGGCGCCAGGCGCCTGCGGGAAGCCGTGTCAGACTTGTTCACTGGGGACAATCGATAAGCGTGCCGTAGTCCCGTGAATGTGTTCGACCGCACTCCATTTACACACCGCAGAGGACGAATGGGAATGGTCGTATATGTGTCAAGCGGCCGAATGGATCTCGGCGCTACAATCTCAGCTTCGTGATCGGCCAGAAAGTAGTCGCGGATGGAGGCCCCCTGCCGGTCGCCTACTCCTCCCGGACTGTCTCCTGGGCTTCCAGCGGATAGTCCGTGCAGATGGCGTCGACGCCAGCCTTGGCAGCGCTCCGCCACCGGTCGGGCTCGTTCTGCTGCAGATAGATGATCACCTTCTTGCCGTCTTGCTGGGCGGCGGCAATCTCGGCTCGGGTGGGGTTGTAGCTCTCGCCAGCGCTGATCCAGGTCCACTCGGCTCCGGGTTTACGCCGTGCGATCGGGAACTCGGGATTCGCCGATTTGTAGCGCGCCTCCGACGCCTCATCCATACCGAAAGCGAAGACGCGGTCTAGCATGCCGAACCGCTCAACCAGGCTGACGACTTTCTCCTCAATACCCGGCGAGATTTCTTTCATGTTGATGGCAATGTGTACCCCCTTGGCCTCGTCTTTCGCGGAGATCATCGCCAAGGTGTCTTCGAAGGTGGGGATGCGCTGATCGCTGAACCTGGCATCGTACCAGGAGCCCGCGTCGAGTGTTTTGAGCAGCGCCCACGGCGTCTTCGTCACTCGCCCAGTCCCGTTGGTGGTCCGTTCGAGGGTGTTGTCATGGATCACGACGGGGACGCCGTCGCTCGTGAGGTAGACATCGAGCTCGATGCTGAGGCCGTTTTTCACGCAAGCCTCGAAGGCGGCCATGGTGTTTTCAGGGGCCACGGCGTGCAGGCCACGGTGGGCGAAGGTCATTGGCTGCGCCGGGACCGCGGGGGCGAAGAATGCGATATGGATGAGGGCGAGCGCCAAGGTGCGGGTAGCCATGCGCGCTATGATACCCGAACCGGTTGAGCAGCAAGTTGCCGTTTGAATCCTGAACCCTCAAGACGGCTTTGGAACAGCGATCGATTTGAATCTTGGCGACGGTCGGGTCTATCGCGAGCACCAGCCTCTAGGTCGCCCATCGACATCGGAAGGAGAAGCCATGGTATTCGAAGGAAAAGCCGCCATTGTAGTACCTGGAGACGAACCTATTCAGATCGCCGGCTCAGAGCACCTGGCCAAGCTAGAGCCTTATGGCGATGTCACACTGTATGCGGATCGTCCAGAATCCTCAGAACAAAAGGTAGAACGCGCCAAAGGCGCCGACGTGATCATGAACACGCGCGGCGCGTTGACCTGGAGAGAGGAGGAACTCAGTCGACTCCCGAAGCTCAAGCTGATCGCCACCTGCTCGATCGGCACCGACATGATCGACCTGGAAGCTGCGCGCCGGCACGGGGTCGCTGTCTGCAACCAGCCCGGTCGCACGGCTCCCGTGGTTGCCGAGCATGTCTTTGGCCTGATGTTTGCAGTGGCGAAGCGAGCGGCCTTTCTCACCTCGGAAACGAAAGCCGGCCACTGGCCCCGCATGGACAACGTCATGCTTCAGGGCAAGCTGTTGGGCGTCGTCGGTACGGGAAACACTGGCTCGGAGATGGCGAGGCTCGCGCGTGCCATCGGGATGGAGGTAGTTGCTTGGACCTTCAACCCTTCGCCGGAGCGCGCAAAGAAACTCGGCGTGCGCTATGTCGAACTGGACGAACTGCTGAAAACGTCTGACGTTGTCAGCCTGCACGTTGCCCTCACCGACGAAACGCGGAGCTTGATTGGAATACGAGAACTGAGCCTGATGAAGTCCGGAGCGTTACTGCTGAACGGAGCGCGCGGAGCCGTTGTCGATACCGACGCCCTGGTTGATGCGCTGAACCAAGGCCGCCTGGGAGGCGCTGGCATCGACGTGTACGAACAGGAGCCTCCCCCAACCAATCATCCGCTGTTCGCCTGCGAACAGGTCGTCCTCACGCCTCACTGCGCCGATATGACGCCAGAAGGCGTCGATCTGCTCAACAGCGGCGTCGTAGAAAACGTGATCGCCTTTCTCAAGGGGCAGCCCCAGAACCTGGTGGTATGATCGAGCCCCTCAGCGCGCCCGCCGCTTGGTTTCGCGGTGCACGAGCCAGTCTAGATACGAACCGCCAAAAAATATGAGAATCACCGACGTCGAAGCGATTCATCTTAGGCTCCCCGAAATCGAAGACGTTGCCGACGGAACTCAAGACGTACTTGTCGTTCTCATCCACACCGATGAAGGCGTGACTGGCATCGGCGAAGTCACTTCACAATCCTACGTTGCCAAAGCCGTTTTCGAGGCCCCCCACTCAGCCGAGCGCCGCCACGGGCTGAAGCACATCCTCGTGGGAGAGGACCCGCTCAACACTGAAGCGCTCTGGAAGCGGATGTATTACCACACGAACCGCTACGGCCGCCGCGGTGTGGCCGTGCACGCCATCAGCGGCGCCGATATCGCCCTGTGGGATATCCGCGGCAAGGTCGAAGGCAAACCCGTTTGCGAATTGCTCGGCGTCAAGCACCGCGACAGCGTCCGAGCCTACGCCAGCTACCTATTCGGCGACACGGTCGCAGGGACAACCGAGCTTGCCCGCGAAGCTGTAGACCTCGGCCTAACGGCAGCCAAGTTCGGGTGGGGGCCTTTCGGACAGGACCCACAGGAAGACTTCGCCCACGTTGAGGCGGCCCGACAAGTGCTGGGAGACGGTCGCGATCTAATGGTGGACGCCGGGCACGCCTGGCAGTGGGAAACGGCCGTCGAACGCGCCAAGCTCCTCGAACCCCTGCGCATAGACTGGCTCGAAGAGCCTCTCTCCCAAGACGATCGCAAAGGCTACCAAGAGCTCTGCCGCCGGTCGCCGATCGCCATCGCCGCTGGCGAAGGGGACGTCACACATTGGGACTTCGAAGACCTCGTCGAGCGCGGCCTCCATGTGATTCAGCCCGACGTCGCCTTCTGCGGCGGACTGACCGTTGCAAAGAAGGTCTCTGAGATGGCCGAAGACGCAGGTCGACGCTGCGTGCCCCACTGCTTCAGCACGGGTATTAACCTCACGGCTTCTCTCCATTGGATGGCCTCCACACCGAACGGCGACTTGGTGGAGTATTGCCTGCGCCCTTCGCCTCTCATGCGCAAGCTCGTCAAGAACCTGCCACCCCTCGAAAACGGTCGCGTCCCGGTCCCCACGGGTCCCGGGCTTGGAATCGAGCTCGACGAAGAGACACTCGGCCACTACCGCGTGCGTTACGACTTATGAAGACGCCGGCAGCGTGAACGTCACGATGCTGCAGTCTGTACCAACCTCGGATGAACTCGAGGCTAGTTTGCGAGCGCCTTGCAGGCGAGATCGGGGAGCGCAACACGTTCCGGTACCGCATGAGAGCTTTGACGAAGTCGACGTACTCCGTATAGTGACGGCCTGCGACCAGCCCTGCGCCCAGTTCCGCTGCGTAGTTAGGCTCGGTGTCCCATCCTTGCAGTGTCTTGCGCCAGCGATTCAGATCAGAAGCGACTTTCCTTGGAGAGGCCTTAGATGATGTCCGCCAGAGGTCGATGCAAATTCTCGCAACTCATGCTGCCCGTGGGTTGACACATGACCTTGATCGTGGCGCCATTCGGCCCGTCGGGATATGCGTTTTGAATCCGTTTCGCGGTGCGCCTGGGAACCCACCCGATCCGCCCGTTTTGGGGTCGACTATGGGCGTCGAGCCAGTATCCCGTTATCGCGACGGCATTCTTGTCTGCTGGGTTGTCCGGTACGCGTCGAGCCTCCACATGCCTCGAATTGCCCGAGATGAGGCTAGACGCTATCGACGGTTCCTCGCCAGGGATCGGAGCCCGACGGGCGACAAAGGGCACCTTTGTCAAACCGCTAGCTTTAGATCACAAGAGATCTCAACTCACAGATAGGAAGGGGGTTAGTGTTTGCCTAGCGGATCCCTGTCGAAAGATCGCGTTTCACTCTCGATGCGGGCGCAACGAGCCGATTGGCCGTCAAATGTCAACCTAAGGTCAGGTCTCGACATCGGACTGCGGTAAAATAGCCACACTTGTGCCCATGGCGATGCGGTCGATGTGCCTCACGCCCCGATGCCCCAACTACGCCCATGAATCCGGCCGCTGCAAGGTTTGCCGACCCTCAGCGAGCCGTCGCGGCTACGGGTTCCGTTGGAGGCGATACGCCGCAGAGTACAAACGACGCCATCCGGTCTGCTGCCAGTGCGGGTCACCTGTCAAGGCCAGAGCAAAATTAGACCGCTGCGGCACCGGAAAACTAGACCAGGTAGGGGGTGTAACGGCGGCGTAGAAACGGACTGGTTGACGGCGGAGCCGGAGGTTTCTTGTTGAGTTTTTGTGGGCGGCGGGAACGCAGCCTGAGGTCGCCCGTTAGGGCGGCCGAAGGCGGAGTGGAAGCCGGCTCACAAGAACTGCGGCGAGCCGAGCGGGGATCAACTGGCAGAGCGAGTGCGCTGCTTCTTGCTCTGTTTGAGGCGGAAGCTGTCGCCGTTCATCTCGAGGATGTGGACGTGGTGGGTGAGCCGATCCAGCAGAGCGCCGGTCATGCGCTCGGATCCCAGCACCTCGGTCCACTCGTTGAAGGGCAGGTTGGAGGTCACCATCGTAGAGCCCTGCTCGTAGCGCTGCGAGAAGGTTTCGAACAGCAGCTCCGCTCCGGTCTTCGACAACGGCACGTAGCCCAGCTCATCGACGATCAGCAGGTCTTGTTTGGCGAGCTGCTTTTGAACCCTCAGCAAGCGCCGCTCATCGCGGGCTTCGAGCAGCTCGTTGACCAGCGCCGCGGCGGTGGTGAAACGCACCCGGTAGCCGCCCTGACAGGCCGCCAGTCCCAACGCTAAGGCGAGATGCGTTTTGCCCGTGCCGGAGTTGCCGAGAGCCAGCACGTTCTCGCGACGGTCGATGAACTCGCCGTGCGCCAGCTCGAGCACCAGCTTCTTGTTCAACTTGGGCAGCGCCAGGAAGTCGAACGTGTCGAGCGTCTTGGTGACCGGGAACTTGGCGGCCTTGATACGTCGCTCGGTTGCGCGCCGTTCACGATCGAGCAGTTCCAGCTCGCTCAGTTGCTGTAGAAAGCGCCTCGCATCTAAGCCCTCGGCGGCGCACTGCCGCGCCAGCTTGTCGTATTCGCGCAGGAAGGTCGGCAGCCGCAACGCTTTCAGATGAGCTTCCAGCCGCAGTTTGGATCTTGCCATCAGCTCGCTCCCGGCGCCAACAACGCCAAGTAGTCCGCCGTCGAAGTCTGTTCGACTTGCGCTGCGGGCAGGTGCGGATACTGCGTCAGATCCAAGCGCGGCGGCCGTTGCTCAATGCGGCACAGCAGCAAGTGCTTAACGGCGTCGAAACCGATCGTTCCCAACTCAACGGCCCGCCGCGCGGCGGCGGCAACATCTTCGAGCGGGAAGTCTTCGACCAAGCGCAGCACCTGCACGTACTCGCGCTTGCCCGGCTTGCCCAACCGCGCTTCGAGCAAGCGTCTCAGGCGCGTGAGCTCCTCCGGCAACCGCCAGCCTTCGAGCGGCGCGGCCTGATCGAGCGCGTTCGCCTTGCGCTCCAGCAAGGCCAGGTAGTGCAGCGGATCGAAGATCAACTCTTCGCGCTCGTAGCTGCGCCGATGCCGTGCGATCTCTTCGCTGCCGCAGCAAATGACCACCTCATCGACGTAGGCTTTCAGCAGTACTTCACGATGGCCGTAGCGCGTCGGAACCGAGTAGTCGTTGAGGCGGTAGCGCACCAGCGACAACGACGTCGCTCGCGTCGTGTGCTTGTCGCAAGCGTCGTATCCAACAGCAGGCAACGGCAGAAACGCCTGGCGGTCACGCTCGAAACGCTCGCCGATGGTTTCTTTGTGCCGTCGCAGGCGTCGTCCTCGCCGCTCGCCGCACTTGCGCTCCAAGTAAGCGTTCAGCTCTTCCCAACCGGCGAAGCGCGGGATCGGCACCATGAAGTTGCGCCGCGCATAGCCCACCAACCCTTCCACCTTGCCCTTGTCGTTGCCCTTGCCTGGCCGCCCGAAGCGATCGGCGAACAGGTAGTGCGACTGCAGCTCGGAGAAGACCCGCGTCCGTTGGCGCCTGCCGTCGCCCAGGATCCTCGCCACGGCCAGCTTGGTGTTGTCGTAGACGATGCTGCGCGGCACGCCGCCGAAGTAGCGAAACGCTGCGTTGTGCCCCTCGCAAAACGCCTCCGTCGTCTCCGCCGGAAACGCCTTTACGAAGTCGTCGTCGCTGTGCGGCAGATCGACGACCAAGTAGTGCGCCTTGCGCTGGACTCCGTTGATGACGACGAGGGCTTCGCCGAAGTCCGCCTGGGCGTCGCCCGGAGGATGCGCCAGCGGCACGAACATCTCTTGTCCTGCGAGCTTCTTCTCGCGCACGTACTCTTTGACGCTGCTGTAGCCGCCGCTGAAATCGTACTCGTCGCGCAATCTGTCGAAGATACGCTGGGCGGTGTGCCGTTGCTTCCGCGGACGGTCGCGATCGTCGTTGAGGATCTGATCGATGATGTCCGTGAACGGACCCAGCTTCGGTCGCCGCACCGGCTGACGCCGCTGATAGCCCGGCGGCGTCGCGTAGCGCAGCATCTTGCGCACCGTCTCGCGAGCCAGACCAAAGCGTTTAGCCGCCTCGCGCTCGCTCAGCCCCTCGACAAAAACACTACGGCGGACTTGAGCGTAGAACTCCACTCGATACATCCCTCCCGTGTTCCACAAAACACCTCCGGGATGCTCCCGGACCACATCGGCGGTCTGGTTTTCCGGCGCCTTCCGGCACCTGCAAACCGCCGCCTTGTGGTCTAGTTTTGCACTGCCGTTCTCACAGCGGCTTCTATGGACAAGATCTTTGAGGGAGCGTCAGAGAAAAGCGGCCGTTCACATAGTTGAAGTCCTCAGACCGGACGATCAGCGCCGATCTCTTCGAGCAGCATCCTACTGCAATCTGGGCAGACCACGTGAGTGATTTCGGCAGGTTCGGTCCGTTCGAAGAAACCGAGATCGACCGCCGCCGCCTCAATTTCCATCCAGTCAACGTCAGACCTCGCGATCCGCTTGCACCAGCTGCACATCCGCAGCAGACCGCGGTTGCTGATCTGTGGCGCGGGCTCACGGGGCTCCTCTCTGAGCAACGTCGAACACATCTCGATCGAGCGAGCATCGAGAGGTAGGCACGACAGTCGCATGTATCTCCGCCTCTCCGGCGAGTCGCATCGAAACGGCACGGATACGCCCCTTCCCCGTTCACGGACCTGGCCCAGGAGTTGTTGGAAAAGATGGCGTACCGTTTGACCTGAGATGAAGGACCACAGCTGTCTTCCAACGACGGTTTCTGGGCGCAGCTGCGGTGCGCCGTTCTGGAGTGCGAAACTCAGCCACCTCTCCGACACGCCGATGATCTGATCATCCGCGTCGAGCCAGTAGCTGACGGAGTTGATCGCCGAGTCCTTCATAAAGAGAATCCCGTCTTCCGCCGGGGCCAGTGGATGCCGCTATCCGGCGGTAGATCCATCGTAGTAGACTCGCTCGCGGAAGACGAATCACGATTCATCGCCTGCTGCAACCCATCGCCGTGGCGCCAGTCTACTCCAAAACATCCTCGACGCCAAATGGTTTCTCGACTCAGCCTGCTAGGCGTAAGGAAGAAAGAAACTTCAAGTTCTTTCAGCCTGATTCGGACTGTCTGTCACATCATGGATCTAATCGAGACATTCTGCATTCTTGCGATACATTTTGACTGCAGGTTTTCGTCGGGAGTCGTCGCCGAATGCGGCGTTCAGGCCCGCTCGGTCTCTCATCACTCCGCCCTTCAGGTAGATAGGGCCCCCTGTATTGTCTTGATCGCCGGTTGATGATGTCGGGCTCTGCAAGGGCGTCGAGACGCCGGCCAACGTAGACATCCGTCCCGATCGCATCAGAACGAGACATCTTAGATCAAAAGAACACTTTATTCCTAGCGCAATGTAGACCCACGGTACCATTGCTCGATCGCGAAAAAAAGCGGATCATTTTGATAGCTCGACACGTCGAGAGGGGGAACCGAGAAATGACATTCGAATCGAACGATCCAGCGACTGCACTTCGATGCCAACAGCTGCTCGGTCCGAAAACTGTGGTGGTGGTGGATGATGAATCATCCATGCGCGACTATCTCAACAACGTCCTTTCTCGCGAAGGCTATCGCTGCGAGTGCTTTCCAGATGCAATGGCTGCACTGTCCTACATCTGTGAAAACCAGCAGTCCGTGAACCTCGTACTCACGGATATCAGCATGCCGGGCATGGACGGCTTGGAACTCCTGAGCGCCAGCAGAGCCCTGTATCCCGATCTGCCTGTCATCCTCCTGTCGGGTTTGTGTCAGCTCCAACTGGCGCTGGACGCTCTCAACGCCGGCGCGACGGACTATCTTCTCAAACCGGCCACACCCGGTGATATCGCCGAGCAGGTGTCAAGACACCTCCAGCCAGAGGGCAAACGCCAAGACCAAGCGGTGCGCGAAGCGCTGCGCAACTTCGTTGCAGTCCGCTCGCGCAGAGGACGCGCCCTAGAGCAACTTCAAGGGCTCTTCAGGGTTCTTGGGTTCAAGGATTGTGAAACCCTTCAGCACTGCAGACGGGTCGCCTCGTATGCAGCGCTTCTGGGCGAGGCCTACGGTCTTTCGGGCTCAGAGCTACGAGAAGTGGAGCTGGGCGCGCTGCTTCATGACATTGGCAAGATCGCCGTCCCCATGAACGTGTTGCTCAAACCGGGTCCCCTGACCGAGGAAGAGTGGTCGGCCATAAGACTTCATCCCAGCATCGGTTGGGAGCTGCTGTCGGAGTTTCCGGATCTGAAAATGGAAGCGCAGATCGTCTACTGTCATCACGAGGCGTTCGACGGCAGCGGCTACCCCCGTCGGCTCCGAGGAGAGAAGATCCCGATTGCCGCCCGGATCTTCAGCGTCATCGACACGTTCGACGCGATCACCTCTAATCGGCCTTACCGTCGCGCCAGAGAATTCAGGCACGCGCGGGAGGAGATCAGCCGAGTCAGCGGGACGCAGCTCGACCCTCAGCTCACGCAAATCTTCGCTGACCTCTCGGACGACGAACTTCTGAAAGTCAAAGAGACATACAAGGACCAAGAGTGCTTAGCGCTCGTGGCAAGCCATGTCTAAACCGGACGAGTTAGCTGACCGAGCCTCTATGCGAACGAGAGTTCTTCAACCGGCGGCCGTCGCACTGAAGGTGTCCGCCGAGAAAAACTGCCAGGTCCGCAGCGTCAAACACAAGGAGGATGAAGCGGGCGTGTTGATGCGCTCTTTCGACGGAGTGTTGGAGCAGATCCAACACGAACAAGTCGCTTCCCGCACGGCTGAATTACTGAAGGCCAAGGAGAGAGCTGAGGAGGCGACTCGCCTCAAAGGCGAGTTTCTGGCCAACATGAGTCATGAGATTCGCACCCCAATGAACGTGATTATAGGGATGACCGAGCTGGTCCTCGACAGAGAAGAGGACCCGGAGCAGCGCCGGTATCTGTCCATGGTGCAAAGCTCCGCCTCGGCGTTGCTTACGATTATCAACGACATCCTCGACTTTTCTAAAATCGAAGCGGGCAAATTGAACCTTGAGCCTGTGGAGTTCAAACTCGAAGAAATGCTCGCAGAGATTATGAAAACGCTCGCGATGCAGGCCAACCAGAAAGGGCTGCAGCTGCTTCTCCGCGTGCAACCCGAGATACCCGACACTCTGGTGGCAGACGCCGGCCGGTTGCGTCAGATCCTTGTAAACCTCGTGGGAAATGCGATCAAGTTCACGGAGGCGGGCGAGGTGAGCATCCTGGCGGAACTCGATTCACAGGCGGACGACGAGGTCACGCTGCACTTTGTCGTGGCCGACACTGGAATCGGCATACCAGCCGACAAGCAGAAGTTGATCTTCGACTCCTTCGCGCAAGCCGACGGCTCGGTCACTCGCAGCTTTGGCGGCACGGGACTGGGACTGACTATTTCGAGCCAGTTGGTGAGGATGATGGGAGGCCATATCTGGGTGAAAAGCGAACCAGGCAAAGGAAGCGCGTTTCATTTCTCCGCCCGGCTCCAGCGGCCTAAGAGACTTGCGGAAGGCCAGATCGACCAACCCAATCTGAACGGGCTACGGGTGTTGTTGGCTGATGAAGCGCAGGCCAACCGGCGATTGATCGCGGAGATACTGCAGACTTGGCGCTCGCAGTGCGTGTCCGTAGCGGACGGGGGTGCGGCGCTGCAGATAATCCGCTGGGCCCACAAAGAGGAACGGCCGTTTGACGTCGCCCTGGTGAGCGCGGCTTTGCCTGAAGTGGAAGGCTGCGCCGTCGTTGAGAGGATGCGGCAGGAACCGGAGTCGGCCAAGATTCCTGTGATCTTACTCCGGCGCGAGGACGAGCAGGACGATCAAGAAACCTGCCAGCAGTTGAACGTCTTCGGGCGCCTTTCGAAACCCATCTCGCCGTCCGAGCTGTTGAACTCCATCCAGCAGGCAGTGCTCCCTGCGCCGGTTAACGCTGGCGCTGACGCTCATGGTGGTAGCGAGAACGCTCCGGCAGGGCCCACGACCACTATCCAAGTTCTCGTCGCCGAAGACAACCCGTGCAACCAAGCGCTCATCCGCGAGATGCTGCTGCGGAAGGGCTACTCAGCGGTAGTGGCTTCCAACGGTAGAGAAGCTCTCGAAGAGCTGGCGCAACAGCGTTTTGATCTGGCGTTGATGGACATCCAGATGCCCGAAATGGGCGGCGTGAGGGCCACGGCGGCGATTCGGCAGAACGAAAAGAAGACGGGGCAGCATCTCCCGATCGTAGCCCTCACAGCTCACGCCTTGGAAGGCGACCGCGAGCGCTACCTCCAGGCGGGCATGGACGCCTACGTCTCCAAGCCCATTCGTCGCGACGAACTCTACGAAACCATCAAACATCTGCTGTCGAAGGGGAAAGCAGTCGGGAACCCGGACGATCAACGTATAGTCGCCGTCGGAACGCCCGTCGACCGGCCTCGCAGGGTCGAGGCGGGAGCGGCGCAGGTCGGAGATTCAGTGGCGGGAGAGAAGCAAGCTGTTGATCCTCGAATCGCCTCCCCCGCCTACACCCAGACGCTTCGGTTCGCTCAGGAGCGCCTAGATTCCGTCAATCTGCAACTGACAAGGACGTTGACAAAATGACAGTCGTATTCGTGATTCTCTTCGCGATCGTACTGATCGGAGCCGGCTTGGCTCTCGAGCTGCTTCGTGTGAACCGCGCTGCTCCGCGGTTCCTCGACGGCGAGACGATCCAAAGCTACCTGTCGCGCCCGGTTAGTTACGAGGCGATGGGACGACTATTCAGTAACGACGACGCTCAATTCATTGGCACCCATCCAGGCGCGTTGCGGCGCTGGACGACGCAACGTCGGCAGGCGATGCGGTTATACCTGAAGCAGTTGCGCGGCGACTTCCAGTTCTCGTGGTCCATCTGCCGCCTGCTGACGCCTGTGAGTCAGGATCCCGATTTTGGGACGATGCTGATCAAACAGTGGATTCAGTTCCACATCCTGTACGGTACGCTGACCGTGCGCTGCGTGCTAGGCTACGGCAGCAGCACCGATCAACAAGTACAGTCGCTTGTTCGATCGCTCTCAACGCTTCGCACCGGAGCGGCGGGAATTCTAGGCAACGCCAACCTCGCCGGCCCCTTCGAGACGCAGGCGGGGCAGGCCTAGATCGGGACGCTCTCCCGCGGGCGGGTTCCGCACGATATGCGGGCGCGCGACCGCTGCGGGCTAGAACTATGTCCGCCTGGGAAGTCGCCGTTCGCGCTGGCGGGCATAACCTCTAAGACGCCAGACCCCACCGACGGCAGGTTCTACTACGAGGACGGGGAGTTGACGGGCCTAGTTGCTGAGCATGCCCGAGATCCGCTCTGGCGGTTCGTTCCTTCCGGCAGTACACGAACCCAACGCCAAGAGGGCGTCAGGCTGATTTCCAAGCCAATGGCGGCGTCCGGCCTGGGGCTCAGTGCACGAGACAGGCGCGGGACGGATCAGCTCATCGCTTACCAAAACGCCTACGCGTCGGATGAGCTGAGCTTCCGCATGTACCTGTTCCCTAGCGGCAGTGGGAAGCTGTTCGCGAGTCTCAAGGAGTCGGGCGTCCGCACGGGCTTTGGCGATGAGTGGCTGCGAATCGGCGCCGTGAGGTACGGTGCGGACGGCTCGGCGTCCGAGCGGACGATGCGTTCTATAGATCCGGGTCGCCGCATCCTTGCAACAATGGAGCCGCAGCGTTGACTCGTCCGGCAAGAACGTCATTGTCAGGAACCACACTTGCAGCGCTAGGGTGGGGCGCGTTCGCAAACTTGGATCCCACGTCAGGATTGGCCGAAGAGCCATAGGCTGCACGCACTGTCTTCTCTTGAGCCAAGCAAGCCGCGTGCCCGATTCTGCCGCGGCGTTCGTGGCGTTGCGCCCTTACCTGGAGCGGCGACGATGGTCGTCCCACCGAGCCCGGGCCAAGAACCACTGCGAATCGCCGATTTTGCGAGCTTAGACAGGCCGATGTCGTTGAGCAGCGGTCTCAAGAAAGTGGCACCTCCGGCCCCGGCCGCCGGACTTGCCCCGGGAGTGACCACTGACCAAGTAGATTAAGTGGAGCACACACGGAGGCCGTGTTGACTGGGGGTGAGCCTCAATTGCCGCTAGGAGAGCTCGCTATCAAGCGATACAGCCTCGCCCGACTAATCTCCAAGACCTCGGCGGTCCGGGCCTTATTTCCGCCCAGGACGGACAAGACCCGTTCAGCGTGGCGCCTTTCCGCACTACGAAGCGAGACGAGATCCGTTGTAGGCGGTATCTTTACCCTGGCAGTGCCATTCATCGGAAGATGGTGAAGATCGACTGCTGTGCCCTCCGCCATGAGACAGGCTTGGGCCAGGACGTTCTCGAGTTCTCTGACATTCCCAGGCCAAGAATGCTTTGCCAGCGCGATCTGCGCCCGGCGCGTCAAGCCTCGGAACCCTCTCTGGAACGTTTTCGAGAGTTTTCGTAGGAGGTGGCGCACAATAAGCGGTATGTCCTCTTTGCGGTCTTCCAGGGGCGGCACTTCGATCCTCATTGCGGTCAATCGATAATAGAGGTCTTCTCGAAATGTTCCCTCCTGAACATGCGATTCCAGATCCCTGCTGGTAGCGGCCACCACTCGCAGATCGGCCTGATGAGATTGCGAAGGCACACGAGACCGCGACTCGGCAGATTCGAGAATGCGCACGAGTACAGCCTGCTGTTCTGACTGCAAATCACTGACTTCGTCCAAGAATAGCGTTCCGCCAGCGACACCCTGCAGCGGTTGCTTGTCAGACGCGGTTTCGGCGAATCTTCCTCCAGAACTCCTACCGAATGCGAGGGGGTCGGTCAACGGCTGTGTGCAATCGTAGATCACGAATTGACCGTCTGCAGCCGGACTCAATGCATGCAACGCGCGGGCTACAAGCTGCTTCCCCGAACCTGCCGGTCCGCTGATGAGGGCGGACCGAAAGTGCGGAGCCGTGCGCCGAACGCACGTGAAGAGGTCGAGCATGACAGGGCTCCTGCCTATCATGCCTTCAAACTCAAATAATTGGGACGACGCCGGATCGTGGTCGACAATCCGCTGCCGCTCTTCGCGCTCAATGACAATCGGGCGGATTCGCGCCGCCACGATTTCCTGAGAGAGAGGAGAACGGAGGATATCGCTTGCCCCTCTCTTGATCGCCGCAAGCGCCAGCATTTCCGAGTAGTCTGCAACCGCTACAATGACCTCCGCGCCAGGGTCGGCAGCCAAGAACTGGTCCACGGATGCCAAGGTGTCCGAGCCAATTGCGGGAGCCGACATTACCACGATCCGAGCGCCTAAACGCTTGAACAGGGTGATCGCCTCTCCGCTTGCGTTCGTCGAATGGAGGGTGGCTGCGGTCCCGAGCAGACCGTCAGCGACGATTTGGCAAGTCTCGGCGCCAAGCCCGTCCAGAACAACTACAACTGACGTGTCCGCCGCCATCGTTCACAGAGGCAGCTCAAGAACTAGCGTTCGTAATAGGACAGAAATACGAACTAGTTCTCGCGAACCAACCGTATATTAGTGATTATTGCCGCGACCAGCCTGTCTTGTCAAGCGCCAATTAGAATATATTTAAATATGGTGATCGTGCCCATTCATGTCAGAGGGCGCAGCTAGTCCATCTCAGATCAAACTAATGGCCCCTTGACCAAAGGGGCGTGATGTTGACGTCCAATGGAAGTGCATCGTATCGATGCACTATCGCATCGGAACAGTACAACGCGTTCATGAATACTTGCTTAAAGCAGAATCCAAGGCATGAAACCTCCCTTGGCCCAGTGCTCTTTTTCGGGCGTAGCCCTTTGGTATGAATAACATAGATGGGCACTCGAATTCTGGACCCCGGAGTCTCTGCTTCGCTTTGGGCCGTCCCGCTACCGCTTTTCAAGGACGGCCGATCCATACCGGCGGCATGATTACTCCAAAACGATACATCTTAGGACCGCCCAAGGTCACAACTGGTGTAAAAACCTGGCCGCGCACTACTATTAACTGTTTTCTGGAGACCGTGGATCATCCGGTAGACCGAAATCATTGAGCAGCGCACTCTGGTAACAATGGTCGATTTCGGTCGAATGGTTCTTGAGATTTGCTGTTACTCATCTCCTTCCTTCCCTCTGACGCCGTTCGGATGCGAACGGCGCTGGCGTTCGACGGTAGGTGGTGAGGTTGGAGTTGACAATGTCTAGCCGTCCGTTTTGCCGACTCCTGTCGGTCGTTGGCGCAGCCGCAGTGTTTTTCTTCTGTCTTGAGCCTGGTTTGTCGGCCCCCATCCTAGCCGTAGGCTTGGGATCAATCGTACCCTTCGACGAAACGCTAGACGGCGGAGGCTCCTTTGTTCACGTCGCAATGACACAAGAATGTATCGGCATCGAAGGCGCACAGCTCCCGACTCAAGGCGAGGTTGACGCCGACGATGCACAGAGCGATCCGGAAGGGGCGCCGTGCGCCTCTCGTCGCCAGGAGGCGGATTCGGGCTGCCGGGTCGACATGGATCTCGGCGATCCCAGCTCGTTTTTTTGGATCGACCCGTCCGGCGATGTGAAGATAGGCCCCAGCGTCATGACTGCCCTGCCTTTCAACGGTGAGCAAGACTGGCGGCCTTCGGCGTTCGATTGGGTCCCTAGGGGAGAGCAAAACTGCCCGGCGACGGTCAGACTCTCCCCGCTTCCGGGAATGGCTGGAGCTGCGATTAGGGAAGCAAGACTGAACCCTGTCGTGCCTGAACCTGGTTCCGCCTCGCTTACCCTTTTGGGCCTTTTGGCAGTCGGCTTTCTGAAAGGTCGGGGTCTACGCAGAGGCTGAGAACGACTATGGCCAAATCCGTCCCCCAAGCGTTACAGCAGGCCAACGGGAGAAAAAATCAGACTGAGGCGGCCGCAGGCTGGACTCTTCGCGGCGATGCCGGTGAACCGGTTCGTGCATCGGTTTCAGCCGAGAAAGCCAGCAAAGTGATTCAAGGCGACGCGGAGTTGCGGTCTGACAGCTTTTTTCGAGCAGCTTTTCAAGAGTCCCCAATCGGAAAGGTCATTGTCGATAGCACTGGCAAGATCCAGTTCGCGAATGATCATCTAGGAAGGTTGTTCGGGTACGAGCTGTCTGAATTGACAGGGCAGCCCATCGAAATCCTGGTTCCCGATGAGCGCTGTCGTCTCCACCTACATCATCGCCACGCTTATCTCAAGGCGCCGGAGAGGCGCGGCATGGGCGCTCAGCAGGATCTGGTCGGGCAGCGAAAGGACGGCTCGCGATTTCCGATTGAGGTCGGGCTCCAGGCCTTCGACTCCTCGGACGGCACGGCGGTGATGGCGGTCGTCCAAGACATCTCCGAGCTCAAAAAGGCCGAGGCGGCTCGAGCTTTGAGCGAGCAGCAGTTGAACTTGGCGCTCGACGCAGGCAAGATCGGCACCTGGAGCTGGGACCTCGCAACCGGACGGATGAGATGGGACGATCGGCTACACGCCATCTTCGGCGTGGCGCTGGGCGCTTTTGACGGGACCTTTGAGCATTTCCTTGCCTGTCTGCATCCGCAAGACGCCGAGCGAGTCAATTCCGCCGCGACTCAGTCGTTGAAGGACAACACCGAATTCGACATGGTGTACCGAGTGATTTGGCCTGATCGAAGCGCGCACTACGTCCGAGGACGAGGATCCTTCCTGTTGGACGACGGCAAGCCCTCCCAAATGACGGGCGTGTGTATGGACGTGACCGAGATCAAGGAGCTGGAGCGCCAGCGGCAACAAGCCGAAACCCGCTACCGAGACCTGTTCGACAACGCACCGGACATGATGGCGGTGATCGATTGCCACACGGGAACGGTCAGCGACTGCAATGGAACCTTAGCGAGGCGTCTAGGCAGGACCAAGCAGGACATCCTGGGTCAGCCTGTGCACGAACTCTATGCCCCGGACGATCGGGAGGTCGCAGCTGCAGCGCTCGAGAAGTTCCGGAAGACCGGGGACGTGGGCCACGTCAGCGATAGCAGGCGGCTATGCAAAGCCGACGGCGAGCTGATCTACGTGGAGCTCAACGCAGCCCCAGTTTGGGATGAAACTGGCAGAGTAGTCGCCAGTCGATCTATCTGGCGCGATGTCACGAGCTTGCGGTGGGCCCAGCGTGAACTGCAAGAACGAGAAGTCTTGTTCCGCACCCTCGTGGAGGCTATCCCCTACGTAGTCTGGCTCGCCGACATCAACGGCCAAGTCATCTTCTTTAACCGTGCCTGGCAGACGCTTACCGGTTTGCAGCCGGAATTGTCGCTGGGCGAACGCTGGGCCGACTGTGTCCATCCCGATGACCAGGCAGGTGTGCTGGAAGCGTGGCAAGATGCCTGTCGACGAGGCGCTGACTACCACGGCGAATGTCGCTTTCGCAGCGTCGGAGGCACGTACCGAAACATGGAGTTTGTAGGCACCCCGGTCCGCTCGGAAAGCGGAACGATCGTCAGCTGGGTCGGGGTCTACCTAGACGTCACCGAGCGTATACGAGCGGACAACCTGGCGCAATCGAACGCCGAGTTGGAGCAATTCGCCTACGTGGCGTCTCACGATCTGCAGGAGCCGCTGCGGAAGATCCAGGCCTTCGCCGGCCGTCTGAACACAAAGTGCGCAGACGAGTTGAGCGAAGCGGGACGGCAGTACCTGCAGTCAATCGTGCTCTCTAGTGGACGTATGCGGGTGTTGATTAACGACTTGTTGACCCTGTCGCGACTTCGGAGTCGCGGCAAGCCGTTCCGAAAGGTCGAGCTTGGAGACACTGTCAACGAGGTGCGGTCGGATCTCAATTCGCTGATTGAGGAAACTAGCGCGCGGCTGGAGGTCGACGAATTGCCCGCGATCAGCGCCGATCCCACCCAAATGCGACAGTTGATGCAGAACCTCATCGGTAACGCCCTCAAGTTCCGCCGACCGGAGGTGCCGCCCGTCGTCAAAATACGATCTACATTCGGCGTCGGGCCAGACGGCGTGTACATTCCTCCCAACGGCGAGTACCACCGAGTCGTGATCGAGGACAACGGGATAGGGTTCGAACAGAAGCACGCCGAGCAGATCTTTGGGGTATTTGAGCGCCTTCATGGACGCAGTCGGTACGAAGGCACGGGGATCGGTCTGGCGGTGTGCGAAAAAATCGTACTCCGACACCGCGGCACCATCAAGGCGATCGGAACACCCGGAGAAGGGGCTTGCTTTATCGTCACGCTGCCTAGAAATCCGAACGAAGTGAGAACAAAGCCATGAACGAGAGGAGAGACCCGGTGATCATTCTTTACGCCGAAGACGATCCGGAAGATTTCATGCTGACCAAAGAGGCGCTGGAGGAGGCGCCGTTGTGTAACGACCTTCGTCGCGTTGAAGACGGCCAAGAGCTCTTGGACTACTTGCGAAGGGAAGGTCCCTATGACGAGGACAACGCCCCGTGGCCGGTCCTGATTCTGCTCGATCTGAACATGCCAAGAAAAGGCGGCCGGCAAGCGATCCAGGAGATCAAAGCCGATCCTCAGTTGCGCCATATCCCGCTGGTTGTTCTGACGACGAGCCGAGGGGAAGAAGAGGTCTTTCGCAGCTATGAGCTAGGCGCCAGCTCGTTCATCACCAAGCCCGTGACCTTCGAGGGACTGGTCGAGGCGATGAAGACTCTCCAGCGTTATTGGTTAAAGACCGTCCAATTGCCAGAGGTCAAACCAGAGATACATGCCTAGTCAAGCCACCCGAGTTCTACTGGTCGAGGCTCACGACGAGGATCGTCGCATCCTCGGGGAGTTGCTGTCCAATGTTGAAGGGACCGCTCATAACGCTGTGGGCGCGTGACTGCGCCGCTGGTCGCCGGTTGATTGGACGTAGAGGCCATCTTGACGACTTCAAGGTCATCGATAACAGCCGAGGACACTCCACTGGCGACGAAGTGCTCCTGCAAGTCGTTGCAAGAGTCCGCGAGACGTTAAGGGAAGTCGACGGGCGGCTCGACATCGAAATGAAGGCAGCCGGGGCGTTGCGACCCGGCCCGCGCCTTGTTCGGCGCCTGAGGGTCCATGACTGAACGTCCGCTATCTAGCGTTATCGTGTGTGCGACGAGGGACGCTGGAGAGTACCTCTCTCGCGCCTGCAGCGCTACGGGGCACATGAACGTTTACGAGGTCCTTGAGGCTCCGGTCAGATTCCAGCAGATTGTCCGATTGGCAAACGCTCTCAATCCCGAGGTCTTCTTCGTAGAGCTCGACGCGTGCGGCCGCCCGGCTGTTGATCCCTCAGACATCCGAGCCGTATCTCAAGAAGCCTGGGTGATCGCGTTTTGTCAGGACCCTGAGGTGAAGTGGACCGCCCTCGGCTCGCGCTTCGCGGCGGTTGTGGTTGCTCCGTTTGAACCCGAGCTGATCGAGGCCGCGATCAGCCGAGCGATTCAGACCTCGCAGTCGCTTCAACGGAAACAAACCCTGGCGTTCCAGCCGGCCAGAGGCGGATCGGGCGCAACTACGATTGCGTTAAACTTCTCCGCGAACCTTGCTCGTCGAGCATTGAAGGTGCTGATGATCGAGCTCGACTTCTTTTCCCGTCCGCTGTCCGCCATTTTAGGTCTCAAGCCACGTCATAGCGTATCGGAGGCACTGCGTGAGCACCGCTGGTCAGAACCGATAAGCTTTGACGAGATCGTCGTCCAGCGCCATGGAATTGATTTTCTGCTGGCGTCTAGCCACCTCGATCTTGAACAAGCGAGCGCATGGAATTGTCGGAGGCTCCTCGCCAGCGTGTTGTCCAGTTATGAAGCCGTCATCGTGGACTTGCCCGATGCGGTGAATGACATTACAGAAGCTGTCGTCTCAACTGCGACCGAGACATACATCGTATGCACGCCAGACGCAGCTACGCTATCCTTGGCCGGCCGGCGGATGGAGAACCTGCTGAAGCCGGGTTGGGTACACCCAGCCAAGCTCGGCCTAATATTGAATCAGTGCCAAGCAGCGGAGTTAGACCTGGAGGAGGCCGAGCGGGCTCTTCCCATACGTCCGATCGTAGCCATCCAAGCGGATATATCCGATATGCGGCGCGCGGCGTCCAATGGCGGATTGGTTTCGGAGGACTCGGCGGTGGGAAGGGCCTGTCTCGACCTAAGCGAAAGATGGAGCGGACATAAGCGAGCGCCTACCCTTCAGGCACCCTCAATCCGAAAGGCACCTACACCGTTGACCGGGCTGAAAGAACTATTCGGGCAGCTGCTCCACGGACACCCCACAGGAGCCTAGCCTTCCAGCCAGGGAAACCGTTATGGCAAATGACAATTCAACGATCAGCACGTCGTTCACTGCCCTTCTGATCGAGGACGATGAGGAGGACGCTCTCCTAATCAAAGACCACCTTCGTGATGTCGCAAACGTTGCCGTAGATCTGAGACATTCAGTTACGCTGTCACTAGGGCTGACGGAGTTGTCACAGGGAGGCGTCGATGTCGTGTTATTAGACATGATGCTGCCCGACAGCAAGGGATTGGAGACGGTCACGAGGGCGGTGCTTGAAGCAGAGCCCACTCCCGTCGTTGTCTTGACCGGAGCAGACGACGAGCATCTGGCTTCTCAGTCGATTCATCACGGCGCTCAAGACTATCTGGTCAAGGGTGACATAACTGGGCGGGCAGTAGTTCGCGCAATTCGCTACGCCGTCGAACGAGCCCGTGGGCTTGAGGCAATTCGAGAGAGCCGTCGGCTGATCCAGCAGATCGCGGACATCCTCTATATCTACAGTTTCTCCGATGGAAGGATCGTGCACGCGAACGCAGAGCTGATGGCCGCCCTTGGCGTACAACCGCAAGACTTCAGCCGTGTGCTCGGTCATCCATTCGAGGAATTCTTGCAGCTGGAAGATGCGGTCGGTCTGGCGAAAAGCAGAGTCGCGTTGTCGACGGCGAAGGACGGAGATACAGTCGAGAACGAACGTCGAATCAAACTCTCAGGGAATGGGTCCCGGTGGCTCTGCTGTCGTGAGACCGTCTACTCCAGGAACGAAAGCGGCGATCCAAATCTAATATTGGGCGCTGCGCAAGACATCAGCCGATACAAAAGCCGCGAAGAAGAACTGCAAGAGGCCAACGCGAGACTTGTCGCGGAACTGGAAAGGGCCTGAGACACGGTGGTTGCCGCGCCCTGTTGACGTTTGCGCCTCTTTCCGTCCTCTTCAAGAACTGCCCCAAGAGCGAGCACCTCACTGACCTCGGCCCGCCTTTATCGAAGTGGCCCGATGGGTCTCGATAGCGAACAGGGTTCAACGCCGCCTGGATGAAGGCCGCAATATGGTTCCCCCGTCTGTCCATGTGCTGCTCTTCGGAGAGCGTATGATACAAGCGAATCCGTTTCGTATTTATCGGATCGGGGCCGGAAAGTCCGAGCTAATCTGGTAGATTCGGGTTGTCCTCTGACGGCAAGGAGAATGTTTGTTCGAGCTACCCATGAGAGTGAAACACCCGGCGTTTCCTTTGGGGCTGGGTCTCGCATTGAGGGTGCTGTGTCGCGGCACTACAAGTCTCAAAGCAGGGGGTTGCCGTGTGACGGGGTCAGTGAAATGAGTGACCAATACAGGGTTGCCGGGGGACCCAGGAATCTTTCGACAAGTTCGCTGAGGCTCAGGACCGTCGACGTCAGAGAGACCATCGCGTTCTTGATCCACAACCTACGAGTTCCAGCGAAACATCCGAACGTGCGGGCCAGCGCCCACGCTCCAGCGATGCTACCTGCGGGGCCGTTCTCGTGCCGTTACCGGCTTTAGGAACAGGGGATCTAGGAAACAGACGCGGTGGGGCCGTGTTGAACCTCAGTCGTAGGTAGGAGCGCGGGATTCCAGAACCCAGCGAATAAGCTTCTCGGGCAGTGATTCGTGCTCGCGATCGAAAGCGAGAGCACGCTCAAAGCACTGAGCGCAAAGTGGAGTGCCAAGTTCGTACTCCCGCATCGCCGGCTTCCCCCAGCACTCATGGCAGATCAACGCGCGTTTGAGCTTCAGGTACGCACGGGATAAGTGCTCGCCGTTTGAGTGGTTCGGTTGTGCCTGCTCGACTCCATCTTTGAGTACGGCCAGAGCAATGTGGTACTCCTCAGCGGTAAGGTCAATGTCAATCGTCATGATTCTCCAGCAGCGCAAAGGCTTTCTTCTTCTAGCTCCACGGCCATTCTTGACTGACGGTGCGCGACCCGGCCGTAAGAAAAGGTTCAACGCTGATACGACTCACCCAATGCATTGGTGTGTGTCCGCTATATGTGCCTAGGGAAAGACGACTTTTGACCTTGGGACGTCTTCGCGTCGACCCGGTACTGGACATCGCTCCCCTGGGGCGAACGTCGCAGTAGGCGAGGAGTGCCGTCCCGATGGCCCCGCTGATCGCGTAGGCGCCACAGAACGTGCAGAGAGGCCATCAACATACACATTGAGAAGCCTATCATCACCGCAAAGTCGATTGTCATTGTTATATTTCTCCGTCCCGGTCTGTCGATCTACCAAGAATATTGGCCTATTCTTGAATGTAGAGCAATGGTACCGTAGGTCTATATGTTTCTAAACAGGTACACCATGTTACCTCCTAAGATGTATCGTTTTAACACGATCGCCATGCGCGTTCCTCCCAAAAACCCTAACGACGGCCTGTAGGGCCTATCGTTCAGGGGTTGTCTTGACAGGCGCTCGCGTTAGCAGGACGCTTCGATCTGTCTGAAACGACATGTGATAGGCAACAGAAACGCTTGGGCGGGTCCTTGGGCGGCGACTCGGGCCAGGACTCTGGAGGAAGACCGTATCGTTAGGATGCAGGATGTCTTGATTCGATCCACTTCGTCACGCAGATAACAATCACGACGTTGAAATGCTTGAACTGTTTTACTCATTCTCCGCGTCGGCGCTGCGGCTCTCCCAGAAGGAGTTGGCAGCAGTTATTGAATGAGTGAGGGCGCCGGGTTATTCGACCTAGCGAAATAAAGTACCGATGCTCCATTGGCTTACCATCAACCACAGAGCAGAATAACAAAAGACGAACATAGAACAAAAGCTGGACGCCGCGCCAGCCACGACAGGACAAATATCATGCTACGCAAACAAATCAATGATCTGCGCAAACTTGCCCGCAACGACCGAGGTGCGAACCTCATCTCGTATGCTCTACTCGTGGGAGGCCTTGCCGTCCTCCTGTCAGGAGTTCTTGGAAAGCTTTCTGGCGACTTGACACAAATCCTCACGAATCAGGCGACAAGCCTCAAAGAATCGGTTGGAACCCCAGGCTCGCCCACGGCCAGTATCCCGAACGGCTCGTCGCCGAGCACTCCTGTTGCTCCTGGCGGCGGTAAGGGCAACGGCAACAAGGGCAAGGGCAACAAGGGTAGGGGCAACAAGGGTAGGGGCAATAAGGGTAGGGGAAGCTAGACGGCATGGAGACAGGTTGCATTCTAATGAAGTCGCTAACCAGGTCGCCAGCAGGCAAGACAAGGGCAGAGGTTTCTGAACAGGTTACTTCCAATGAGCCGGCCGGAACTAGGGAAACGGCCCGACATCGCCGAGCGAACTAACCTCGCAACAGTCCGTTTGACCGGCTTTGATATCGTCGGCAAGGGGCTAGGGACAACTCGTTCCCAATGCCCGTGTTTCTAGGAATGAATGCGTCTCTCCAGTACAAACCAAGTCATGCGAACGTGCGACCGCGACGATGTATTGAGGAAGATGAAGACGAGATTACCCTCATGTGCAGTATGGCGCAGTATTCCAGACGGTCCGGGTGTGTGCTGTCGCTGTGCAGACTCAAGCCGAAATTCCAGATTCAGAAGACAGGAGGCCAGAGAGGCAGACGCGGTGGGCCGGGTTGAAGCTTAGTCGTAAGTAGGCGCACGGGATTCTAGAACCCATCGAATGAACTTCTCGGGCAGTGATTCGTGCCTGCGATCGAAAGCTGCAGCGTTCTCACAGCAGTGAGCGCAAAGCGGAACTCCGGGCTCGTACTCCCGTATGGCCAGCTTCTCCCAGCATGTATGGCAGATCAACGCGCGTTTGAGCTTCAGGTACGCACGGGATAGGTGCTCGCTGCTCGAGCGGGTGGCTTGGCCTCGCTTGGCTCCGTTTCCGAGCACTGCCAGGACGATTTGGAACTCGTCAGCGGTTAGGTCGATGTCGGTCGTCATAACTCCCCTCCAGCGCGACGGATCTTCGGGTCCGGCTCCGCTTCCATTCTTGACCGGCGGGTTGCGGCCTGGTCGTGAGAGGGCCTTCTCGGCGCCTCAGACGCAGCAGCCTCCGTTCTGTGGTACAGGTCGACAGATTGCAGCGAATGCATTGTTGTGTCTCCGATATAGACGCTAAAGATGTTAAGAAGACGTTGACTTTCAAACGCGAGCCGTTTCCCCTTCGATCTGGTCCCTGACATCGCTCGCCAATGGCAAACGCCGCGGTGGGCCAGCGGTGCGGTCCCGGTGGCTCCGGAGATTGCGGAGGCGCCACAGAACGTTCAGAGAGGCCAGCAATATCCCCGATGAGAAGGCTATCACCACTGCAAGGTCGAGTTTCATTGTCTTGTTCGTCTATTCCGTTGGTGTCGCGACCTATCAAATATTCAGCTATCCATAGCAATAGAGCAATAGTACGACAGCTTTATATTGTTCTGGGGTTAGCCGGTTCTTTTTTCTAAGATGTTTCGTTTTGACCCGGTCGGGATGCGTGCCTATCGCAGCAGACCTAGCGACGGCCCGTAGAACGCTTCATTCAGGAGTTATATCGGCTGGGGCAAGCGCCAGCCAGAGGTCTCGATCTAACTGAAACGAAGTGTGATAGAGCGCAAGGAGGTATTGCCAGGCCATTCGGCGGCGGCTCGGGGGGACGCTGCGAAGCAGAATGTATCGTTTGGGTGCAGAATATCTCAATTTGATCTACCTCGCGGCGTAAAGCTCGAACCACGGAACAAAAGACTTGAAGGCTTGTCTCTCCACGTACCGCGTTGGGGCGCGACGAAGCGGCTGGGCCGTTGGCGACCAGCAAAGGGGATGGCTCGGGTCCAGCGCCCACCCATGGGAATCGACCTAACGCCTCGGGTAGAAGAAAGAACTCTACATGAGAATCGTATCGAAATGATACAGAATGGATCATGATGATCCAGTTCATGTTGGATGAGTCCACACGGGGCGTGAAAAACTCGAATTTCTTCCCTCGACACGTTCCGCTCTGTGGCACGGTCTCGAGCCGACAACACTTCGAGCTTGGTATTGGAGACCCAGGCTGCAAACTCCATCGGCGGTCTCATAGAAATGACGGCCCACGCACTCAATTACGGGACCTGTCGCAGAAGCGACGGCCCGCGGGCCAAGCGAGGAGAAAAGATACTGGGAGTCGCCTTTCACTGGGGTGAGCCTCAGGCGGAACCAGTTTTCGCTAGCAGCCGATACAGCCTCGCCCGACTGATGCCCAAGACTTTCGCGGCGCCGGCCTTGTTTCCATTCATGGTGGACACGACTTGCTCGGCGTGGCGCCTCTCGGCTTCGCGAAGGGAAATGAAAGGACCTCCCGCCGCCGAATCGTTTGGTCTAGCGGGCGCATGGATCGCAAGATGATGAACATCGATCACGTTGCCCTCCGCCATGAGACAGGCTTGGGCCAGGACGTTCTCGAGTTCTCTGACATTCCCAGGCCAAGAATGACTTGAGAGCGCGGTCTGCGCGCGGCGCGTCAAGCCGCGGATGGTCTTTTTGAACCTTTGCGCAAGGCGTCGCAGGAGGTGACGCACAAGAAGCGGAAGATCTTCCTTGCGGTCCGCCAGAGGGGGTACTTCGAGCTCAACTTGCATCAGTCGATGATAGAGATCTGCTCGAAAGCTCCCTGCCTTCAGGCGCAATTGCAGATCCTTAGATGAAGCGGCCAGTACTTGTAAGTCGCTTTTGGCCGATTGTGAACGTCCTCCCGGCCGGAACTCGGTTGAATCGAGGATCCGCAAGAGTGCCGCCTGCTCTTCGAGCGGCAAATTGCTTACTTCATGTAGATATAGCGTTCGGCCGTGGCCCTCTTCCGATGGTTCTTGTTCGTAGAGCGCGCCTTCCGCGAACCCTCCGCCAGCAGTCTTGGCAAGGGACTGGGGTGACGAGTCTGCGCAATCGTAGATCAAGAATTGATCGTCGGAAGCTGCACTCAAGGCGTGCAACGCGCGGGCTGCTACCGTTTTTCCAGATCCAGCCGGCCCGCTGATCATGGCGACCCGAAAGTGCGGGGCCACGCGCCGAATCCGCGTAAAAAGGTCAAGCATGACAGGGCTTTTCCCGATCATGCCCTCAAATTCAAAGAGCCGGAGAAGTTCCAGGTCGTGCTCAACAATCCCCCGTCGCTTTTCAACGTCGACAACGAGCGGGCGGAGCCGCGCTGTTACCAAGCCCGGCGAGAGTGGTGAACGCAGGACATCACTGGCCCCTTTCTTGATCGCCGAAATCGCCTGCCGTTGGGAATAATCGTCGACTACCAGCACCACTTCCAGGCCGGGGTCGGTAGCCAAGAATCTATCCACAGACGCCTGCGCTTCTTGCCCGATCTCCGGAACCGAGAGCACAACGATCCTGGCTCCCCAGCGCTGGAGATCGCCGACGACCTCTTGACTCTCGTTCGTTGAATGGAGGACGACTTCGGTCTCGCTCAACCCATCGGCGACGATCTGACGAGCCCCTTTGTCCAGGCTGCCAAGTACAATTGCGACGGGCTCGTGCATTGGGCTCCCCCAAGCCAGCCAGGGTCGTGCTCAAGAAAGGGCACGCCCTAAGTTCAAGAACTCCGAAAAATCACTGCTTCTATTTAATACTATTCGCTTGGTCGTTGCAAAAGTCAAGCACTATGTATAAAACATTCGTGAATCCAGAAAATACAACGCTCAGATTCGAGTCTATGATAAGTCAGTCTCGAAAGTTGAAAGCGTCCTGGCACAGCGTTCCCGCTGGATTAGAGTGAAAAGCGGGCGTACCGGTCAGCCGTGCGAGGCGGCTCTCATATGACTCTCCAGCTGAAAACGTATCGCCACGGCACAACATGTCTCGATTCCATACATTTCTTACTGCAAAGACTGAATCGACGCCAGACAGAACTTGTTGTCTTTTTCCATGCCCATCGCGCAGAAGCTCCCAGCGACGCGGTCAAGGGAGAGAAGGGTACTGGGCGTCGGTCTTGACCGGGGGCGCTTCACTCGGATCTAGCGCTTGAGCATCCGATGCAGCTTCACCCGGCTAATACCCAAGACTTCAGGTCGCCGGACCTCGCATCGGACGGGCGCAGCCCTTCGCTGGCGGAACCTCAATGAAATGAGGTATCTCAACAGCTGAGCGGATCAAAGAGCTACCTCTGCGAGCCGGCGCGGCTACGGACTCCGCTGGAGGCGATACGCCGCTGACTTCAAACGCCGTAATCTGGCCTGTTGTCAATGCGAGGCACCCGCGGAGGTGGTAGACCATATCTACCCCGTCAAGAAAGGCGGAAACTTCTGGTCGCCGTCGAACCATCAACCCCTGTGCCGATCGTGTCACCATTTCTTCTTTTCCGTCAGGCCCGGCCTCTTTTTTCGTCCGTTCGGCCCTGTCGGGAGGCCAAACGACGCGCGAAGGTCGCCCTCGGGCTCGCCCGAGGCCACTTTGCGACACCGCTCCGATCGCCCCTCTCGGCGCTCCACTTCGGCTGCTCCGTGCCAGGCGCGGCATCCTCTCGGCGCTTGCAACGCCGCGAGCCGATTGAGCATCTCAACCGACGCGCGCTAGGTTCTGGGCCCTTTTTCTGATGTAACATGACCCGCCACCTTCGAAATAACGGCCCGGGGCGGTAGCAGCCGGCGAGCAGCGCGCGAGTGGAAGCCGAACACGTGGGCGGAGCTTCAGCAAAGTGGTGCGTCGAGCGACGCCGCGGCCTCCAAATGACAAGAGGGACTGCCGCCCCAACTCCGAGTGTTGAGCAGGCTGGCCAAAGAGCCTACTTTCGTCGTCCCGTTACTTTTTCGAGAACGTCGAACATCCTGGGCGAAGCTGGCGGCACAGAAGGGGTTCGGACGCGCCAATCGCGCCTTTCTTGCTGCGCTGCGGCTTTTTTTTGCAGTCGTAACGCCTGGAAGTCCCCGGGGTCGACCCGTTACGTTTCGACCCCTACCCCTTCCGGCTCCGCTCTGTTCGACATCGATCAGCTCTCTCTTGTCGAAGCGGCCGAGATGCTGAGACAGAGCGGGCGCGCTGCCCTGCGGCGATCCAGAAGGCGATTTCGAATCTTAGCGAGAGGGCCGGCATGCGCGGCGAGCCGCCGCCGCCGATCAACAGGAGACAGACACAGCTCCTTGTGCGTATTGGTCCGCGCTCCTATTTCACATGTGTCGAGCTGCCGCCGAGGACATTTCTATCGAGGCTTGACCGGTCCGTCTTGGGGTCCTACGTCGGGGCCAGCCGCAGCGGGCATGGATCTTCTCTCACGACGGCTCACCTTTCATCAGCTCGTCGTACTCGTCCAGCGCCTCGTTCCACTCCTCCAGTGCTCCCTCGGGTCGCTTGTTCAGGTTTTCCTCGGTGACCAGCAGGCCCGTCTTGCGCGAGGCATAGATCAGACGCGGATAGATGGTGGCCGCAGCCATCGCCTGGGCCAGGTCCTTCTCATAGCTCTCCATATCCAGCTCGCGTGGCTCGTCGGCCTCGGGATCAAAGAACACCGAATTTCAAGACCCGGTTCGCGGCCGAACTCCTCGATGAAGGCTCCCAGTTGCAGCACGAGGAGCTCGTGGGCGTCGGGCGTGAGCGAAAGCTGGCGGCGTCGTCCGCCGGTGACTTGCACCGAGGCACGCTTCTGGCAAGCACGCCAAGCGCCCGAGGGCTACGAACGCTTGCAGCCCGAAGCTCACGGCGCCACCTTCTGAGTTCTCCGGAAACCTCGGTGCGGGTGGTGCAGGGCTCGCGGCAAGGGGAACTTCGGTTCCGTCGCCTGAAACAACCTGGACCTCATCGATTTCGTCACCGAGCAGCCGCCGTTGGATGGTCGGCGCTCGCCGCGGCGCTGCTTCAAGCGTTGGTAAAACACGGCAAGCTGCGGTGAGACGCGGACCGCCGAAGTGACCGCCTCGACGAACGCCCAACGCAGCCAGCGATTGCCCTCCTTCGTGAAGCTTGCCGTGGATGACTCTGTTCCCCGAAGCATAGGCCGAGGGGGACCAGGCCGGTATAGCTGGCGAAGCGCTTCGGTCTCGGGAAGCGTCGGATGTCGTCGACTGTGCCGTCTTCCTCTCCTTCGGCGGATTCGCGCGCCGGTTACCTCACCATGTCCCAGCGGTCCTCCCTGGAGTAACCTCCAGTCGAGATGGAGGTTGCCCGAAAGACTCCACCAAGGGGTGGAGCCCCTGGATAAGAGGAAAAGGGAAGAGAGTCAAGGGGACACTTGCCGGACGCAACGAAACCCGAAGTCGAAGGCCCTGAGGCCAGGCATGACCTCGACCTTCCACCCCAAGGAAGCTACGGATCGATTCCGTGACAGCTGAAGAGGCCGAAGCGGTCGCGATAATGATGGCCTTGTACGATGAAGCTGTCACTGCCGAGCGGCCACATCAGTGAGAAAGCATGCTGTAGATTGTGCGGCACATCACGCTCCTCGCCAGTTGCTAGAGAGCGGACGATAATCGTGCGGCGATTCCATTGCTCCCGCCCAGAAAGGTAGGCGAACTCCTTACCGTCCGGCGAGAACGTGCCCCCAAGGTTGCGCCCGACGAACTGCTCGACTGCGTTCTTGGGTTCAGCGAGAAGCTCTCCCGTTCGCAGGTCGATCTCCGCGAGCTTCAAGCGTCGCTGCGAGACCCTGACCGAGTAAAACAACGACCCGTCCTTGGCGAGGCCCATTCCCGCTGCGACGTCTACGTTCGGCACGATCAGTTGGAGCTGTCCCGCCGGCGTTGCATTCTCGAGCGGCTGGATCCACAGGCCCGGCTGTCCGCCACGGTCGCTGTTGATCAAGAGATAGTCGCCGTTCGGGCTCCAATCAACCAGCTCGTCGTTAGCTGAGTGGCGAACGACCGTGATTTCCGAGGAGCCGTCTGCCGCGACCGCGAAGATGTCTTTGGCTAGATCATCCCGTGAAGCGGATCGGCTGTATGCGATGTAACGACCATCAGGCGACACGCGAGCCCGAGGGGCGTCACTCCAGGCGATCGAGCGAATCTGTCGAACTTCGCCGCCAGGCACAGAAACAGTGAGGATTTGATGATCCGAGGATTTCTTGACAACGGCTAGGACCCGACCGCCGTCAGGGAACCAGCCCTGTGGGCTGACGTAGGAGCCCTCTGAGGGGTTCACAATAGTGCGCGGTTGGCCCGGTTCGCCATCCAATGGCAAGAGGCGCAATTCGCCGGTCTCGCCGACTGGACTGGGACGAGCCCACTCGTACACGACCTGTTTACCATCTGGTGAAATTCGGGAATCGAGCGCATAAGACATATCGTTGCTGGTAACGGCAGTCGCGGTGTCGGTAAGCCGCCGGTTTTCGCCGGTCTCTAGGTTCCGTATCGCCAGATTCCCTTCGTCAACCCAATCGACGTAAGTGACGAGCTTGCCGTCAGGGGACACGGAGCCCTGAGGGCTGATCCCCTTGGCCTGGGGCCAAACCAATTCTGTCCGAACGCTGTCTTGGGCCGCTTGTGCGATTGGTGAAGGAGGGTTCAACACCGGGCCATACACAATCAGGAGAAACGCCAGCACGATCAGCCCAGAAACCGCGAGCCCCGAGATTAGTGGCCCAGGGATTGGCGACTGCTGCGGCTCGGCCTGCTCGCCCGGGGCCGTGGACAGCCGGCCGACCCGCCAGGCATCGAGCTCGCTCGGATACGCATAGACGCTGGATCGCCTCTTGTGCTCATGCCGGCGAACTGAGAGCCCCTCCTCGCGCTCCCATCGTCGCGCGGTCGATTCGTCACGCTGGAGAAACGCCGCAATCTCCTTCCAGCCTTCCAGGGGAGTTTCCAGATTCGGGCTGTCGTCGGGCATGATGATTCGTCGCCTCGTTGCCTAGACTATCCTCGATTGAAGCGCGAGACAACGGGTATTAGCGGGTACGGTGGCGGCAACCCGGCAATAGACGGGCGTCGGGTGCTTTTTGTTGAGCATTGCTGGACGGAGGACATAATCGGAGGCCCTACTCATCATGACCTGGGACGGCGCGGGCTGAGATAGGCTTGACGGGTTCTTGACCTCTATGACCCCTTGAGCCGGCGGCGGCCGAGGCGCCGCAAATACGGATGCTGTCCTCAAATGTGGGGACATCATCGTTCCGTGTCGAGGCCGCTGGCAGGTGTGCGCCGGGAATACCCCAGCTAGCAGCGAGCACCAAGAGCAGCGCTGTTTCGACCGTGACGATCAGGACTGTCCGCAGGATACGGTGTGTCATGCTGCGGCTCCTATTCACTCGCCCCGCCGGAGGACGGCAGGAAGTTCTCGGTCTTGAAGATGCGTGTGTCGGTCGTGCCAGCCTTGTAGAAGATCGTCTTGCCGTCGGGGTGCGTACCGAGTTGCTGCAATCCCGCTGCCGCGAGGTCGGTCTTGCGGGCTTCGCCGCCGTTGAGAGGGACGATCCAGATTTCGGACCCGTCTTCTTCTCCTTTCATCTGAAGCAGCAGGGAGCGGCTGTCCGGGGTCCAGGCTATATCGCGCACCCAGTCATGCTGCCCTGTGGTGTTCTCGAAGACGGCTTGAGGCTCGCCGCCCTCGACAGGCATGACCTTGATCGACTTTCTCTCCTCACGCCACGCAACGAGGTCTCGACCAGGAGATGCCGCCAGACGCGCCATGTTTCCTGCCCGGGAGACGTAGACCTTTCGCGGCTCCGCATCACCTGGGTCGAGCCGCATCAGAGTATAAGCGCTGTCGCTAGCCCGAGTTTCTCGCCGAGAATACAGCAGGCTCTGTCCGTCGTTTGCCCAGAAAATCGGTGTGGGCTTGTCGACGCCAACCAGCTTGTGGGTCGTCATCGCCGCAATATCCGCCTCGTAGTAACCCCATTGACCCTGGTCATCCTTCGCCGGCAAAACAATTCGGCTGCCGTCGGGCGACCAGTCCAGATCCCAGTACGGGTAAAGCGAAAGCCCTTCGGTTTGGATTTCGACGTGTGTTCCGGAGTCCAGATCGTGCACGATCAGCTTGTCGGGAGCGCCGCGGGTGTAGAGTGAAACGCCTGGTGAAGCAAAGTATGCAAGGCGTGAGCCGTCCGGCGACAGCCAAGGACCCGCGTTTGAGCCTTGATAGATCGTGTCAACGAGCCTCGGCTTACTCAGCAATCGTCCCGTCTCAAGATCCAACTCGGCCCGATAGATGTCCTCCGACCCCAGGGAACGAGCGTAGACCAAGGAGCCGTCGGATTGTACGCCCAAGGGCGAAACCGGGCCGAGATCGCGCATGAGCAACTCGGGTTCGCCGATCGCTCCGGCTGGAGATATTCCTAGGCTCCAGAGACCGTAGGAGCCCGTTCTGTTGCTGGCAAAGAGCAGTGTCCGAGAGTCAGGAGAAAACCCAAGCATGTAGTCATTGGCTCGGTGTGTCGTGAGTCTCTTCTCCAGACTGCCATCCGCGGCGAGTAGGTGGAGGTCACGGGCGTTGTCGTCCTCATTGGCCGGGACGTCGTAGGCGATCCAGCGGGAATTGGGCGACAGCGTAGCGCCGCGGGCAAAGCGATTGAGCGAACGGACCACCTGGAGTTCGCCGGTTGCGAGCGTGACAAAGCCCAAGCCGACGGACCAGTCTTTTCGCTGGAGCCAGACGAGCAGCCGGTTGTCTCGTGTCCAGGCGTTGGCTTCGATGTAGCGGAGTTCCGGATTGTAGTAGATGCTGCGCCACTCAGGTTTGTCCCCAAACGCATCGATGACTCTCAGCTCTTGCCCGAGCTCGCCGCCATGGTCGCTGAACCAGCTATACGCGATCTGCTTGCCGTCAGGTGAGAAGAGAGAGTACTCGGCTTCTCCGATCGAGGCGTCCCAACTGCCTTTGTCGCCCAGCAGGCGGAGCTCGCCGGTTTGCAGATCGCGAATCCCGATGTCGCCGGAGGTAACCCAGTCAGTCTCCGACAGGTAGCGGCCGTCAGGGGAGACGGCGCCGTCCCATTCGCACTCGCCGCAGATCTCCGTCGTGTGCACGCCGGTGCCACCGGCTCCGGCCTCGGCCACGGAATCGAGACCGGAAGTGCGAACGGAAACGAGAAAACCCGCGAGGACGAGCGTTGCCGCGCCTGCGGCCCAGATCCAAGAGCGTTCTTTAGGGGCATCCGGCTCAGGCGACGCCGTCATGACGCCGGACGGATGGCTGTCCCTCCAAGTCTTGAGCTCGCTCCTGTAGGCGTAGACGCTCGAGCGGCGGTCGGCGCGGTGGCGACGGACGGGCAGTGAGGCCTCTCGCTCCCAACGGCGGGCGGTGCTTTCGTCGCGCTCTAGGAAGGCGGCGATCTCCTTCCAACCCTGCAGAGGGGTCTCGTCGGCGATGTCGGGGCGGCGTGTAGATTCCTGGCTCATAGTCAACTCCTGCTCGGCTTCCCAAGAATACGCTCTGGCCTGGCTGAACTAAGCGCGCATGAACGGGCGCCGAGCTCAGAACGCCCGAAAAACCCGCCCATGCACTGCGGACCTTCCTGCCCCGGCTGGTATTACGGCTCGGCACAGGCCCGTTGGCGGTTTCCGGAACGAGAGATAGAGTCCAAAGCATCCGTCCCGGTCGATTGCAGAACCGAACTCTCTCAGGCACAGTCGACCCGCCCTCCCGGCGATCCAGATCTTTCCGGCATTCCATCGAAATGCCGCCCTTGCCCAACTTCTCGCCGATGCGGCAGTGGCTGGTCATCTGGCCGACCAGGACGGCACGATTCTACCCCGGCCAGATAGATGTTGGGAACAAACGCTGCCACAAACTCTCCAAACAAAGCCTCCCAAAGGCCCGTTTAGAGCGCCCTGAGGCCCTATTTGAAGGGATTGGGCGATTTCAGATGGTCGCCAGTTCGGCGGGAAATTCGTTGCCAACATTTACCGACGACCGTACCAATGGGGGGCTCGGGCAGTCTAGGAGCTGTCTTGATGGCCTTGCGGTTTCTGCTGCCATGCAGGCTATCGAGGCTACGTCTCCTGAGCATTCAAGCGGGAGTAGCGTGGTCGAGCGGCAATAGGAGGCCGCTTGTCCATGAAGAAAAGAACCCATCGCCATACTCGTCGTCGGAGTCGCAACCCGACCCTGCCCGAACTCGAGCAAGCCCGCTCAGCCGTGCTCAATAGCCTCGGCTCTCCGCAGTCCCAACGCACCTACGGGCGAGCCATGGAAGAATTCATCATCTGGTACTGCTCCGAACCTCGCCTTGCCTTGAGCCGAGCCGTGGTCCTGCGCTATCGGTTGAAGCTGGAGAACGCACGTCTCGCGCCCGCCACAATCAACGTTCGTCTCGCCGCCGTGCGGCGTCTCGCCACCGAAGCCGCCGATATCGGTATGCTCAGCGCTGATCTCATTTCTGGGATTCGACGAGTCCGCGGTGTCCGCCAACTCGGTCGTCGGATTGGCAACTGGCTGACCCCTGACCAAGGTCGGCGTCTGCTCCGCTCCGTCCGCACCGATACCCTACGCGGCAAGCGCGACGCCGCCATGCTCGGTCTGCTCATCGGTTGCGGTTTGCGGCGCACGGAACTGGTCGAACTCGATGTTGCTCAGATCCAGCAACGCGAGGAGCACTGGGCGATCGTCGATCTGATTGGCAAGGGTGGTCGTGTCCGCACCGTACCGATACCCGAGTCCGTCAAGCAAAGTATTGACGAATGGATCTGCGCCGCCGAAATCACCGACGGCAAACTGTTTCGGGCGATTCGCAAGAACGGAGTGATCTGGGGACACGGCGTGACCCAGAACGTCGTCTGGTACGTCGTGAAGCAGTGCGCTGAACGAGCCGGCATCCGCAATCTATCCCCGCACGATTTGAGACGTTCATGCGCGCGTATGTGCTACGAAGCCGGCGGCGAGTTGGAGCAGATCCAATTCCTGCTGGGTCACGCGTCGGTACTGACAACGGAACGCTACATCGGCTGCAAACAACGCATCAGCCAAGCGGTCAACGACCGGATTCCGCTTTGGGAAACTCGCGTACAAGTCGCCGTCTCGACGGGACCGGCTGGATAGGACCGAGCGGTCCGAATGATTCGAGTGCCCATATTGTCGCCGTCAGGATTGTGAACGCCCGATAGGTCCCCAGCGTCTCTCACTCAGCGCTCTGAGCCGGAAGCTCGGGAAGTGCAACAGCGTTCGTGCGTCTGCGGCGTGGGTTAACGACGAGCGTAGGCAGGATGTAGTTTCGAAGAGTCGTTTGTTCCCGACAAACGAGGCATTCGCGCCGCCGCCCCAGGCCAGTCGAAAGCGCTCATTCGAGCAGTCCAGCCGGTAGATGTTGATAGTTTGTTTACGCTGATCTAACGCACCGCTAGAATCGCTGAAAGGCCCTTAACCAGGGTCTTAGAGCCCATTGGCGGGGGTTCTGGCACGGTCACGTATGGGAGTTTGTGGCATCGTTTGTTGTCGACATCTATCTGACGAGCGGTAGAATTAGGCCGTCGTGGTAGGCCGCACGATCAGCCACTACAGGATCCTCTCCCAACTCGGCGAGGGCGGGATGGGCGTTGTCTACAAGGCCGAGGACGCCAAGCTCGAACGCAGCGTCGCGCTTAAGTTCCTCGCTTCGCATCTTGTCCAGGACGGTGAGCTGCGTAAGCGCTTCGAGCGCGAAGCCAAGGCCGCCGCGTCTCTAAACCATCCGAACATCTGCACCGTTCACGAGATCGACGAGGCCGAGGGCAAGACTTTTATCTCGATGGCCTTGATCGAGGGCGAGCCGCTCGACGAGCGGATCGAGCACGGCCCGCTGAAGATCACGGAAGCTGTCGACATCGCTCTTCAGATCGCCAAGGGGCTCGAAGCAGCCCACGAGAAGGGCGTCGTTCACCGCGACGTCAAGCCGGCCAACGTGATGGTCGACGAAAAGGGCCAAGTCACGGTGATGGACTTCGGATTGGCGCTGCTGACCGAAGGCTCGAAGCTGACCAAGCTCGACACGACGGTCGGGACGGTAGCCTACATGAGCCCGGAGCAGGCCCAAGGGATGGAGGTCGATTATCGGACGGACGCCTGGGCGTTGGGCTGCGTGCTATACGAGATGATCTCGGGCCAGCGGCCCTTTCTGGGGCAGTACGATCAGGCGCTGTTGTACGAGATCGTAAACCAGCAGCCGGAGCCGCTGACCGGGCTGAGGACGGGCGTGCCGATCGAACTCGAGTTGCTCGTCGCCAAGTGCTTGGCGAAGGAGGCAGGGCAGAGATACCAGACCACGGCCGACCTGATCGTCGATCTTGAAACCCTACGCGAAAAGCTCAAGTCGGGAAGGTCGACGATTCTCACGACGGCCGAGCAAGCGCCTCTGCGACCGGTAGGGGCGTCGCGTGATGCGACCGTGCCGGCCGATGGAACTCCATCGAAAGAGCGGGGTCTAAGACGAAAGCTCCACATGGCCTTGGCCCTTGCCGGTGTGGCGGTCCTTCTCGCGGCGACCGTCTCTCTCTTGTACTTCACCCAAGCGCCCATCCAGAGGCGGGTACGAAAGTGGTCCTTCACCCCGGAGGCGCTGTCTGTCAATATCAATGTCCGAACAGTGGCGGTGTCCCCGAACGGTAGGCACATCGCCTACGTGAGCGATTCGGACGCTCGGAGGCTCTGGGTGCGGGACGTTGACCGGCTGGAGCCGCGCGAGCTGGTCGGGACCGAAGGAGCAATCCTACCGTTCTGGTCTCCCGACAGCGGCTTCATCGGCTTCGCCGCGCGCGGCGAACTCAAGAAGATTCCGGTTCAGGGAGGTCCTCCCATTACTCTCTGCCAGTGGCCCAACTTGTTCTTCGGAGGCTTCTGGAGTGCGGACGGTGAGTCTATCGTCTTCGGCGCGGAGCTTCCGCCCCGAATCTTCGAGGTTCCCGCTCGAGGAGGGCAGCCGAAGCTTCTATTCGAGCCAGAAAAGACCGCAAAAGGATCGGGCAACTCCAGTCCCCACCTCTTGCCGCCCGAGGCCAGGGTGCGAAGCATGTTGATGCAAGTCGGCGGCCCGGGTGGAAAAGATATCGTTCTCAAGAATCTCGAAACGGGCGAGTCGCTGGTATTGACCGAGGGCGAGTATCCGGTTTATTCACCCAGCGGACACATTGTCTATCACGCGCAGGGAGGTCTGTGGGCGCTGCCCTTCTCGCTCGATGCCTTGAAGGCGACCGGAGAAGCTTTCCCGGTCGTTGAGAGCGGCAACTTCCCCAGCGTCGCGGGGGACGGCACGCTGGTTTCCGTCGAGGCTCGGGGCGGAGGGGCGGAACAACTGGTTTGGCGCAGCCGGGCGGGAGAGAAGCTCGGCGAGATCGGACAGCCGCAGCAGCGTATTGGAATGCCGACGCTCTCTCCCGACGGCCGCCGCGTGGCCGTACAGGTAAGCGAGGGCGGCAACCAGGACGTCTGGGTGCACGAAATCGAGCGGCCGATGCAACGGCGGCTAACGTTTCATGCAGCGGCGGATACACGGCCACAATGGTCGCCCTCAGGGCATGAGATCACCTTTCAGTCGCTACGTGGCGAAAGCTGGGACATCTTCCGCCGAGCGGCGGACGGGACCGGCGAAGCGGAACTGCTGATCGGCACGGAGGCGTTCGAGCGGCCCTACGGCTGGTCTCGCGACGGGAACTATCTGGCTTACGTGGTGCTGGCGGGGGGACACACGGACCTCTGGTATCTAAAGCTCAAAGGCGATGGGGAGGGATTTGAATCGGTCCCGTTCCTGGCTACGCCCTTCGGCGAGACCGCGCCGAACCTTTCGCCCGACGGCCGTTTCCTGGCTTACTGTTCCGATGAGTCGGGAGAGTACCAAGTGCATGTGCGGCCGTTTCCTTCTGGCGAAGGGCAGCGGCAGGTATCGACGACCGGCGGCTGCCAGCCGCGTTGGAGCCGGGACGGGAAGGAGCTCTTCTACGTCGAAGGCGACACGCTGATTGCGGTCGAGGTGACGAGCTCGCCAAACTTTGTGGCGGTTTCAACAACGCCCCTCTTCTCGGACCCGCATCTTTCTGTCGGGATCATCAATGAAGTCGCCTACGACGTCTCAGCTGACGGGCGCTTCGTGCTGACGGACTCGGTAGAGCGCACCGAAGCGGAACGCCCGTCGATCCGCATCATCGAGAACTGGTACGAAGAGTTCCGTGACCGCGAGCAGGACTGACCCATGATCGGTCGCACCATCTCGCACTACAAGATCCTCTCCCAGTTGGGGGAAGGCGGCATGGGCGTCGTCTATCAGGCCGAGGACGCCAAGCTTGAACGGACCGTAGCGCTGAAGTTCGTTGCGCCGCATCTCGTTCAAGACCCCGAGGTGCGCAAACGCTTCGAGCGAGAAGCCAAGGCGGCGGCGTCCTTGAGCCACCCCAACATCTGTACTGTCCATGAGATCGACGAGGCCGAAGGGAAAACCTTCATCGCGATGCCCTACGTCGAGGGAGAGAGCCTCGACGAGAAGATCGGGCACGGCCCGCTGAAACTCGAAGAAGCGCTCGACATAGCGCAACAGATCGCCAAAGGGCTCCAAGCCGCCCACAAAAAGGGGATCGTGCACCGAGACATCAAACCGCAAAACGTGATCGTCGGCGACGACGGCCTGGCGACCGTCATGGACTTCGGATTGGCGCAGTTGACCGAGGCATCGCGGCTGACTAAGGCCGACCAGACGATGGGGACGACGGCCTACATGTCTCCCGAGCAGACCGGAGGCTCGGGGACGGATCACCGCACGGATATCTGGTCGCTCGGCGTCGTCCTCTATGAAATGGTCACCGGCCGGCAGCCATTCAAGGGCGACTACGACCAGGCAATCATGTACTCGATCCTCAACGAAGAGCCAGAACCCCCGACGGCCGTTCGTACTGGCGTTCCGATGGCGTTGGAGGTCTTCGTTGCGAAGTGTCTGGCCAAGAATCCAGATGAGCGGTACGGAAGCGCGAGCGAAATAGCACGCGATCTCGGCACGCTAGCGGACAAGCTCAGGTCGGGCCACTCGCGAGTGCGGATCGAGGACAAGGCGTCCGACGCTCAGCCCGCGCCCCAGACCGGCAAGCCCGCTCTTCTGTACTGGGTGGCAGCCGGCGGCCTTGCCTTGGCTCTCGCCGTCGTTTCGGCTATTCACTTCACTGAGGGCACAGTCGAACTCACGCGACAGCTCCGCAAGTTCACCCTTTCGCCCGACGGTTTCGGGGGCGCGGAGAGCCGTGCCGCGATCTCGCCCGACGGGCGGTACATCGCTTACATAACGGGTTCGGCTCCGACTAGCCTGTGGCTGCATGACTTGGCCCGCGGCGAGAGTCGCGCCTTACCCTACACGGACGGTGCCAGACGGCCATTCTGGTCTCCCGACAGTGGATCAATCGGGTATGTCACCGGCCGGCAGCTTACGCGCTTGGATTTGCGAAACGATTCGTCAGTTCGTATCTGCGCGCTGACCGCCGAGTCGTCTCCCTTCGTAGCAACCTGGAGCCCGGACGGCGAGACGATCGCTTTTCGCAACGCGACCGGTCAGGATCTTCTGCAAGTCGCCGCCGCTGGCGGCGAACCCGAACCGCTCATCACTCGTGAGACGGTTGGCGGTCGGTTTCTCGGCAACCCACACTTCCTGCCGACATCCGACGGCCGGCAGATGCTGGTCTACAGCGCCGGGAGCCCGGGTCAAGGCGACCTGATTGTATATGATGTGGAGCGCGGAAAGTCCGCAGACCTGGGGATTCGCGGATCTTGGCCCGCATATTCACCCTCGGGCCACCTGCTCTACCTGGGTTCGTCGAACCAGAGCGTCGGAGCACTGTGGGCCGCTCCCTTCGATCTCAACGAAGCCCGTGTGACCGGGGCCCCGTTCATCGTTGAAGAGAACGTGGGATGGCCGAATGTGTCCTCCGACGGCGTGTTGGTCTACCGCCATGACCCCTACGATGCCGGCAAGGAGCTCGTTTGGAAGGACCGGGCCGGGGAGACGACCGAACGGATCCCTATCGACCTCGTCGATCCGAATACTCCAAGGCTCTCGCCGCGCGGGACGCCTGCGCGGCTTGCGTTCGGGGCTAGGGCAGCGGTCGGCGAGTATCGAGACGTTTACGTCTATGAGCTCGACCGTGGTCTCGTCTCACGCCTAACGATCAACGAGGGTAGCAGCAATTGGCGGCCCGCCTGGTCGCCAGACGGCCGGTCCGTCGCCTATTGGGTCAACAAGAGTGTCGGCGGCGACATCTACACAAAAGTTGTCGGCGAAAGCAATGAGCCGATCGTGCTGCTGCGAAATGAAGAGACGAAGGTTCCCACCGACTGGTCGCCGGATGGTCGTCAAATCGTGTATTACCGTCTCACACGGGACGGCGATGGCGACTTGATGCGACTGGAGCTGGACGAAGCTGGCCGGCCAGGAGAGATCCACGAGCTGGTCGCTACCCCGGCCGATGAACGCCGCGGCACAGTGTCACCCGACGGCAACTGGATCGTTTACGGCTCCGATCAATCCGGCCGCCCGGAAATCTATCTCCGGCGATTTCCAGAAGGCGGCCTCGAGTACAAGATTTCCGTCGACGGCGGCAACCAGCCACGCTGGCGGCGAGACGGTACGGAGGTATTCTACGTCGAGGGTGACACGCTTATCGCGGCGCCGATAGGTCTGGGCGAAACGCCTTCCTTTGGGGTGCCGGAACCGCTCTTTTCCGACCCGGGCCTGGTCCTCACCGAACCAGCCAGGTTTAATTACGACGTTGGTTGGGACGGCGAGAGCTTCGTCATATGCGCATTCAAAGAGTTCTCCAGCGTCCCGACAGTGATCCGCATCGTCGAGAACGGGTACGAAGGATTCCGCGACCGCAAGTAGGCTAGCGAATAGAGCGGGAAGGGCTTAAGGGTATTTCGCGTGATTCGTGTTGTGAAATCTGAGTGTTGTAGCGCTTGCGACACCCCTCTCTGTTCACGCGCGCGCTAGCGATCAAGTCGCAAGCGCTACAACGATATGAACGAAGCCCGACCACGGAGCTTTGGAAGTCTATG